>Ga0080004_1123101_pt1 | contig 18219 bp, 16 predicted proteins | sample WasSprMetagenome_FD_69207 | JGI IMG/M metagenome (GOLD analysis project Ga0080004, IMG submission 69207) | Sulfidic aquatic microbial communities from Washburn Spring, Yellowstone National Park, USA - WS (SPADES assembly) (version 2) | ecosystem: Environmental > Aquatic > Thermal springs > Hot...
ATTTTTTGCCACAAGCGCGAGTCCCATATTTTCTACGATCGTAGAAAATGTGGTATATTCTTTTTTGGTTAGGCTTTCCCAAAATTCTGCAGGAGAAAATTTTAAAATTCTATGTCCCTCGTGATTTCCCTGCAAGAGAAAAATCTGGTCGGGAAATTTTTCTTTTTGTTCTAATAAAAAATTCAAGTTTTCTTTTGAAAAAGGTCCTCTATCCACATAATCTCCAAGAAAAACAATTTTATTTTGAGGTTTTAAAAATTCTTTTATCACTTTTTGAGAAGCCTCCAAATCACCATGAGTGTCGCCAACAAAAATAATCTTCTTTGCTTTTTTAATTTCGATGAATTTTTTCATTTTAAATTATAATTTTATAGGGGAAATATTCTTCAAGTTCGGAAGGGGATACCTCTTTTTGATATTTACTTCCAACTACCTAATTGATAACTGAAAGATTTTTGAAAAAAGGATAACGATGAAGCAATTTTATATTATACTCAAAATTCAATTTAAAGTTAACATTGCCTATTTTGATTCATTCTTTGAGATCTGCTAAAATAAGAAATGATAAAGGCCGAATTATGATTTTGAACAAAGTTATGAAAAAAATTTTTATCGTATTTTTGGTTATCAGCTTAATTTTGATAATTGCAATTTTAATTGTTGGAAAAAAAGGTGTTATGCCCCAAAAAGGATTAAAGGGAGTTCCCTCAAGAGAATCTCAAAAAGTTGAAAGCACACCAAAAAAAGAAGAAATAATTGAAGTTCCAGTAGAGGTAAAAATTGAAGAAAAAAAATAAATTCATCTATGAAAAAAGAGGTTTTAATTCTTGGAATACTTTTTGTAATTTTAATTTTGAGTCTCTTTTTCTTTTTAAATAAAGATAGTTTCTCTGAATCAAAAATTTCTAGACAAAAAATTGAATTTGTTGAAATAAGTCCCCCTCCAAAAGAGACAAAAATTTTCGGTCCTTACGAAGCAATTGATCTTTCTTTCTTTTCAAATTATGAGGGTTTAGGATTTATCTATCGAAAGGGAAATGATTATTATCTTTTCATTAACCGAGAAGAGTTTGGTCCATTTGAAGAGGTAAGTTCTCTTCAATCTCTTGGAAAGGTTTTTTCTTTTGTCTTTAAAAAAGAAGGAAAAAATTATCTAAAAGTTGGAAAAGATGTTTTTGGACCCTATGAAGAAGTTCGAATTTTTTATCCTGGAATTTTAGGTTCTTTTGGAATTTTGTATAAAGAAAAGGGAAATTGGTATTTAAAAATTGGTGAAAAAATTGAAGGTCCGTATCAAGAAATTGAAAGAATAAGAGACCTCAAAGGTCAACTTGTTTTTTCCTTTAAAAAAGATAATCTTTGGTATTTAAAAATTGGTGAAAAGATCGAAGGTCCTTTTGAAGAAATTGGAACAATTACTACTTCTGGCGGAAATTTGGGCTATATCTTTAAAAAGGAAAAAAATTGGTTTGTAAAGATAAATGAAAAAGAGTACGGACCTTATGAAGGAGCTGATTCTTTAAATTTGGTTGATGAATATTTCGTATTTAAATATTTGAAAGATGGAAAATGGTACCTAATGGCTCATCTGCCAAAAATTTGAAAGGTTTTACTCTGATTGAGGTTTTAATCTCTGTTGCGCTTTTAATTTTCATTTTTTCTCTCGGCCCTTTTTTTAATGTTTCTATTTTAAGAGAGTATCAAATTTCTCAAGAGGCAGATTATCTTGAAGATAATTTAAGATTGATTCAAGCACTTTCCCTTTTTGGAAAAGATGATGCTTCGTTTGGTATTCAATTTTCAAGCGATAAATATTCTCTTTTTGAAAAAATTTCGGGAAAGATTGAGCTTTTTAGAAGCCATTTATTACCAAAGGGGATTATAATTAGCGGACCTGAAGAAATTGTTTTTGAAAAACCTTCTGGCAAACCTTCCTGGAGTGGAATCTTGAGGATAATGGAAATGGAAAATGGGGTTGTTTTTCGAAAAAAAGAAGTTGAAATTAATTCCCAGGGAAATATTGAAATTTTAAAATGAAATTTAAAAAAAATTCAGGTCAAATTATAATTGAGGTTTTATTTTCAGTAGCCTTATTTTCTTTAGTGGCATTCTCAGTGGCTGTGATTTTAAAAGATGGGCTTGAAGTTTTAACTTTGGGGATGGAAAAACAAAGGGCAATTTATTTGGCAAAAGAAGGAATGGAAGCCTTAGAATCAATAGCCAAAGATAATTTCGAGCAGTTAAAAGATGGAAGCTTTTTTCTTGAATTTTTAGGCGGGAACTGGGAAATTTCAGATAAAGAAGAAAAAATTGAAAAATTTTCAAGGAAAATCAATCTTGAAGGAGAAAAGGATTTTGAAGAATTAAAAAAAGGGGAAGTTAAAATTGAATGGGAAAGCCCTTTGATTTATGGGAAAAATTCTCTTTCTCTTTTTAAATATTTTGTTAATCCAAAGACCTTCGCATTAGAATTGGATTCTCAAAGTTATGTTATTGGAGAACCTTCTCCTTGGGAAGGGCAAAATTATTCTATTTTTCTTTCTCTTTTTCCAAAAACTGCCTTGCAAGAAAATGGGGCAGGATTGTTTGCCAGCAAAGAAGAAGCTGGAAACACTCTTTTACAAATTGAATCTGATGGAAATTTAAATTATCAACTAAGAATTGGAAATAAAACATTTTTAATTGGTGAAATTAAAGAAAAATGGACCCAAATTGGAATCACTTTTGATGGAAGCTATCTAAGAATTTATTATGATGGTAAAGAGAGTTCTTCTCAGTCCCTTTCCCTTGACGAAGGAAGGGTTGAATTTTCTCGATATCTTTTAGGAACTTCTTTCAATAAACAAAAAGGGTTTTCAGGGATTTACAAAAATTTAATCATTTTTGATCGAAGTTTAAATCAAAATGAAATTTCAGATTTATTTTCTGGAAAAATTCCGTCTTCTGATGGCTTGAGACTCTATTGGAAAATGGTAGAAGGAGAAGGGGATTCAATCAAAGATTTTAGTTCCTATAATGTTTCAGGAAAAATCACAGGTCAAATTTTATGGAAAAAAATTTTTAATTTTTCGGTCTGGAAAGAAGTCGGAGATTTCTAAAATGAAAAAGGCTTTTACCTTAATTGAAATCCTGATTTATTCATTCTTATTAGCCTTAACAATGACTTTAATTTTTGGAATTTTGACAAATTTTTTCTTTTTTCGAGGGGTCTATTTAACAAAAAGCAAGGTAGCAAAATCTCTTCCTTATTTGTTAGAAGAAATGGCAAGAGAGATCAGGGAAGCAAATTCAATAATTTATCCCTTACCTGGAAATTCAACTTCCACCCTTTTTCTTTTAGATAAAGAAAATCGGAATTTAGTTTTTGAAATAGAAAATGATCAAATAATTGAAAAAATTGAAGAAAAATCCTTTCCTTTGACCCCAAAGGAATTGAAAATAAAATCTTTAGAATTTTTTCATTCAAAAAGGTTGCCAGAAGGTGCAAGTTTAATTAAAATAAAATTAGAAATTGAATATCAAAATCCATTAAAATTAAGAGAGTATGAATTTTTCACCACCTATTATCTTTCAGTTACAAAAAGGAAATAAAAAAGGAGTTGTTCTTTTGGCTTCGGTAATTGTTTTAGCTGGAATAATTTTAGTTTTAATCGTTGGAGCATTTTTAGCTTTAAACACAATTAGGTGGTATTCCTTTTCTCTTCCTCTTTCTGCCCAGGCTTTTAACAATGCCGAAAGTTGCTTAGCAATAGTTTTATCTAAATTAAAAACCAATCCTGCTTTTAATACCCAGGGAAATTGGGAAAAATTTGAAGGGGGAAATATTAAATGCGAATATTTTGTGGAAAATCAAGGAGAGAAAAAAATTGTAAAAACAAAGGGAGAATTTGCTGGCTATTTTAAAAAAATTTTGGTAGAATTAGAAAAATGAGGAGAGCTTTTACCTTAATTGAAATTTTCATTGTTTTAACCGTAATTGCAATTTTAGCTACGGCAATTGTTGCTTATATTAATCCTGGAGCCCGCTTTGCCCAAATGAGGGATTTAAAGAGAAGAGAGAATTTAGAAAGGATCTATTCAGCAGTTCAAAACAAACTTTTGAGTGAAGAAGGGGTCTGGCAAGATTGTCCCGAAATCCCTTTTGAACCAACCATAATTGGAAAAGGGGAAGGAAAATACGATCTTTATTCTTGTTTAATTCCAAAATATTTATCCCAAGAACTTTATGATCCAAAAGATGGAGATTCTACAAATACCCAATATGAAATTTGGAGGACAGGACTTGGAGAAATTGGTTTGAGAGCAAAAAGTGAAAATCCGCCAGGCTATATTATAGTTGGAGCGTTACCAAATTTAGCCATTGTTACTACCTTAGAACCAAAAAATATCACTGATGTTTCAGCCGATACCGGAGGAAAAGTTCATTATCAAGGAGATTCTGAAGTTACAGAAAGAGGAATAGTTTTTAGTACTCAAGCAAGATCAACTGTTCAAGATAATAAAATTTCAGCTGGTTCTGGTCTTGGAGAATTTGAAGTCATTCTTTCTAATTTGGAACCTGAAACCACTTATTATGTTAGAGCTTATGCCATAAATCAAAGCGGAGTATCTTATGGTCCAGAATATTCTTTCAAAACTCAAACTCCAACAATTCCCAGAATTAGGACTTTAGATCCAACAGATATTAAAGTTCACTCTGCGACTTTGAATGGGAAAATTTTATCTTTAGGACAATATCCTGTAGTTAAAGTTTATTTTCAATATCGAAAGGAAGGGGAAAGTGGTTGGCCAGGTCAAACTTCAAAAATTTCTTTTGGTCAAACTGGAAACTTTTCTCAAACAGTTAGTGGATTGGATGCTGAAACAAATTATGAATTTAGGGCAATGGGTGATTATGCTGATGGAACTGCTGAGGGAGAAATCAAAAAATTCACTACTTTGTCTTCAAATCCAGTAGTCAAAACTGAAAAGGTAGCAAATATCACTTACAATTCTGCCATTCTTTATGGAAATCTTGTTTCTCTGGGAATTTATTCACAAGTTAATGTTTTCTTTTTATACAAAAAGGCATCTGAAACGAGCTGGATTCAAACAAATGTAATCACGAAAAATTCCCCAGGTGAATTTTCAATTCAGGTTTCATTAGATCCTTTAACCGATTATCAATTCAAAGCTGTGGCAAGCTATGATGGAAAAACTGTTGAGGGAGATGTTTTATCTTTTTCTACTCCAGAAATTCCTCCCCCTTCAGTTGAAACTTCAGATGCCACTTCCCAGGTTCAACCAGGATTGTTAAAAGTTACTTTAAAGGGAAATTTAATTAGTCTTGGAGGATATAACTCAATTCAAGGTTATTTCAGATATCGAAAAAAAGGAGAAACAAATTGGTTAGAAACTTCAAAGCAAACCTTAACAAAAACTGGTTATTTCACTCAAGATCTCACTAATCTTCAATTAAATACTGAATATGAATTTGAAGCATTAGCTGGATATGATGGAAAAGTAGCTTCTGGTGGAGTTTCAAGTTTTGTTACCCCAACTGGTGATGTCCAAGTAGAAAGTAGGGAAGCAGAAATCATCTCTCCAACCTCAGCAAAAATAAAAGGAGAATTGGTTTCTCTTGGAGTTTATACTGAAGCCTGGGTCTATTTTAGATATCAAAAATTGGGAGAGGCAAATTGGTATCAAACTCAAAAATTAAAAATGACTAGCCCTGGAACATTTAGTGCAACCTTGACCAATCTTGAGAGTAACACTTCTTACAGATTTTATGCTTTAGCAGATTATGATGATGGAAAAACGGCTCAAGGATATGTTTTGCAATTCACTACTCCAAAAAGAACAGTCACTGTTTTGACTTTAGATGCTTCCAATATCACAATTGAATCGGCTACTTTAAATGGAAAATTAACTGATCTTGGAGATTATTCTAAAGTTAATGTTTACTTTAAATGGAGGAAATCTGGAACGACAAATTGGCAAGAAACTTCAAAAAAAGAAATGACAAATATTGGTGAATTTAGTGCCAATATTTCAGGTCTTGAAATTAATACTTCATATGAATTTAAGGCTTTAGCAGATTATGACGGAAAAACCGCAGAAGGTGATGTTAAAACATTTACCACTCCAAAAGAAGGAGTGAAAGTTCAGACAAATCAAGCAACTAAAATTGAATCAGACTCAGCTGTTTTGAATGGAAAAGTAACTTATATTTATGGCTATTCAAGCTGTGATGTTTATTTCCGCTATCGAAAGACAGGTAGTGAAAATTGGTTTCAAACTCCTTCCCAAACTTTGTATGGAACAGAAGCTTTCAGTTATACCATTTCTAATTTGACTGAAAATACCCAATATGAATTTGAAGCTGTTGCTTCTTATGCTGGGGGAACTAAATTTGCTTATGGTGGAATTTTAAACTTTACTACTTTAGCTTTAGTCAAAATTGAAACAAGTCCAGCAACTGAAATTTCCCATTTTGAAGCAACTTTGAATGGAAACTTAACCTCTTTAGGAAGTTTTTCTCAAGCTCAAGTCTATTTTGAATATCGAAAACAGGGTGAAACTACTTGGAATTCAACATCAAAAACAACAAAAACAACAACTGGTACTTTTTCTTCACATTTAACTAGCCTTTCTTCAAACACTACCTATGAATTTAGGGCTAGGGCAGATTATCAAAATCCAAATACTGGCAGAAATTACAGCTCTTTTGGAACAATTTTAACCTTTACTACTCCAAAAGTTCCAGTTTCAGTTGAAACTCTAACTTTAGATAAAAACGATTATACAGGAGATACTGCTACTTTAAGAGGAAGGGTTTCTTCTTTAGGAGATTATCCTTCAGCCCAAGTTTTCTTTAGATATCGACAACCTGGAACTCCTTGGTATCAAACTCAAAAAGCAACCTTAACAAGTCCTGCTAATTTTTCAGCTCAAATTTCAGGTTTATCACCCAATACCCAAACAGAATATCAAGCTTTAGCTCAATACGATTCAAACATTGCTTCAGGCAACATTTTAACCTTTACTACAGATCCTCCAGAATTTAGAGTTGAAACAAGAGCTGCAACAAACATTGCTTGCGGTTCTGCTACTTTGAATGGAGAGGTTACATCTTTGGGAACTGCCCATTCTGCTCAAGTTTATTTCAGATATAAAAGAGATATTGATGCAAACTGGAGCGAAACTCCAAAAATCACTCTTTCAACAAAAACCGCATTTAGTCAAAATATTTCTACTCTTGGTGGCAATACTTACCAATTTAAGGCAAGAGCTGATTATACTGGAGGAAGTTGGGAAGGATCAACCCTTTCTTTCACCAGTTCCGGCTATAATTTAGGAGGGGCTTGTTATCCTTATCGCCGGCCAGTTACTATCAACAATACCCAAAATTCAAATAATTTAACCAATTATCAAGTTTTGGTTACCTTAGATACTGCCTCTTTAATTTCTGCTGGAAAAATGAGATCTGATTGCGGAGATATAAGGTTTACAGATTCAGACGGTTCAACTTTATTGAATTATTGGATAGAATCTGGATGCAATTCTGGCTCAACAAGAATTTGGGTAAAAGTTCCTTCAATTCCAGCAAACTCATCAAAAACAATTTATGTTTATTATGGAAATTCAAGTGCAACGAGTCAAAGTAATCCAACCGCTACTTTTATCTTCTTTGACGATGCTGAACAAAATTATGGTAATTGGGAGTCAATACAGGGAAGATGGCACAGGGAGTCAGGAAGCAATTGTCGGTATCAAGGTTCTTATGGTTGGGCATATTCTTCAGGATGTTTAGGAGGATACTCTGACTACGAAAATGCCTCTTTACAAAGTAAAGCATTTAATTTGCCTTCAAACACAAGAATAGAGTTTTATTCAAGAGGATATACAGAATCCTGTTGCGACTACCTTTATTTTGAAATAAGTTATAATGGCGGTTCTTCCTGGTCAAATTTATGGAGTAATAGAGGCTCGTGGAGTTGGAGTTTAACAGCATTAACACCTTCGAGTTCTTCAAACACAAAAATAAGATTTAGATTTTATAGTGATCATTCAGTTACTTATTCTGGTGTTGCTTTCGATTATTTAAAAATAAGAGCGTACACCTCACCAGAGCCAACAACAAGTGTTGGGGCTGAACAATAAAATGGAACAAGAAATTGAAAAAATTTTAAAGGAAGAGGAAGAAAAATTAAAAGGGTTATTGAAAGAGAAAGAAGAAATTGAAAAAAGAATTTTTGAATTGGAAAAAGAAAAATTGAAAGAGAAAAGAGAAAAACTGGAAAAAGAGAAAGAAGAGTTAAAAAAGAAAATTGAAGAGATTGAAGAAAAAGAAAGAGAAATAAAAAAAGAAAAGGCAGAGATTGAAAAAAAGGAGGAAGAAGAGAAAGACTGGTTCAAAAAAAGAATGATTGAAAGAAAAAGATGGGAGCTTGAAAGCAGAGAAGAGGAATTAGAAAAGACAAAATGGGAATTGGAAGATAATTTTGGGGAAAAAGAAAAAGAAATAAATGAAATTGAAGCCAAAGAGAAAGAAAAAACTGCATTGAAAGCAAAAGCAAAGGAAGTTAAAAAACAAATTCAAAAGATAGAAAAGGAGCTTGAGATAAAAAAGAAAGAATTTGAAGAAAGGAAAATTTTAGAAGAAGAGTTCAAAAAAGCTTGGGAGGAATATCTCTCTGGAAATGTTTTATCTGCATTAGAAAAATTGAAAAATATTTATCAAAAATTAGCTCAAAGGGTAAAGGAAACTCCAAAAGAAAAATTGAAAAGGGAAGAGTTCTTTAAACCTTTAGAATATTACCAAAAAGGAGAAATAACTTCTTCTCTTGAATCTCTTGAAAAAATTTTAAAAGAGTTAAAAGAAAAGCCAGAAGAAAAAGCCCCGTCTTTAATAATAAAGGAAGTTCCTGAAAAAAAAGAACAAAAAATGCCTCCCCCTGTAGTTGTTGTAGAAAAACCTCAAAAAGAAGAAGAGGAAGAGATGATAAAAAAAATGAGAGAGGAATTGGAGGAGAAATTAAAGGAAAGCTTAAAGGCAATGATTGAAGGAAGAGAAATGGGCTTAAAAGAAGCAAGAGCACTTCAAGAAGAATTGATTCAAAAAGAAGCAGAAATTGAAAGAAAATTTCAAGAAAGAATTGCTGCCCAAAAAGAAAAATTAAAAGAAAGGGAAAAAGAACTTTTAGCTCAAGAAGAGAGTTTACTTTATGCTGGTTTAACAGAAGAAGAAAAAAAACAAAGGGAAGAGATGATTAAAAATTTAAGAGAGAGAATTGTTAGAGAAAGAGTTTTTCTTGAAAAGAAGGAGTTATTTCAAAAAAAAGAAAGAGAAGAGGCTCAAAAAAGAAAATTGAAAATTTTAGAAGATGTTTTTTTACAAGGAGTTTCTTTTTATAATGAGGGAGAATTGGAAAAAGCAAAAAGAGTTTTTGATATTGTCAAAGAACAATTGGAGCAGGCTAAAAAATTTGGACTTTTTGTTAACATCGAGAGTTTGCCAATTTATACCCAATCTTTAAATTTCATTCAAAAAATCAAAGAAGTTCCAAAAGAAGAAAAGAAAGTAAAAATAAAAGAAATAAAAAAAGAAGAAAAAAAGAGATTTAAATTGAAAAAATTCTTTAGCTTTTCATTTCAAAAATTTTTCAGATTCTTTAGAGAATTATTTTTTCCCTTACCGGTAGTTGGACTTGACTTTAGTATTTCTTCTTTAGAGCTTTTATCTTTAAATAAAAAGGGTGAATTATTAACTTTTGCGAGAGAAACTCTCCGGCCTGAAGTTTTTGTTGGAGAAAAAGTTAAAAATCCAAAATTATTCTCTCAGGCAATTTCTTCTCTTTTGAAAAAGGCAGGTTTTCCTCCTTTTAGACCAAGGAAAGGACCTGTAGTGAAGGCAATAGTTTCTCTTCCTGAAACAGCCGTTTATGTAGCAATTTTTAGACTGGCGAAGGTAGAAAATCTCTTTGAAGAAGTCAAAAAAGAGGTAGAAAAAACATTCCTTTTCCCAATAGAAGAGATCTATTATGATTATTTCTCTTCAGGTAAGGATAAATTTGGAAGATTTAAAATCATTTGTGCTGCAGTCAAAAAAGAAATAGTCGAGAATTTAGCTTATCTTTTAAGAGCAAATGGAATAGAACCTATAACTTTTGATATAAGTCCTCTTTCAATTGGGAGGGCTCTTTTTTCTCTTATTTCTCCAAGTGAAAATCTTGGAGTTGTTGATATTGGAACTTATATCTCGACTTTTAATATTTATGACAAAAACGGAACGCTTGATTTTTCAATCACTTTCCCTTACGGAATTTTCAATTTAGAAAAAATAAAAGAAATTATTCAAAAGTTAATCAGCGAAGTCAAAAATGCTTTAGATTATTATCAGTTTCAGTTTGAAGAAAAAATAAATAAAATAATTTTAATTGGGGGAGGGGCTTGTGTACCAGAAGTTGTCGAGATGTTTGAGAAAAGCTTTCCTGAAATTAAAATCGAATTGTTTAATCCGTTTTCAAAAATTGAGAAAAAAGAGGCTCCTTTATTTATTAATGCACTAGGTTTAGCTCTAAGAGCTTTTTCAAAAACTTCAATTGTAGAAGGAATTAATCTTTTGCCAGAAGAATTAAAAAGGAAAGAAAAAGAAGCATTAATTACTCCTAAAAAAAGATTTTTATCTTTAATTAGAATGATTTTGATTTTGTTGCTTTTCTTTCTTTTGATTATCTTTATTTTGTATTTTGTCTTAAAAAGATGGCTTTAGAAAGAAGGCAAAAAATCATTGTTGCTCTTTATATATTTGTTGCTTTAGCTTTTGTTGTCTCAATAATTCTTGGTGCAAATTTGCCAAAAAAATTTCGAGAAGCTAGAAATCTAACAAGAAAAAGGCATATTCAAATGATTTTTGAAGCAGTTTACGCTTATTATGTACTTTATAACAAATTTCCAGATTGTATTCCTCAATCAGGGGAACCAATTGAGGTTAAAAAATGTGGAGAAATAAAACCATTCCTTACTTCCTTTCCATCAGATCCTTTATCCGATAAAGATTATTTCATCCAATATTTTGACAAAGAAAAAACTAAAATTAGGATTTTTAGTAATGCTCCTGAAGCTAAAGGAATAGAAATTATCCGTTAACGAGGGACACTTGCAGGGGAAATTCCCTGAGTTATTTTATAAATAGGTAAAATCATTCCACTGACTATTATTCCAACAAAAGCACCTAACAAAAGTAAAATTACAGGTTCTAAAATCAAGGGGATTCTTTTGGTTTTTTCTGAAATTTGAGAGGAAAAAAAATCTCCTAAATATGAAAAAGCTTCTTCAAAACCTCCTGTTTGTTCTGCAGTGGCGACAGTTTTAACATAAATTTCAGGATAAAGTTTAGGATAACGATTCAAACCTTCAGAAAGGGGTTCTCCAGTAATTACCTTTTCCCTCAGGGTTTTGATTGATTCTTTGAAAGAATATGAAGAAAGGGAATCTTCTACGATTTGTAAGGTTTCAAGGATTGTTAAGCCACTTTTATAAAAAAGATAAATGAGATAAGAAATAAAAGTTAAATTATAATCTCTGAAAAAGTCTTTCAAAAAAGGAATTGTTAAGACTAATTTATCGAAAAATTTTTTTACCTTTTCAAGTTTCAAGAGAAATCTAAAGAGAAAAATTGATAATATCACTAATAAAATAAAAACACCTCCATAATTTTTAAAAAAATTTGCTAAAAAAAGAAGGATTCTTGTTTGGAGAGGCAATTTTACATCTAAAACCTCAAAAATGGGAAGAAGTTTTGGAAAGACAAAATAAAATATTCCTCCAGAAATTAAAATAGCGAAAGAAAGAACAATTTTTGGATAAAAAGTGGCAGCTCCAATTTCTTTTTCCAACTTATCTTGCCTAGAAAGCCAATTCTCCAAATAATCCAAAGCTTCTTCTAATGTCCCACTTTTTTCTCCTACCATGATGAAAGAGGCAAAGACTTTTCCAAAATAAGGGTTTTGAGCGAAGACTTCATAAATTGGAGTCCCTTTTCTTACTCTTTCTTGACCTTCCCTTAATACTTTTTGCAAGGAAGGATTCCGCGTCTGTTTTGCCAGGGTTTCAAAAATCACTTCTACTGGCATTCCGCTCCTTAATAGGAGTTTGAAAGTTTTGGCTAAATTTAATTTTTCCTCAGTAGAAATTCTTGCAAAAATTGGCATGGATTTAAATTTTAGCTGCTCTTTTTACTTCATCGATTGTTGTGATTCCCATTAAAGCCTTAACGATTCCATCCTGAACCATTGTTGTCATCCCTTCTCTAATAGCAGTTCTTCTTATTGCATCAATGGATGCTTTTTTTGTGATTAAATCTCTAATTTCTTCACTTACTTCTAAAATTTCAAAAATCCCAGTTCTTCCCTCATAGCCAGTGAAATTGCAAATTGGACAACCCTTACCTCGATAAAATCTTACTTTTTTTAGATCTTTTTCTCCAGCAATTTCTAAAATAGTTTGCAAAAGAATAGGATCTCTTTCAATTTCTTTTCTTTCTTTTTCACTCAAAAAATATTCCTCTCTGCATTCTTTGCAAATTGTTCTTACTAATCTTTGGGCAATTACTGTATTAACACAAGCAGAAATAAGATAAGGCTTAGCTCCAATTTCCAAAAATCGAGAAAAAGCAGTTGGTGCATCGTTTGCATGCATTGTTGTTAAAACTAAATGTCCTGTTAAAGCAGAGTTAATCGCCATATCTAAGGTTTCTTTATCTCTAATTTCTCCAACCATAATAATGTCTGGATCTTGACGGACAATGTTTCTTAGACCAGTTACAAAAGTAATTCCTTTTTTTGGGTTGACTTGAATTTGCCTTACTCTTTCAACTGGATACTCAATCGGGTCTTCGATTGTCATAATATTCACATCAGTTTTATTAAGAATATGTAAACAAGAATATAGAGTAGTGGTTTTTCCACAACCTGTTGGTCCGACTGCAATTATCATTCCGTACGGTTTTTCAAGAGCCTTCAAAAGTTTTTCAAGATCATTTTCTAAAAGTCCTAGCTCATGGATTTCGAATCTCTTTGTTCTTGGCATTAAAAGACGCATTACGATATTTTCTCCATAAATTGTTGGCATTGTTGAAACACGAACTTCTATTTTTGCCCCTCGACAGAAAAAAGTAAAATGACCATCTTGGGGAGCAAACCTTTCATCAACTCTTAACCTGGCCAAAATTTTAATTCTTGAAGCAATTCGGATATGAAGTTCTGGTGGATATTCCAATTCTTTGTATAATATTCCATCAATTCTATATCTGACAATCACAGTGTAGCTCAAAGGCTCAATATGAATATCGGAAGCTAAACTTAAATATGCATATTCTAAAAAGAGATCAACTAACCTTACAATATTTTCTTCTCTCTTTTGAGGATTTTGTTTAAATTCTTCTATTAATTGTTTTGCTTCTGCCTTTAATCCTCCTGTATATTTTTTTAAAGCTCTTTCAATTTCAAAAGCAGTACTATAAAAGACTTTAATTTTTTTCCCACTCGTTCTTTCTAATGTTTTTATTAATTCGTAATTTTGAGGATTTGTAGTGGCTAAATAAAGATAATCTTTATCTTCTTTAAAAATTATTGCCTCTTGGGCAAAAGCAGTTTTTTGGGGTAGATAATTTAATAATTCTGGACCAATTTCAGCAATATCAGATTTTTTTAATCTCTTATAAGGTACATTTAAAATTTTAGCAATAACTTCTCCTATTATTTCCTCTTTTACAAAGCCTCTTTCCACTAAAATCTTTTCTAAAGGTATTTTTTCTCTTTCAGCTATTTCTTTTGCTATATCGAAATCTTCTTTCTTGATGTGTCCTTCCCCAATTAAAACACTTTCTAATTTTTCCGAAAAAAGGCTCATTTTGGTTTTAAAATTTTCAGCGAATGACTACCACACTAGTAGCTTCACTGGCAGTTGAGAATATTCTAATTCGGTTTTGAGCAGCGTTGTCGAATTGAATCATATAGTTTTCTCCGGTAAGGGGTGGAACAGGAATTTGACTAATATAATCAGGGACCAAATCACCAGAACAATTGTTCACATTAGTATTACCAGGATAAGCAGGAATGCAAGGAGGATATACGCCTCCATGTTCAGCAGTATAAGTATAAACAGCGTTAGCAATTGCATTCATGTGTGATAAACGAGTGGAGTTTCTTGCTTGGACAAAGTGCCTTCCAGGATTGATTGCAATTACTATCCCGGCTGCCAAAATAGCAATGATTGCAATTACAATTAAAAGTTCAATTAAGGTAAATCCTCTTTTTTCCATATTATTTTATTTTAATTTACTTTTGACCTTTGTGTTAATTTTATTATAACCAATTTCTATTAAAACTTCAATTAGTTTTCTTAATCTAATCTTAAATTATTCTAAAATTAAATTCAATGAGGTGCCGCATTTTGGGCATTTTCCGTTTTTGTCATAGCGATGAATGAAATAATTTACCCGACTAATTACTAATTCTCCGCATTTTGGACAATAAGTGTTTTCTGCTTTATGTCCTGGAATGTTGCCAATATACACATACTTTAAGCCAACTTTTTTTCCAATTTCGATTGCTTTTTCTAAGGTTTCAACTGGAGTATCTGGAATATGTTGTAATTTCCAAGAAATAGCTCCGCAAAATTGAGAAACATGCCAGGGAGTTTCAGGACCTAAATTTTCATAGATCCATTTTGCAATTCCTTCAAATGTTTTTTCATCATCGTTTAAGGTAGGGATAACTAAAGTTGTAATTTCAACCCAAACCCCAGATTTTTTCATTAACTTTGCAGTTTCCAAAACTGGTTTTAATCTTCCGCCACAAACTTTTTGATAAAATTCTTCAGAAAAACCTTTAATGTCAATATTATTAGCATCCAAGTAGGGGATTACCAATTTTGCAGATTCTTCTGACATAAACCCATTTGAGACAAAATTATTTTTTAATCCTGCCTTTTTTGCTAGTTTCATTACATCTAAGGCATATTCTAAAAAGATCGTAGGCTCAACGTAGGTATATGAAATTGAGGGTAAATTATTTTCTTTTGCTATCTCAACAATTTTTTCTGGCAAAATATATTCTCCGGGAATTTCCTTTTTTCCTTTGTAAGCTTGAGAAATTTCCCAATTTTGACAATTTAAGCACGAAAAATTGCAACCAACAGTGGCAATAGATAAAGATTGACTACCTGGTAAAAAATGATAAAAGGGCTTTTTTTCAATTGGATCAATGTTAATTGCAACCAATTTTCCATAATTTAAAGCATATAATTTGCCATCAATGTTTTCTCTTACTCCACATTTTCCTCTTTGACCCGGAGCTAAAACGCAATAATGAGCGCAGGTTTGGCATTGGACTTTTTTGTTTGGCAATTTTTTGTATAAATATGCTTCTTTCATCAATTTCATTTTACTAGAAATTTGACAAAAATTAAAATTTTTATTAACTCTAAAGTAGCACTTTATTAATTTTATAAGGAGGTGTAAGATGGCAGGGAGGCTAGAAGTAATTACAGGTCCAATGTTTGCTGGGAAAACAGAAGAACTAATAAGGCGGGCAGAAAGGGAAAGAATCGCAAAAAAGAAAGTTATAATTATAAAACCTACAATCGATACTCGATATTCAAAAGACAAAATTGCGAGTCATAATGGTAAAGCTTTAGATTGTCATTTACTTGCTTGTGATTTTGATTTTATTGAATTAGATCCTAAACTTCAGATTGAGATTTTATCTGCAGATGTTGTCTGTATAGATGAAGCACAGTTTTTTAGTGAAGAAATTGTTACTTTTTGTGAATGGTTAGCTCAAGGAGGAAAAAGAGTAATTGTTGCAGGTCTTAATCTTGATTTTAAAGGCGAACCTTTTGGACCAATGCCAAAACTTTTGGCTTTAGCAGATGATATTACATCGCTTACTGCAGTTTGCACTAAATGTGGAAAAGAGGCAACAAGAACTCAGAGATTAATTAATGGAAAACCTGCACCAAAAGATTCGCCATTAATTTTAATTGGAGGATTGGAAACATATGAAGCCAGATGCCGAGATTGTTGGCAAGTACCAAAATAGAAGGAGGGAAAAATGAGATATAGAAATAGGAAATGGTTAGAAAGAATGATAAAAAATGGGCTCTCTTTGAGAGAAATAGCAAGAAAAGAAGGGGTGAGTCCTCGCACTATTTCTACTTGGGCTTCAAAGTATGGTTTACCAACTAATATTTATCGAAAAACCGCTAAGCATTGTGTACTTTCTCCAGAACTTATCGAATTTTTTGATGGTCTGCTTTTGGGTAGAGGCACAATTATTTCTCGTTTTCCCAATACTGCTTATTTCTCTTTAGCCTTTTCTCAGAAAGAATATCTTGAATGGATAAGTCAAAAATTAAAAGAGTTGGGCATAGAACAGAAAGGACAAATTAAAAAAATGAAGGGGAAGAAAAAGCAATACCCTTGCTGGCGATACGAGAGTTGGAGCTATTATGAGTTAACAGAAATTCGAAAAAGATGGTATCTAAAGGGCAAAAAGAGGATACCTGAAGATATAAAGTTCACTCCCTTAACAGGACTTCTTTGGTATCTTGGGTCAGGATACTTAGAAATTCAAACTCAAAAAAGAAAAACTCCCTTTTTAAGAATTAGATTTTCTCTGACCCGTTACTCTAAAGAGGAGGTTGAAAACATTGTAAAAAAGATCCAAGAGGCAACAAATTGTAAAGTAAAAATTAATTATCACCAGCCTCTTCGGATCACTATCACTCCAGTTGAAAAATTCCTCTCTTTCATAGAACCTTGTCCAGAAGAATTAAAACCGATCCTTGGCAAAAAATGGAAAATTTTTAGGGGCTTTTGCCCCTTTTTGTTTTAGTTAAAATAAAAAGCCCAAAAAATGGGCTTAAAGAACTTATCATTTTTCTATTTCTGGAATTTGCCAAACTATGCGACCCTTTTCTTCAATAAGTTTTGGCGAAATTGGAAAACCAAGTAATTTAGCTGCCTTTTTTACTGATTTTTCAAGAGTTTTTAGATCACTTTCTCGCTTATAAGATAAATAGGGCAAAGAAGAGTAAAAGTTAGCAAGTCTTTGAATAAACATTTTGTTTTCTTTGCTTAGATGCTTGAATAAAAGAGTAAGATCGACTGGCAAAAAATTTCGTCTTTTGTTGTCAGCTAAATACAAAGCTATTCCAAGGATGTTTTCTGGTGTTTCAATAAATCTTCCAATGGCTGGCCAAAATTCTTCTTTTCCAAAAAATAAAAGAGCTCGAGAATAACTTTCATAATCTTTTAAAGTTAGTTCTGGCCAAAGAGAATGTCTGAGATCATTTACCCAAATATCCACAAGTGAAAATGCCAGATAAAGCATTTCAGAAGCAATTTTGAAATTTTTAGCTTTTTGACCTTCCAACTTTTGATATCTTTTTGGAAAAGAAAAAGTTGAAAAAATCGGATCTATTTCTTCAGCTAATTTACAATGGCACAATTCATGAACCAAATCCGGAAGAAAAAGCAATTTATGTGAAATCACTTCAGAATGTATCCAAATTTTATGTTTTTTAATTTCAGGATAAGAACTAACCCGACAAGTTGTTTCCTTTGGGGCTAAAATATATGTGACCTGCCATTTAAGACCTAACTTTTCAATGTAAGGCTCTAACTCAGGAAAATCTATTTTTTTCATTTTTCCCTCCTTTTTAAAGAGCTTTTTTTAAGATAGAAAAAATTTTTAAAAAATTCAAATCTTTGCTAAAATAAAAAAATGCGAAGAAGAATTTTTATTGCTATAAATTTACCAGAAAAAATAAAAAAAGAGCTTTCAAAATTTAAAGATCAGTTTTCAAATTTGCCCGCAAAATGGGTAGAAAAAGAAAACTTACACATTACTTTAGCTTTTTTGGGATATATAAAAGATGAAGATCTGCCAAAAATCATTGAAATAACAAAAAAGGTTGCCTCAAATTATTCTCCATTTAAAATTAAAATTGTTAAAGTTGCTTTTTTTCCGCCAAAAGTTTTTCCACCAAGAATGATTTGGGCAATTGGAGAAAAAAATGAAACCCTTTTTAAATTGCAAGAAAATCTAAAAAACTCTCTTTCAGAAATTAACATTCCTCAACTCACAGAAGAAGAAAAAGGATTTATCCCTCACATTACTTTGGCTCGAATTAGAAAATGGGAAATTAGACAAATGGAAAGAGAAGAAA
>Ga0080004_1112204_pt1 | contig 18218 bp, 20 predicted proteins | sample WasSprMetagenome_FD_69207 | JGI IMG/M metagenome (GOLD analysis project Ga0080004, IMG submission 69207) | Sulfidic aquatic microbial communities from Washburn Spring, Yellowstone National Park, USA - WS (SPADES assembly) (version 2) | ecosystem: Environmental > Aquatic > Thermal springs > Hot...
GGGTGGTTGTGATAGGCTGCTGGATTCCCTGAGGCTCTACCGCGATGCGGTCCAGATGGTTGTTGATAGGGTTTGGGGTTTCGATGAAGGTCTCTCCAAGAAGAGGCTTCACAGGCTGTTCTACGATGATTTAGTGAGTCTCGGTCTCAGGGCTCACCACGCTAAGGAGGTGTACGTATATGCTGAGAGCTTAGTGGGCTCTGCTAGGGGTAGCGGCGGTAGGAGGCCTGTCCTCAGGAGGCTGAGTGCTAGGATAGACAAGTACGACTACAGGCTAGACCTAGACAGCATGGCTCTGACGCTGAAGCTCCACAGCAACTACGAGGTTAGGCTAAAGCTAGTAGCACCTAGGGAGAGGGTCGAGAGGTTTAGGGGTTGGAGCAACTACGAGCTGGTTGTGAAGTACGATGGCAGGGGGTTCTGGGTCTCAGTACATTTTTAAGAGATCCGTTAGAACCGTGGAGCCTAGAACGGTTATGTCCATCGACCTAAACTTCGACAACGTGACGCTAGCAGTGTTCACTCTCGATGGTAAGTTAATCAGGTTGAAGAGGTTTAAGACTCCCCACAGGAAGGTACTGACCCACAGGATCTGGGCTGAGAGGATCCAGAAGAGATATTCGAGGTCGTGGAGGTACATCAGAGGCGTTAGGAGGGCTGTCGAGAGGCACGGCAAGAGAATTAGGAACATCTCGTGGGACTACGCCCACAAGTTAGGGGATTTAGTAGCCGAGCTAGCGTTAAGATATCGCTCAGCGGTGGTCCTCGAGGACCTGGAGAAGATCGGAAGGAACGGTAGGAGGGGTAGGAGGTTCAATAAGAGGCTGGGGCTGTGGTTCTACAGGAGGATACAGTTCTGCGTTGAGTACGAGGCTATGGAGAGGAACCTGGAGTTCGTCAAGGTAGACCCTAGAGGGACATCCTCAAAGTGCCCTAGGTGCGGTGGTAAGCTGGTTGAGGACGGGCATAGGGTGCTGAGGTGTAGGAAGTGCGGCTTTGTAGGTGATAGGGACGTTACCGCAGCAGTAAACCTGTACAGGAAGTACGTATCCAAACACCCAAGATGTGGGGTCTCCGGGGTTGCCCCGAACGCCCCCAAGGCAGATGCTGACCCAAGGAGCGATGCGGGGGAACGAAGATGAGGTAATGACCGCATCAACTTATAGGAACTTATACGGGAACTGAACCCCTACAGCCGGGAGAAGCTATTAATCGCCAGCACCACACCTAATCTGGGATGGTTAACATACTAGTAGAGGTCTACACATTCAACTACGTGGAGGAGGAAGTCCTCAAGGCTGTCTTATCGCAGGTCTCTAGGGCTCTGAGCGCTGATGTACGGTATGCCGGGCTACTCAGCCTGCCGGACGAAGTTCTAGATGAATCCCGTGGTCAGTACCTAGCTGACTCCGTGGTTAGGTTAGTTGCCTACCGCAGGAGCGCAGGCTCTATCGGGTTGCTCCTAGCTGATGCCGATGGCTACGTTCCGGGCCTTAACTTCGTCTTCGGGCTCGCTATCCCTGAGCTTAGGGCGGCCTCCGTCTTCCTTCGGAGGCTTAGGCTGTGGACGGATCGTGCGAACTATGTTGGGAGGGTGGTTAAGGAGGTTCTCCACGAGCTTGGGCATGTCCTAGGGCTGGAACACTGCGGAAACAGCCTCTGCGTAATGAGCTTCAGTAACAGCGTACTCGACGTGGATAGGAAGCTCCCGAAGTTCTGCAGTAGGTGCGCTCAGAGGCTGACCAGAGCTGGCATCGCGGTTCCAGGGGAGTTCGTCATCTAGATGCTTCGAGCTCTAGTGGGGTACCGCACCTCGGGCAGTCCCCGGGGTTCCGTGAAGTGAAGCCGCAGACCCTGCACCTGTAAATATACCTTCTAGGTCTCGACCTCTCCAAGTACTTCACGCCCTGGACCTTAATGCCTAACGAGGTAGCTACGTCTTGGACGAGCTTGTCGTCTGTGTATATTATGGAGCTCCCGCAGACCGACCTCACATAGCTGGCTAGTGCCAGTATCTCGATGTCCGCCTCGGAGAGCTCCTCCAGGACCCCCAACTCCCTCGACTTGGAGATGACCATAACTACATGCTCTCTCGGTGGGGTAACTACGATTATCTTACCGGAAGTTCGCGCAAGCTCGAGCCTCATCCTGCTCTCCCGGTCTAGCACCTCTCTCAGAACTCCCTCAGTCACGTAGAAGACCCCGTGACCCAGCTCGACACCCGCGAAGAGGCCGGCAGCATCGAGCACTACATTACCTTTCGAGCAGTCTATAGGCACCTCTCAAACACCCTCGAGAAGTACTCCTCTGTGAAGAACCTTATAATCCTAGCCGGCTTAGGTGCCTTCACTACGCTCAGCGACTCGCCTGGCTCCAGCCTCGCGGAGGCCACCCCATCTATGAAGAGCTCGACCTCGTGAGATCCTTTCTCCACCTCTACGACAACCTTGGAGTCCTCCGGGAGGACGACCGGCCTCGAGCAGAGTGATATGGGCGCTAGAGGTGTTACTATGAAGAGCTTCATGAGAGGGTCGACGACGGGTCCCCCAGCAGCTAGGCTATATGCCGTCGACCCGACTGGGGTAGAGACTATGACGCCATCCCCTACAACACCAACAACCTTCTCCACGTTGCCGGCGCTGTCCTCCCTCATAACCCTCAGCCTGCTGACCTTCCCCCCAAACTTCGGCGATGTAACTACCGCAGCGTCGTTGAGGGCGTAGGGCAGTCTCGTAGATGCCTCAGTGAGTACTGAGAGCCTCATGTACTCGTGCAGCGAGTACCTACCCTCAATGAGCCTGTCGATAGCTACTGCGTAATCGTATGGCGGAACATCAGCTAGGAAACCCCTCTTACCGTGTCTAATCGTAATCATCGGTACCTCCATGTCTTTCAGGGTATGCAATGTCCTAAGTATGGTTCCGTCACCCCCGATTACAGCCACTACGTCGACAGGGTCTGATCCTAGGCTGAACGTCCGGTCCCAATCTATGTACTCACTAGCCCGTGCGTCTAGGTAGGCCCTCATCCCCCTCTCCTCAGCGTACTCTAGTACCTTAGAGCTGAGTGCTAGAGCGTCCCTACTGTCAAGCTTTGGCACTACCCCTAGGCTCCTCACCACTTCACCGCTATTTAGTGTTTGTTGTGCTGTTTTATCTTACTGTGCGGCAGGTAGTGCTTTAAGTGTTGGTGGATGTGTTCTGTGGTAGGTACAGTAGTTGGGTAGCGGGTCGGTTGTAGCGCGATGCGTTGAGGTGGAGACTCAGCACGCTGAGAGGGCTATATCGGCTCTACGCTCACTCGGCCTCCTACTACCTAACTCGAAGGCTAAGAGCTATAGGTGTAGGGGAGTTGTTAGGTTACCCGTCATAGGGGGTCTATCCAGGAAGGCTGTGGATGCTCTGGGGGGGCTCGGGATATCCGCCACCGAGTGCGTCGACGAGTTCGAGGTTGGTTCAAGGGGGCTCCGCTACGTAGACCTACTGAGGGGGGTGATACCTGAGGAAGCTCTGAGGAGGTTGCCGAGGTCCTACCAGCTGGTTGGGGATGTGGCGATCGTCCACCTCCCGGAGGATCTACTGATCTACGGTAGGGTTATAGGGGAGGCTATTGCGAGGATCAGTAAAGGTGTTAGAGCTGTTTACTCATCTAGCGCGACGGAAGGGGAGTTCAGGGTTAGGAGGTTGATCAGGTTGTGGGGTGAGGACGTCGGGGAGACGGTCCACGTTGAGTACGGTGTTAAGATAGTGGTTGATGTTGGGAGGGTCTACTTCAACCCGACACTATCATACGAGCATTGGAGGGTGTCGGAGGAGGTCGGTGACGGTGAGAGGGTGCTGGATCTCTTCTCGGGTGTCGGGCCCTACTCCCTCCACATAGCCTCTAAGAGGCGGGCAACGTGCTTTGCTGTTGATTCCAACCCCTGGGCAGCTATTTACCTAGCTAAGTCGATAGCCATGAATAAGCTATTGGGGAAGGTAGTGGTCGTTGTTTCTAGGGTAGACGACTTCCTCGAGGAGATCTCCTCAGACCGCTTCACTAGGGTCATTGTGGACCTCCCACATAGGTCGCTGGAATATCTAGAGAAGGCTGTAGCCGCCCTCTCATGTGGTGGGTATGCCCACATATATGCGTTAGGGGGTGAAGAGCCTCCCATCAGGAACTTGGAGGGCTATATGAGGCTAGTTGAGACTAGGAGAGTACTTGAGTACGCACCTAGGAAGTACATCTACGGCCTGAAGATAGTGAAAAAGTGTTGAGCTACCTTAACCCTAAAGATCTGAATAGCTCTAAGATAGCAGGAAGTCGAATACCTTCTTAGTCCTCTTTAGGTTCTCTACCTTCTCCTTCAAGTAGCTGTCCCCTTCCTCAGTTATCTTGTAGACCTTTCTCGCAGCACCCTTCTCAGTGGTTTCCCAGGATGATACTACCATACCCTTCTCCTCCAGTATCCCCAGGATAGCGTAGACAGCGGAGCTCGGAATATCTAGGTCTAGCCTGCTCTTAAGTAGCTCTTTTATCTCAGCACCGTAGAGAGGTCTCTCCTCTAGTAGTTTAAGTATAAGCAGGTGCAGAGCTCCTCTCATGGGTAGGTGCCGCATGTGTTCGTGATGGTGGCGATAGTGGTGCTGTCTGTAACCACATCCTTCGTGACCCTCTGGTATTTCCCTTTCTTCGTGGTGTCCTCCAGGCACATCCTCCGCAAACATTTCTTGACTCACCTAGTATAGTTAGTTACTGTAGTATATAAGTTTTTCACTGTCAGCCCCCTAAAGGGAATCCTCGCCCTTTAGGGCGGGGAGGAAGTCAGTTATGTATTCCCCACTATCTGGTGCTGGCTCAGCAGGTCCTGTAAGACGGTTGCCCCGGCTCTACTGGTGGAAATAACCTACTAGCTCAGGTTTAGACTTATATTTAGTGTCCGCTATTTACTGTCAGTGAGGCTCTATGGGGCTTGTGAAGCCGTCTGAGTTCTCGGCTGCTGAGGGCACCATCAAGATAGCTGGTAAGGTGATCAGGGTCGGCGGCCCCCTACCGAGGGTTAGGGAGGGTGAGGAGCTCGTAAGGTATACGAACTCTGTTTGCCCCTACTGCGGTGCCCTGCTCCCAGCTGTCGTGGTTGAGAGGGATGGGAAGTGGTTCATTAGGAAGGTGTGTCCGGAGCATGGTGAGATAGAGGATGTCTATCAAGGTGATGCTGAGTTCTCTAGGCGGTTGGAGAGGTTCTTTGTTGAGGGTAGGGGGCCGAGGTACGTCTACACGGAGCTGACGGCTCCCTGCCCTTACAGCTGCGGGCTGTGTCCGATCCACATGAACCACACGGCTATAGCCAACCTAGTGGCTACCAATAGGTGTGACCTGAGTTGCTGGTACTGCTTTTTCTACGCTGAGAAGAGCGGCTTTGTCTACGAGCCCAGCCTAGAGCAGATAAAGTTCATGGTTGAGCAACTACTTAAGCAGAAGGTCACCCCGGTCATTCAGATAACGGGCGGGGAGCCTACTGTGCGGGAGGATCTCCTGGAGATCGTGAGCCTACTTAAGAGCATGGGTGTGAGGCACATACAGCTGAACACCCACGCAATAGCCTTCGCCAAGATCTACGTGGAGAAAGGGCCTGAAGCGGCAGCAGCTTACGCGAGGGACCTGAGGACCCGGGGCGTCAACACGGTCTACATGAGCTTCGACGGGGTCACCCCGAAGGCCAACCCCAAGAACCATTGGGAGGTACCCTACATATTCGAGGCGTTCAGAGCCGGTGGGATGAGTAGCGTGGTACTCGTACCGACAGTCATAAAGGGATCCAACACCGAGGAGCTCGGGGACATAGTGAGGTTCGCCGCCCTGAACCAGGACATAGTCCGTGCCGTGAACTTCCAGCCAGTCTCCCTCACAGGCATGATAAGGAGGGCTGAGAGGGAGAAGCTCAGGGTCACCATATCCGATGCTGTGAAGCTGATTGAGGAGCAGACAGGTGGTCAGATAAGGAGGGACGACTGGTTCCCTGTCCCAGCCTCAGTACCGATATCGGAGTTCGCTGAGGTCCTAGCCGGGGAGTTCAAGTTTGAGATGGCTAACCACCCCCAGTGCGGTGTAGCCACATACGTCTACACGAGGGTTGTGGACAGGGAGAGGGCTGAGGTTGAGTTCGTACCTATAACTAGGTTCATAGACGTCTACGGGTTCCTCGAATACCTAGCGGAGAAGTCCGAGGAACTTAGGGCAGGTAAGCTGAAGCCTGTCGTCGGGCTGAAGCTAGTGACAAGCCTAGTGTCTAAGTTCATAAGGTGGGGGGATGTCCCGAGGGAGATTCGGGGCGCCCTACCCAAGATGTTGGCTAACATATTCATCAAGAGGTCCTACGAGGCACTTGGAGAGTGGCACTACAGGATGCTGTTCCTAGGTATGATGCACTTCATGGACCTCTACAACTACGACGTGCAGAGGGTTATGAGGTGCAACGTCCACTACCTAATGCCGGACGGTAGGATAATACCGTTCTGCACCTTCAACGTTATGAGCGATGTTTACAGGGACTACGTCCAGAAGAAGTACATGCTGTCCCTGGATGAGTGGAGGGCTAAGATGGGTGAGGGCTCCCTAGAGGCCATCAAGTACAGGAGGGATGCTGAGCTAATAAAGAAGCTCACAAGTGGTGAGCCCTACATAAGGACTTACAGGCCCTGGATCCACAGGTGGGTCGACCTATACCCGTGGCTTAAGGACCTCTAGCCCTAGTCCCTTTCTTACTGAGTAACTCCAGGAACTTGCTGTGCTCCTCGGGGGCCATTCTGAAGTAGTGCTTCTCCTCCGGGAAGGCCCCGGACCTAACGTCCTCAGCGTACCTCCTCAACGCGTCGAGGAATAGCTGGTACCCCTCAGCGTACTTCCTGACGAACGGGGGTGGGCTGACGTTCAGCCCAACCAAGTCGTGGAAGACTAGGATCTGGCCGTCGCATGCTGGGCCTGCCCCGATGCATATCGTCGGTATTCTCAAGGCCTTCGTGACCTCCGCAGCTACTTCGGAGGTAGTGAACTCAATCACCAGCGAGAAGGCCCCGGCCTCCTCGAGGGCCTTAGCGTCCTCGTAAAGCTTCGAGCCGTCCTCAGCTGTCTTACCCCTAACCCTCATCCCAAGCACGAGGAATCTCTGGGGGTTCAGCCCTACATGACCCATAACCGGTATCCCAGCCTTCACCATAGCCTCCACCTTATCCACTACCTCGACACCTCCCTCAATCTTAACGGCGTCCGCACCCATCTTTATGTACCTACCTGCGTTCCTGACGGCCTCCTCACGGCTCACTTCGTAGGTGAGGAAAGGCAGGTCAGCCACTACGAGTGCTCTCGGGTTCGCCGCTAGGACTGCCCTGAGGTGGTGTGCGACGTCCTCGAAAGTGACCGGCAGTGTCGACCTGTAGCCCAATATGACCATACCGAGCGAGTCGCCGACTAGCACACCGTCGACCCCCGCGTCATCCGCTAGCTTAGCGTGTGTGTACTCGTAGGCAGTAACCATGACTATCCTGCGGCCCTCCCTCTTAGCCTTTATGAAGTGGTACGGGGTAATCCTGTCCTTAGACACCCCCGCTACACACCAACTCCAAACTCTTTACTAAGATATATAGGGCTTCGTTGTACGGGGTGCTGACCCCGAGCCTCCTACCGAGCTCGACGACGGCCCCGTTTATGAAGTCCACCTCAGTTCTTCTACAGCTCCTCAGGTCTGCCAGCATGGACGATATGTTCCCGGCAGTTCTCCTAGCTACTTCAAGGGCCTCCTCACCGGGGTCGGCCGGTAGTGAGATCCCGGCCCTCCTAGCTACCTCAGCGACCTCACTGGCAACCCTCCTGACTAGGGAGGTGAGCTCTGGGACCCTAACTAGGTAGCCGTTAGGGACCCTCAACACAGCGGTTATAGGGTTTATGGAGGCGTTGACAGCTAGCTTCAGCCACCTGTAGGGCTCCACATCATCGACTACGGTGACGTCCAGCATACCCAGGGAGTTAGCCAGCTCGTAGAGCTCCCGAGCTGGGGGGCCCCTCATACCTAGGTAGCTCCTACCCCCACCGACCCAGACGAACTCACCCAGCTCATCGCTGTAGTAGACGCCGTGGTTGAGGACTAGCTGCGCCACCCTACCACGCCCCCAAACACCCTCAGCATGCTCTAGAACACCGAGGCCGTTCTGCACGAACACAGCGAGCCCGAACTCCATGCCCGCTAACTTCTCAGCAACCTCTAGGGCGTCGTATGCCTTAGTTGCTACTAGTACGAAGTCCCAGCCTCCTGAGACCTCGGACCAGCTAACCACCTTACAGGAAAGCCCGACCGATCCGGAGTCCCGGACCCTCAACCTTAAACTCTTCGGGGTAGACCTCCCGACCACAACCGGCACAATCCCAGCTCGATTCAGTGCATACACTAGGAGGGATCCGACAGACCCGAGACCGACAACGAGCACCCTGTAAGGTAAGCTAGCCCACCAGTAGAGCGGTTATGGAAGCACTAAAAAGTGGCTCCACTACGATTAATGTTCTGCCCGAGGACGGTGCAGGGCTCAAACAACCATGAGTTCTACCTCTGCCGTAGTTCGGAGATTACGGGGGTTTCCTCAGCGGCTACCGCGGTACCTAGCTGGGCTGGTGGGAGCTTCCCCCTCATGAGCAGCACAGCCTTCCTAGCTAGGTCAAGGGCTCTCCTGACCTTACTCAAGAACTCAGCGTACTTCTCCCCGTACCTGGAGGCCCTGTTGTAGACCTCCACTGCCTGGGGTAGCTCAGTGAAAACTATCTCCTTAATCCTCCTCTCGTCGGCAGGTCCGGGCCTCTCCTTACCTAGAAAGCTGCTGAGGTCTGAGATCATCCTATCTACGTCGATAGCAGCTATCTGGATGGTCAGCAGCTCCTCCTCCGGGTCACCCGCATCCTCCTTCCCCTCAGCTAGGGCCAGCCGCACTGATGTCATGTCGTTGAATACCCACCACCTCTGGTTAGAGGACCTGTAGACGGTTCTGATGATGCCGTAGTCCTTCTCAAGCTCCTTGAGGAGGTTAGATGGGTTATAGTCTATGCCCCAAGACCTCAACTTAGCTACTAGAGACCTGTAGTCGAAGTCGCCCAGCCTCGAAAGCCCCAGCCTCCTATTCTCCTCTGCCACCTCTATAGCAGCCTTCAGGACGTAGTAGGCCCTCCCACCATACCTCGATAGAGCGTCAATAACCGAGCCCATAGCGCAGCGCACGTCAATAATAACAAGCGATCTACCGGCTATATTAGCGGCCCACCAAGAGTTCTAAGCAACCTAAAGCTCCTGCCGGTATTACCTAGCTCGAGCGGGAGCCCGGCTGGATAGAACCTTAGACAAATAAAAGCCCGCCCCCGAAAACTTGTGGGTATAGACTTGGCCTCTACACAAGGTCAGATCTGGGTACTTGTAGACTACAGTCTCTGCACCGGCTGCAGGCTGTGTGAGATTGCCTGCAGCCTCAAGCATGAGGGGGTCATCTGGCCAGCCGCCTCGAGGATAACCGTATATGAGGACTACCCTGGTTGCCCAGTACCACACTACTGCGTTCAGTGCCCGGACTACCCGTGTGTATCGGCATGCCCTACGAAGGCCCTGAAGGTAGATCAGAACACTGGGGCTGTCCTCGTGGACACATCCCTCTGTACCCTGTGCTCTAGCTGCGTTCAGGCATGCCCCGGTAGGGTGCCTAAGGTGGTTAAGGGTAAGCAGTATGTCCTCATATGTGACCTATGCGGTGGGGACCCTGCCTGCGTGAAGGAGTGTACTAGGGCCGGCTACAACGCGTTGAGGGTTATAAGGAAGCCTCAGGGGACAGCCATAAAGCACTACGCTAAGCCCCCGGAGGTTGTTGTTAGGGAGGTGTGTAGTAGGGTATTCGGGTGATGGGCATGGTCCAGACGTTCGGTATGTGGGGTAGGCTCCTAGACGTAGACCTAAGTAGCGGTAAGGTAGCGGAGATGAAGGTCAGCCCAGTAACCTACCGCATGTTCATAGGTGGTAGGGGGCTGGCAGCTCACATACTGTGGAGGGAGCTCGGTAGGAGATGGAGGGAAGTCGACCCGCTGGGGCCCGAAAACATATTGACGGTGCTTACAGGCCCGCTCACAGGGTACTACCCCGGGATAAAGCTGTCTATCTCCGGCAAGAGCCCTCAGAGCGGGGGTGTTGTCGGCTCTGTAGTCAGTAGCCACGTAGCCTACGCAATAAAGGCGTGCGGCTATGACGGGCTGGTCATTAGGGGAGCGTCCAGAGACCCGGTCTACATCTACGTGAGGGATGGGGACGTCGAGGTGAGGGACGCTAGCAGGCTGTGGGGTATGAGAGGTGTGGACCTCATTAAAGCACTGCGGAGTGAGCTCGGCAGAGACGCCCCATCCATCTACATAGGCCCGGCCGGTGAGAACCTAGTTAGGACAGCGGCCGTCATGGCTAGGTGGTTCCACGCAGCTGGGTACGGAGGGTACGGCGCGGTTATGGGGTCTAAGAAGCTTAAGGCGGTGGTTGTAGAGGGGAGCGGCCCGCTCCCACCGGTAGCTAACAAGGACGAGTTCGTTAAGCTCAGGTACGAAGTCATCGATAGGGTGGCTAGTAGGGTGACCTTCAGGAGGTGGGGGACTACCTCGGCTATATGGAGGGTCGGCCACGACACGAGCTCCGAGCCGGTCAGGAACTGGCAGGAGGAGTGGCACAATAAGGAGGAGTTCAACCATGTGTTAATAGAGTGGAGGTACTGGGCCAAGAACCCGTGGGCGGACTGGAGCTGCCCGCTAGCCTGCATGAAGGTCAGTAAGGTCGGGATCGGGGGAGTCACCTACCTATCCGACGGCCCGGACTATGAGATGGGTGCCTACCTAGGGACCAATCTAGGGGTCTTCGAAGTGGATAAGGCCATAGCCCTCTCAGCTATGGCAGATGACCTAGGTCTGTGCGGTATTCAGACCGGTAACGTCATGGGTCTCGCGGTGGAGCTATTTGAGCGTGGTGTGCTAACTAGGGAGAATGTAGGCTACGATCTGAGGTGGGGCGACTTCGAGGGCCTCAGGAGGCTCATGGAGGATATAGCATACAGGAGGGGCGTAGGTAGGGTTCTAGCTGAGGGTACCTACAGGGCAGCTGTAGAGATAGCTAGGATGAAGGGGGTGGACCCAGGTGAGGTACTTAAGTACGCTGTCCAGGTCAAGGGCGTTGGGATAGGGGCCCACGGCATTAGAAGTAGGAAGGACTACCCGCAGCCGATAGCGTACGCAGCCTCCGTTCAGGGAGGCGACCACACGTCGGTTGCGGGCTTACCAGCAAACAGTGAGGAGTCTGAGTCGTGGTCGGCATTCCTAGACAGCGCGGTTGTGTGTTCGTTCACTTCCACCGACGAGGACATGATGATAAGGTTCACGAACGCCGTTACGGGTTGGGCGCTAACCAAGGAGGAGCTCTACGGTGTAGTAGGGCCTAGGATACTCACCCTCCAGAGGGTCATGCTGCTCCTGGGAGGACCCGACGTTAGGTGGGACCCGAGGAAACACGACGACAACCCGCCCAGGTTCTACGAGCCGCTACCGTCAGGTCCATACGCCGGTAGCTTCGTACCTAGGGACGAGGTCAGAAAGAACCTTGAAGAGTACTACAAGCAGCTCGGCTGGGACGAGAACGGGATCCCAACTGAGGACACCCTCAAGAAGCTGGGCCTCTACGACCTCGCGGACGCGGTCAGGGAGATCCGGAGAGAGCTCGGTGCCGGCTAGTGTTCTGCCTGCAGTTCTACGGGAACCTAGCACACTCCCTCGGCCGGACCCTATGCCTAGACGTAGACAGGTGTGTCAGCATATACTCCATCATAGAGGAGCTACTCAGGTCTAAAGGCGAGCCCATCTCCGTCGACGAACTCCTCATCACTACCGCAGACGGTAAGCAGGTCGAGCACGAAGCAACTACATGCGACCTAGGCGAGGTCAGAGTGTTGCGGCTAGTGCGCGGCGGCTGATTCCAAGCTGTTTGTCCCTAGTGGTTCCGTTTGTCCCCTAGATGCTCGTTTTTAATGGTTCATATCTGTTCATAGCATCTAGGGACTTTCTCCTCGCCCACCTCTTCACTGGTAGCACTGCTACCTCTAGGGCAGGTTCATCGGGCATCGGGGTGGACGGCACGCACCCCTCTGAAGCTACCACACCGATTTATCGGGGCATAGCCCCTCATCAGCACCGATAACGAAAACAGAGCTCATAAACCTACCCCTAAACATCAGCTACGAAACAGCCCACTACTTATTTCCTCATAGTGTTTTTGGCTGACCTTCTCCCCGCCATGAATGGCGAGGCTTTCAGTTGTAAGGTTTGGCGAATTTAAGCTTAGGTTAGTCGCTAGGGTTGGTGTGTTGTATGGGTAGGATATATGTGTCGGTTGATGCGGAAGGCCTTCCTGGTGTGTTCCACCCGGCTCAGCTAGTACCTGAGGGTAAGATGTTTTCCGAGCTCAGGGACGTGATGGCTAGGGTGGTTAGGGCCGTTGCTGATGAGCTGAGGAGGCAGGGCTACACAGAGGTGTGGGTGGCTGATAGCCACGGCTTCATGGGTAACATGCCGTACCTCGAGGTCCCGGACAATGTCTTCTTGGTCAGGGGGTCTCTGAGGCCTACGAACATGGTCTACGGCATAGAGAGGGGGTTCGACGCGGCTATGTTCATAGGCTACCACAGCGCGGCGGCGACGCCGAGGAGCTTGGCTGACCACACCTACAGCGGGATGGCCTTCTACGAGGTCAGGCTCAACGGGGTGAGGGCGAGCGAGTTCTACATCAACAGCCTCGTAGCCGGCCACTACGGGGTTCCAGTGGTTCTGGTAGCCGGTGATGAGAAGCTCGGGGAGGACGTTGTGGAGAAGGCTCCGTGGGCTGTCTACGTGACGTTCAAGGAGTCTGCCTCAAGGTTCTCAGCAATCATGAAGCCTATCGGGGTAGTCATCAAGGAGCTTAGCGAGGGGGTGGCTGAGGCAGTGAGGAGGCTTAGGGAGGGGCAAGCGAGGCCGCTCAAGGTAGGCTCACCAATAACTGCTGAGTTCCACATGAGGAGGTCGGAGTACGCTGACGCCGCTGAGGACATACCTGGTGCGGTTAGGGAAGGGGCGTACGTAATAAAGTACGTAGCACAGAACCCGGTGGAGGTCTATAAAGTCATGAGGATCCTGGCAATGCTTGCTGCCGCCGTCGACGCGTCCTACAGAGTCTAGCATCCCAGCCGGCGGTGCCCCGCAGGTGCCGGCCAGTAGCAGAGTCTACATACTTAAGTTCACGGTCGGTATTCTAGACACCAACATGTACATAGTGTACGATGAGGGAAGCCGTGACAGCATCCTAGTAGATCCGGGTGGGGACCCCTCAGAAGGTCTGGAATGGGTTAGGAGGCTCAGCCTAGAGCTCAGGGCGGTTCTAGCTACGCATGGACACTTCGACCACGTCGCCGGCTTACCCAGCCTGAGGGGTCTGGGGGTGCCGTCCTACATCCACAGAGACGACTTAGAGGTCGTAGGTGTTAGTGCCGGATGGTACTCTAGGTACTTAGGGGAGGAGATGGAGGTCCCAAATTTCGATGTGTTGTTAGATGGGGACACAGAGATGAGGTTCGGCAGCCTCGAACTGCGGGTGCTCCACACCCCGGGTCATAGTCCCGGCTCGATAGCTATCTACATCCCCGAGGCAGGGGCCCTACTCTCAGGTGACACGATATTCGCCGGCACTGTGGGTAGGGTAGACCTACCTGGGGGTTCCGAGGAGGAGCTCGCACGCAGCATCAGAAAGATATATGAGAGGGTACCCCTAGACGTAGTGGTATACCCAGGGCACGGCCCGCAGACGACACTACGCAGGGAACTCAGAGCCAACCCATTCGTCGAGGACGCCCTCAAGGCAGTTAACAGCAAGCTAAGCCCCTCCCATTAGGGAGGGGAGGAAGTCAGAGCCTCTAGGAGCCTAGCAACATCCTCGTACGAGCGCCTCCTCCTAGCTCTAGCTACGTAGCCCCTCAACCATTTCTCCTCCTGGATCACAATCCTAGCGACCCTCTCCAGGACCTTCACACCTTCCGAGTTCAGGTACCCCCGAGAGTCGAAGAACTCGTCGTACCTCTCGAGGAGCTGCCTGAGCAGCCTGATAGCCTCCTCACGCAAGCCGGCGCACCCAGCAGGGTAGTGAATCAGCAATGCGGGATCCTGCCACCACTAGCACGCGCGAAACTCTCATCACACCAACAGCAGAAACCATCTGAGAGCTTATAACTGAAGCCGACTTATAGACCAGCAGGTCGTATTTTATTGGGGGATCAATTGAGATGGAGGATTATTTTATGATGTTTCTCTTCATCTCCACCTTAAAAGGCGGGGCTTTCAGTTATAAGGTAAGGTGAACTACGATTCACTGAGACGGGGTTCAGCTCTTATGTAGGTTCGTATGGTTTTATGGTCATCGCCTCATCTCTGTTCCCCCGCATCGCTCCTTGGGGCCTCATCGGGCTTGGGGGCGTTCGGGGCCACCCCTAGGACCCCACATCTTGGGTGACCCTTGGAGCTGCCCTCAGAGCATCACAGGGCAGCCCACCACTCCGGGGACATGCTTTCAAAGATTAAAATCTTTTTTCTAACCACGCAGTGATAATAGCAGAGGAGTAGCATCAAACCATATGAAACCTGAAACAGCTGCGAAAGGCTGTGTTAGGTCTTGTAGGACTCTGCATACTTCCTTATTAGTTCCCGTATTTCAGCGGTGCACTGCTCTAGTTCTTCGCTACTCAGGATCCTGGGCTTGGTGTTTCTCCTCCACAGGAACGCCCTGAATTTCACGGTCCCATCTTTCCCAACTCCCGAGTATCTGAACCTTATTACTGCGTCAGCTATCCTCGACTCCAGCCGGTATGTTAGGGGTTCCGTGTATGCTCCTATACGCACCACTAGGTATCCCCTCCGCTTGAAGTAGTTCATCTGGTTGTACAGCTCCTCGACGTGTTTCCCTACGGGAACGGCGGCTCTGGGGATCTCCACGCCGTGGAAGACGACTATGTCGGGCTTCTCTGACTCAACTAGCTGTAGCTCCCTGATTACTAGCTGAGATACGCTGTAGGTGAATGGATTGATGCTCCTGACCTTAAATCTCTCGGAGATGATCTTCTCAGCTTTCTCGCGGCTTACACCCAAGCTGGTTAACCTACTCACCAGTAGTTCCGCAACGTTCTTCGGTGGGTACTTGTAGCTGACCATGAAGACCTTCATGTCGTTCACTACCGCTAGGCCGAGGAGGCACAGGAGGAAGTCTACGTAGTCCGAGTCTGCTGGGTAGACTACATTGACTACCTGCAGCCCCTATGTAGGTGCCCCCAGGCCCTTCTGAAGGCTTCACAGACCAGCTCGACCTCACCCATCTCCTCGCTTATATACTCTAGGACCGGTGGTGTCCAGACCTCGATCCCCCTACCCTCCGTAATGGAGAACGGTACCTCGGCTATAGTCACCTGAGCCCCCCTAGCCTTCCTAACCTCCAGAACCCTGAGCAGGAAGCCCTCCTTCAGTCTGTGCTTAAGTATCACTACGGCATCAGCGACGAAGTCTAGGCCCCCGATCTCCAGCCCCTCAGCCCCGAACGGTAGCTCAGCTATTAGGATTAGGAGGTTCCTCATGGCTGTGGGAACGCTGTAGAAGTAGTTGGTTAGCCAGGCACGCTTCTCAGCGCTGTCCCTAACCCCGCTCAGCAGGGCATTAATCGAGTCAACTACGACCACATCGTACTTCCCCTCAGCTATTAGGGCCGATATCACCTCACCCACGATCTTATCGACATTAGTTGACAGCGGTAGCTTCACGTACCTGAACCGCCCCGTTGACTCAGCTCCAGCTAGGTCCATCCCGAGCCTGGACATGTACCTGAACAGCTTCTCCCTATCTTCGTGGAAGGAGATGTAGAGGCAGCTACCCCCATCCATGGCTCTCCTATAGCACGTAGTGGTTGCGAGGGTGGTCTTACCGGCACCTGGGTGGCCGGCTATGACGAGGAGGTACGGTAGCTCTATGTGGCCCAAGAGCCTGTCTAAGCCCTCTACCCCGGTAGAGAACCCGACCCCGCGGCTACCTTGCCCCACCTCCCCTACCCCCAACTAACTTAGTCAAGACCTCGAAGGCCTCCAAGTACCTGTTGTGCTCTAGGTAATAAGTTACCTTCTCCCTCTCGGCCTCGCTGAGTTCTTGGAGGGCTGGTTCGAGGATGTACGTGCGGAGCAGCATCCCCGCAGCCACCTCACCGTAGAGCCTCTCCAGGATGCCGTACACACCCCTAGGATTACTGAGGAGAACCTCCAGGAAACCCCTACCAAACTCCCTAACACAGACAGCATCCAACAGAAAATAAAGGGAAGGCAGCTCAGAAACAAGCCTCTTACCGATGGCCCTCACCAGGCCCTCGACGCTCAATGCTTCCCCCCAAATAGGGGCACCATAAAATAAGCACTACGTTTTCAGCGATGCCAATAGAACCCTACTATTTACTAACGGAACTGTGTGGGAGAACTTAACAACCTTCGGGAGGAAGCTCTAAGAGAGTTCTGTAATGAGTGCTTATATAGCCTCATCGAGCTCTCCGAGCCTCACATAGCTTTATGTGGTTTTAGTGCTGCTGGGTGTTTGATGGGGTTCGGGTTTCATAGGGCTTGATATCAAACGACATCAAGCCCCTGCCCTTGGCTTCACAGCCCTCGGGATCCCTTTCATCGGGACCCGCATCATCGGGCTCCGCCCGCTCGGGGTGACCCCGACCCGCAGCTCCCCCTTCATCGTTCTCTCCGGGTCATAGCTGTGGGGGAACCCCCGCATCCCGGCTCCACCCGAAACACGCCCCTCTTAGGTCTACACCCGCATCCCGAGGCGTCCCCCAGCAGAGGAGGCAGCGACAACCCTTATAAACCTTTATGAAACTCGAAACAGTCGCGAAAGGCTCCAATAATGCTTTAATAGCCATTAAGCAGTGAAGGATATGGGATTGCGGCCATAAGCTAACTTAATGATCTGCCGTGTCAGCTAAGCCCGTTTTCGGCTAGGTTGTTTGTTCCTCGAAGGTTACTGGGTTTATGAGTGTGCCGACCTTCTCTATCCAAGCCTCCATTACGTCACCGTGCTTTAGGTACTTACCGGTGCCGAGCCCTACCCCGGAGGGTGTTCCTGTAGCGATTAGGTCTCCTGGCTCCAGTGTGAGGCCGTCTGATGCTGCCTCAAGTATCTCGGGGATCTTAAACACCATGTCAGCCGTTGTCCCGTCCTGCCTAACCTCCCCGCTCACTCTCATCCCTATCCTGAGGTTGTGGGGGTCCGGTACCTCGTCCTTAGTCACTATGTACGGCCCTACAGGCGCTGATGTGTCGAAGTTCTTTCCTGGGAGCCACCTCAGGCCCAGCCTCGGAGACTTAGGTAGGGGGGATTGCCTCTCCCTGATGGTGACGTCGTTGAACACTGTGTAGCCGAATACGTACTCCATGGCCTCCCCCCTACTGATGTACTTACCCCTCCTACCCACGACGACAGCTAGCTCCACCTCGTGATCAGCCCTCCGAGCACCCCTAGGTATGACCACAGTGGTCCTGTGACCTACTAGGGTGCTGGGGAGCTTAACGAAGAGATACGGCTGCTCCGGAGGCTCGGTCCCGGTCTCCCTAGCGTGGGACCAGTAGTTGACAGCCATGCACAGAACCTTACCGGGGTTAGCTATAGGCGGCTCGAACACCACCTCATCCGGGCTGTGAACAGCCTCCCTCAGCAACACCCCCGAGAGCTCGGACCCTCCCTCAATCTCCCTCACAACCTCACCCACAACCAGCTCAGCAAGCCTTAAACCCCTCCACCCAGCCCCGACTAAAGCCTTCAGATCTATGAGAACCCCCGGAGGCTCCTCCCCGAAGAGGACCCTGTACGCACTACCCAAATCAACCAACCTACCACCAACACCGGCACCAACCCTCCTGACACCCCCGAACCTGTAGGTAGCTAGCCTCAAGACAGACACCAACACACCACCCAAATAAAACTAAAAAAGCCTTTCGCGACTGTTTCGAGTTTCATATAGGTTTGTAAGGGTTGTTGATGCTTCCTCTGCTGGGGGACGCCTCGGATGCGGGTATGCTGTGAAGACCCGAGAGAGGCGGGATTGGGTGGAGCGCGACGATGCGGGTCAC
>Ga0080004_1112199_pt1 | contig 18217 bp, 13 predicted proteins | sample WasSprMetagenome_FD_69207 | JGI IMG/M metagenome (GOLD analysis project Ga0080004, IMG submission 69207) | Sulfidic aquatic microbial communities from Washburn Spring, Yellowstone National Park, USA - WS (SPADES assembly) (version 2) | ecosystem: Environmental > Aquatic > Thermal springs > Hot...
GCGACAGGCGTAGAGTATCTACTAGTCAACGGTCAGATTGTAATCAGAGAGGGTAAACACACAGGAGCGAAGCCGGGCAGGCTCATAAGAAAGACGTAGTTATGCGTTTTTCTCTACTTCAAACCTCTCCCATCTAATCTAGTGTAGACCCCTCTCTTAGAGAGAAGCGCTTGTGCTAGCTCAATGTGCTTAACTAGGGTGTTGAATGCCCGCATTAGGTCTCTCTTCGAGATCACGATTACAGTGTCGGTGTAGGAGGAGCCTATGTGAACTATGTTGATCCCGTTTTGTGCGAGAACGCTGGTTATGTAGGCTATCACCCCTGGAACCCACATGATCTCTCGAGGGCTGGTCACGACGATGGCTGCTAGGTCTCTCTGTACTTCTATTACATCGCTCTTGTTGATCGCCGATAAGAAGTCGTTTAAAGCCTCTTCATCTAGCACTATAGTCACCGCGGGGCCGCTCTGTATCATCGCGATAAACCTCGTTTTCAACGAGATCTTAGATATAGACGCCACGATCTCTCTCAGCTGAGCGATACTAGCAATGACCACAGATACGCCCGTCTTTACCTCAACATGTGAGTTTGCAACTATGCTTAAAACATCTCTACTAGCTAGTAGTGGAGACTCCTTTATCTTAGACTTCAACCTTATCAACGCCATCTTAATAGAGTTCTCTGAGACCTCAAGCTCGGTAAATGCTGATAAGATGGGCTTGAGGACTCTTGCCAACTTAGAGTAGTTTAAGACGCCTACCTCGAGACACCGATATAGCGATGGATCGCTTAGTAAAATCTCGCGAACCATACCAGCTACATTGACCCTCTTCACGCATCACACCTTAAACCTACATTGATGGGTGGAGCGGACAAATAGCTTATTAGCATAATTGTGAATTTTAAAAAGCGCTAGAGACGTTTCGCCTCTAAGCACCTTAAGGTCTCTGAGCAAAAGGAGATGTGTATATTCTTTACCTTGGTATAGTAACGCCTCAGAGCCTCCCTCCCTCTCTATTAAAAACACATACACTTTTTAAACACGTTAATAGGCGTTTAAGTCTCTACATTTACAATTGCGTAGTGAATAATAAAGCGTGAGAGCTCATATCCTGATCTTTAATAGTTTTCTCACTTCATCAACTACTAGCACTACTAGTGGTGAGATCAGTGCGATTGACAAGGCTTCTAGTGGTAATGGGACTGTGTGGAATACGGTTGAGAGCGGTGTGTAGATGACTATTAGTTGTAATGCAAGTGAGGCTACTAGTGCGAGTATAAGCCACTTGTTCAATGGTAGCCTCCAGAACACTATGTTCTCGCTCCTCGACGTGAGGCTTCTACCAAACTCCGATAGGACTATCGATGTGAAAGCTAGAGTCCTCGCGAGTGCTAGAGACCTCTTGTAGTAGAGTGTGTAGATCCACAGAGTGACCAGGGCTAGTAGAGAGCCCATTGCTATGTAGTAGAGGAGTTTCCGCCTAGTTATAAACCGCTCCCACGGCTTCCTAGGCGGCCTCTCCATTATACCGGGCTCTGGAGGCTCTACTCCAAGCGCTGCAGCTGGCAGAGCGTCTGTAACTACGTTTATCCATAGCAAGTGTATCGGCTCTAGAGGCGGCGGCATGTTCATCAATTGAGCGCCGAATATCGTCGCTACCTCTCCAAAGTTGCAGGTGAGTAGGTAGTTTATAGGTTTCTTCAGGTTCTCAAAGATCACTCTACCCTCGCGTATAGCCTCCACTATTGTGACGTAGTTATCGTCCATCAACACTAGTTGAGCAGCTTCTTTAGCCACATCAGTTCCACGTATGCCCATCGCTACGCCTACGTGAGCCTCCTTCAACGCTGGAGCGTCGTTCACACCATCCCCCGTCATCGCTACGCGATACCCCTTAGCTTTCAACAACTTAACTATTCTAGCCTTGTGCTCTGGTGTAACTCTCGCGTATACGACCACCTTGTCTACGACCTTCAACAACTCCTCATCGCTCATGGCATCTAGGTCTCTACCCTCGAGGACCAGCCCGTTGTCTACATCTAGACCAATCATCCTGGCCACGGCTATCGCGGTTAACTTGTGATCGCCTGTGACCATTATCGTCTTGACGCCAGCTCTCTTCGCTAGTTCAACAGCCTCTCTAACGCCCTCTCTAGGTGGGTCTATAATGCCCAACACAGCGTAGAACACGAGGTCTTTTTCAACAACTTCATAGCTCCAGTTGGGATCGTACTCGCTGAGCACTCTATAGGCTACTCCAAACGTCCTGTAGCCACTAGAAGCTAGCTCCTCAATGTACTTCTGCACCTCGCTCTTAACTTCAGGTGTCAACTCTAACTCTCCACTAGGAGACCACACCCTACTAGAGAGGTCAAGTAGGATCTCTGGAGCCCCCGTCACTACCACGAGGTACCTCCCATCAACATACCTATGTACTGTGCTCTTACGCTTCCTAAACCTATCAAACGGGTAAGACCTCACGATACTCAACCCCTCGATCGCCTCCTTCGCCCCCTCCTCGCCGAGGGCCTTATAGGCTAGCACTAGGGCAGCGCCTTCAGTTGGAGAGCCTTGAATAGTCCAGCCGCTCTCGCCTCTAACGAGCTTCACATCTATGTGGGTGTGTGCAGCTAGCATGTTGTATAGCGAGGTGAGGTCGCCGCCTCCACTACAGACTACGCGCCCGCTTGGTGTGTAGCCTACGCCTTCTACTGAGCACTCTACGTTCAGAGCCTTGATCACTTTGACCGTCATCTCCCCCTTCGTTATAGTCCCTGTCTTATCAGCGCATATGATGTCAACAGAGCCCAGCGCCTCGATCGCCGATAGCTTCTTGACTAGAGCGTTCTTTTTAGCCATGCGATAAGCTCCAATGGCTAGCACGGCGGTTGCCACGGCTGGTAGGCCCTCTGGAACCGCTGCAACAGCGAGAGCTACGGCGATCATGAACGACTCGATCAGTGATGTGTAGCCCTCAAGCACCCCAATTAAGAAGACCATGGCTGCTATGGCTAGTATAATGGCCCCCACTCTCTTGCCGAAGTAGTCGAGTTCTACTTCGAGCGGCGTCTTCTCTTCTCTAGCCTCTGCGACAGCCTTTGCCACCCTACCTAGAACAGTGTTCACCCCTGTAGCTACTACTACACCTTTACCTCTACCTCGCACAATGTACGTGCCCATGAACACCATGTTCCTCCTCTCGCTCACTGGAGTATTCGGGTCTAGGGTCAACTCGTGATCTTTCTCTACAGGCGTGCTTTCACCAGTTAGTGCTGATTCGTCTACCTCGAGGTCTATAGACTCGATCAACCTGAGGTCGGCCGGGACCCTGTCGCCTTCGCGAAGTAAAACGATGTCCCCTGGAACTATGTGTGACACGCTCACCTCAACCTCTAAGCCATCTCTCAAGACTCTACACTTGGGTGAAGCTAGCTTTTTGAGCAGCTCTATAGTCTTTTCAGCTCTATACTCCTGGACGAAGCTGAACACCCCCATTATGAACACTATGACCAGTATGGCGACGGCGTCTAGGAGCTCTCCTAGTAGTGCAGATATGATCGTGGCGACTATGAGGATCAACATGAGGAAGTTAATAAACTGCTTTATAAACATCTCGAGAGGGGACTTCTTCTTAACCCTTATCTCGTTTAGACCATAGATCTTGATTCTACGCTCAACTTCATCACTACTTAGACCTCGCCGACTATCAACCCCTAGCGCTTTCAACGTCTCTTCAACGCTCATTGCATGCCACGGCTTACTAGTCGAAGCCAACTTGGCAATACCCTCATTGAGTAGGCGAGCTCTACGTAGGGTAAAGATACGTACGGCTATTAAGATTAAGGATGATAAAAGAGGCTTAACTTGAGCGGTGGAGGTCACCAGCCCCTCATGTAGGCTAATACGTCATCTGGCACGCGCCCCTCGACAGCGTCTTTTATCGACTCCTCCAGCACTTCAACCGCTCTATCTACGACTTCGCGTGGAATGTTCAGTGGAGGCGCTATTCGTATGACATTGCCATATCTTCCAACAGTTAGTAGCACAAGCCCTTTCTCCCAAGCTCTCCAAACGATCTTTAGAGCTAGCGGCTTGCTTGGAGCTCTACTCGCCTTGTCTCTCACGATCTCTACGCCGATCAAGAGCCCCTTACCCCTAACGTCGCCGACCACCTCGTAGTGGTCTTTCAGCTCCTCTAGGCGTTTCAACAAGTAGTCTCCAAGTACACGCACTCTCTCAACGAGGTTTTCTCTCTCGATAACCCTGATCGTGGCTAGAGCCACCACGGCTGACAGCGCGTGCCCCGATAACGTGTAGCCAAGGCCGCCTTCAGGGTAAGAGTCCATAACGTCTGCTCTACCAATAACGGCGGAGATCGGCATTCCACAACCAAGACCCTTACCAACCACGAGGAGATCAGGCGTCACGCCGTAGTGTTCAATGCCCCACCACTTCCCAGTTCTACCAACACCGGTCTTCACCTCGTCATCTATGAGGAGGATATTGTGCTCGCTACAAAGCCTCTTAAGCTCTCTAACGAAGTAGTCTGGTGGAACGACGATCCCACCATCACCTTGAACGGGCTCAAATAGCACAGCGGCTATTTCAGACCCTTTCGTGGCGAAGACCTTCTCGAGCTGACCTAAGATCGCGTTTGAGAGCTCGAAGGGTTTCTCGTACCCGTCGATCCCATAGGGGTTTCTATATGGGTTGGGATATGGGGCGAAGATGATATCGCTAGACGCTAGGGTGGACCTCTTGATCTCTTCGCTAAAGATCCCTGAAGCCGAGAACGTGAAGTACAGCGACCCGTGGAAGGAGTCGTAGAATGATACTAGGTACCTGGCTCTTCGAGCGGCTCTACTCACCAATATGGCCACCTCAACCGCGTCCGAGCCTGAGAACCCGAGGAAAACCCTCTTTTCGAAGTTGCCAGGAGTTATAGTGATGAGCTTCTCGGCGAGCTCGACTGGCTCAACCGCGTAGAAGTAGACTATTGGGTATGCGAGGTACTTCTCAACTTGACTCCTAATAGTGGCCACGATCTCCTCGTGTAGATGACCTAGAGGGTAAACCACAGCTCCAGAGACGAAGTCTATGTACTCTCTACCCTCAACATCTCTGAGTACATACCCTCTAGCACTCTCAACCACTAGTGGATAGTACTTGAGAGACATGCCTCGTGGAAACACCCTCCTATCGCGCTCAACAACCTCTAAGACTCTCGCAGGTAGCCGGAGTCCCATGTACAACAACCCTTCACTCTTCACATCAAGCGCGTGGGCATTAATAGCTATCGCTACCGTGCTAGCTCTCAAACCCGCCGTCTTAGTACTAGATGAGCCGTTCTCAGGGCTAGACTACAAGAGGAGCTTACAGATACTCTTATCGCTAAGGAAGTACGTTGAAGAGGGTGGAAGCGTAGTCCTCGTGGCTCACGACTTGCAGCTCATTAGTGAGGTTGCTGATAGAATAGCGGTGCTTGAAAGAGGCAGGGTTGTTCGCGTAGGGAAGACGGAAGAGCTACTATCAGACATAGACTGGCTAGTTGAACACGGCTTCAACCCACTACAATCAGCCCTACTAGCGAGGAAGATCGGCCTACGTGGAGTTGTTAAGACGCGGGAGATTGCAGATCGCATTTCAAAGTTGATTAAGAGCTAGCTCGAACGCGCCCGCTACTTGAATATGTCTACAATCTCTGGCTTTAGGTGGTTTACGAGGTCTAGTACTCGCACCTTATACAGTCTATTTAGAGAGCCTCCACCACACACTACGTACTCCAACCCGGTTACTGCCGGGTCTAAGACCACTCTTAGAGCTCTAACTCTCGGGGATAGAGGGGTCACAGCCCCCACCTCAACACCGAGAATAGCTCTCACCTCCTCGGGGCTAGCAAGCCTCGGCCTCGCACCTAAATACCTTTCCGCCTTAGAGTAGTCTAGCTTTCTATCACCTCTAGCAACGACGACTACGTACTTGTCACCAACTCGTAGTAGCAAGGTCTTAACGATATAGCCTGGTGAATAGCCACTGAGCTTAGAGGCCTTCTCGACGGTTTCAACAGTGTCATCAAACTCTAACACCTCTACCTCTACACCTTCAACAACCTCTCTCCAAGACCTCGTAGAGGCTCACCCCTAGAGGGTGCATAGGTGCTCTTTGAAACCCCCTAGCAGTCTATGTATACTCTTAGGTAAAAAGACTGGTTTGATCTACAGCTCACAGTGCATGCTAGGTTCTTTAGAGGTTTTTCATGTAGCTCTCTTGACTAGGAGGTATCTCTCGTAGATCATTAGGACCTTGTCTTTCTCGATGTAGAACTCTACTGGTATCTTCGTGTAGAGTGTTGCGATGTAGAACTTCGCGTAGTTTTCATCGACATGTTCAAGTACTAGAGGGGTTGGTGGTCGCCTAGCAGTTACATCTTCGAGTATGAGCGTGTCTCCAGCTCTGCGAACTCTTAAGCGAACGGTGTCCTTGTACCCGGAGTATAGACCCTCAACCCTCTCGACGACCCTATCGACCACTAGGAACTTCAACGCCTCCTCCTCCACTCCAGCTGCTAGCGCCAAAGCGTATGCTCCGATGAGTGAGAGTGGGTACCCACTAATGTTAGAGGCTATGGCGACTGCGACCTTCCTCTCTGGAAGGTAGCCCATATACGCTGTGTACACGTAGACAGAGCCGCTGTGACCAACCAGCTTGTACCTACCAGCAAACTCGTCGTGTATGATGAGCCCATAGCCGTAGTACCTACTAGTTGGCGACTCGTATGGTAGCTTGACGTGGGGCGTCTCCATCAACTCAACGCTCTTCGCGCTCAACACCCTCTTACCACTCCACACACCCCTGTCGGCGAGCATGTAGGCGAACTTGACTAGGTCTAGGGGGCTCGTGAAGAGCCCGCCATCAGCTGAAACTCCAAAGATGGGCTCTGCCCTCACTAGTCCTCCATCTTGAGATACGTAGTACGGTGTCGCCTTGTCTTGGTCTCTCGAGTACTCCTCTCTAGTGAAGTAGCACTTCACCATGCCTAGCTCGTTGCATATCTCGCGTCTAATGTACTCCTCGTAGTTCACACCTGTCACCTTCTCAATGACCTTTCCAAGGATCACATAGCCCTCGTTTAGGTAAAACCACCTCTCACCAGGCTTGAAGTGGGGGTATTCGGTGTGGTCGCGCATAAAGGATAGGACGTCGTCTGGTTTCGCGATGGGTAGTAGTAGGTCTGTCCTAAGCTTGTAGAAGCTCTCTATCAACGCCTCAGCGTAGCCGAGAGCTGGTATACCAGAGGTGTGTGTCAATAGATGGCTGATCTTGACCTCCGGGCTCTTGATCACGTCGACGTAGCGAGAGACAGGGTCTTCTAGGCTAACAAGCCCTCTCTCGACCAGCTGCATGATCGCGACGGCTGTAAACGCCTTCGTGACAGAGCCTACGCAGTAACTAGTCTGAGGCGTAGCTGGTTGCGAGTACTCGAGATCTCTAAACCCAAAGCCTTTAGCATAGACTAGCTCACCACTAGACATAATGGCTATTGATAGCCCAGGCATTTTATACCTCATGATCTTGCTGAGTATGAAAGACTCGAGCTTCTCGACAAACTCCACGCCTAGCCCCCTAAAACGGTAGACTAAGGGGTTTAATTAATAAACACGCGAATCTATGTGGCTCTCAACATTTTACTAGGTTTATTGCAACATTGAGGCATCTACATGTCGTCTAGTTGCGTAGAGGTGATCCAGGCGATGTTCAGTTTAAACAAGGCTCCCTACCCCTCGACGTGGTTTATAAGCTGGTGAAGGTGGCTACGAGAGCTCATGGTAGTGAGTAGCGGTTCCTCATCATCATTATTTCAGAGGAGAAAGGGGGAAAATACATGAGCCGCTAAGGAGAGCTCATGAGTACTATGCGAGGAGAGCTCTACGAGAGCCTGTGAGCCTCGAGGTTGTTGAGAGGTGGTTGAAGCGCATTAACGAGGGGATGTAGTGGGCCTCAATCCATGTCGCGGCCTACATGGGCTTGAGCTTGAGAAGGAGGTACTATGTAGACGAGCCAGCGAAGTGCTAGCCCGAGGTGGAGCCATTATACGGAAGGAGAGTACACGTAGTAATGATAGCAGAAGAGTAACATTGAATTATATAGACTTGGTGAAAGTTAAAGCAGTTGCGAAAAGGTCAACACTCTCTCAGTAGCGATCGAGGACATGATCACTGCGGCATGGAGCATGGGGGTAGGTAGCGTCTGGTTAGAAGCGCCTCTTCTACTAGGAGAGGAGTTTGACAAAGTACTCAATCCACCACATGGTTGCGAGCTTCAGGCGATCGTAGCTCTGGTGGTACCCGGATGAACCGGTTAGGTTAGGAAGAGGAGACAGAAACCCGTCATGGAGGTCATGACTATGGTTTAGTGAGTGGGCAGTCGTCGCTACTACATACTAGTGAAACTATGTCTACGTCGCCCTCTCTCACGTAATCAACCCCATTGATGCCTGCTTTCATCGTCATAGTAGGTTAAAAATACCCCAGGGGAATGTTAAGTTAACATGGTGTTCGTTATTGTCTAGTTTCGCGTACGTTATTAAAACCCCAAAGATAGAGCTCAAAATAGCTCTTGTTGAGACCGATAAGCTATATATTCACGAAGAGATAATCCCCGAGATCCTCGCTAGACTCGTCGAAAAGATCAAGAGTGATGGCGTCTGGACAGACCCAATAATAGTCGATGAGAAGACCATGGTGGTGCTAGACGGGATGCATAGGGTTGCAGCAGCCAAAGAGCTAGGCTTCAAATACATACCAGCGTGTCTTGTAGATTATGATAACCCAAACATAGGGCTATACTCGTGGAGTAGAGTGTTTAAACAGCGTAGAGTCGAGCCTGCAGCGGAGTTAGACCCGCTATCGCTGATCATCGGTCAGCTGAGCGCGGCGGGCTATAGACCAGTTCACGTTTCAAACCTAGAAGCAGGATTCGAGATGCTTAATCGTAGAGACCTGCTAGGCATATTGATCTACGGGAAGAGAGTAGTGGGCATTAAAGCTCCAAGTAGAGACATAAAACAAATATATGATAGGATCAAGAGCGTGGAGGTTATAGCCTCAAACAAGGGCTTCCTCATCGAGTACCACACAGAGAGAGACGCCCTAGCGATCTCGGAGAGAGAAGAAGGCGTAGCGCTCATACCGCCTACAATTAAGAAAGATGAAGTTCGAAGCGTCGCTCTTCGAGGTGAAGTCTTTATACACAAGGCTACAAGACACGTTATACCAGCTAGGCCGCTAAGAGTCAATGTACCACTCGATTGGCTACGAGGAGAGGCAAGTGTTGAAAAAGCCCAGTTGATGCTCTATGAAGAGCTCTCGAAGAGGAAGATAAAGATCCTCCCACCAGGCACTATCCTCGATAGGAGGTATGAAGAAGAACTATACGTCTTCGAGTAATCGTGAGGTTACAACTAGAATCTACATAGTCGTTAAACCGGTAGGATGCGATATTGAGGGATCAAGGAGAAAAAGAGCTCGAGTCTGGGAGGCTTAGCGGGCCCACTCTATCTTCTCTGGTTTTTTACGCCAGAAAGACCATCCTACAATCGCTAGTACAAGGACGATCAGCAGTAGCCCTACGAAACCTCCAGTCATTTCTGGGGATAGAATCGCCTTCGCAGCTTTAGCGGCTTCTCCAAAAACTCCGATCTCGCGAAACGCAAGTGCATAGACGATTATCGCTATTATAAGGAGTCCAGCAATCCATATGAAGAATGGCGCGTTCTTCTCAGATGGCTTTATCTCGATGCTCACAGCTCTAACACCCCTTTTACATGATACCAAACGAAAAAATATAAATTTTAAGCCAGCTCTATCTATAGTTATAGGGTGTTAGCACTTGACACCTGTAGATCTAATGTATCTAATAAACGACATCGTGTGGGGTCCACCAATAATAATACTACTCCTCGGCACGGGGCTAGCCCTCTCAATATACACAGCGTTCGTGCAGATTAGGAGGTTTAGGACTGCGTGGATGACCTTCGTGAGGTATAGAGGTTATGGAGGAGAGCGCGGTATTAGCCCGTTCGCTATCTGGTGTGCTGTTTCGGGTGCAACCATCGGGGTTGGAAACATAGCTGGAGTCTCTACAGCAATATACTGGGGCGGCCCTGGAGCACTATTCTGGATGTTCATAACTGGCATCCTCGGCATGGTCACTAAGGCTTTCGAGGCGACACTAAGCGTCTGGGCTAGGAGGATAACACCTACAGGAGAGATAGAAGGTGGCACACCATACTATATTAGGCTAATACCAGTAGTTGGCCCAGCACTAGCAATACTATTCTCGGTGTTTGCTTGGATAGCTGCATTTGGCATTGGGAACATGGTGCAAGCAAACAACGTAGCTCTAGGCGCTCAGTGGATTGCAGCAGCGTTTATGGGCAGACCGGCTCTACCCGAAGAACTAAAGCCCATAGTCAACTTGGTGGCTGGAGTGATCATAATGATCCTAGTAGCGCTAGTGGTTATTGGCGGCTTGAAGAGGATCGCTGAACTATCTTCGTTCTTAGTGCCATTCATGGCTCTATGGTACATCGTCGGAGGGCTGATTCTCTGGATCGCTAATCCAAGGTACTTCGTGTGGGCTATAGTGGAGATCATTAGAGGCGCCTTTGTACCAGAAGCTCTAGTTGGAGGCGTCGCGGGCTGGACCCTACTATCAGCAATTAGGTGGGGTGTAGCGAGAGGGCTGTTCTCCAATGAGGCTGGACTAGGTAGCGCGCCAAACATGTATGCATATATGAAGGTCGACCACCCAGGAAGGGTTGGAATGTATGGTATGATAGAGGTCTTTGTAGACACCCCAGTGGTCTGTATGGTGACAGGTCTGACCAACGTTACAATGCTACTCAAGACCTACGAGGTCTACGGCTACACGTACAACGACGTCATCATAAAGGGCGTTATGAGCGGTGGAGAACCGCTCAAGGGCGCTAAGATGGCTATGTGGGCGTTCTCACAGTTCTACGGCATCTGGGCCGGCGTAGTCGTCGGTGTTGCGCTATTCCTATTCGCTCTAACGACACTGCTGAGCTGGGAGTGGTATGGTGAGGTCAACTTCGTCTACTTCTTCAGTAGGACGTTAAAACTACCCGAGAAGCCGGTTAGGTGGTTCTGGAGGGTCTTATGGGTTATACCAATCATTCCAGCGGCGTACTATGGTGAAGAAGCTTTCAAGCTATTCTGGGACTTCGCCGACACCATGAACGGCTTAATGGCGATACCAAACCTAATAGCTATAGGAGTACTAGCACCAGTGGCTTACAAGCTAATCCACGATTTCACCGAGAGATACGTCAAAACAGTTGGCGTATAGCTTTTTAAAAGGACCTTTTTCTCCATAAACTTTTTAATAGCACTCAAAGCTCCTAACTTGCCTCATCTATATGTCTTCAAATCGTCGTAGAGCTTTGAGTCTCCAGCTAGTAGCACTCCATGTTCTATTATCTCTCTGAGGTCTCAGAGATGAATCTAAGAGCTTCATTAATTCTCGAGTAGTATAGACTCTGGGCTCAATATCTATTGGAAGCGTTGGGTCTATGAAGTCCTCTATCCTCTCCGGGTGCTTCTTGGGGTACGACTCGTCGAACGACGATCACGTCTGCGTCTGAGAACGCAGTGTAGTCTCCTCTAGCTAGCGAGCCTATCAAGATCACCGCGACAGCCCCTCTACTAACAGCTCTCTCCGTATACTCTTTTAGTTTCTCCATGACCCTCTCGTAGTTGAGTTTGAAGACCTTTAATCTGCGGAACTCGAGGACTCTACGTGCAATCTCTACACACCTCTGGGCATCTTGCTCAGTGTGATAATCCATTGGAGAGCCCTCGGGATACGAATTAAAGTATCTCGTAGCCATATAGTGTCTATCTAGCTCCTTAGTAGCGTTAATGAGGTCTACTGGGGGCTTATGCTCTTCCGTAAGCCCTTCAAGTGGCCTGGAGACCGAGCGACCCCGAACTTCAAGCCCGAGCTTTTTAATACAGAGCTTTTACAGCCTTCTCAGCTGCTTGATGTGATTAGAAACAAGCCCACTCGTAGTCGCCTATGTTGATCGACTTTACAGCGTGTTCGAAGTCTCTAACCGCTTATCTAAACCAGTCTCGAGCTCTCGAAACCATTTACACACCTAGCTCAATGATATAAATGCTCTTCGCCGCTTTCGGAGGTAAGCTCGAGAATGTTCTTGTTGGGGATGTTGAGCCACAAATCGATTTACTCCCACGCAGCCATGTAGCTTACTACTTCATCAGGGACTTTTCCAGCCAAGACGTCTTTTATGGACTCTTCGATGATCTCGAGCCCTCTCTCGAGGTCTTCCTCTGGGATCGTTAGTGGTGGAGCTATCCTCAAGACGTTTCCATACTTACCGTAGGTCATCATTATGAGCCCTTTCTCCCAAGACCTCCAAATGATCTTCAGCGCTGTCTTTCTATCAGGCTCTCTTGTTGTCTTAGACTTCACTATGTCTACACCGAGCATTAGTCCAAGGCCTCTCACGTCGCCGACAACTTCGTACTTCTCTTGCATCTCTCTAAGCCTCTTCACAGCCAGCTTGCCCAGTCTCCGCGCTCTCTCAGGTAGGTTGTTCTCGATAGTGTATTTGATCGCCTCGATCGCCCCTACCACAGAGGCCGCGTGAGCGGCCGACGTTGCGAAGTATGTCTGCGGAGGCGCAGAGTCTAAGATCTCAGCTCTACCAACTACAGCTGATACGGGCATCCCCCCACCGAGAGCCTTGCCAGCAACGAGGAGGTCTGGCTCTACGTTGAAGTGCTCAATAGCCCACATCCTACCCGTCCTCCCCATTCCAGCTTGGACTTCATCGTCTATGAAGACTATCCCATACTCCCTCGTGATCTTCCTGACGCCTTCAACGTAGTTCTTCGGTGGAACTAGGACGCCTCCATCACCTTGAATAGGCTCGAAGAGCAATGCTGCCACGGAGTGACCAGAGATCTTCTTGAAGAGGCTCTCGATCATTGATAGGTGGTAGTCTCCACACTCCTTTGGATCGTCTATGCCGTGACACCTATAGGTATCTGGATACTCTACGAAGTAGACCTCCTTGAATGGTATGGCGACTCTCAAATCCTCTTTGAAGGAGCCTCCAACAGCTATATCTAGAGCTGTCGTCCCGTGGTATGAGTACGTGTAGGAGACTATGCGGGGCCTCCTAGTGTATATGAGGGCGGCCTTTATGGCGGTGTCGTTTGCATCGCCACCACTAAGCCCGATAGCGACCTTCTTCTCGAAGCTTCCAGGCGTGATCTTGACTAAGAGCTCGGCTAGCTCAACTACAGGCTCGTGGTAGAGGTATAGGCAGTAGTGTATAAACCTATCTAGTTGCTCTTTAACAGCCTTCACTACTCGTGGATTGCTATGACCAACATTGTACGTTGCAGCACTAGATAAGAAGTCGATGTACACCCTACCCTCAATATCCCAGACTCTAGCGTTCTCAGCGCGTCCCACGACTAGGGGGAAGTACTTGAAAGCCTGCCCTTTAGTTACAAACCTCCAATACCTCTCAATGACGTCTTTTGACCTAGAGCCTAGAGTAGACAAAGCTCTCCCCAGAAAGACTCTGTAGACCACTCAAATAAACGTAGTTTACAGCTAATCCACACACTTAAGTATGTGTTCAAGGAGAGTAAGAGGGCGAAGGGAAAAACGATTTTAAAGGACTACGCTGGAGCTGGTTGTGTAGGTGCTGGCTGAGTGGGGGCTTCAGGCTTCCACGTGAGCCCTAGTACTCCTCCAACTAGGCAGAGTATAAAGCCTATGAAAAACCCTCCACCAGCGACGAAGAGGCTTAGTATACCGAATACGAGGCCCAATATAGACACGGTCTTCACTTTACCTGGTTCACCGCTATTAACCATCATGGCTCCAACTATTACTAGGATTCCAAACACCATGCCCAAGATCCCTAAGATCGCAACTATCCCTCCAATTAGTGGTATTGGTATCAAGCCACCTGCAACGGCGACGACGAACCCCCTATTAAGATGAGTACTCCGCCAATTAGTAGTAGAACGAAGGCTGCAGTAGGCTTGCTCATCTATAGTTCACCTGCGAGGTTCATTATGGCATGGTAAAGTTTATAAACGTTTACTCCTGGTCGTCTGCGGGACTTATTTACCAAGCGACTTACCGCTAAAACGCGTCTCTGAGCCTACATACTAATTAAACTTACAGTGCAGTCTAGTTGCTCGAAGTTCTAGAGGTTTTGGAGGCTAGTAGTGGTCAAAAGCCGCCGCCGGGATTCGAACCCGGGACCTCCGCCTTACCAGGGCGGCGCTCCACCAGGCTGAGCTACGGCGGCATCGCCAGTGGTATTTATATAGCTTACCTTTTATAAACTAAAAGTCAATCTGGTGGGTTATAGCCCATCTCTCTTAGTTGTTTGTATATCTCCTCGACTATTCTAGGGCCGAACGTGGGGAGCGTCATTAGCCTCTTCTTCGGGGTTTTCGCGAGGTCTTCGAGACTCTTGATCCCATGATCTATCAGAATCCTAGCTCTAACTCTACCAATATATCTCAACGTAGCGAGCTCGAGGGCATCTAGCTTAACACCCTTCTCTAGTCTCTGCGAGAGCTGGAGGAGCTTCCTATTGAACTCTACTTCGCCTACAACTCCAGCAACCTTGCCGAGAGCGCCCGAGATCCAGCTTGCAGTGTCTCTCATGTTGTATAGGTCTCCGGGGGCTACGCTGTACTTCCTCAAGATCTCGTCTTCGCTTCTCTCGTTGATCCAGTCGTAGAGCGCTAGTGCGTGTATAAACCCCGCGAGCCAGCCATCATACCCATAGTACTTCGTTGAGCGTGGGGGTAGAGAGCCGTGGTCGTAGTAGGCTTCTGCTAGTTCTTCAAACTCCTCTAGTAGCCTCTCAGAGACGTAGCTACTACTCCTAGTGAAGTCTGGGGTTAAGGCGATGAGGTGTAACATATACAGGTCGTCGTACTTCGCGGGCTTGAGATCGAAGAACATGGCAACCGTGAGCGGGTCTAAGTACGTGTACGAGGTTATCCTCCCAAGCCTTGTAGCTCTAACACCCCCTCCCTGAGTAGACTCTACCATTCTAAGCTCCTCCAAGATCTTTATGCTAGACTCGACCTGAGCCTTGAACGCTCTTTCAGAGAGCAACCTAGAGGTGAACGTGTGCTTGAATAGGTCGAGCACCTCTTCGACTTGCCCAGCCTCTTGCGAGGCTATGACTGAGAGCGTATGTATCCTCAAGCTCCTCTCGCTCATTAAATGGCCCTCCACGGGCTCGGGAGAGCCATTAATGTACCTAAAGCCCTCTTTAACACTGCTAGCATCGATTATTATCGCCTCTCCCACGTCATCATACCTCGGCCTACCAGCTCTACCAGCCATCTGCTTGTACTCAGCAACGCTTATGTTAACCCTCCTCCCCTTCACCGGGTCGTATCGTTTAATAGACACCAAGACCCTCCTAGCTGGGAGGTTCACCCCAGCGGCTAGCGTTGGAGTGGCGAACACAGCGCTGATCAACCTCATCCTGAAAGCCTCCTCTACGACGCGCCTAGATGTGTGTGATAAGCCAGCGTGGTGGAAGCCGACCCCTCTAGAGATCAGCTCTTCGAGGAGCTCTCTCTCATACCTCGTAGGCGCCTCTTCGAGCATCTCGAGGATCTCACTCAACGTAGAGCTCCTAACAGGCTTTAAGTACGACGAGAGCGTCTGAGCGTACTCTTCAACCTTCTTCCTGTTGTGGATAAAGACTAGCGTCTGCATGTTCATCTTCAAGTTGTGCAAGACAAGGCTAACAACGTAGTCTTCACCCTCATCAACCACCCTCTCCTCTCTCCCATCTTGAAACAGAATGGTAGACTTGTCGTGGTCGTACACGGCCTCAACGAGCTTCACAGGCCTCCAGCTTGACGAGATCAACACAGCGCCCAACCACTCGGCTAGCTCTCTAGGGTTCCCCACAGTCGCGGACAAACCCAGTACTCTGACACCGCGTTTTAGAGACCTAGCGGCGATCATCTCTATTATAGGCCCTCTCTCAGGGTCTCCAACGTTGTGGAGCTCATCTATTACAACGAGCCCCACTCGACTAAGCCACAGCGGCTTAAGCCTCTGTAAGCTATCAAACCTCTCATACGTAGCGATGACTATGTCGTATCGGCCGAGGTACTCCGCGGGCTGGTCATAGTCGCCAGTCGTAATGCCCACGTCGATGCCGAGCTTCTCGAGAGATCTAAACTCCTCGTACTTCTCGCTAGCGAGGGCTCTAAGCGGGGTCAAGTAGACACATATACGCCCATCGAGGACCTCCTTGACCATGGCCATCTCGGCGATCAAGGTCTTACCACTAGCTGTAGGGGCTGAAACAACCATGTTCACCCTCGAGAAGAGGCCTTTCTCAATAGCCTCTCTCTGAATCGGGTTTAGAGAGCTAATGCCCCTCTCAACTAAGAGCTCTACGTAGCCTCTTGGAAGCCCGTAGTCGACTAGCCTCTCGACATTCATACCTATAAGCAGCCCCCTCGTAGATACTAAATCGTGGTATTTAAAGGGAGCTCGCTTGAGGCAACCAAAGATCTTCCATAGGCTAGTGGGGCTTGATGAGGCCATCAAGATCGTGGTAGAGAGGGCTCGCCCGAGGCCTATAGGCGTCGAGCGAGTGAGGATCGAAGATGCGCTCTACAGGGTCCTCGCCGAAGACATCTTCGCGCCAGTAGACCACCCTCCATTCGACAGGTCTGAGGTCGACGGCTACGCCGTCAAGTCATACATGGTGGCCTCTTCGACAGAGCTCTCGCCAACGACTCTCCGAGTAGCTGGGTATCTAGGTGTTGGAGACCTCGGCCTGAACTACTCCTGCGAGCAGGGGGCGGTGAGGGTTTCAACAGGCTCAGCGATACCACCAGACTGCGACGCGGTGGTCATGGAGGAGTACACGGAGCGTAGGGGCGACCTCGTTGAGGTCTATAGGCCGGTGGCCCCTGGCGAGAACATCTCAACATGTGGTAGTGACATCTCAGCTGGAGACTTCATACTCCCAAAGGGGACTATGTTGAGACATGAACACATAGCCCTACTAGCAGGGGTCGGCATTAGAGAGGTCTTGGTCTACGTAAGGCCTAGAATCGCGGTCTTCTCGACAGGGACAGAGGTGGTTGAGCCGGGGCAGAGGCTTCCACATGGGAGAATATACGATGTAAACGGCTTCTTGATAATGCAGTTCTTGAGAGAGCTGGGAGCTGATGCGAGGTACATGGGGATCCTGCCAGACGACTACGACGTGATAAAGAGTGCGATCGAAAGAGCGATCCTCGAGCATGACGCGGTCTTCACTAGTGGTGGAACTAGCGCTGGAGAGGCTGACCTAGTGTACAGGGTCTTCGAGGATCTCGGCGAGGTGCTAGTCCACGGGTTGAAGAGCAAGCCCGGCAAGCCGACTGTCATAGCTGTGAGCAAGGGGAAGCTACTATTTGGGCTACCCGGGTTCCCACTATCGTGCTACATGATCCTCACTAGGGTGGTGAAGCCCATAGTAGCTACGATGACAGGGTATAGGTACCCAGAGCTTAAGTTAACCGTTAAGTTTCCATTTAAGCTTAGGAAGGGTGTTGGAAAAACATGGCTGATCCCATCAATCCTCGTCGAGTCGAAGAGCGGCTACACAGCGTACCCGGTTTCGCTCAGTAGTGGCAGTGTGTATGCAATAGCTTTTAGTGATGGTTTCGTTGAGCTAGATGAAAACGTAGACTATGTTGAAGAAGACTCGCCAGTAACATTCTACGCGTTTACAGAGAGGTATGCTCAGAGGAGGCTCACAATCATAGGGAGCAACGACCCACTACTAGAGCGCCACTTGGTCGAGACAGGGCTGATCTACAGGTCTAGGATCCTAAACACGGGGAGTACTGGCGGCTGGATAGCAGTGTCTAGGGGTGAGGCCGATATCGCTCCAACACATCTACTAGATGAAGAGACGGGTCTATACAACGTCCCGTTTCTAGATAAGTATGGACTTAGAGGCAAGGCGACACTAATTAGGGGGTATGAGAGGCTCATAGGCTTCGTAGTTCAGCCTGGAAACCCTAAGAGGATCGCTAGTTTCGAGGACTTCTTTAGAAGCGATGTGAAGATCGTAAATAGGGCTAGGGGGAGCGGTGTGA
>Ga0080004_1125418_pt1 | contig 18216 bp, 14 predicted proteins | sample WasSprMetagenome_FD_69207 | JGI IMG/M metagenome (GOLD analysis project Ga0080004, IMG submission 69207) | Sulfidic aquatic microbial communities from Washburn Spring, Yellowstone National Park, USA - WS (SPADES assembly) (version 2) | ecosystem: Environmental > Aquatic > Thermal springs > Hot...
CTTTCTCAGTTGCTACATAGATAAGAAGCTCCCCGACAACGCCATCATAGCCCACTTCTTTCAATTCTTTCTCAGTTGCTACAGAGTTTGGAGAGGAACATCGATGTGGTGAACGTCTCCGACTTTCAATTCTTTCTCAGTTGCTACCTACATGAAGGGCGCGCGCGTGTTTGAGGGGCAGTTCACCCCCACTTTCAATTCTTTCTCAGTTGCTACAAGACGCCGAGGAATTCCTATCGATCCTCCCCTCTGAGCTTTCAATTCTTTCTCAGTTGCTACCGCGTTCAAGTACCGCGTCCTCATCGTTGACGCGCAGCATACTTTCAATTCTTTCTCAGTTGCTACTAGTAGACTCCGTGCTGGCCCGCGGGGACACCCTTCGACTCTCTTTCAATTCTTTCTCAGTTGCTACGGCTCGGTTACGAGCTGCACCTCGATCAACCTCTCGAAGCTTTCAATTCTTTCTCAGTTGCTACTGAACCCTCACGTGCGAGGGGATCTTGCTGAGCGCCCTCTTCCTTTCAATTCTTTCTCAGTTGCTACTTCTCAACGTCTGGGCGAAGAACGTCTACGCCGACCCAATACTTTCAATTCTTTCTCAGTTGCTACCCCGTAGACCTCTAGGTGCCTGTCGATCTCCGACCTCATCGTGATCAAGCGCCTCTCTTTCAATTCTTTCTCAGTTGCTACGGAAAGCTGCGAACGAGATCCTGAGCGAGGCGAAGCACGTCTTTCAATTCTTTCTCAGTTGCTACAATTGTAGCTGAAACCCCCGCGCGAAAACGGCATTTTTTGACTTTCAATTCTTTCTCAGTTGCTACCGGTGAAGAGTGGTTCGCAATCTACCTGTGCGAGGAGCACTTCCTTTCAATTCTTTCTCAGTTGCTACGGAAGGCCACAAAGAGCGCTCCGGTCTGAGCGGATTGCTTTCAATTCTTTCTCAGTTGCTACTCCTCGCACACTATCCGGTACGCCAGCGGCAGCCGCTCCTCCTTTCAATTCTTTCTCAGTTGCTACTTCCATGTTACCTTACGCGCGTAAGGTAACGGGACGCCGCCTTCAGCTTTCAATTCTTTCTCAGTTGCTACCCACGGCTCGCTGGAGCTGTACGAGCAGGGGGAGGTGACTTTCAATTCTTTCTCAGTTGCTACCGAGTTTCTGGTGTGCTGCGCCTTTATAAACTTTCCTTCTGCTAACTTTGAAGTTCCTGAAAACTCACTCGCACTGCCCCTCGGCACATGTGCGGGTTCGAGCGAAGCCTTTCCAGATTCCCGGCGGAAAGAGGGAATTCGGATGGAAAGGAACGAGTTTAAACGAGAAATATTAGTAAACTAACTTCTGGTTCGAGAGCGGAAAGGTTAGTGGAGGGGGAGGGGTCGGGAAGGTGGGCTACGGAGGAGCTCTGAACGGCTCGACGAGGCGGAGCCGGAGGTCGAAGAGCCGCGAGACACGCAGCCTCCCGACCCTGAGTCGGAGCAGGCTCGGCTCCCTCGCGTTCCACCTCACCTCGCCGCAGAGCTGAACCACATCCCGCAGCCTGCCCGCGCAGCCGCCCAAGCACTCGACCGCGATCCAGCCGGAGAGCTCGGGGTCGGCTGCAGCGAGTTCTGGCTTATTGAGTATCGCGAGCGGGCTCACGAACCTCCCGTCAAGCAAGCCGACGTTGGTCACCGCGCAGCCGGCGTCCGAGAGCGCAAGCAGGATCCGCGCGAGCATCGCAGCGTTCCCACAGGTTAACCACACCTCTAGCGCGTCACCCCTTCGCAAGCTGAGAATAACCGAGCACGGCAGCTCGGGGAGCTCGCTCGGCGGAGGCCGGAGCAGCAGGGAGAACCTCAAAGCTGGGGCAGCCGCTGTCATGGCTTCCTTAAGAGTACCTTGTTGCCGCCGCTGCCGGTCACCTTCCAATCCGGTTTACTGCGCAGCATCCTGCCGAGCTCGCGCAGCAGCTCCTCAAACTGTTCTTCGCTCGTCTCAGCGGTGCACAGTATCGCGCAGTCTGCAGAGCAATCCTCGAACTTTGAGATGATTCCCGCGTAGAGGTCGGCGTACTCTTCTCTGTGGAAACCACCTCGCCAGATCTTCTCGGCCCAATCCCTCCAGCGCCCGCTGGGGTTCAGCTCCTCGCCTCTCAACAGGCGCGCTAAGTGACCGCCCCATGCTTTCTCTAGCGAGAGACGTCTTAATACTTCTTTATACTTTCTAAGCTGGATTTTGCTTAAGTAGTAACAATTCACTTTCAAAATGTGTTTTATAATTTCTTCATCGTAAGTCGACTCCTGCGATAAGTGCTCGCACTCAAAAAGGGCTAGCAGGTCGATTATCAGCCTTCTACACGAGGAGCCCGCGCTCACGCGGAACCCCCTTAGCTCTCAGCGCTCCTCACTAAGAGCAAGGCGTCGGCTTTCGCCATTGGGAGCGGGATCGACGCGGGTGAGCACGTGAACCTACCGTTCTCGAACAAGAAGTGGTAGGAGGGCTGATCGCTCGCGCCAGCGATGTACGGCGAGTGCGTTGTGAGCACCACGTAGTTCTCGCCCGGAATCTCCCTCGCAAGAGCCTTTAGAGCCTCGACGTACGCTACCTGCTGCAGCGGGGTCATCGCCTCCTCCGGCTCCTCGACGACGAAGACCCTCGCGCTCGCCGGTATCGAGAAGAAGCGGATCGTCAACCCCCAAAGCAAAGCCGCGGCGACTGTGGTGGAAACAAGGCTCAAAGGTACCCTTCCGCCCTTCAGCCTCCTGTCTCGCACGATGGACTGGTGCGGGGTTACCTCGATGTAGAGCGGTAGCAGCAAAGCGCTGTCCAGAGCCACCTCTTCGCACACGCTTTTCAGTGCCCTCTCGGCTATCTCCTGAGCTTTGACGAAAAGCTCACCGTCTTCGTGCTCCTTCATCTCGATGTAATCCCTCAGCTGAGGCGCAAGACTGTACTCCAGCTCGTCCAGCAAGCCTAGCGCGGTCTCTCTGACTTTTTCATCGGCGATTGCGCTAGCGACTCCCTTGAGCTCTTCAATCACATTCTCCGCTACGGAGAAATACGCTCTAAGCGCCAACCTGTAGTCGTCCACGAGATAGGGCAACGCTCCCCCCGGCGCATCGTAAACGTCCACTTTCAGAACTTTTGCGGCATCTTCAGTCCTAGTCTCCAAGCGCTTTACAAATCGAATGCTTAGATCTGCAGTTCGGCTCAGCTCGTGGAGTAGCGCCCTCGCGGTCAGGGACTTGAGCGTAGCGTTATAGCCGATGAAGGACGTTACGCGCCCGCTGGTCAGCTCTATCTCGAAAGGTTCGAGGGCGAGTTCTGGAACCGCCGATTCAACTCTGAATTTCATGAGATCGACGCAAGCGATTTATACCAGGTGAAATGCTTTACGGTGTGGGAGCGCGCCCCAGTCCGCCAATTGAGCGAAGCTTCAGGAGCGCACTCGAGCGGGGTGGGGCCGAGCTTCTGAGTGTCGTTGACCAGCTCCTCGGTCCGAGACTTCCGTTGAGGATCGGTGACACAACCAAGACCGCTTACAGGAGGGTTCACGAGGTTCTCGCGAGCGTCCTCGATTTCGCAGCTCGAGCGGCGGCGGACGAGTCCCAATGGAAGACAGTCTACAACAAATTGGTGGTTGAGCTTTCTAGGGCTAGAATCATAGTCAACTACCAGCTTGCAAGAGAACAAATAAGCCAAGACATCGCTACGCTGCTTAATGACGTGTTGAACGCAATCGACAGCGCAGTGAGGAACAACCAGCGCGAGGTGGTGCAGGAGCTCGCGGAACGCGGTAGGGTGCTCATCGACGCGCTCGCGGTCCTCGTCTACAGGTTCGGGAAGGAGAGGTGATGGGGATGAGCACGGTCGCGATCCAGAGGGTCTTGAGGGGGTTGGTGCGGGTAGACCTCGAGATGGAGGTGCTCACAGGTCTCCTCATACGCATGCCGGTGCACGCGCAGGTCTACAGGATCGGTGGCGCCGACCTCTACCCCATAGTCACGAGGAGGAGGTACACACTCGGCGAGCAGGATGTCGAAATCGAGGTCCCGATGGTGCCGGGCTCCAGCTTGAAGGGACGCATGCGCGGGCTCCTCGAGCTTGCGCTCGGCAAGCCCCTCTACAGCACCGACGGCAGGATCTGGCTCCACGCCCGCGTGTTCGGCAAAGGCTACGTCATGAACCTGAGCGTGATAGAGAACGATATCGTTGGTCGCTGCGAGATCGACGAGGTCTTCGGAGCTCCAGCGCTGGGCATCGATCAGCTCATTGAGTACTACGCCGGGCAATACGCCGCGCAGAGGGGTGAGGATAGACCGACGGATGAGGATAGAGATAGGGCGCGGCAAGAAGCAAGAGCAAAAATAGTCCCGCATCTAGCGTTCACTAGGCTGCTCGTTGACGACATGTACCCAACCGCTGAGTACGTAGAAGCGCTGAGCGAGAACGGCCGCCGCTTGGTATCGGTCGCAGACTTCCTCGAGGAGAAGGGCGAGAACCGGATCGACAGGGTGACCTCGGCTGCCGACCCGAGGCAGGTGGTGCGCGTTAGGCCCGGCGTGGTGTTCGGCGGCGCGCTGAGGCTCCTCCTCTTCAACATCGACAAGGGCTTCGTGGGGAGGAACCTAGAGCTCGTTGCGAGGGGGCTCAAGCTGATTGAGGAAACGTACTTGGGCGCTTCCGGCAGCAGGGGCTACGGCAGAGTAAAGTTCAGGAGGCTCAGAGTGGCGACGGCGAGGGCGAGCGACCCCACCCTGAAGTACGCAGTGCTCAGCGAGTTCGGTAGCGTGGACGAGCTCCTCGCGAAAGTGCAGGAAGTCGCCGGCAAGGTGGAGCAGCTGCTCTTCCAGTGAGCCCCGATGCCGGCTGTCTACGCCGTAGGGTTCACCAAGGGGTTCAGGATCGGCTACCGGAAGCCTGAGCTATGGCCGCTGGCCTCCACCTTGCTCAGGTCGCTCGCCAGCGTGGCGGCGATGGTGAGTAACGGGCCGCTCCTGGATTCGATCCTGCGCGGCGACGTCGCGGCGTCGGCCATGCTGCCGCTCGCCCGGTGCGGGAACTGCGTGAAGCCCCTCGTGCCCATCCGCTTGGGAGCGGTGGCGAGCGCTCTCCGGCGCGCGGGAGGGAGGGGGAGGAAGGTTGAGTACTACTTCACGCTGAGCGCGGCGGCCGAGCTGGCTCGAGCCTTCGACTCGGCCGCGGGCATGCGCGGCCGGCAGCTCGTCGAGACCGTCGCCGCTCACCTGGCTGGCGCGGTCGAGGTCGTGTACGCCGGCGAGGACGTCGCGGTGGTGTGCGGCAAGCAGGAGACCGGCTCTCTGAAGGGCGTCGAGGTCGTTAAGCCGCGGCCAGCGTCGGAGCACAGGAACGCGATCGACAGAGTGACGGGCTCCGCCGTACCGTTCGTTGTCACCTACGCGAGGGCTACGCGAATGCTGCTGCTCCTTGACTCCCCGCCCGACCTCGACGGGCATTTGGAGAGAACTCTGAAGCTGCTCGGCGAGCTCGGGGTCGGGGGCTTGCGCAGCAGAGGTCTCGGGAGGTTCAGCCTCGAGCCGGTCGCGCTGGCGCCCGACGACGTGCGCGCGCTGAACAAGGTTAGGCCCTTCAGAAAGGTCGCCAGTGACCGCTACGTGGTGGCGCTCGGGGAGCTGTCGATCTCCTCGGACGCGATCGAGTGGGAGAACAGCTTCTTCGACGTTAGTATTGTGGCCGGCTTCGCCGGCCCGCCCTATGCCCAGATCACCTTCGGCCCGCTGGTGGTCACCGGCGTCGGCGCGGTCGTGAAGGTGAGGGGCGGCGCGACCCCCCGAGCGGAGAGGCTGGACGTGGGGAGCGAGCTCGCGCCGTCCACGTTCGTCTTCAACCCGCTGGTGGTGGCCGGTGAGTAGCGCAAGGAAGCTCCGGTTGAAGCTCGAGGTCGCGACGCCGCTGCACGTCTGGGACGGCGAGCCGCGCGTGTGGGGCATCGACTTGGTGCCGATCGGAAACGAAGCATGCCTGCTGAACCTCGAGAAAGCCGACGTCAGCAAGCTGGGCACAATCCCCACGAGCGTAGAGGGCTTCGAGAGGAGCGCTCGCCGGTGGGTCGAGACTGGCACAGTGGGGTGCTCCAAGAGGATCCCGACAAGAGCGGTCCTGAGGAGCGGGGAGGAGGTGAAGCTGCTGCCACCGCAGCTGGTTCCAGCGTCGACGCTCAAGGGCTACATCAGGACGGCGCTGCTGCACAAGCTGATCGTGGAGGTTGCCAGCTCGCAGGGCGCTCAGGCGGCTGCTGCGCTCCTCGCCAACCGCGTGAACCTGCGCGCTGACCCCAAGCGCATGGGCGCGGCGCTGGAGCTCGAGCTGCTGGCTCGGCCGAGGCTTCCCAAGCAGGGCGGCTACGCTGACTCCCTCCAGCAGCTCGTCGTCGCGGAGCCGAGGGTCGTGAGGGCTTCCTCGAGCCTCTCGCGCGCCTCGGTCGTGGATCTGGGCGGCAGCGTGGTGGCGGAGTTCGCCCTGGAGGTCCTGGAGCCGGGCTCCGCGCTCGAGTACGAGCTGACTGTGCTGGCGCCCCCGCCCGCCAGCTCGATCAGGGTCGCCGGCGACAGCGTCCAGATCCTCGGCCAAGTGCTCCAGCTCTACGCGAGCCTCACCCCGCAGCTCGTGCTCGATGCGCTGGCCGAGTTCGGCCGCGCGCTCCTCGAGCACGAGCTGGACAAGGTGAAGCGATTCTCGAAGGCTCTGGCCGAGAAGGGCTTCGACCTCACGGCCTACGCGGAGGTGCTGGAGCGCTTGGTCTCCGACCGGTGCCTGCCGGCGCGCCTGGGCTTCGCGACGGGGCACGTCGCGAAAACGGTTGCGGTAGCGCTGCAGAAGTTCGCGCCCAACCTGTACCGCGACCTCTCCCAAGCGATGACAGCACACGCGGGAAGGCTGTGGGACGGCACCACGCTAAAGCTCGTCAACTTCGGCGGCAGATGGTTCGGGCTGGGGTGGGTCAAGCTATGCGCGGAGTGAGCGACCGCGAGCTGAGGGCTGCGCTAGCAGCCGCGATAGCGGCGGCGAGGGCCCTAGCAAGGTACGAAGCGGCTGCCGCCGGGAAGGACGAGCGCGCCGAGAAGCTGCTGGGCGAGCTGAAGGGCCTCGGGTGGCCGGCGCCCGAGGCCGCAGCGGGCTGGCTCGCTAGGCGGTTGGGCGTCGAGACCGGCGCGGAAGAGCTGGAGGAGCTCCGCCGGCGCGCGCTGAGGGTCGACCCCGCGCTGTTCGCGGAGCAGCCGAGCAGCGCCGGCAGCGAGCCGCTCCTGAGCCCCCTATGGGTGCTCAGGCTGATGGGCGACCGCGAGTGGGATGCGTACCAGGAGCTCTGGAGGCGCAGCTGCTCCCAAGCCGCCGACTGGAGCGACCTACTCAAGCTGGCGTCCGGCGAGAGCCTCTGGCTCCCCGCGCTGCCCATGCCGCGGGAGCTAACGCAGCTGCTCGATCTGCTCGTGCTCCGCACGCGCGCGGAGGCGGCGAACGCTACCGACTACGGCGAAGTGTGCGGCACGCTCGCCGAGCTGCTCGAGCGCGCGGCGCGCTTCTACTCCAGGCTTGGCTCGCTGAGCGGCTTCTTCGACACGCTGGACGCGGTGCTCTCATCCTCGCTGGCGCTTGCGCCGGCGTGGGCTGGAGCCAGGCCGCCCGACGTGCCGCTGAACGTGGCAGCCAGGCTGGCCGCCGCGCTCAGCGCGCTCCCCGAAGGGTTCTCGGTGGTCGCGATCGACATCAACGGGATTCAGGACTTCGTCTACGCGCCCGTCGTCGAAGCCGCCGCCTCCAGGGTGCTCAGGGGTAGGAGCCTGCTCGTCGAGCTCGTCCAGTTCACCGCTGTGAGACTCGCGGCGAAGATGCTGGGCGCGCTAGCGCAGCTGACCAAGGAGGGCGGCGCCCCGGTGCTTATCGCGCCGCCGGTGGGGGAGGAGGTCCGGAGGCTGTCGGGGATCCTGAGCAGGTGGATGAGCAGGCAGTTCGCGGCCAGGCTGTGGATCACGGTCGCCGCGTCGCAGCGGCGCGACGTAGAGGGGGCCCTGTGCCCCGGCGAACCACTGAGCTCGGCGCTCGAGGAGCTGCGCCTCGCGCTGCAGGTGGAGAAGGACGGGAAGTACGCTGAAGCCGTCGGCGAGCTGTGCGCCCTAGCGTCGAGAAGGCTGAGGGGCTTCGACAGCCTAACCCGCGAGCCGGTGCTCGAGGACAACCCGTGGGCGCTCGCCGTGTCCAGCGCCCCCGAGTACGCCGACAGCCTAGCGCCCGGGAAGCTGGCCGCCGGTGACCTCCTGAGCGGGCTAACACACGTCAGCCTCGCCTGCGGGAGCGCTGCCAGGAACCTGGCGGCGATCGTATCGCTCTACTTCTTCAAGGGCCGCGAGCCGTGCGAGAGGGACGCGAGGAGGCTTGTGGACGAGGTAGCGAGGGATCTGGCGAAAAAGGCCAAAGCGGAACGCGCGAGGCTTTATGTCAGGGTGAATCTCGAGGAGCGGCTCCTCGACGTGGCGATCGCCCCCTTCTGCGAGGTGGGCGCCGTCCACCTGCTGGCGGCGCTCCACAAGCAAGAGCTCGGCAAGCCGTGGGAGAACAAGGCGGTCGCCGAAGCCCTGCTGAGGTACGCGCTGGGCCGCCTTAAGGAGCTGAGGGGGGCGCTCGAGTCCGACTACGTGCACGTCGAGGTGAGGGTGGTCAACGCGCCCCGCGATTTCCTGCTACCTGAGGAGCTCGCCGAGGAGCTCAGGGACCTCGGGGTCGGTGTCGGAGTCTCCATGATGCCGTACTACACCAACGCCTACCACCCGGCGAGGCTGGACGGCGAGCTGAGGCTCGTCGACCTCGACGAGATGGGGACGATAGCGGTCGCGCACCTCGACGGCAACGGCATGGGCGAGATCGCCGAGAGGCTCGCCAAGGCGCCGGCCCTCCTCGCAGCCTTCTCGGAGCTTCTCTCGCTCGGCTTTGGCGCTAAAGCTTACGCGTGCCTCCTGAAGAAGGTGGAGAGCGGGGCCGAGCAGCCGCTCAGTGTCATCCTGTACGCGGGCGGCGACGACGTCGCCGCCTACGGCAGGTGGTACGACGTGATCGGGCTCCTGAGCGACGTCGGCACCGAGGTGCTCGATAAGCTCCTCAAGCCCCTCACAGCGTGCGGCGGCATCTCGCTGGCGGACTGCAAGACCCCCATCCTCCACCTGTTCCGGGTCGCGGCGGACGCCGAGCGCAGCGCCAAGAGGTGGTGGAGGGCGAGAGGCGGGCAGGCGGGAGCGGGCGGCTGCGTGAGCATCCAGGAGCTCACCGCCGAGCCCATCCCGCTGAAGGGCGGTGCGGTGGACCTGCAGAAGCTGGCGGCCTGCCTGGCGACGGCTGACGCGCTCAGGGATCTCAAGATGTTCATCTACTCGATCGCGGAGATCGCGGACGAGGCGTCGAGGTTGGCGCTCAGCGGCTACCCCGGGGGAGAGGCGGCTCTGCTCGCGAAGGCTAGGGTCGTGATCGGCTACAAGTACCTAGTCACGCGCAGGGAGGACGACTTCGAAAAACTCGATAAAGTGTTGAGCGCGAAGGGGGTCAATCTGCCGTCCATCGGGGATAGCAGCGACCAGGTCGTCCGCGCGCTGGCCGAGCTGAAGCCGCTCCTGGACCTCCTAGCCCTCAAGCTGAGGGGATGAGAAAAGTTTTTACCGCACTCTTTTCCTTTGTTAGAAGTAAGAGTGGGAGCATAAACCTTCCCAAGCCCCTTTACGTCGAGCCCGCCTTCACCCTCTACTACCCCGACATGGTCTACTCGAACCCCCGCATCGCGGAGGTAGACCTCCTAGTGATCTTCGAGGGCGGTTACGCGTGCGTCGAGCTGAAGAGGCGCGCGTCCCGCGCCGCGGAGGACTCGCTGAAGTACTTCGTCATCAGTTTAGCGCAGCAACCGGTTTTCTACGCCCACAGCGGGTCGCAAGGCGAGCTCGGCACGGTGCATCACCCGACCCCCTTCCTCGTGCCGTGGGAGAAGCTCCGCCAGCAGCTTGTGGGAGACGAGAGCCAGCTGAGCTCCTACGTGGAGAGCATTGCCGAAGGGAGGAAGGAGCTGTTCCCGCTCGATAACTTCCTGCGCCTCCTCCTGGTGTACGGTTCGCCGAGCGTCTGCGAAGCCCTGCTGAGCAGCCCCTTCCTCTCGAGGCTTTCGGAAAAGTTCCAGCTGGTAAAAACGCGCTTCTCGCAGATATGCGCGGTTAAGCTCATACCGTGCAAGAGCGACCCTCCGCACCAGGCGCAGGGCGCCTCGGGGGGTCCCGCCCCCGAGCGCGTTGAGAAGATCGTCGCGGTGATACCAACCCTCAACAGCGAAGTTTACCAGAAGCTGGTAGCGGAAGCGATCGAGTGCTACGCGGACCGCATTTCGGCAAGAGAGGTGATCCTGACGTGCACGAGGAGGAGCGAAAGAGATGCGGTAGGGATTCTTGAAATGCTCGAAAAAAGTGGGCGCGTTCAAGCCTACAAGGAGGTCGTCGAAAGTGGAAGGGGAAAGGATTTGGAGAAGGCTTGGGCGGAGAGGATATCTGAGCTTTGCGAGACCTCTTGCGTAGCGCTATTCGTCGGCGAGGTCCCTAAAGGGGTGCTCACGAAGCTCGCTGAAAGCTTTGCCCGCGGAGAGAGGAAGCCCAAGCTGGCGGTACTGGTCTGGAAGCCCAAGCTGGACCCCGAGCGCGTTATAGGATGTCTCAAGGCGGGCGATCTGACAGAGACGGAGAAGGAGGTGGTGCTGAATGTCGTCGAGCTATAGCGTCGCCCCGCTGGCGCTAAAGCTGGTTAGGAGGTTCTCGCCGAAGGAGAAGCGGCTCGAGGGATTACTCGCTAGACTGAAAGGCCTGAGAGGCGAGGCGCACTGGGTCTTCCTGCAAACCCACGGGATGTGGACCGCCGGAACGGAAGGAGAGCTGACAGTGGAGATCGCCCAAAGCGGCGAGACCACGCTCCACATCGACCACCGCGATTACAAGCTGGTGAAAGCGCTCGAGAGCGTGCCGCTGTTCCACTTCGCGGTTGATAAGCTCGCGGTGCACAAGCAGGGGAAGGACGAAGTCAGCCCGTGGGGGGTCCACATCAGGGTGAAGCGCGGCGAGCTCGCCCAGCCGCCGAGCGAGAGCGTTGAGGTCTCCCCGCTGGCGTTCCTCGCGGCGACCGCCGGGCTCCACAGGCTCGCGCGCTCGTGCAGGCTCCAGGCCGTCCAAAGCGCTCTCTCGAAGGAGGTCGCCGCCGCGCTCCTCGGCGCCAGCGCGAGCCGCTACAAGGCCTTCCTCGAGCTCTACGGCGTGCGCGACGGCGACGAGGTTCTGGGCGCGCTCGCAGCGCTGTCGGCGGGAACCGTGAAAGCTTCCAGGATGCCGGAAGAGGCGCTGGCGGCCGAGCTGACGACCGCGCGCGAGCCCCCTAGGAACGTCCGCGCGTACAGGTGCCTCCTCGAGCACCTCATCCAGCGCAGGAGACCCGAGGTCGGCGTGCGCCGGGTCGAGGGTGGGTTGCAGCTCTACTCCAAGAGCGGTGAGGGGAGCTCGCAGCTGAACGAGGCTCTCCAAGCGATCAGCCGGGAGGTCTTGGGCAGGCTCGAGACGTACCAGAGGGTCTTGGAGGAGCTGAAGGGCGGAGTCCGCGGAAACGAGCTGAAGCTGGCGGTGGGCTTCAGTGAGCAGATGGGGCCCTGCGACCTCTACATGATCGCGTCGATCGTGGAGCTCATAGGGCTAAGCGGTAGGGTTGAAGCAACGTACGTGCTGGCGACCCCGCTGTCCTACCCGATGGCCGCCGTCTCGTCCCTCTACGCGGCGCTGGAGCTGGAGGCGCTGGGGCGCGTGGAGCTCGTGCTCGCGAGCGAGGACGTGGCGGTGTCGAAAGCCCTCGCTGAGTATCTAGCCGATAGGGCTGAGGAGTGCACGCTGGTCTACCTGGCTGCGGGGCCCACGCCGCAGGTGCTCGCTCTGAGCGTCGAGCTCAAGCGGCGCTTGGGCGACAGAGCAGTCCTGATCCCGCTGGCCCCCAAGCCGGCCGCCGCGACCTAGCTCCTACCCCAGCGGCACGGCCCGTACCCCCACGCGGCTGCCGACCGGGGGGGCGCTCGGCTCGTGCCTCGCCACCACCACGGCGCAGCCAAGCCGCGGGTCGTAGACGCCGTACCACGGGACAAGGTTGCCGAGCACGGCGGCGACCCGCGCGCCCAGCCATATGGGGGCGAGACCGTAGAAGACCGCCGGTCTCGTCGGGTCGACCTCCGACCTCAGCTTAAGCCAGTCGAAATCCCTCATCGCGAGCGGCTCGGGGAAGACCCCCTCCACCTTCACGTACGCGAGCTGGAGCTCGCCGAGCTTCAAGAGATCCACAGCGAAGTCGCCGCCCGACCCCAGCCTCTCCTCAGATAGCGCGCCGGTCGCGGGGTCGATCGACACCCCCACCTCCCTCGCCGACGGCGACTCGACCACGACCCCCTTCCCGAGCCTCGGCTCGAATGTCGCGAGGAGCCTGGAGAAGTGGTACTCGTGGACGAGGAACTGGTAGAGCCACTGGGGACCTCTCCCGCTGATCACGAGGGGCTTCGAAGGGTCCACCTTTGGCGGAGCGAGGGAGGCTAGCTTTCTTGGATCCAAGAGCCCCCCTTCTATTTCGAACTCGAGCAACTGGATTGCGCCGCTTCGCAAGTTGAACCTCAGGGGCACGGAACCAGCCCTCAGCGCGAGGGAGATAAAGCTGCTGCAAAAAACTGAGGACGAGTCTCAAAGTCACTTTATACGCTCTCTTTCAATTCTTTCTGAGTTGCATCTAGGTGAAGTTACCATAAACGTAACGTTATGGGAAACACCTCTTTCAATTCTTTCTGAGTTGCATCAGCAAGCTTAGGAAGGCGTGGAGAACGTATAGGGTTCAGGTCTTTCAATTCTTTCTGAGTTGCATCGGAGAGGATATTCAGGGAGGGCAGGAAGATCGTCGACGTCAGACTTTCAATTCTTTCTGAGTTGCATCTAGAGGGGGGCGACGCGGACGGGGGCGACGGCGCCCTCCGCCCCTTTCAATTCTTTCTGAGTTGCATCATTCCAGGCGCCAGCGACCTCGATAGGGTGCTCGCTGTTGTACTTTCAATTCTTTCTGAGTTGCATCCGCATACCTCACGTGGCTCAACCTCAATGGTACACCACTTTCAATTCTTTCTGAGTTGCATCCTACCCGACCACGGGCACGGGAGCGAGCTACGCCTACTGCCCTTTCAATTCTTTCTGAGTTGCATCCGGCGGGGTTCACGACCGTGCCGTCCTTCAAAATGGCGACTTTCAATTCTTTCTGAGTTGCATCAAAACTTTCACGCGCAAAGCTTCGGGGACCAAGCACCACTCCTTTCAATTCTTTCTGAGTTGCATCCAGGAGATGAAGAGGATAGCGCGGGTGAGGGCAGCCAAGAAGACTTTCAATTCTTTCTGAGTTGCATCACGTCAATCTCTCTTCCACACTTGCTGCACCTACCTCTGTATTTCGTGCTTTCAATTCTTTCTGAGTTGCATCCGGCGGAGGAGAGGGGTTGGTCGCGCCGCAGCCGCGAGGCTTTCAATTCTTTCTGAGTTGCATCCTATCTTGGTCGCCCGTTGTCAACAACCTGCTGACCCCATTCTTTCAATTCTTTCTGAGTTGCATCTTTGGCGACGTTCTCGGCAGCCCAGTACGTCCACAACACCAAGCCGCAGCCGCGAGGCTTTCAATTCTTTCTGAGTTGCATCATTGCGGTTTCTCACCCCTCCAGAAAGCGATCACCACCGTTCTCTTCTCCTTTCAATTCTTTCTGAGTTGCATCGGCGATGCAGGCAACGGCGAGCAGTTTCTTCCAATCTAACTTTCAATTCTTTCTGAGTTGCATCGACCTAACGAATGCAAGCTAAACTTGCGAGCTGAATGTCCTTTCCTTTCAATTCTTTCTGAGTTGCATCTTCTACGGGTGGGTTCCCAGCGGCTACGACTTCTGGGCTTTCAATTCTTTCTGAGTTGCATCGTAGTACCTCTTCGAGGCGACGGTCGTGCTCCTAACGAAGCTTTCAATTCTTTCTGAGTTGCATCGGAGTACAGGGAGGCGGCGGCGAGGGCGCTGGTCGCCGTCCTTTCAATTCTTTCTGAGTTGCATCAGAGGAGTATAAGTGCCCCGGTTGCAACTGGAGCGTGGAAACTTTCAATTCTTTCTGAGTTGCATCTAGAGGGCGTCTACGTGCCGAGCGACAGGCCCGACCTCATCTTTCAATTCTTTCTGAGTTGCATCTGGGGGAGGATGGCAGGGAAAGTTAGGGTTTACAGGATCGATCCTTTCAATTCTTTCTGAGTTGCATCTGCGCGTGGTGGGGCGGCAAGGAGTATGGCTGCATCGTGCCTTTCAATTCTTTCTGAGTTGCATCCTCGCACTTCGAGAGCAGCTCCTTCAGCTCCGGAACCTCGTCTTTCAATTCTTTCTGAGTTGCATCCAGATCGAGTGCCTGGCAGCCGCAGCCGACACGAGCGAAGTCTTCCTTTCAATTCTTTCTGAGTTGCATCGCTTGATCCCCAGCTCGTTCACCGCGTAGATGCCGAAGTTGCTTTCAATTCTTTCTGAGTTGCATCTCGACCACCACGAGACCTCGCTCCCCTATTTGGCGCAGTTTCTTTCAATTCTTTCTGAGTTGCATCATGAGCGAAGAGAAGAGGAGGAGGCGCGAGAGGAAGCCTTCTTTCAATTCTTTCTGAGTTGCATCCCCGGTCACGGATTGCAGGCTGTGGAGCAAGCCGCATTGTGCTTTCTTTCAATTCTTTCTGAGTTGCATCTCTGAGGAGGAGCCTGAGACCGCTGCCGCACGTAACGCCTTTCAATTCTTTCTGAGTTGCATCCCACTAGCACGTGCACCGTCTCGGTTACGGTAGACAAGCCTTTCAATTCTTTCTGAGTTGCATCGGTCGGCAGAATGGTGGTTGGAGCGGTTGAACCATATTCCTTTCAATTCTTTCTGAGTTGCATCATGGCTATCGACGTACCATAGTAGAAGCGCGAGCATCCTTTCAATTCTTTCTGAGTTGCATCCGCTGGCGCGGAGCAGGGCTAGGATGGCGGAGCGGTGGAAGGACCTTTCAATTCTTTCTGAGTTGCATCCTTCATTCAACGCTTCCTTCAACCGCGCAGTTTGCGCTTTCACTTTCAATTCTTTCTGAGTTGCATCCAGCTCAGTCAGGTCGCTAGGTTCGTCGTCGAGGGGGACCCGCCTTTCAATTCTTTCTGAGTTGCATCCTTTTTATCTTGGAAAGAGGTTGAAGATTCCCGCTTCTCCATTTTCGTCAGTTTCGTCATTTCGTCAGCTCCTCTGGGGGATACCCCGTTTCCGGGGCCCGATGGAATACTTTCGGGGTTCTCCGCGTGGGGGGGTTGAGACCTCTCCTCAGAAATACTGACGAAATGACGAAACTGACGAAATGACGAACACTCGGCGAGCCTGCGCACGAGGTTTTCTGGAATCGAAATCGGCTGTTCGCTCCAGTCAAGTATTGTGACCTTTATCTGCTTCTGCGGCTCTATGAGAGTGAACTTGAGGCGTAACGAAAAGCCCGCATTGTTTAACTCTTCTAACGCCCTCTTCCGCCTCTTCACGATGTCGAGCGCCCTGCTCAGGTACTCGTAGCCGTACTCTTCCGCGCCGACCTTCAGGCTGTCGAGCACCACGTCCCGCAGCTCCTCCGGCACCTGGCCTTTACCGCGGTGCTCCTCGAGAACCAGCCGCCTGTACGCCTCCGCCACCGCGATCACGGCTTTAGCGTAGTTGGGCAGCGACTCGAAGACCGCCTTCACGTTCAGCTCCCGCTTTCCCTCGTAATCGGCCACGATATTGGCTATCGAGGCGAGGTTCAGCTCCACGATCCTCCTCAACCACTCCTCCGCCTCCTCGAGGATCCTCTCAACACCTATACGGTTGAGAGCGATGTCCTTCAGGTTGTAGAGGAGGGCCGCTTGGAGTGCTGCAGCGCGGATCTTCGATGCGGCCTGCGTGGCATGGTTCATGAAGAACTCGTAAAGCTGCTCGTTGGAAAGGCTCAGGGGCCTCTGTCCGCCCGTCACGATCTCCTTCACCTTCTCGATATAGCCTGGGATGGGTTCCTTCAACCACTCGACCGCTTTCGGATGCTTCCAGATCCTCCGCAGAGAGGAGCGGCAGTAGTCCTCCACCGCCCTCACCAACGCTTTCGCCCTCCTCCACTCCTCCTCTTCCTCGCGGCTGAGAGCGTGCTTCGTGCCCCTGATCACGGCCAGGTCGGTGAAGTAGAAGATGATCGCGATCCTACCGCCCAACGCAGGATTGTACGAGACAACCTCCAGAGTCCGCTGGAAATCCTTTTCACCTCCCGAGCCGAGCGGGTTCGCTATGAACACGAACGGGGCCAACCCCTTCTGCTTGTAGCTTATCCCGCCGGCTGCGAAGCTGCAGGCTCCATCCTCCATATAGTCGAGGAGATACCGCGTCAGGTTCGCCCTATCCACCGACTCCACTTGATCCACGGCGATAACCTCTTCGGCGTTATCGATCAAGCCTGGATAGATCTCATCTTTTCCTTTCGCGTAGCCGATGAGCGTGTTCGCAGTAACCTTGTCCCAATGCTGGCCCCACACCTTGAAAAATTGCGATTTACCGCTGCCGCTGTTCGCAACCAACAACCCATGCGGTAAATACCGACCTTCAACGCCTCTCAACGCGTAGACGGCTCTCACGGTTACAAGCCTGGAGTCCACGGGGGCTCCGAACGTCAAAAGCTCCTCCACATACTCTCTCCAGTCGATGTTCTCCAGGAACTTCGCGTCGCGGAGCGTGGGGGCTGGAGCGAAGATGGCGTTGTAGTTGAGCAGCTTTTCAACAAGCCTATGCCTCAACTCCTCCTCGCTCAACTTTTTCCCCCCTTCTCCTTCATCGAGCGTCACGCCCCGCTCCTCGAGCATCGAAACCAGCCTGCGGAGCACGCTTCGGGGAGCGGAGCCGACCACCCTGCTCGCCAAACCTTCATCGGCTTTCACCAAGGAGTAGCTTAAGCGTCGAGGGTTCACGTAGCCGTCAACGTCGATGATCGCGGCGGAAGCGCCGAAGCTCTGCCTCGCAAACCAAACCGTGAACTCCCTTTCTTCATCGACCCATTCATCACCGATCAAGATGGGCCGTGCAAGAGTCCACACCGCTTCAAGCCTCGAAAACTCCACCTGCTTCCGGAGCGGCTGCATGCTCAAATAAGATTGCAAAACCTCGTATTTCCACGCTAGAACGCTCTTCAACGGAACAGCCTCCAACCCCAGCTTCGCAGCCAGCTCCTTCGTCTCCATCTTTATGAACTCTCGAAGCGGCAGCACCAGCTCCCTCCCGTCGACCAGCTTCAACGCAATGGAGCCGTCCCTGAACTCGTGCTTCGGCGGGATGAACTGCGTCAGCGAGGATTGAGCCTGAGGCTGCGCCCTCTGCTCACTCACCGCTCTCCTCACCCCACCAGGCCAATGCCCAGCGAGGCTGCTTGTGGGCAGCGCGCTCCATCTGCCTCCGAGCACGCTGAACCCCGTCCAAACCGTCGAGCCTGATCATCTCGGCGGCAGCCTCGTTCGGCTCCTCCACCCACATGAAATCGGGGCAAACCGCGGTGTAAACGGGCGAGAGCACTACAATCTGCGGCCGCTTCCGGCACTTCAGCCCCGCGAAGCTGTAGTAGAGGCAGCGGCCGCAGCACGCTTTAGCCTTGAACCGCTCCACCGCTTCCGGCTCGGCATCCTGGAGCACCTTCCACAGCTGCGGCCGGCGGCCCTCAAGCCTCAGCGTGCGGCTCCACTCCGGCTCGCTCTCGGGGTGCGAGCGAATCAAGTGGTTATACCAGGCTTTGAGACCGAAGAACTCTTTGCCGCACAGTTTGCACCGGTAGAAGGTCGTTGTCACGCTACTCACCATCCACCACCTCCAAATCGCGGACGGCGTCGTAAAGAAGCTCGAGAGCGCTCCTTATGCGACCGCCATCGTTGAACCGCTCCGCCTCCTCGAGCTCCGCGACGGCATCCCGAAGCCGCTCGAGGGCTCGCCGCGAGCGGCGTTTCAAGCTCTTATACCGCCGCCACAGGCTCTCGGCTCGCTCCTCAAGCTGCTCCAGCTTTTCAAGAGTGGCCTTCAGCATCTCCTCGAGGTTGCTCACTTTCCACCACCTCGTGCCACGAGCTTGCGAGCCTCTTCGACG
>Ga0080004_1080166_pt1 | contig 18208 bp, 18 predicted proteins | sample WasSprMetagenome_FD_69207 | JGI IMG/M metagenome (GOLD analysis project Ga0080004, IMG submission 69207) | Sulfidic aquatic microbial communities from Washburn Spring, Yellowstone National Park, USA - WS (SPADES assembly) (version 2) | ecosystem: Environmental > Aquatic > Thermal springs > Hot...
GACACAGAGGGCACGTTCAGGCCAGAGAGGGTGGTACAGATAGCGAGGGCGAGGCAGCTAGACCCAGAAAAGACGCTGGAGAACATAATATACGCGAGGGCTTACAACAGCGATCACCAGATGCTTCTGGTTGATGAGGCGAAGAAGTACATTGAGAGCCAGAACATAAGGCTGATCGTTGTTGATAGTCTTATTAATCACTTTAGAGCTGAGTATCCTGGGCGGGAGAACCTAGCCTCAAGGCAGCAGAAGCTTAACAGGCACATTAGCCAGCTGCATAGGCTTGCAAGCCTGTACAACTTGGCGATCGTCGTCACTAACCAGGTTATGTCGTCCCCGGACATCTTCTTCGGTAACCCGATGAAGCCTGCTGGCGGGAATATCATGGCGCATGGATGCACCTACAGGATTTGGCTCAGGAAGGCGAAGGAGGGGAAGCGCATAGCCAGGATAATTGATAGCCCCAAGCACGCAGAGAAGGAAGTCGCATTCGCCATAACGGAGGACGGCGTTACTGACATATGAGCGGAAAACTTTTTAGGCCGAATACCCCCTAGCCAGTACTGGGTGCGCGCTATGGGAGGCAAGAAGAGGCCGACGATATCGGCGCTTGAAAAGAGGGCTTCAAAGGAGGAGGCGAAGAAGAAGGAGGAGGCGAAGAAACCGCAGATGAAGCTTGAGGCATCAACCGGAAACTTGACGGAGGTTTCACTGGAGCACGTAGTCAAGGAGATTAAGGGATTAAGGTATCTCACACCGTATGTTTTGGCTTCGAGGTTTTCGATCAAATTAAGCAGGGCTAAGAGGACGCTGAGAGAGCTGGAGCAGAGAGGAATAGTAGTCGCCTATGACAGGAATAGCAGAGTTCCAATCTATGTTCCAGCCGCACGCGCACGCGCTGCGCATGAGAAAGTAGCCCAACCGCAGCCTCCCGAAAGCTCATAGCCTAGTGGGAGCACCGCAGGTATAGGATGGAGGCTGAGGGGCATACTCGCTAGGATAAGAAGATATCTGCTATGTTTTTGTCCTTTATGAGTTTCTTGGCGAACTCTACTAGTTCTTTTTTCGCGTTGACTACCTCGAGCTCGGATACTTCTACTAGCCCCTTTCTAGCTAGTTCGGCTACAACTTTCCTCGGCTCCCTCACCCCCATTCTAGACAGGTCGTCTAGTAGCCTGAGGAGACCAACGCTCCAGTATCTTCCAAGATACCTTACGGCAGCCTCGACTTCAGGGGTCAGTTGCATTTCTTTTATTGCCAGCGGCTCGGGGATCTTTTCGATTTGTTGGGGCTGAGCCTCCTTTGGGGGCAGCTGCACTTCCTGCGGTTTCTGCAGGGGTTCCTGGGGGGATGCCTCGCTTTTCTGGCTGCTGACCCCTTCGGCTTTCTCTGCAGCTGCGTAAGCCTCCGGCCCCTCCTGGGCTTCCTCACCACGCTCGAGAAATACTAGTAGGGATGGCCCCTTGGTGGTTTTCCGGGTAGCGGGTCTCCGCGGTCTCCTCTTCTCCTCGCGTACTTGCGCAGGCTTTAGGGGGGTGCTCTCCTGCACGTTCTCTACGTACTCTACCTGTCCTGGGATTTCGATGCAGAAGATTGGGTCAATAATTTTTTTGTCTGCACTTGCCCTGTAACTTCCGGTTTTGAGGATCTCTTGAAGGAGTATGTAGAGAACAACCGAGGTTAATCCCTCCTTTCTGCCCCATTCTGCCAACTCTTCAGCGTATACAGCTCCCCTTTGTTTTATGTAGTCTGAAAGTTTTCTCGTTAGTTCAGCTACCTCGTCCATTTCCCACTTTTAACTATCTGCTGTGCATCTTTATTAAGATTTGGCGCGTTTATATAGCAATCCGCGTTTCTGCACCTTTTTATGTACGCTATGACATGAGGTTTCGTCGAGGATCACGCGTGCTCTGCAGAGGTGCACCGAGGAAAAGGTTTCTTTTTTAAGGGGGATTCTCATGATTTTAGTTGTGGGCATGTATCCCCCAGGATGCGGTGTGCAGAGCGTTGGGCTGGGCGAGCTCGTGGGCGTGTTACCGGGAAAGCTCATAGCCGGCTTAGGCAGTCTAGGTTATAGGTCGCTTAACTACGTACAGGTTAAGTCGCTGGAGGCTTCTCAGTTTTCGCAGAACATCCTCATTGTTGCCCCCACAGGCTCCGGCAAGACTGAGGCTGCTATTCTGCCGATTCTGAGGGACCTTATAGGGGAGGGGGGAGAGCCTATTTCCGCACTCTACATTTCTCCACTCCGTGCTCTCAACAGAGACATCTATGGGAGGATGATTAGCTTATTCCGGTTGCTTGGATTTAAGGCTGAAATCAGGCACGGGGATACCCCTCAGAGTGCCCGCAGGAGGATTGCGGAGAACCCCCCGCATTTACTCATCACGACTCCTGAGACGACTCAGTTCATCCTGGTCGACGGTAGGTACCGTGAGAAACTGAGGAATCTTAGGTGGGTCGTAGTTGATGAGGTGCATGAGCTCCTCGACGATAAGAGGGGTGCTCAGCTTTCGCTCGCGCTTGAAAGGCTTAGGTTGCTAGCCCCGAATGTCAGGGTGATAGGTCTATCGGCTACGCTTAGCAATCCCTCTACAGCTCTTAGACTGCTGTCTGGGAGGAGACCTGGAACAGTCATCGAGTGGCAGGAGAAGAAGCCGTACGAGGTGCTTGTCGAGGATCTAAGGGAGGAGGGGGACCTCGAGGAGGGGCTCAGGAGGGTTGCTGAGCTGTGCCGGGGTGGGGGAGTGATCGTGTTCACTAATACCAGGGATACTGCGGAGCTGATAGGGAGAGTCCTCTCCCACAATTATGGGCTAAATGTTAGGGTGCATCACGGAAGTCTCTCGAGGAGCGAGCGCGAAGAGGCTGAGAAACTGTTCAAGGAGGGGAAGATCCACGCGGTGATCGCTACTTCCAGCCTTGAGCTTGGCATTGATATCGGCTACGCAAGGCTTGTAGTGCAGTTCGGGTCTCCTAGGCAGGCAATCAAACTTGTGCAGCGAGTTGGCAGGGCTGGGCACACCCTGCGTGAAACTTCGAGGGGGGTCATTGTCCCCCTGTTCCTGGAGGATGCTGTTGAGTCCGCCGTGCTGGCTAGGAGAGGTCTAAGCGGAAACCTCGAAGAGCAGCAGCCGCATGGGAAGCCATTGGACGTCTTATCGCATCAGATAGCCGGGCTCCTGCTCGAGTACCGGGAGTTAAGCGTTGAAAAGCTGTACGATGTTGTTACGAGGGCCTTTCCCTACGAGAATCTCGAGTTCAGGGAGCTTGTAGAGTTACTGGCGTTCATGCACTCGATAGGCACTGCTAAATTCCTGGATGGTAGGGTTCTCATGGGAAGGAGAACGATCTCCTACTACTATTCGTCTGCCTCCATGATCCCGGAGACTTTCTCCTTCGACGTAGTGGAGATGGCTTCCAGGAGGGTTATCGGCGCGCTAGACTACTCCTTTGCTTCAGTCATTGGCAAGGGGAAAGTGATCATTCTTGGGGGAAAGGCTTGGAACGTTGAGGACGTAGATGTCGATGCGAACAAGGTGTACGTGACTGAGAATGTTCAAGAGTTCGGCGAGCCGCCGATATGGGCGGGGATGTCTCTACCTGTTGACAAGAAGGCTTCACGCGAGGTTGCCTCGCTCTACAGGCGTGTAGGCGAGGATCTAGATTCCCCGGGCAGGCTGGAGAAGCTGCGGGCATTTTATAACCTTCCTCGGGGAGTGTTCGAGAGGTTGGTGGAGCTGATCGGCAGGGAGGTGGGGATTTTAGGGGTTGTTCCTAGCGAGAGGAACGCTGTGGTGGAGCTTGTGCGGAGTCGCGGTAAGACTCTGGTCGTTGTTCACTCGTACCTGGGAACTAAGGGGAACAACCTACTCGCATTTCTACTTGCAGAGGCTTTTCGAGGATATACTGGTAGCTCTGCTAAGTACTTTTCAGACCCCTACAGAGTTCTGCTTGTGAGCGAAGAGTATGTTTCTGCCAGCAAGTTGAGGGAAATCATTGTGGAGGGGTTAAAGTGGAAGCTCCAGTTCCTAGATGAAGCTATTCGCGAAAGCAACTCGTACTTGGTTGAGTTTACGCATGTGGCTTCTAAGATGGGGGTAATAGATGTAAAGAGGTCTAAGCCAGAGCCTGGAGTGCTGTCAAATGTAAGGAGGAGGCTTGTCGGAACACCTGTTGACCGCGAAACTATCCGCGCAGCAATATTCGAGCACTTCGACTTACCAGCAGTTGAGGAGTTTCTCCGACAGGTAGAGAGCGGAGAGCGACCTCTCATAGTAAGGGAGCTGAGCGATCTATCCCCTCTGGCCCAGCTAATATTCGAAAAGCCAGCGGTGAGGGCGGGCGTAGTGGCTTCAGAAATTCCGGCTTCTAGCATTATACAGGCAATCATAAAGAGAGTTGAGAATTCCCGCGTTCTGCTTTACTGCATTAACTGTGGACGGTGGTGGCAAACAATTAAAGTCTTAGAGTATGAAGCATTCTCGAAGTGTCCACGCTGCGGCTCTCGGGCCCTAGCAGTTCTCAGACCATATGAGGAAGAAAAAGTAAAGATCCTTGAGAAGTGGAGGAGGAAAGAGAGACTCACAGCTGAGGAGAGGAAGTTCGTTGAGAAGGCTAGGCAAACTGCTTCCCTAGTTCTCTCCTACGGTTACCCAGCAGTTTTCGTCCTTGCGGGCCACGGCGTGGGGCCAACAACCGCGAGAAACATACTTTCAAGGGGTGTTGACATAGAGGTTCTTGCAAGAAACGTGCTGCAGGCAGAAGCAAATTATACGAGAACTAGAAAGTATTGGGAAGAGTAAGGCACTATGCATTAGTAACAGAGAAACTACTGCTACGGGCATGCGGGCTGGGGGGATGCTAGAGTCTCCTCTTGACTGTTACAGGCTTATGCTCTCGTAAGCTTTCCCAACATGCTTCGGCTATCTCTACTGCTCTCAGCCCATCTATCCCAGTGATTGGTGGCTTCTCGTCCATTAGTATTGAGTTTATGAATGCTTCTCCCTCCGACACGTATGCATCGTAGAACCGTGACCAGAACCACTGCACGCCTCTGTACGTTAATCCCTGCTTTGTCCCCACTGCGAGGTTTGGATCCGTCTGTGAGCCGATGTATATTGTTCCCTCGGTCCCCATGACCTCCGTGCGCAGGTCGTACCCGAATACACTCTTCCTGCTCCCGTGTATTAGCCCATACCCCCCACCCTCAAATTCAAAGCTTATAGTTACAACGTCTAAGTCGCCCTTCTGCTTAATCTCTTCATAGAGTGCTGCCTCCCCCCTCACGTAGACTTCTTTTACTTCCCTTGACACTAGGAATCTCGCCATGTCGAAATCGTGGCTAAGCATGTCCAGGAATATGCCGCCGCTGAGTCTGGGGTCCTGCGCCCATCCTGGAGGAGGTCCCGGGTCACGCGCAACATTGATGAAGACGAGGGGGTTGCCGATCGCCCCTTCACTAATCTTCTTCTTGGCTGTCCTATAGGCGTCGTCAAACCTCCGCATATAGCCAACCATGAGCTTAACTCCTGCTTTTTCAGCAGCTTTGACGGCCTCTACCGCCTCGCTGACAGTCACAGTGATCGGCTTCTCCGCGAAGATGTGCTTCCCCGACTCTGCCGCCTTAATTATCATTTCTTTGTGAAGATTTGTGGGAGTGGTTACGTACACTGCATCGATTTCGGGGTCCTTCAGCATGGCGTCGTAGTCTGTGTAAGCCTTTACCTTGTACTTCTCTGCAGTTGTTCTGGCTAGCTCCCCTACTATGTCCATGACTGCTACCAGCTCGGCTTTTTCCAGGCGGGAAAAAATTATTTCTGCGTGAACCTTGCCTATTCTCCCTAAACCAGCCACGCCTACTTTTACCTTAGACATATTCATCGACCCCTTCTGCAACTAAAACTTTATTAAAAGTTTACTAGAAAAGCTTAAGTAAATATGCCTATAGGAACAGTAGGACGTAGATTGCCACAAGCACTAGTACGAGCGTGAGTACTGCGAGGAGGAGGGTTCGCTGGCTAGCCTTCCTGTTGACTTCGATGTGGGGGGTCTGATGCCTTACCCACTCCTCGTATTCAAGCTTCGCAAAAGGTGAAGCTTTTTCCTGCAGCTCTTCGTCCTTACCCTCCATTACTAACTAAAGGCAAAACATCCGGGTAAAAATTTAGCGCTCCACCACCGTAGCAGCGAGGATCATATAAGCCCACGAGGAGCCGAGCCCAGGCGTTAAGGGCTCGATGATGATATCCCCTCCCTCTTTGCCTTACTCGTTCTCGTCCTCTTTACAGTGCTATGAAGCTTCAACCTCAGAGCCTTACCCCGAGCCCCTGGGTCTATGCCGGTACGGCTGGACTTCCTGGTCACGCCCTCACCTCCCCCTTTTGAGGGCGCCCGGCACAGTCTCCGTGCCTGGACGAGTGCGCGCTAAGTTATAAAGATTGGCGCGCTTATGCTCATGAGGAAGGGATGGGCTATTTGAGTCCCTTTGACCCCTGGAGGGAGAGGAGTCTCTGCACCTGTCCATTCAAGTACACTGTGAACCCCTATACAGGTTGCCAGCATGGGTGCCTCTACTGCTATGCGTCCAGCTACATCAGGGGCTTCTTCAGTCCACGCCCAAAGAGCAACTTCTTAGATACGGTAAGGAGAGACCTTACAAGGATACCTCAGGGAGCTATAATCAACATTAGCAGTAGTAGTGACCCCTACCAGCCCTTGGAGGCTAGGTATCTTTATACGAGGCGGCTCCTGGAGCTTGTTTCCAGCAACTATGTTGTAGAGATAGTTACTAAGTCAGATCTCGTTGTCCGCGATCTAGACTTGCTTTTGAAAGCCAGAAGCGTGGTCTCCGTAACGATTACTACCCTGGATGAGACGCTAGCAAAGAGATTAGAGCCAGGGGCGCCTCCCCCCTCTAAGCGGATCAGGGCAATTGAGGCGCTAGCCAATGCTGGGATACCCGTAGTGCTGAGGTATGACCCCATCATCCCGGGCCTAAATGATTCGAAAGATTCTATTTCGGGGGTGCTTGAAGCCGCCATAGCTGCTGGAGCTATGCACGTTATTTCTTCTACCTACAAGATTAAGCCAGATAACCTAGCCCGAATGCTTTCAACATTTCCAGATCTTGAGGCAAAGCTCTCCCAGGTGTATCGTGATAGAAAAAGCAGGGTACGGGGATACATTTATGCAGACAAAGAATACCGGTACAGCGTCCTTTCAACAGTCCGGGATATTGCGCACAGGCTTGGAGCATCCTTTGCGGCTTGCCGCGAGGGCTTAACCGAGCTAAACGATAAAGGCATCACCTGTGACGGAACATTTCTCGCGTGCCGGTAAAGCGAGAGGGCATAAGCCAGCTAAAGGCAAGGTAACGATAAACAACAGCTGTTTTGACTCTTTAGGTAGAGGCGCGTCATATGGTAGTAGAGCTAGGAGGCAAGCCTGCGGCACAGTGCTTGTCCCCTGTCACCCTTACTTAACGTAGTAGCTCCTCAATCATGCATCACAATCTAAGTCTCTTCGCCGTGAAACCTTAAACCGAGACCTTTAAACCTAGCGAAATGCTTAACGTTCCCAGTGAGCAATGGCAGACCTTTAGAAATTGCTGTGGCGGCAATAAGCAAATCCCTGTCCTCTACCAGCACACCTTTGGATCTCAGCGTCCTCCATACTGCAGCAGCGTTCTCAATAATCTCATTATCGTGGAAAATTATGATGAAATCCTTCTCTAATAGCTCCTTAGCCTTTTTAGGCTCTCTGGAACCACGTATGAACTCGTATAGGGTAACCTCCGGGAGGTACCAAATGGCGTCCGGCAGCTCTTTTCTCCTCTTTACGTAATCTATAAGAACATCTGTATCGATCAGAACTCCCTCGCCCACGACCTCACCCTCACATCCTCATATTCAAGCTCCAGTAGTTTCTCTAGTTCCTCTCTAATCTTTTCCCTCTTTTTCCTAAGCTCCTCGAGTGCCAGCTCCCGCAAGAAAGAGTCCCACGTCTTTCTACCCTTAAGCTTGTGGAGTAGTTCCCTCGTCTCCCTCGAAACAGTGATCGTTGTGCTTTTGCTCACAATTATAATTAAAATTGCATAAATTTAAATTTTTGCTCACAGCCAGGCCTCCGACAACTTCTGAGAAATGATAATTTTAATTATGCTCGCTTCCTAAAAATGAAAGGACTTGGATTTTAAAGAGGAAAGTAAGGAAAGCGCGCGCTACTACGCGCGCCACGCCCTTAGCGCGGGCTTGGCTGGCTCGTTAAAGGGGTGTTAGGCAATGGGCTTTTTCAACTCGTAGGGCTTCCATCCTAACTTTTCCCGGAAATTGTTGATAATCTTTATGGATCTCTCTTTTTCCTCTTTGGGCATCACTCCGCTCTTCAGCACTCCCATGAAGAGCGCGTACAGCCTAGCGTTTATCGTGGCCTTTGACACGCCGTACTTGATGTCTTCTTCCAGCTCGTGGAGTATTCCCTCGACTTCTTCCGATGATGATAGCCCCTTTGGGCCGACGTCCTTGACTTCTCTTCCAAGGTATAGGTGACCCTTCTCTACGACCACGTATTTTCCGTCTTCAAAGGTTATCCTGCCCTTAGCAATCCTGTCGTAGAATGTCCATGACTCGTAGGCTTGTGGAGCAAGCTCTTTCAGCCTTGCAAGCACGTATCTCCTAATCTCGCTCGTGGTCATCCCCTCCTGAAGCTTTGACTCGACTTCCTTTGCTACTTCAACGGCGATTTCTTCTGGTGCCCCAGCATCAACAATTGACTTAATCAATTTGTTTCTGTCAAACTCCTCTAGTCTGCCTGCACTTTTAACAATCTTCCTCGGCATTAAGATCAAAGTTGTTCAGTTTTCCCGATATTTAAACGTTTGCTGGGTGTTTTATCTTCGAGAAAAGCCTCCTCAATGATCAACGAGGCATCGTAGTCCCTCCCAACTATCCTCTTTTTCAGGATCCCTATCCTTTTCTTGAAGAGAGGTGCATCAATGACGAATGTTTCATACTCTCCCCCCTCCCCGCTTGGATTCAGCATGTGCCTAAGGCCAGCTAGGTAACTGATGACCTCATCGTCTATCTGCCTGCCCAGCAAATCTAGCTTTAGGGGATACGCGCCTATGCGTGTAATAATGGCGACAATGCCTGTCTCCACAACCTCCCTCAGTAGTTCAACTTCGTCCCTCATCCATAGAGGGCTGACGACCTCTAAGCCAAGCTTCCTGCAAACTTCGCTAAACTTCTCCTGCTGGTACCTGGACTTGACGGCTCCAGTTACTACCCCCTCAACACCGTAATCCTTCCTCGCTTGCCTCAAGGCATCCTCTAAGGCCTCCAGCTCGTCCTCAGCCGTGTCGCTAGAGCGACGTATGATGATCGGCAGCTCGAGGGCACGCGCCTGCAACTCCACGAGACGGGTATTCGGGTAGTGGAAGAGCATGCTCTCCTCCGACCTCGGTTGGAAGGTTACGAGGCACTCAACCCTGTAGAGCGGGTGCACCCTGTGAAGCGCCAGCGTGCTGTCCTTGCCCCCCGAGTACAGCACAGCAGCGCGGCGCGCCATCTGTTACCCCGCCATTAATGCAGGGTTATGGGTTTATGGGTTTTACTCTTGAGGGCGTTGCTAGGAGGCTGAGTACCCTGATTTTTGTTGGCGGCTCCGCCCCGATTCCCAGCGCTGTTAGCCCGCGCAGCATGATGTTTAGCGCGGCGTTCACGTCGCTGTGCATGACGTGCCCGTGTGGGCAGTGGATGAGCCCTCTGGGCTTCCTCAAGACCTCCACGTTGTGGAGCGCGCATTCCCTCGATGTCCCGTCCTCGCTCACTGCGAACGCAGGTATGCCAGCGTTCTCCAGTGTCGTTGCGAGCCTCAGCATCAGCTTTCGCTGAGACCACATGTTCACGTTGCCCCTCCCCGGTTTATCCTGCGAGATGTACCAGGGGTAGCCGATGAAGACTACGCCGACGTTCCTCTTGACTGCCTCGCTCCTCAGGTGCGCCGCTGCGTTGGCGTGTGCTTGGTCGCGGCGCTTTTTCCTCTTCTCGAAAAGCCTCCTCCTCTCCTCCGCGAGCGCGCTCCTGTCAGCCTCCTCTGCTCTGGGGTCTGACAGGGCTTTGTCGATTGCCGCTATCCTTTTCTCGAAGTAGAAGTAGTCGGCTTTGAGGGCGCTACCCTTGTAGAGGAGCGCCGTGCCGTCGCTTGCAACGGCGGCTGCGAGCACCTCCCCGCCCAGGTCTATCCCCATGTAGTTGCATCCTGTGCTTTTCCTCTCAAGCGGCACCCTGACCGATATGTGCGCGTACCACTTCTTCTTGATGGGGTCGTATATGATCTCCATCCTGCCACGCTTGGCTCCCGGCTTCGTGAGCCACCTGAGCTTGCCAGTGAAGGGCACATCTATGTTCCAGTATCCGAGCCTGATGATTTTCCTCTCAGCATCGACGCGGTAGTTGTCTGCGCGCACGATGACGATCGGCAATCGCTCGCCGCTTCTCTTCCTGTAGCCAGGAGGCCTAGGGTTCATCCAAGGAGGCAGCTTTCCCTCCCTCTTCTCCTTCAAAAGCTCGGCGAAGCTTTTCCATGCCTCGCTGATTTTCCGCAGCGCCTCGTCGAAGTTCCTCGCACCAAGCACCTCCTTGACCTCCTGGTACTCAGGAAGCCTCTTCGCAAGCTCCCTAGCGGTCTTCACGCCCTTGTCGATGCCGCGGTTGGCGAAGAAAAGCTGCCTACGCCTGTAGTTCTCCATGTTGATCAACCGTGCTGTCTGGTCGCCGACGAAGCGGAGCAGCTCCTCCTGCCCAGGCGTTGGGAGCAGGCGCACGACATCGCACCGCCCAACAACCACCCGGGCCCCACTCACCCCGCCGCCGTAGTAGCGGGGGTCATGCGTAGCCCCCACTAGGAGCTGGGCCCAGGCATTCAGCGGCACGACGGTGATGTCTTTCCCGTCTATTTTCTTCTTTACCCTCGTCCTTGCTGCGCTACGAGACTTCAACCCCGGAGCCCCACCCCGAGCCCCAGGGTCGCTGCTGGTATGATTGGGCTTCCTGGACATGCCCTCACCCTCCCCTTTCGGGGTGCCCGGCCCAGACTCCACGCCCAGCCGCATCAGCGCAGGTCTGGGCGCTTCTCCTGGAACCGGGCCTCAGCAATCGCGGCCCGGGCCCCAATTAAGGGGCGAGACCGGGCACCCCTGGGGAGCCCTGCGGTAAGGCGGGGCAGCGTGGCGCGCCTCCCAGTAGCTGTTCAGCCTTTAAGCCACATCCGGAAGCCCCTGGGCGGGAGCACCCAGGGGCTCGGTTCCCCGCTCCCCGGTGCGGGCGCTGATGGCTAGCCCCCTCTCGGGAGCCAGCCTTCGCTCGGGGAGGCCGTCACCCCCGGGCTGGGGCGCACACCCGTCGCCGTTCGCGCCCCCTCATTGCCAAGGGGGCTCATCGCGTCGGCTTCACCCTACCCTCCTCGGGTTCGTCCGCCCTTAGGCCACCTCCTCGCGGAGGAGACACGCGGCGGGGACCGCGAGCCCCCACGCGACGCCGCCAAGCCCCACCCCTACGCGCTGCAGTTGAGGCTCCACGAGGCTCCACGCGCAGTGGGGCAAGGTGGCGGTGTAGCTGCGCATCAAGCCACCCCCTCTCCCCTCCCCTAGCCGCGCCCCCGCCGCTCACGCGTCCCGGCGGGGCGCGCGACCCTCATCGCCCCGGAGGCGCGCATCACCCCTCAGACGCGCCCAGGTGCTCGCTCCACCCCCTGCCCGGGGGTCTCCCTGTGATGGGAGCGGTTTGGGGAGGAGAGAAAAAAAGTTGTTTTAGGGGTGGGTATGTGGGTCAAGGATTTCTATGGATTCTCGCGTAGTGGTTTATTTTGCTTGGTGCATATTCGGGAGCATGGTGGAAAAGGGTTAGGGGCTCGGCGACGTTCTCGCCCCATTGTCGCTGTTCAGCGCGCCGAGAGCCCGCTGAGCATCGATGGGCGCCTACGCTTCGGTGCAGCGATGTCCCCATCCCGCCGGGGGCTTGCTGGGGCGCTTACCCCCGGAGTTCATCAACGCTGCGGCTGCGCGCTATGTGCGTATGTGTGTCGCGTAGCCGCTTCCAGCGCAGACCCCACTCGCCCCCTGCGGGGGCGTTGGTCGCGCACTCAGAATAATAATTTAGAACCCTTTATATGGTTAACTCCCCCTCCCGCTCCTGCGTTATCAGATAAAATGACGGTTCATTTTCAAAGAAGCATTTATTAACCACACAATTATGTTCGTGCCCCCCGAGGGGGCAGGTGGGGCGCCTGTCCCCTGAGGGGCTTGGCTGCGCACTCGCATCCAGTGCGGCTTCACCTGCGCGCGCGGGGCTGGTACTGGATTCCAGCAAGCTACAGGGATGCCTGGGAATTCTTAGCAAAGGATAGGGGCTTTAAGGTGATAATCAAGCAGACAGCTGCAAGCATATGGAACTACGATTTCGTTCACCGAGACGTCTTCCGCTTAGCCGTTAACAGCCGATCATACAAAAAGGCCTTGGAAGCTTTCGCTAAGAGCATGGGCTGGGACTTTGAAGTCGAGTATTACAGGAAAATACCCTACGAGTATGAGGAAGTTGACGGCTTATTCGTCGAAACTTTAGAATCCTGCATAGTCAATTGCTTAGCCGAATGGTCATTCATAGACGCCTTCGCAGCCCTATACTTTAGGAGAGGAGAGGTCGATTTCGATAAGTTGAGAAATTTGGGGAGGTGGAAGAGGGTATCTAAAACAAACTTGAGAGCATGGACCTTAATAAAATATGGGTGCAAGTTGTTCAACGAGCATCTCGGGAAAGAAATTTTCAAGTTTAAAGCCGCTGAGGTAAAGCAGGCTGATGTCAGAGAATTGGTAAACGAAGCTGTAGAGAAGATTGTTGAGTTTGCCTAAAGCCATAGAGCGCGCGCTTTAACATCTCTTCATTAAATAACTCATCTAAACTTCTTTTTCCATAGATTCTGACCAGCATAGGACTGCTGTGAGAAGTAAAAGTTGGACTTGCACCTAATTGAGCGTATATACCAGCGGACCCACCACCATCCATGAACACGTGTACTGCTTAGCAGCACCCTTCCAATGAGTCGTATCCTGCTAGGAAAGCTTATCAGGCGCGCGCTACTGAAACCAGGACTTTATAAACTTCTCATGCACCTTGAGACTTGGGGGTTGTGAAGAGTAGCTTGGAGGGGAGAGTTGCTAGAATCGAGGGCATTCTCGAACAACTGGATAAGAGATTAAATCGTATGGAGAGCGAAATTAGAGACCTAAGGACCGACATGAGAGATTTGAGAAAAGACTTGAACAGCAGATTCCACTGGCTTCTAGGAATTCAGATATCGATGTGGGTGACAATAATACTAGCAATAATATTCGTAAAAATTTCTAAAGCGTTAATTTGAAAACGTCCACTCTCACTCAAATCAATTAAATCCTTTAGCGCGCTGAGTGAAGGGTGCCCGGAAGGCGGAGAATTTAGAAAGTATCTCCCAACGGTTGTGCTGCTGACTTTTGTAGCTGTGCTGATTGCCATAGCATACTTTTTCCGGGGAATTGGGTTCAGAAGAATATGCCTCAAGCTACAGCTTTCGATGCCGTACTGCTCATTGTGGTTGGACTTGCAGCTGGGCTTCTAGGGTGGAATTATTGGCGCTAGAGGATGTAGCGTCATGTTACCAGCTTTGCACTTTTTGGCTCAGATACCCCGGGCCAATCGCCATAGGACCAACACTTTTTTACCGTAATCTTCACAGCAATCTCTGGAGCCTACGGCATCCAGTGCGCAAGAACCTTGATAGGAGCGCTGCACTATGGATAGGAGTTTAGGCACGCTTGACGTCATAGTTGGCCCAGGCTCTTCACACTGCTCGCCAAGAATACTAGCATACTGTACTGAACCTTATACTCGCGCGCTATCCTGCAGAATGATAGTTGAGGGGAGCGGTATAGCTAAGCCTAAGGGTGAAGCCGGGGAGGGCACAGTAATCCCCGGGTCTAGGGTTGGCATGGGTCTAGCTGGTTTCGCCATAGCGCGCGCCTTGCTAAACACGTAGCATACGCTCTTTCTATACATTCTCGTCATCCCCCCTCTTGGAAAGATAAGAAATCCGAGACAGAGGCTGCTCAACGCCCCTTCGGCATCGATTCCTAGCTTGCTGGAAGAGCTTCGCCCTCATTGCATTCTTCCTTCCTTATCTAGGGATTAGGAGCTTTACTGTCATCTTCTTGCGCCCATTAGTGCAGCTTGCCTATGGAATACTCCTGGCATGGTTTCTGGAATGCTGTGAGCGTAGCAGATAGCCGTTGGATGCCATGCCGAGCGCTGTGAGTACCCTAGCGCATGCCGGCTCTTTCTACCCAGTACGGTGTTTGGCTCTAACCTTGTAGAAGTAACCTTTTTTACACTTTGGCCATTCCCTGGGTATTCACTGCTGAAACATCAGCTTCACAGCACGCGCAAAATGGGTAACAAGAACAACACCTTTGCAAAGAAAATCTTCCCAAGCAGCAAAACCACACCAAGCGCACTCCCCGCCGCACAATCAAGGTTCACCGGCCCCCTCGGCATGCTAAACGAAAACCGCCCAAAACTCAAGAACGCACCTATGGTGGGGCCGCCGGGATTTGAACCCGGGACCCTGCCGCACGGGCACCACGCCCGTGAACCAGCGCTCCAGCGCCAAATACGGGGTACATCCCCAGGCTGGCATCCTACCATGCTGGACTACGGCCCCAGAAGGTAAAATCTCTGCTAAGTTTTAAATTTTTTTGTGTGTAGGGGTGGGTTTTCCGCGGGCTCGAGTAGCACGCGTGTTACTGGACCCTTGGGTTGTATGTTGTATTTTTGTGCTAGCTCCTTGATCGCTGGGCGTAGCTCTGGATAAAGTTTGGCGGCTTTAGCTATGCTTGTTCCGTTTAGCTGTACGACGTAGTAATGCTTACCCGTTTTTGGATCATACCAAGTGTATGTTTTTGCCTGGATGCCCTGCTGTAGGAGTGCTTGTACCAGTCTATGCGCCTCTTCCAAGGTTTTTGGCACTGTGCGCGCCTGCACCTGTTCCGCTTTTTCGGAGTAACTTAGCCAGAAGGTGTGGCCTAGAAGGGTTGCATAGACTGGATTTCGCCTTGGTCGAAGCCTTTTTAGCGCCTGCCACTTTTTGCTGTCTAGCAGGTCTAGCAGTTTGCCGTAGCCTGCCTGGTATGCGGCTTGCAGGATTTGCTGGGCCAGTTGTTTCGGCACGTATTTTTCATCGTTTTGAACCGCGAATCTAAGTACTTCAGGATGTTTCTCGCCGTCTCCTAAATACCACGCCAGCATGCCGAGCGGGTGCTGGCTCGCTACTTGCTGTGCCAGCTTTTTGCCTTCACGCGTGGGCCACTGCTGTTCCCAACTTTTGCTTATTATGGACCAAGTGAGGGTTGGCTCAGTCATGTTTAGGTTTAATGCACTGAGATATATCCGTAGATAGCCGTAGCGCACGGTTGCCCAAGCAAGTGCTTGCCATGGCTGTGTCGTGGCCATTCCCGGTTTACCTTGAGAGTCAAGTTCGTCGCTTGCCCTCCACCCAGCCTGCAGGTAGTAAAGGTCTTGGCTGGATAGGCTGAGTATGTCTGGGAACTCAGCTTCAGCGCATACTCCGTAAATTGGAAGGTCGAATAACCAGGTTTTTTTCTGAAGATGTGCCTTCACATACCACTCTTCGCCTTCTGGCGTGACGTGCAGAGTCTTTTTCCCGCGTGGAGATAGCTCCACTTTCACACCGTTTCTCTCCAGGGTCGTCAATAGTCTCTGGAGCCTTGTTTCGGCTTGTGGATATGCTTTGTCCAGGCACTCGATGGCTTTCTCGGCGAAGTCCAGCAGCATCGACGCCTTGGCTTGCGGGAGGTTCAGCTCTTCTATGAGGAGCTCAGCCTTCTCGCGGAAGTGCCTCTTTTGCCCGCTGGACAGCCTGCCAAGCTCGCCGCAGGCCTTCTCAGCTCGCCACCTCAGCTCGGCAAGCATCGCCCGCCAGCCCGCCCCCAAAGCCCGAGGCTCGCCCACTTCCATATCCATCACCCCGGATTCGGCATGGCTCCGGGGGCGCCTTGTGAGGGCGCGCATCGCGGCGAGCCCCGGGTCTGGGGGCGGCAGCTATATGCGGAGAGCTACCTGACGCGTTACACGTGGGCGCAGGTGTCCCGGGTCGTAGCGGTGCGCGCCTGTGCTCGCGATGTCACGCCGCAGCAGAGGGGCTGCCAGCCCCCAGCCAAAGCCACCCCAGGGAGGTGACCGGGGAGGGGCGCGGGCCCAGGGAGGCCAGGCGCCCCCTCTCCGGGTCCGCAGGTGAAGGTGGGGGTGGTCAGGGTGGAGAAAAAGGGTGGTTTTAGCCGGAGGGCGGGCAGTAGGCAATGCTTGCTGCCTGCAGGCTACCGGCCCTCTGCGGAACCCACCCCTTTTCGCGCGCTACGCTGCACTTGCTCACCGCTCGGTTAAGCTTCTATGCTTTGGTGGCTTACCGGTGCACGTCCCGGGCGTTGAGCGCCTATGCTCTGCTGCATCAACTTAATGTCCTCACCCATCCCTCCGGGGACCGCTTTTTCGGGTTCATCGTCATCCCTGTCCCCGGAGTTCATCTGTAGCGCGGCTGCGCGTTAAGGTGTGTGTTGCGCAGCCACCTTCATGCGTGTCCTCCTCGCCCCACCAATGCAGGGCTCGGGCACGCCAACCAGTAATAATTGTTGCAAAGACTCCAAAAATATAACTTTTGTAGAACTGTCGCCGCGCGCTAAAGTTTTCCTGCCTGCCGCAGGCTCTGGGGCGGGCTGTGCGCCGCCCGCGGGAATGTAAATGCAGGTTTATAAGCGCGCGCTATAGCAATGATTATTGGTTTCAATTATTGAAGAACATTCGTAAGGTTCTGCGAGAGTCTTTTGGCTCTAAAGCGCCAAAAAATTACCCTTTATCCCTTTTGTATCATTATGGAGCTGATCGTAAAGATACCTGCCGACCTTGAGGAGAAATCAAAGAATTCCCAGAAGAAGAGCTGTTGCGTGCACGACCCCCAGAAGCCTTGAGAAAGCCTTACAAGGCGGGGGCATGGGGGCAACTGTGAGCGCTCAGCCTCCTGGTAGCGCCCGGCAGGGTGAAAATAAAGCCGCGACCCTGAAGCGCGCGTAGCTTCACTTGCCTCTCAAGAGTGCTCGGCTACGCCCATCAGTGATTACTTTGAACTTTACATGGTTAACCCCTCCGCCTGCGCCCTCGGCCCTGCCCTCACCAATCTCGATCGCGCTGACGAGCCCCGCTACTATTGTTACTGTCAGTAATCGCGCGCCTGACAGGTGCATGAAAACGTTTTCCTGCGGATCCAGCGCCCGCGAGGCGTGGACAGCGCTGGGTAGAAAATAGCTAAAAGTCTAACAGTAGCTCGTCAAGCGACGGATTCTAATTATCGGAAAGAAGCGCAGATAAATACCACGCCCCCAATCTAGGGGCTGACCCCGGGAAGGGGCTGAAAAAATATGAGTAGAAAGTACCTGTTAGGAGTAATCGCCCTGGTAGCAGTACTCGCACTAGCGCTGCAGGCATACGCAACACCAGCGTACCCGGCTCACAGAGCGTGGAACGTGCTCAAGCTTCCCGATGGTAGCGTGTTCAAGGGGCAGAGTGTCATCATAGTATACTTTAACGAGACTGGTAACTGCATCCTCGCATACGCGGTGGGCACGACAGATAAGAAAGGAAACATAACCCTCACGATCACCCAGCCAGGAGGAGTAATTACTTCGCCGAACCAAGGCACAACCTACAACGTGTCCGTCTTCTGGCAAGCCTACGGCAGGACGTTCCTCGCGTTCAGCACGGGTAAGGGCTCGGCCGATGCCCTAAACCTCCTCAACGGAACCATATACCTGGACTTGCTGTGGAACACCACCTTCCAGGCCCTAACCTGGATAGACGGCGGGTGGCTACCCCTATACTTCAAAGACCCCGAGGTCAATAGGGCTGATGCAGCGTACTTTAAGGTGTGGCTCTACAAGAGCAACGTAAGCCCGGTCTTCGAGAGCCCCGGCAACGAGACTGGTACGAGCTGGAAGTGGTTCGTCTTCCCAACCGTCGAGGTCAGCATAAGGCCCACGCTGGCGCCTATGTGCTTCCACATCGAGAAGGCTTGGAACGTCACGATCTACAAGGAGGTCTACTGGAACATAAGC
>Ga0080004_1133873_pt1 | contig 18204 bp, 24 predicted proteins | sample WasSprMetagenome_FD_69207 | JGI IMG/M metagenome (GOLD analysis project Ga0080004, IMG submission 69207) | Sulfidic aquatic microbial communities from Washburn Spring, Yellowstone National Park, USA - WS (SPADES assembly) (version 2) | ecosystem: Environmental > Aquatic > Thermal springs > Hot...
AGGGTTTCATAAACATTTTAAGGGTTTACACAGACGAAAAAAACCGTGAAAAAGTGGCGGAAGCCGCCTCAAAAATTCTCGGCGAAATTCCATCATCAGCTAAAATATCCTATTGAAGGCGTCTAAAATGGCAAAGTGCATGGTTCTACGTGGGCGAGGAATTGTTGAAGGACGTTGCAAAGCAGAGGCGCTTGTTTCCACCAAGCCCATAAGCTTCCTCGGGGATGTCGACCCTGAAACTGGGAAAATTATTGAAAAGAGGCATGACTTGTATGGCGTGTCCATAAAAGATAGGGTTCTATGCTTCCCCCACGGGCACGGCTCAACCGTCGGCAGCTACGTCTTATATTCCTTAGCGAAAAAGGGTTTGGCGCCAAAAGCCATAATCAACCACAAAGCAGACCCGGTCATAGTTGTTGGCGCAGTTATAGCCAACATCCCAATGATAGACAAAATCGACATAGGCAAGATTAACAGCGGTGACATGGTCGAAGTTGATGCCTACAAAGGAATAGTTAAAGTTCTAAAAGCAGAGGAGGATTAAAGGGCACGTATTTAACAAAAGAGGAAGAGCGTATTTACGACGGCGAATTTGGCTGGGCAAAGCAGGTCTGCATGAAAATACTTGTCAAAATTGGGGAGTTTTTCGATGCCTCTAGGCTTATACCAATAGAATCCGCCCACGTTTCCGGCGTTTCATATAAGACCCTCGGCGAGGCACCAACAGACTTCCTAGAGGCTTTGGCAAATGCCGGCGAAAAAATCAAAGTTGAAGCCACCCTCAATCCCCAAAGCTTAGACCCAAAACACCTGGCAATGCGGTTGCCGAAGCACCTTATTGAAATGCAGCTAAAACTATGCGGAATTTTCGAAAAACTTGGCTTCATAGAGTCCTTCACATGCACGCCCTACTACATTAAAGAACCAAGAAAAGGGGCCCACCTAGCATGGGCGGAGTCTTCGGCTGTTGTTTACGCCAACTCTGTTTTAGGAGCTTGGACAAACCGTGAAGGTGGTCCAAGCGCCCTAGCAGCGGCAATTATTGGCAAAACACCAGACTGTGGAATACATAGGGCTGAGAACCGCAAACCAAGAGTTATTGCGGAGGTTAAGGTTTCTCTGGAAAATGAGGTTGATTATGGAGCCTTGGGAATATTCCTTGGGAAAATTTTGGAGGACAAAATTCCGCTAATTAGAGGCTTGAAAAACCCATCGCTGGAAGACTTGAAACAGTTAGGCGCTGCTCTTGCCTCTGCTGGGATGGTGAACATGTTCCACTATAAAGACGGAATCAAAGTAGAAGAAGGACTTGAAAAAATAACCGTGGAACCAAAAGACATCAAAGAAACTGTAGAGGAGCTAACAACAACCACACAAAAACCAGATTTGGTGTTTGTTGGCTGCCCTCACTGCTCCCTACGCGAAATTAAAGAAATCGCAAACACCATTAGCAACCGAAAGGTTATAGGTGATGTTGAATTTTGGATTTGTACTTCCCGCCATGTAAGAGAAAAGGCTAAGGCTTATGTGCGCAGGATTGAGGCAAGCGGTGCCAAAATCCTAACAGACACGTGTGCCGTGGTCACATGGACAGACAAGCTTGGAATAAAAACGATAATGACAAACTCTGCTAAGACAGCCCACTATGCACCAACACTAAACAAGGCGGAAACAATATTGGCGCCACTTAAAGAATGCTTAAAAACAGCCCTAAAATAATAAGGTTTAAACGAAACCCGAAAATATTTGCATGATGCTAACAAGCGGAAAGTTGAGTGCTCCGGTAGTATAGCCCGGTCAAGTATTCCGGCCTTTCGAGCCGGAGACGCGGGTTCAAATCCCGCCCGGAGCACTTAATTCTGGTGGTGATGAAGGGTTGTTGCGAGAAATAATGCTGCAAGACTTGATCCTAAAACCTGCTTGGAACTTGACGTAATATTTGCTTAACGAGTGGCCTACAAGCCACATGCATATTATATGACAAAGTTAAGGAATGTTGAAGGAGAAGCCATGACCGTTGAAGGCGGGCCCGGTGGGATTTGAACCCACGTTCTCCGGCTCCGAAGGCCGGCGCCTTAATCCATTCTTGGCCACGGGCCCTTTTCTCTGTGTGAAGTATGTTTTTGAATGGTTAAAAGGGTTCTGAAAACCTTAAAAATGTTGGTTTGTTATTAACTGTTAGTGTTGGAGTGGGCCGGTAGCTCAGCTTGGTTGGAGCGTTCGGCTGATAACCGAAAGGTCGCCGGTTCAAATCCGGCCCGGCCCATTTTTACGTTTTTTAGCATCAATTTTTTATACTGCCTAGAGGAAAATTAACAGTTATATGATATCTGTTGGGGAGGCCGTTGCCACCGTTGTGCTTTTCGTTTGGGTTATTTTTGTAGCTGAAGTTTTGACTAGGAGGCTTCATGGCTTTTTGACTGGGCGGGGTGTTCAGCACTACGTCGCAGTCTATTATAATAGGAAGATTATTCACATTTTGACGGGTGGTTTGGTGGCTTTTCTCGTGCCCTTTATCTTCAATACGCCCATTTTCCCATTTACCATGGCCATGCTTCTGGCGGTTTTTCTTTACATACCGCATAGGCGTGGGAAGCTCATGTACTGGTTCCAGACGGAGGAGAATGCCTACGAAGTCTCTTTCTGTATCATGTGGGGTGTAGTGATAACCCTTGGCTGGCTCATTTCTGGTGGGGAAAGCTTCTGGTTTGGAGTGCTTCCAGTTGTTTTCATGTCGGTTGGGGATGCCATAACTGGTATTGTGCGGAACATTCTTTATAAGAGGAGGACGAAGTCTTGGTGGGGCAACTTGGCCATGGCTTCTTTTTCTATACCTATGGGTGCGGTTTTAGGCGGTGCTGGAATGATAGCTGGAGCTGCAGCCTCCTTGATAGAGCATTTTGAGTCAAACCCTATAGATGATAATATTACTGTGCCGCTCTCCTCCTTCATAATACTTGTTTTGGCAAAAGTTTTTGCGCCTTGGCTCTTGTCGTTTTAGAGTCTTTTAACCAAGAAGTGGTGGTTATTGTTTCGAGATTATGTGGATGTTGTCCACGAGGATTGGCGGCGTGTAGGCGCGGATTTCTGTTGGGCGAATTTCGCATCCAATATCGATGATATCTTTTAGTGCTTGGAACGCGTTGCCAGAAATCATAGTCTCTCCCAACGCGTGTTTAATTTGCCCGTTTTCTATGTAGCTTGCCTGTTTGGCTATTCCTGAGAATTCCCCGCTTTCTGGTCGGACATTCCCGCTGAATCGGCGGACAATTATTCCTTTGTCAACTTCTGCTATAAGTTCGTCTAGCCTCTTCTTTCCAGCTTTTATCACGAAGTTTGAGGCTGCCACTGTTGGGAGCACGTTGTAGCTTTCTCTGTAGGCATTTCCCGTCGATTTTCTCCCCTCCTTATTTGCGGTGAAGGAGTTGTGGATGAAGCCTTCAAGTTTGCCACGGGTTATTATTGGTGTTTTTTGTCTTGGTACGCCTTCAAAATCGAAGTTTAGGGAGCCTACTCCCTTGGGCATCAAACCATCATCAAAAACCGTAAGTTTTGAGGCTGCCACTTTTTCGCCTATTTTTCCAGCCCATAGGCTTCTTCCCCTCTGCACGTTGTCGGCGTTTACGCTGCTGATAACCGGATAGAACAGTATGAAGGAGATTGGGTCTGAGTCTAGGATAACTTTTCCGGTGAAGGATTCAACCGTTTTTGGGTGGAGGGAGGATAGGGCTTTTTCTGCCGCTGATCTTCCAATTTTTTCTGGTGAAAATTCTTTAAGCATTGTTGAGACGTCATATTCGTATGCCATGCTTGATGTTTCGCCATGTTCCTTTGCTATACATACTAGATATCCCTCTATACGGGTTGTCTTTTCTTGCGCTTCAACTCCGTGGGAGTTTGCGACTGCTATTTCATTTAGGATTGCTGAAAATTTTCCATCGTCGATGTCCACGCGTTTGTCATACCCTTTAGCTGCATCATAAGCGTTGATGACAAGGTTCAGCATTTTGTCTCCGCTTATTTTGGCGATTTCCGGGTCAAATATGCCTTCTGGAGTTCTGGGAAGCCTTTCTTTTAATGGGAGGGAAACCCATTCTGGGTTTGGCACAGAAACCTTTGCTAGGCTTATTGCCTCTCTGCAGGTTTCTTCTATGCTTTCTTTTGAAAGCTTTGATGCAAATGCGAAGCCTAATTTTTTGTCCTTTATGACGCGGATGCCTACGCCACTTTGAGTTTTGAAGCGTTCATTTTGGATTTCAGCTCTTTCTAGGACAACCTCCATTATTTGCTGGTTTTGAATGAAAGCTTCAGACTCATCTGCTCCGAGTTTTTGGCATGTCTTGACGGCTAATTCAGTAAAATCTAGGAGACTCATTTCGCTCCCCCCATCAAAACTTTTGTTCTTAGGCTTGGACCGCCTATACCAACATAGTTGACTTGTTCTTTACCGCATAAGCCTGTGCGCATTACAAAGTCTTTGCCCACGGCGTCCACGTTTTTTAGAACTTCAAAGGCGTTTCCGCTTATTGTGACTCCGCGTAGCGATTCGGCGAACTTGCCGTTCCTTATTCTTATGGCTTCTTGTGTTCCAAACATGAATTCGCCGTTGAAGTCAGCTTGCCCGGATAGCCCGCCTTTTAGGAAGAAACCCTCCTTTATGTCTTCTGCAAGCTCGTCTAGTGTATAATCCCCCGTTTCTATGTAGGTGTTCCTCATCCTTATAATCGGGTCATATTCGAAGGTCCATGCACGGGCGTTTCCAGTCGGGCTTACGCCAAAGTGCTGGGCTGTTTCGCGGGAGTGTAGGAAGCCTTTGCTGATACCCTTTTCAATTATTATTGTTTTTTGTGTTGGAACTCCTTCATCATCATACTTCATTGTTCCAAAACCGTTTGGTAATACTCCATCATCAACTAGGGTTACTTTTTCTGAGGCAACTTTCTCGCCTATCTTGTTGGCAAGGAAGCTTCCGCCAAAAACAAGGTCAGCCTCTGCGCAGTGTCCAACAGCCTCGTGGGCTAATAAGCCGGCAATACGGTTCTCAAGGATTACTTGATGGTATCCTGCTGGCGCCACTTTTGCTGAAACAAGTTTACTTGCTCTCTCGGCGGCTGTTAAACCAGCATTCATCAGCGGCGTTTTCTCTAAAACCTCAAGGCCTGATTGTTCGCCGATGCTTTCGTAGGCGGAGGCAATGTTCCCCTTTTCTCTGGCTACAACCGTGACGCTTCCGAAGCACCGTACTATCCTTTGGTGGATTTCGGAGCCTTCAGAGCTCAGAAAGGCTAGATTGTCGTTAACAATGTTGAAGGTTACAGTGTCGGAAACTATTGTTTTGGAGAAATTCCTAACGGCGTTGTCAACGTCTATGACTAGGCTGACGAGTTCCTCCTTGTCCGCTTTCACGGGGTCCTTCTTCATCGGAGTTTCATACCTGTCCACATATGGCTTTAGGCTCGCTAGTTTAACGACGCGCTTCTTTTTGGGCTTTGAGGATTTCGCAAGGGAAGTGGCATCCTTCAACATCTTATCGATCTTTTCTTTTTCAAGTACTGTGGAAGAGGCGAAACCCCAGCTTCCATCTATGAGAACTCTTGCGCACGCACCTTCAATGGCTCCACTGTTTAATACGTCGATTTTCCCGTCCTTAACAGAGACGCTGAACGTTTGCCTTTTGTGGTATCGCAGCTCAACATAGCCCTCTGGACGCTTTTTCAGACTCTCCCTTAAAAATTCCACAGCCAATATCTTCACCAACCATTCACAGTTCTAAGCTTTAGGATAAAAGTTTGACGTTAGATAAGCTAATTTTCAGATTTCTGTGCTTCCTGAATTCCGCTAAACTCAGCTTTTACGAAAATCTTTCTTATTCCAAAGTAAACAGCAAGGCAGCCGAATATCATCACTCCGGCTAAGAGGGACACTAGGGCAAGTAGAACAAACTGCCTTTTTAAGGCGTCATCGAAGGCTTGGAGGGATAAGTACGAGAAGTAGAAGGTTAGAAATATGCAGACTGAAGCGGCTATAACTATTGCTGACTCCGCCTTCAAATTATGCTGCACCATGTTCCCTTCGTGGCTAAAAATGGGCTTGGTTTCAAAAAGGTTTTATGAATCAAAAATTCAAATAGAAACTAAATAGCAGCTGGTTTTGAAATGAATACGAAGCTTAAAGGGGTAAATCGAATAGCCTACTTTAGGAAAGTTGCGGCTGATTTCGCCTCAAAAATAGCAACCCATGAAGGTGTGGCTGGCATCCTATTTTTAGGCGGTTTTGTTAGAGGCTTTGTTGACGAGTTTTCAGACTTGGACGTGATGGTTCTCCTTAAAAATAAGGATGATAATTTGAAGAGGAAACTGATTGGGCTCTGGCGGGATGCGGAACGTCGCTACCACATTGAAATAGACTTTGAGGTTCATTTTATTGAAGATTTTAGGGCGTATGGCTGGGGTGACTCGGATAGATGGGAGTTTTCAAAAGCAGAAATAGTCTTCGACCCAAATGGTGAAACAAGGGAAGTTTTGGAGGAGAAGCTAAGGGTTTCGGAAAGTTTTTGGAAAAACGTGTCGTGGTTTGCGCTGAACATCTAAAATGGTACTGCTGCCCAGTTAAGAAGGATGCTGGAACTATGGCAGAGGTTTGGATAAGGAGGGGTGATTTAACAAGCGCCCATTACTGTTTAAACTACGGGGTTAGGTTGCTTGTCGAGTTAATATTCGCTTTAAACAAGGAGTTTTGCCATCGCCAAAATGGAGGCTTTTCTACTCATATAGCCTAAAATGGCTGCCAAAAAATTATAAGGAGCTAATTAGAGAGACCTTAGAGGCTGGTGAGCTTTCAACGGATTTTGAGAAGCGGTTGCGGGCTTTGCAAACTTTGGGGCGTGAAGTTTTCAAGAAAATTGAGGAGGACATGGGGCTTAATGCTGAAGCGGTATCCAAATATTATGTAGAGGAGGTTTTACATCGGAGTTGGGTGGCTTCGAGGCGTTAATCCAATCTTTTGCCCAGAACAGGTAGACTTTTGTTTGTGTTAGGATGCTTAGCCTTTTCAGCACTTTTGCCAGCTCCTCATCGCTTAACTTTTCTATTTTTCCTTTGAATTCCATGTGGCTTGGGTAGGCTTTGCTTGCTGATAAGATTCTTTTTCTTGGGATTGCTCCTCTCTCCGAAAGTTCCATGAGGATTTTTATGATTTCTTTTTTGCCGGTTTCCTTTATCCTTTCCATGGTTTGTTTTTGGTCTGGTAGCGTGTATGGCTTGAAGCCTAGGGTTTCTAGCTTTTCCATGGCTTTTTTTAGGTGTTGGTTGGGTTTGCTTTCTGCTATTTTTTTCATTCCGGCTTTTTCGAAGAAGGGGTTGTATTTTGCCATGACAGCCAATGTTTCCACGTAGGGGGTTCCAGCTAATGGGAGGGTTTCCTTTACGAGTTTTGTGCCTAGGCCTATTGCCCTGTATTTTGGATGGATTATTACGCGGGTTATTGTGCTGATTTGTTCTTGGAGTTGTTTGTGGTTTCCTTTCCAGACCTGGCTTCTGCCGAAAATTGTTGGTGGCGGATAGCTGTAGACTATTACTCCGCATGTTTCGTCTTTGCGTTTCATGGCGAATATTTTTCTTGGTGGTGGTAGGCTTGTTGAGCGGTAGTGGAATTGGCTTAAAGCCTTATAGTCGGCTGTTGTGCCCTTTTCTATGTGTATTTCGCGGGTTAGGCTGCATTCTTTTGCTGGTGTGTTTGGATAATATTGTACTGTTATTTCTTTGCCGAGTCTTTTGTGGATGTGGACTGATGGGTTTAGGTCTTCGAAGAGGTCTGTGTGGGTTGTTGCGGCTATTACTGTTTTGCCCATTCTTCTTGCGGTTTTTTGGAGGTTGTAGGCCACTATTTTTGCTGTGTCGCGGTCTAGTGTGGATGCGAATTCGTCCAGTATCCAGAATTGGGCTTGGCTTTCTATTAGTTTGGCTATTTTGTATCGGTATTTTTGTCCGTCGCTGAGTTGGCGGTATGGGCGGAGGAAGATGAAGGCGTCGTTTAGTCCTACTAGGCTTAGAAGGTTTAGGGCTTCTTGGAAGGTTTTGCCTAATGTTTCTATTATTGGCTTGTTTTTTGGCGGTTTTATTTGCCCAATGTTTATGCATGTGTAGGGCGTATATTTGCGGATGTCTTTTTCTAAGGCCTTTAGAAGGACGCTTTTTCCTGAGCCGCTTTCGCCTGTTATGTAGGTGATGTCGCCTAGTCCTATTTTTATTTCTGTGTTTTGGTATATGGTGAATTTTTGTTGTTGGTCTAGGCCTAGTCCGAAGGCTTCTGCCACTGCTTGGACTCTTTTTGTTGGTTTCGGTGGGGCTGTTTTGTAGGCTATGTTTATTGTGAATTTTCCTGTTTTTTGGTCGTATCTGCGTTTTAGGCTTTGGATTTGGAAGATTTCGTGTTGTCTTTTCATTTTGTTACTATCCATAGGGCTGGTTTTGGTGGTGTGGTTTTTGCTGCGTATGCTGCGAGTGCTAGGCTCCAGAAAGTAACTTTGTGCCAAAATAAAAAGCAAGATTTTAGCTTCTTTTTTGCAAAAAGCACTTTATTGAGGAGATAAAGATTTTTAAACTTTTGAAACCCTATGCCAAAATGGAGATTTTGCGAAAATGAGGCAAAAAATTGACAGAAAAAGAATGTTTAAGTTGATTGCTTTAGGTTGGGATGCAAAGAGGATTATGGATGAGGTTGGGATTAGTCGGAGAACATATTTTCGTGTGCGTAATGAGTTTTTGAGGCTTTCAGAGGAAGAGAGGGGAAGGATTCTTGAAGAGGCAAAGAGAGAGTATGGGGAGAGCATTTTTGATAAGAAGGCATGGTTTGATGTTAAGACGTGTAGAAGTCAGATTCCGATTATTCAGCGTTGGTTTGATGTTATGAGGGTTAGGGATGTTTCTTTGACTGAAGCAAAGGAAAGAATTGCTTTTTTGAGAAAGATATGTTTGGGTTATGTTGGGAAAGGAGAAAATCAGATTAGGGTTATTAATTGGAAGATTCATCCACAAGATTTTACGGAAGAGCATGGGATTCGTTTCATATCTGCATTGAAAAATTTAGGCATAAATGACTACAATTATAGAAAGGTCATTAGGAATTTTTTGATTTTTGGGAAAGGTGTTATTCCGACTTATATTTCAGGGAAAAAGCAGGGTTATGGAAAAATGGCACAGGAATATTTGACTGTTTCAGAGGTTGAAAGGATTTTCGAGTTTGTTGATAAATTACCTGAAAGGGAAAGAATGCCATTGAAAACTTTGCTTATGTTCTTATTCCATAGTGGAACAAGAATTAAGGCAACTTTGCGAATTACTGAAGATGACTTGATCTGGCATGGTTCAGAGGTTTGGCAAGTGCATGTTGTTGATAAGGGTAGGGAAGGAAAAAAGGAGAAAACAAAGGTTTGACTTTGCCTTTAAGGAAAGCCTTAACGGAATATGTTGAATGGAGACGAAAACATGGAATTAATCATAAGAGACTTTTTAGATTTCGCTACAATCATGTCAAACATGATTATGAATGGCTTTTAGATAGAATGAGGGAGATTTATTCTATCGTTTTGCCTCATAGGAGAATTGTTCAAACTTTTCATATTTGGAGGCATAGTTTTGCCATGTATTATTTGCGGAAGACGGGATGGAATTATGATTTAGTAGCTTTGTTGGGTGGATGGGATGACACCAAAATTCTTAAAGACTGTTATGGAAAACCAGAGACAAAAGACATAATCGCATTTTTGGAAAAGATTGAGGGGGAGAAAATCGTTGAATGACATGACTGTGTCAAAAAAGATGATTGGAATATTCAAAGAAAAGGGAAAATATTGGTTTGTTACGAAAGAGGATGTTTATGAAGTTTTAATTGAGAGGGATGGGAAGCCTATCGTTATGAAACCAAAAAAATTGACGTTTTACGTGGACATCTATTCCAAAAATGAATTATCGCTTGACAAATAAAAGCCGATTCTCTTTAAGCCTCAATGGACAATTCTTTGCCTCTTCGTATAAATCGGGGGCAAGATCAATCATGTTTGGTTCTCGTTCAAATATCATTATGCAATCTAAGTCTGGGTATCTAATGCATAGAAAGTCTTCAATTTTATCTGTAAATCCCTGATATCCAAATTTGGTATGGATGACTTCAACATACCATCCATGTTTTTTAAGAATATCAAAAGAGGCAAACTCTAAAGCCGCTTGGAATGGGCATATGTACAATGTAAATTTTTCTTTTAAGGAATGTTGTTCGTGTAATTGTTGTTTTTGTCTTTGGTAGCATTTTTGACACGCCTCTATTGGAAGCATACGGTTGCGTGGAAGGTTTGTTTTTAATGGGTTGTCACAATAGACTAATCCTTTTTGAGTTAGTGAACCGTATTCGCATTGAATTTGCTCGGATTTTGTATGGTCTCTTATTACGACTTCAACATCTGATTTTGTCTCTATGCTGGGTTTTGGCATAAAGTAGGAATCTATGAGGCTTTCAATTTTTTCTCGTAATGATGCTCCTTCAAGTTTTTCAAGAAGTTTGTATCTTTCATCGTCAATTCTGCAACTTATATGAGGCAAAATTTTCACCTCCTTGTCATTCTTTCATGTCGTTTTAAATTGTCTTCAGTCATTATGGCTTCCTTAAACTTTAGAGGTCTGGTCTGATAGGAATAGGCTTTTACGTTTACGTCTATGAGTTCTTTGATTTTTCTTTCAATGTCGAATAATGGAGAGTCTTTGGATTTCATGTCTCTCCAACCCATTTTGGAGTTTCCCCCGTCCTCATTCGGTAGTGTTTCGTTAAAGTGCCTTCATCTATGACTCTTTCTTGACTTTTAATTTTAAGAGGCATTCTTTCATAATATTGTGCTTTGGCAAGATTTTCTATTGATTCAATTTCTCGTCTTTTAACGTCTGATGGGGTTGGGGTTGGTGTTCCGTATTCCTCTGACATACTTTAATCCCTCCTCAAAATCCATGGGATTGGTTTGGGTTTTTCTTCTTTAGGTGGTGGCGGCGGCGGTGGTGGTTTTATGAATCTGTTGTAATTTCGAATGGCTAATTCTATGATGTCTTTTAGGGGAATATACTGAATTTCTTTTTTAGGTTTTGGCATCTGCATCAACCACCTCAATGTCAAGGAGATTTTTAGCTTCAGCATAGAGTTTTTGAAGTTCGGCATCCATGTAGGGAACATAATCCTCAAATTCGCCTAATCTTGATTGAAGACGCGAAATTTGTATGACTCTCTCACGCCCCGCTGGATTATCATCCTCAAAATAAAAGACATCTCGAAATACGCGCGTGTCGTCTTTGAAAAGCACTCCTTCTATGGCTTCTCGTTTTTTGTAGATTTTCCCTTTGCCTTTGTCTGTAAAGACTAATAGTTTGGCTTGTCGGATTATGAGGTTAAGGGTTGTTTTTATATAGTCTTTTCTGGCTTCAACAACTTTGTGTCTTTCGGCCTCAATGATTTTTTGTGCTTCTCCTTTTGCCTTTTCATAGAATCTAACTCTTGCCTCTTCATAGGGATATAGCAGAACTTCTTGGAATTGCTTTTTGTATTCTAATGCAAATTGCTTCATGTCTTGCTCTATGAGTTTAGCGAGAACCATTTCCGTTAGTTGTTTAAGACGTGTCTCATAACATCCTTTGTCAAATACCTGTGTGGGTTCAAGATAGTCGGCGGGCGGGATGATAAAATCTTGTTCACTCATTTTCTTATTGCCTCCTTGAAGACTCTTTGTTGTAGGGAGAGGTCATGAATGAAGAGCAAAATGAGAGTCTTTATTGCTCTCGATACGGGGATGTTTAAACTTTGGCATGTTTCTTTAAACTCGTTATATCGGTTGCAGTCAATTCTGAAACTTATAGGGTACATTATCTCACCTCTCCTTTTGCTGTCGGCGGTCTCCAAAATTGAAAAGCCGCTTTATGACATCCAAATTTGCGGCCGACAGCCTACAATTTGAGAATGGCTATACACGTATTTAAAAGCTTTTCGGTTGTGAAGTTGTTAATATTTTGGTTTTATTTATGGTTGCAGTTTCGGTTTAAGAGTTGTGGTTATGGTTGCGGTATGCTTTTAGGCATATTAAATATGCTTGAAACCATATCTTTTATGCATGTTTCTATGTTGAATTTTTAACCAAAATTCCAGCGTACACACGGCTTTTTTGGTGAAATCTCTTATTTAAACGGATTTTACGGTAAAAGAAGCGAAAATAACCCGTGTACGCTTTAACTGAAAGTGTCCACGTAAAAGTATGTTGCCAAAACCGAAAGTGTCCACGTAACTGTCCACGTATCTGTCCACGTACTTTTTGGTCGGGTGGAATTGGCACACGTTTTGGCATTGGAAAACGTGCCAAAATGATGGACTTTTGGGGCTTGTAAAATTTTCCAGAAGCGGTCGCCGTGGGTGCCTTCTGGGTGGGTTAGGCGTATTTTGCCTTCTTTTGTTAGTTGGTAGCGTTCTGTGTTCAGTTCTGCTATTAGTTCTGGGTCGTAGGGGATTTTGAGTTGTTTTTCTGTCATGAGTTGTTTTAGGTTGTTGGCTAGTTGTTCTTTTGTTTCTTGGGTGAATTTTATGCCTTCTATTTGGGTGTTTATTCCTGTGTTTTGCATGTCTTCTACTATGTATTCGCCTACTCCTGTCATGTCTATGAGGAGTTTTTGGACTTTTTGCCATTTTTCGCATAGGGTTTTTGTATAGCCTATTACTGTGGCGTAGGGTGTTTTGAGGGGGAAGCGGTGCATGTGCACGAGTTTAAGCGCATTGTCTTGTTCCTTTTTTAGCACTGCCAATACGCTTGGGTCTTGGTGTTTGCCCAAGTCTAGTCCTGCGTAGAATTCTCCTTGGGCGGGTTTGTTGTAGGCTGTGTATTCTAGGGCGGGGTCTATGCATGAAACTATTAGCGCCTGTGTTAGCCATGTGTTTTGGTCTTCTGCCCATTCTGCTTGCATTTCGCGTTGCCATCGCCACTGGTCGTTTTCTAGTTGCCGCCTTATTTTTTGGAGGATTTCTTGTTTTAGGGGTCCGTTGGGTTCTGTGGCTTGTTGATGGGTTATGTGGCTTTTTGCGTAGTCGTTGTAGGCTGGGTCGTGCCAGATTCGCCAAAAAATGCTGTCTGTGTGCCATGGCGTTGATGTGCATATGAATTTTCCGTTGGTTGCTGATAGTGTGAAGAGTATGGCGTCGTAGAGGTCTTTGTCGTTTGGTATAAAATTGAATTCGTCTGCGTAAACCACATGCAATGTTGGTCCGCGTATTGTTTCTGGATTGTTGGGGTAAGCCTCTATTATGCTTCCGTTTTTTAGGCGTACTGCCGTCTGCTGGGGTTTTTCGTATAGGTTTTTTGGCAGCCTTTTTAGGAGGTTGTTTATTCGCCTTATGACGTGTTTTGTTTGGCGCCACGAGGGGCCTACTATGCCTATGCAGGTGTTTGGGTTTGTTAATGCGTAGTGCAGTAGGAGGGCGGATACTGTTTGGGTTTTTCCGCTTTGGCGGCACCATCGGGCGGCTGTGAATTGGCTTTTTTGGAATTTTTGGATTAGGTCTTTCTGGTATTCTGTTGGTTGGAAGCCTAGGATTTCTGTGCAGAACCGTACTGGGTCTTGGGGTATTGGCGGCACAAGGGCTTCAGCCAGCGCCTGTTCCAGTTGGCGAAGTTTTTGTTTTTGCCGCTGCTTCATTTATCAAAGCCTCCAGCTTTGCCAGGTCTTCGTCTATTTGGCGTTCGTCCAGCGCGTTGGAGATGCTGTTTATGGTTTGGGCTATGTAGGCGGCTACGCGTGCCCACATTTGTCTTTGTTTCAAGGTGACTTTTTCGGTTACTCCTTCTTCGGTTTGGGTTTTTGTTTCGCCCCTTGCCAGGGATGTGGCGATGTGGAATAGTTCTTGAAGGCTTTGGATGGTTTTTGACCTTAATTCCTGCGTGTTTATTTGGAATTCTTTGCGGAGTTCGGCTATGCGGCGGGTAATCATCAATTTACGTGATTTTTTAGGCATAAATTGGATACCCCCTCCTCTCTAGGTTTTTTGGGCTATGAGGATGCCGCTTACAGTGCCAGTTAAGCCCGTTATGGCGGCGAAGATTTCGCTGTTCCACCTGCTAAGGAAAGCCATGTGGGCGATTTCTAGTGCTGATAGGCATAGGGTCATGGCTATGGCGAATTTTACTCCGTAGACTAGGCGGTGGTCCGGTGGGATTTCTCGGTTTCTGACATGCCTTGTCAAAGCCTTTTTAATCCAGTCATTCATGGTTTACAGCCTTCTGCTGGTGCTTTTTGCCTTTTATCGAGGTGCGTTTTCCGCCCACTAGGAAGCTGTTTAGGAGTTGTTTTGCTTCTTCCCGTGGTAGGTGGGCTTTAGCGATTAAAGTGGCGTTGCCTGTCCATGCCAGCGGAACAGCCGTATAATCAATGTCGTAGAAGCCATCAGCATAACGGAAGCAGTTTTGGGCTAGGATAATATGCCTATTCTTAGAGCCTAAAACGCCTAGGAAAACGCCCCAGCTGACAACAGGGACGTCTATGCCATTCAAGCCGCCGCTGAGGCTCTTGCCAATGCTAGCGTCAAACCACTCAACACGAACCAAATCACCAAGGCTTAAACCCTTAACTTGCTTCTTAACGACCTCCTTCATCTTTCATCATCAACAAAAAACAGCCAAAAACAGAATATAAAGAGCAACAAAATTCACAAACTCATCAATTTACAATTTCACAAGACCAACTAAAATAAGGGCGCCGCTTAGTTCAAAAATAGTTATGTTTTCAGATTTATGCTTGGTCGGTATTAGGAGTAGACACAGCCCAGCTGATGCACAAAAAGTAGTAGGTAGGTTTATATGTCCTACTTTTTAATTGTACTGCTTGAATTAAGATGGAAACTGAAGTTGTAGTAACAAGGAAAGGGCAGACAACCATTCCTGCAAGGCTTCGCAAAAAATATAACATTGAGGAAGGCACCCGCCTTGAGGTTGTTGAAACGCCTGAAGGAATACTCTTCAAACCCAAAAAATCCACCATAGACCTGGCTGGTTCAGGTGCAAAATATGCAACTCCGGAAGAAATGAAACGCCTCCTAGACAAGTTAAGGGAGGAAGATGTCTAAAGCGGTTTTCGACACGCGGTTCTTCATAGAACACTACTACTCCAAAGACGACAAAATTCTACAAAAAACAAGAGAAATCATACGCGCAACACGGCAACGCTACATTTCCGCCATAGTAATCCACGAACTTTACACACTAACCTTACAGAAAGAGGGACGCGAAACGGCAGAGTTAAGAACAGCCCTCCTAGAAAAAGACTTCAAAATAGTAGAAGTAAACGCTCAAATCGCAAAAGCATCGGCGGAAATACGCCACAAATACAAAACTTCGATGGCAGACAGCATAATAGCCGCCACAGCCCTAACCCTAAAGGCACCATGCATAACAGACGACCCACACATAAAAACCATAAAAGAAATAAAAACAAAATGGATATAAACCACACAAAACAGTGAAGGCTCAGTACGATAAAAGCGAAAGAAATAATAGGCATAGAAATATGGAATGCAGCCAAAAGCGGCCTAATAAGGCAAGTGGCAAAAGCCATAGCAGAAGCAACCCAATAACAAACCAAAAAATTTTCTGAAAGAAGCACAAAATTCAAAAAGTCATAAAGCTTTCACTCGATTCAATTTCAATAATAATTATCGCGTCATCCATGAAACACTATTTGTAGTAAAAAGAGCATAAAGCGATAGTGGTAGAAGGACAAAAATGTATAGGATGGCATATAAAGGGATAATGAAATAATCAACTTTTTTTGTGATTTCAAAATATCGAAAGTTTCTTAAAAACGCCATTCCAATGGTGCTAAGCATATATGGGAAAAACACAAAAGTTGACGCAGAAACTATCCCATTAAAAATGGCAAAGACTAAACTGCTTATGCATAAAAACGGGAGAGCGCAATCCATTATCGTTCCAAAAGTTAAATATTTAGATCTTCGCCAACAATAATGTAGAGTTATCCATGATTCTCTCCAAAAACTTCTACACCAACGTAATTGCTGTTTTAACCACGTCTTAAAATCGCTTGGAATTAAAGTTTCGCAAACAGCGGTTTTCTGATAAAAGACATTATACCCACTTTTCAGTATTAAGTTTGTCAAACAACGGTCATCGCCAAACGTGCAAATTCTATTTCTATGGGTTTGGTGAACATACTCATGAAGAACCTTTAGGAATATTGATCTCCGATAAGCCGAAAACGGACCTTATGTGCAGTTAACGACTTTAAAGTATGAATAGGAGCCTCTATCAAAAATTCCTGCCATAATATAACGAATGTTTAGCAAGCGTGTAAGGATATTCTCATCTCTATTGTATACTTTTACTAAGCCAGTAACGGCACCTATTGTTGGATCTGCAAAAGGCTTTAGTAGTTCCTTTATTGCATCCGCATAAAGAATTGTATCTGAATCTACGGTAACTATTATTTCACCTTTAGCATATTTCAACGCAGTTGCATGAGCGACTCTTTTTCCCTTTCTTTCTTCATGATAAATGACTTTTATTTTGGGGTTTTTATTTGCATACTCACATGCAATGTTGTAACAAGATTTATCGGCGTCTGCGACGACTATAATCTCGGAATCTTCCGTGAGTTGCATGGCGCAGCTTTCGATACACCGCCTAAAAATGTCAGGTTTCTCGTTAAATACTGGAATTATAATCGAAAAAGATTTGCTAACCTCTTCTTTATAGGGCTTATTTAGTCTGTGAAAAATAAAACGTATAAAAAAATAGAAAAACATGACTATTCCGTAAAAGGATAAACTGATAAACATTCTCTCACCAAATTCGTCGATAGTTTGTTATTGAATGTTTTAACGGCTTCAAACAGAATTGGGTTAGAGTTGCATTGCTTGAAAGAATTAATGAGATAATCTAGGTCCTTTGGTAGGCATTTACCACCGAATGGTTCTCCAAATTTGGCGGTTCCATACCTGCTTATTCTATGATCCGAACAGACAAGTTCGGCTAATTCCCTTATATCTACATTTAATTTAACTGTTAACTCATACATTTCATTCCAAAATGTTATGAGAGTGCTTAGGTAAGCATTGGCGGCTAGTTTAGCAAGCTCGCTCAAAATTGGGGTTGTAACAAATATCGGTTTATTTAATGGAGAATAAAGACCAACGAGAACTTGCCCATGTTGTTTGCAGCACTGCCCGATAATAACACGGTCAGGATTTATAACATCTTCGTAGGCGTGTTTTTGGCGGAGAAATTCTGGGTTGTGGCATATGTGAACGCCATATTTTCTCATAAGCCCCTCAGTTGTTCCAACAGGAGTGGTGCTCTTAATCACATACAATCCTTGAACCTTTTCAGAAATCAGCGTCTTTAAGGCTTCTTCAACACTGGCTTCAGGCGTACAAATAAAGGTTAAATCCACAAGCCTTTCAAGCCTACTATCTGGCAGAACATAAGGGTCATAAACAAAAACCTCGTGTCCAAGCCTTCGAAGCAAATACGCCTGAGCCTTCCCAACAACCCCGAACCCAACCACACAAACCCTCAAAGCCATCACCAAGCATTTGCCACTAACATATCTGGTTCGGATTCTAACTCCGAAAAGAAAGTATAAGGATTATGAAGAAACAATACAGATTAAAAAACGAACCCAACCACTGAACCAACTATCCCCACCACGGCAGAAACCGCAAAAATGCCACACCCAACTAACAGAAAAACCAAAAAAGAAAACCTAAGAGCCCCAAGCCTTCGACGCCATAATAATGACAACAACCCTACTCTTGCTGTGCCATTATTTCTTCTAGGATTTAGGTTGTTCCTTCCTTTTCTGCTTGCCGCCTAACCGCCTCCAAATCAACCCTCACAAACTTCAGTATGGCTTTCACGTCGCCCACATCTTTTTGGGCCCTTTCCCTCAGCTTCGCCAAAACAAGGCCTCCAAAGGCTAGACACCACGCTTAAGCTGTGGCGGCTTTCCCTGCTGTCTCCGCATGCTTTTACTCCAATTAAGCCTCTCTCTAAGCTTTTCCATAAGTTCGGCATCGCCTATCTTCGGATTCTGCGCCCTAACACCAGCAGCACAAACTTCTAGGGCAAAATCAGACATCTCAATAGCCATCAAAACCTTCACATCCGACGGAAGCCTA
>Ga0080004_1123188_pt1 | contig 18199 bp, 19 predicted proteins | sample WasSprMetagenome_FD_69207 | JGI IMG/M metagenome (GOLD analysis project Ga0080004, IMG submission 69207) | Sulfidic aquatic microbial communities from Washburn Spring, Yellowstone National Park, USA - WS (SPADES assembly) (version 2) | ecosystem: Environmental > Aquatic > Thermal springs > Hot...
GGATAAGGCGATACAACCGAGCAGTCGAGTGTTTTCTCGACTTTCAATTCTCTTTATGAGATTCCGACCCTTTATTTTTGTTTTTTGTGCTAAATAAGCTTTTTTATAGCCCCTTTTATGATATGTTTTCCGCTACCCCCTAACTTGCAATAGGGTATATAAAGGGTAGAAGTTCAATATCTTCATAAGAATGCTTCTAGTTTGTTATACTTTTTTAGATGACCGTTATGTATTTTGTTTCTTCTAACTTTGCTATGGGTGGTGGAATAGCATTAGGTGGGCTATTTTCTCGCTCTTTCATCATAATTTTACTGTTTAACTTATTTCCATTATCTCTTCTATTGGTGTTTTTAAGCCTTTGTTATAGTCCTTTGCAGAGTCTATAGTAGCCGCAGCCGTAGCATTCTCTTTTGACTCTACTCTTGGGCAACCTTTCCTTTTCTATGATCTCTCTTATCCTCCTTATTGTCCAGAGGGTGTGTTCTCTTATTGTGTCTGTAACTTTTACTTCGAAAATTTTGTCGCTTTTAGTATAGTATACGATTATGTCCTTAACTGGTTTCCTGAAGTGTTCTTGGGCTAATATTGTGTATGCTGCTGTCTGGTAAAGGTATCCTGGTGTAAGCTTTTTTTGTCCAGTGTTTTTTATATCTATAACCTTTATCCGCCCGTCGTCTGTTTTCACAAGAAGGTCTATTACTCCTACGATACCGAGCCTTTTTGAATAAATTTTCAAGTTTGTCCATTTTTCCGCAACCTTTTCCCTTCTTTTTGCAAGCAAGGTTTTTCTCCTTTTCTCCTTCTCCTCTTCAGACTCTTCTTCACTTCTGCCTTCCTTCATGTAAGCTGTTTCCCTTTCTCTGGCTCCCATTACTGCCATAAAGTATATGATTCTTGGACAGTAGTGGTATATTTCTATCCATTTTGCTGGAATGTACTCAGGCTCCTCTTCAGACATTTGATTCACCTAGACGAGCATTTCGCTTTCTTCGCCTCTGAAGGGTTTTCCGAGTTCAACTTTAAGCGAAAGGTCTGACCTGCATATTACGTAAACCTGTATATTGTTTTCTGTACTTTTTATTATCTCGTTCAACGTCGCTATAAGCTCCTTCCTCAGAGAGCTTGAAATGTTTCCTAGAAAGGCGCTCTTCTGCACTCTCACGAGCCCATACCTTTTGCAGGCGTTCGCCACATCATTTCTTAAATCGTCTTCTGTTATATCGTAAATTACTAGCGTGAACATGTCGCCTCACAATATAAAAGGCTTGTACTCTTCCCTCCCCATCACGTGCTCGCCTATCCTCCTAGCCTGCAAAAATATATGATCCTCTAAGGGGAGACTTCTATTTAAGAATGTGACCTTGGTCTTGAGTCTCTCAACATAAGCCTTGTATAGCATCTGACGTGCCTCTCTTTTAAGCCTACCGTTTTCCACTATATTATCAAGCCTTTTTTCAAAGGCAGCCTTAAACACAACCCTGTCGACTATAGGCTGCCTAAACTCCTCCATCAAGTCCATAGCGAGTGCAGGCCTTCTTGGGCTATCAACATGCAGGAATCCCGCGTAGGGGTCTAGACCACAAACTTCAAGATAGAGGCTACATTCTCCAGCCAAGATCGTGTAAAGGTAATTTAGTGAAACATTGACAGGGTCTGTTGGGTTCTCGAACCTTTTCCTTCTCCCTGGAAATTCTATGACCTTCGATAGAGCCTTAGCTACACTTTCCCAGTACGCTTGAGCGGCTTCAGCCTCTAAGCTCATAACCTCTTTCCTTGAACTTTCAAAATCTGGGCCTTCAACTTTCTCTATCTTTTCACCAACACCCTTTATTTCTCTTGCCACATTATACAGCTCCTTAGCCAACTGAGGATCACTTTTTGCCCTATTCTTTGCCATAGAGTAAAGTAGACTGTACTGGTTTAGGACCTTACCTAGGGCGAAGGATCTTGTGAGCTTCAGGCCGTCAACGTTTTCCTGAAGCCTGTACTGCCTCTTCCTTAATGTCACGGTTCCGCTGGTAAAGCTTTTGCACATTGAAAGTGGTGTTCCGTAGGGTGAATAGAATATTATAGGAATGTTATGCTTTGACAGAAGCCTTACAAGTGCAGAAGAAAATGATGCTCCTCTAGTTAACACAATTATAAAATTTATTTTGGAAACCGGAACCTCTAGAACCTTACTCTTCTTCCTATACACAGTTATCATGCCACCTCGGGTTCCAACAAATGTTCCCGGCTCGTTGACGACTAGCCTCATTAGCCTACAATATAGTTACTCTGAAATAATAAGCTTTTGGAAGGTTTGCTACTTCCTGCACACTGGATAATATGGACAGAATTCTGGACACTTTGATGGATAACCAGGATCTCTTCCGGATTCAACGATTTCAAGAGCTTCATCTCTGAACTCTAAAAATTCTCTCCTAAGCTCGTCTCCTACAACAAAATATTTAACCATAAAAGAGGGTATTTTACGCTCGAACTTCAGATAAAGTATGAAGCCGTAGTCAATTGGAATGCCTTCATCGCATTCGACAGCTATAGCGTATCCTGCAGCAGTAAGAGGATGAAACCTTCTAACCTCGCCAGTTTTAATGTCGATGATAGCATTATATGGCGTGTAAATGTCCACACTAAGTTCATTCGATAACCCAACAAGTGAACCGTCAACCTTCCTCTCCGCAACAGGTGGCACAGCAATGTTAACAATAGAATCAGCTTCAGCATACCTATACTTTGAAAGGGTTTGATCGTATTTTGCAGCAGCCTGGATAAGTAGGAAATTGTAGGTTCCTAAGCACTCCCTCAATATTATCTCACGCTCTTCAGCACTAAGCTTGCCCACAGAAGATTCAGCCTTAGCAACAGCCGAAGCTGAAAGCTCGCCACCCTTGTTCAGGAGCCCATTCAACATATCTAACCCAACGGAACCAGGATTGTTAAAAATAAACTTCTTAACCTCAAAAATAACGTTTTTGATGATCTCGTGTAAAGCGACACCCCTAACCATCTTAACAGTAGGAGGCGGCCTAACATTAAGAACCCTCTTCAAATAAATGTCCCTCAAAGTTTCACAGTATCGTCCAGCAAGCTCTCCAACACCAAACTTGATAGACTGAGAAAGAGGCTGCACTGGAGGACAATCGTACCTCCACCCCCTCAACTCTTCACTCGTAGGCTTCTGAGAAAGCTCATCCCTGAGAAGCTTAAGCCTCCTATCCACTTCAGACTTTTCCAAAATCAGCATAACATGAGTTAAACAAGAACATAGAGATAAATTCTTCGGAGAAATAACCTATCCAACTTGATTAGCTTCACATTACTTATCAGTATCCTCGAACTTTTTCCTCGCCCTTCAACTGAGGCCATCAAAAATGCTATCACCTAATCCTAAAAATTATATTCTTTAACAAGCTAATTTAGATATTTAACGCATCCTTTTAACTTAGTGTTCTATAATTTAGTATGACTGTGAAGAGTTAATGTTGCATTATAAAAGGTTAGATCCAAAATTAGCATAATATTCACTAAAATCTTTCAATGCGTTAAAAAATATCGATGAACTAGATCCCCTTTTTTGGGCAGATAGGTAATCAATTGAAATTAATAATGTTGACATGATAAGACAGAGTTTTCTAAATTTATAATCTGAAATAAATTTTCTCCATATTTCTAGATTATCCTCTTCGATTGCTCTGAGCATGTTTCCTACAAACATATTTTTGCTCTTTTCATACTCTTGAACTATAGTTTCAATTGTGTTGTTGAATTCTCCAGGTTTTTCTAAATGGCATTGTAGTTCTTTGAGTTTTAATATGTCTGAGGCTTGTGTCTTTAATATGTTTGTTTCATGTAAAAGTAAATTTTTTTGACGATCTTTTAGGCTAAGTGCATGATGGTGATAGAGTATCGCGAACTTAATGGAGTTCAACCCATCTTTCATTGCTATTAATTCATTTAAACTTGTATAATGGCCGTTTAACAATATTTTTTCCATATACTTTTTAAATATGTATGCAGAGAACCACTCATGAGCCTGAAAAGATAAGTAAACATTGCTATTTTCATCACATTTATAGTTATATTGAAAAAAGGCTTTTCCTGTGTCGTGGAATATTATTGCCAATTTGATTGCATTCGCCAATGGATATGATGCCAATTCTTCTTTTTTAACATATAATCCGATTTTAGACCCATCAACATCTTTTGTGATATCAATGCCCTGTTGGACATGATCATTAAGTTTTTCAACTACAATTCTATTATCCTGTGAATATTTTTTATAATAGCTTAAAAGGCTCGCCATTATTGATCATCCTTAACCCCTATCAAGAGCCCCGTTTCCTCGCTATAATCAATGTTAACGATAAACGCGAGTATCCCTGACCCGAATAATATACGCATAATTTTTCTATTGTCCCCGTAATAATTTAGTTTTTCAAATTTTTCCAACACCATTTCCTCGTCCTCGTTTTCCATTTTATTGAATTTTATAACATTTGTTATCGAACCTTCTAGCTTCGCAAACGTTTTCGCAGACACTGGCACTATAAGCTTACTGAGGTCATGATAAGTGATTCGCAATTTATTATTTTCTAAATAATCGTCTATTTCTTTTTTTGGGACTACTGGGATTATAAGACCCTCTCGTATAAAGCTTCCTTCAAGTCTAAAAAATTCGTTCACTGCTTTTAGTGAGGCTGCCTCTAAATTCAGGAAAATTTTTGTCAGATTGTTTACTTCATTTTCTTCCAATGTAAAGTTTTCTATTTCGTAAACTTTGTCGAGCACATCCTTGTACCCTATTTTTTCGCACCCCACTGTTTCTGGGACATGAACGTTAACTAGATTTTTCTGGAATATTTCTAGAGTTCTATTTGTCAAAACCTTGTCATATACCTTGTAATCTTGTCTAGGAGAATAAAGTTCATCGTCATACCATATCAAGATTTTGCCTTCGTTTTCATTGTATCTCAGGAATCTTCCTAACCTTTGTATTAGAGAGTTAGCTGGCGCTATTTCGGTAATAAATAGGTTCGAAGATATGTCTACACCTGCTTCGATGACTTGAGTTGATACTATCAAATACCTTTCTCGACTATTACTTATGAGTGCTGTCTTTCTCTGCCTATCTTTTTCGTTGATTCGTGAATGGAGAAGAATTATTTGATCGAAACAGTCTTTTACACTATCCCGCATTATAGATTCATAAAAGTTTACAGCATCCGATACCGTATTGAATACTGTGATAACCTTAGAATAGACGTTAACATTTTCCCTTATAAATTTTATAATCCCCTCATACTTCTTTTCATTTGGGAAATGTTCTATTTTTATATCATATTTTTTATCTAACCTTTGTTCTAGAAAAGCAGTATCATGCTCACGTTCAAAATCGATAAAAAGCGTTCTATCTATATCTTTTTCTAAAAAATTTTTTATCCTCCGCTTAAACGAAGTAGGAATCGTCGCTGACATAAGAACAAGTTTTTGACCGTTATCAAGAACCATTTTCATTAATGTCGCAAGGAAATTAAGCGATTTAGTTGAATCCGCTAACAAATGTACTTCGTCAAGGACAAGATTAGAGAGTATAACTGATGACCACGAAAAAAGATAATGTCCTAAGGAGCCAGCATGTGTACCACTCCACGAAGACCTAACTACTTTATCTAAATCCTCAGGAGGAATACCAAACAATGTTAGCGAAAAAGTATCTATCGTTGTTAAAGTGATAGGTTTGATCAAGTATCGTGACTCAGGATTATGCATATACCTTTTCCCAAGTGCCTCAGAATCTTTTCCCAACAATTTACTATATTTCAAATATTGCTGCTCAAGCAAAGTTCGAAGAGGATATATCACTATCGACTTTAATTCATCATGTAGAGAATATAATGATAGTGATGCAGATAATGTCGTTTTACCGTATCCAGTTGGTGCTTCAATGACAAAAATATTTTTGCGGTTCCAATTTTTCTCCAATTGTTCTAGGACATAAGTGAGGAATGGTCTGGATTCCTTAAGCTCCCACTTGATTAAGGCCTCATTGTAATACTTGAATAAATCCATTGGAGATCATCGAGTTTTAGTAAAGATTCCTTATTATAGACAAGTATTCTTCATTTTCACTCTTTTGATACGCATTTTCTAGCTCTCTTAAGAAAATAAATAACCATCGTGCGTCACCTACGGTTATAAACCTATAGAGGCTTTGGATTGCCTCTAGAAGATTACTGTATTCTAGACTATCGTTTTTTGAAAGATTAGTCAAGATCGGTCCATGCGGGTTTAAAACCTTCTTGTGAAGAATTTCCAGTACTCTTTCCTTATTCTTGTAACATTTTTCGATTGACCTCATAAATGGCATATTTTTATAAATTGTTATGGGCAATAGTTCATACACTTTATACGTTTGCCCTTCCTTAGCTATCTTAAAAATTGTTATTGAAAGTTTATCTAGGTTTTCATTCAATAAAAGCGAATTTATTTCTATAGAAAGAAGAATATCCAGTAATATTACCTCATTTAATGTCGTTCTATGCAGTATTTCTTCCAATTCCTTTGAAACAGTATCTTTGATTATAAAGTATTTGCTTATAATGTCTCCTTCATTCGATGAAAGCAACGACTCCAATTCTTCTGGGGCGAAGAATATGAAAAAGTAGTAACCGTCTCTAGAACGCGTTATATATGAAGAACATAGGCCAAGCAACGCTATGAGAGCTGATTCTTTAGAAAAGTATAATGTTATCTGCTTATCCGATAAACCTGTTTCAAAAGATGTTAATCCTTTGTACCTGTCAATCTTAAATATTTGGAATGTGATCTTATCAGAGCCTCCGTCAACAAGAGCCTTACCGTCTCTAATGTCAAGAGCAAGAAGTATATTATTCCTTTGAATCGACAGCTTCTGATAATTTTGTTTTAAGAGAACAAATATATCTGAAAAATTTGTAGGCTTTTCTTCAAACGAAACATGCCATTCATCTAACAATTTTTTTACTGAATCATTTTTTCCAGAGGTGCTGATGTTTACTATTTTATCAAGCTTTTCAAAAGTTTTTATAAATGCATCTGAACCTACACATATTTTATTATCGGTAAAATTAAACTTACTTTTACTAAGCGTGTATAGAAGGCCCTCGTATAAGACTTCACTTAAAAAAGAATTGTCTACAGGCAACCTTCTTTCAACGAATACCATATCCAACTACAACCCCTTCATCCAAACATTTATAGCCGAAAACATTTTCTTTTAGTTCAATAGTCATAATAGGCTTATTTTGAGTCAAAATTGGAACTTTAAACAGCAACGTCTTTTTTCCAACCAAATAATTAACTACTGGATTATCAGTCTCGCTGTAATGTTCTATTTTAAAGGGATTAATATAGGTCTCATTTTCCCATCGTCCATTTAATGGGATCGACTTCGAGCCGTTAGCGGGAAAACTATAAAATGTGTGTACAACTCCAGAAGATAAGATGTCTCTTTTTGATATTTCTAGTTCTCTAACGTCAGCCACTGAAACTATACTTTCCCTAGAACCTATCCTATGTATCTTCCATATATGCTCTTTTAAAGGGCATAAAATTTTCTCTTTAACGTAAACTTTATTATCCTTAAATATCATAATGCACCTAATAGTGGGCGGATCTCCATCTAATGTAGAGAAGATTGTCTTCCCTCTTGCAGGTGCGTCAAATGAACCATGTACATCAGCTGGAGTCGGGTACTGTACACCCCCAGCTGACCTGATCGATATTATCCTATTAATATCATTATATTTAATTGGTATACAGTTTATCGGCCTAATTCCAATTGCAAGCAAATTTTTTGAAAGTTCAGGTATAAGCTCTTTTCCACTATATTCTCCAATATTATATTCTTTTGCAATAGTTTCAGCAAGTGCCCCAAGCAAGGTTGTTGGGGGTGGATAATAAAAAGAGGGGGATGTCTTGGATAAGCCTACTATCCTCGATTGGAAGCCCCATGAAAATTCTATGTCGAAAATGTATCCTACTGGCATAGCTGCTCATTTACTTCTAATCCTTTGCTTTGCCCTATCCATAGAATTTATTATCGTGTCCTCTACGTTACCTTCCTCCCTCTTTCCAACATAAATTTCTGTGCCATAGTTTATTTTTTCCTTTTTCTTGATGGTATTTTCTATATACTTTCCTGTGAAGGGGCTGCTGGCCGTCCAAGTTTTATCAGATATGCTGATAACTATGGAATCCCATTCGCCTAGTGGCAAAAACCTGGTCTTCTTAGCTCCGAAGGGCTGCTCGAGAAGAAAAGTTTTTAACGCGTCAAAGACCGTTTCAACCCTATTTAGCCTCTCGTCTTCTTTGAAGAGATCTTTTCCCACGTTCTCGTACTTGAAGGTGAGCCTTCCAATATACTTTGTGTCAAGGTCCATGCTGAAAGTGTATAAGGCTGAAGAAAGTTCCACATAATATATCATTTGACCCTGCTCCGTTACAAAAGGTGTCCCAAGAGCATATCTAGAATGCAATTGTGGGTCCACAACCACATGTTCTATAGCTTCTCTAGCTGGAATCATGTAGCCGATGAAAAAGTTCGAAGTCCTCTTAACATTTTCTTCTTCAGCGTACATGAAGCCGCCAACATCCTCTACCAGACAGTTTTTTACAACAAACTCTTCTATATCAGAGTTTGAAGGTTCACCTAAAGCTTCTTTTATAACCTTTTTGTTGGTACTCTTAAGAAATATACCTTTGCTGCACAACTTGCACACTGGTATTGAATTCTTTTGAGCCTCTTCAGCCAATGTCTTCTGGAAACCGTGTGAAACACTTTCTCCTGATATGGCGGGCACAAAGTATGTTGCAAAGCCGTTGCCTTCGGGTATCAGGACTGGAACCTTTCTATGCTTAACGTAGTTTCCAACTGACTCGGTCATGTTTAGAGCTTCAACGTTTAAAAGTATTCTACCTCTTACGGAAACAAATACGTCCTTCATTATTCCACCTCACCTCTTTCAGCTAGCCTTAGTCTTGCTGCTAAGGTTAAGGCCTTAGCCCCGATCAGAGAAACAGTTTCCTTCAACTCTCTTCTATCCTCTATTTTAGATAATGCGGCTATCTGTTCTTCAAGCCCCTTAAAATAGACTCTGGATATTTCCTCCTTAGCTTTAGGGTTCGAGAATTTTTCCTTAGCTAAAAGTGAATTAAAGTCTCTAAGTGCCTCACGAATATGAAATATTGCCAGTTCCTTTGACGGCGCATTGCTCAACTTATCAACGTATGTGTAGTTGCCCTGCTCTGCAATAAGTATTGCAAGCACACGTGCCAATTCATCTACACTTTGCATGGTTATAATATTCTGTTGCAACATATTTAAATGTTTCTGTATTCTGAAAACGGTTTAATTTTTTGCGACTGTTTCTATTTTTAGAAACATTTAAATAGGCTACTTAAAGATTCAGCACGTAATGATCTTCACCATAACTTTAGGCTTTGATGAAAAGTTCGCATTAAGGGCTGTCGCACGAAGAGGATTAAGGACAGGAGATGAGGTACTAGTAATCCTACCCAGGCCTGTAGATGAAAGGGCTGAAAGAGCTTATCAACATTTCAGTGAAATATTGTATAAAATGTTTCAGAACCTTAAAATCACTCGTTACGATATAGACTCCAGAAATTTCATGGAAAGCCTAATAGAGCTCATTCGAATCTTTAATAAAAGAAGAAGTGAAAAGTTTGTCTTAAGCTTAAGCGGCGGCTTCAGAGCCCTTATCGTTGAAGTTCTTCTGGCCGCAAACATGCTTGACCTTGATGGAGAAGTGGAAATAGAGTTTGAAGATTCCTCTTCAACAATTTCCTTCCCACTTAAGTGGAACAGGCCAATAAGCTTGGATGATGTTGAAAAAAAGATTTTGGCTGAAGCAAAAAATGGTGTTGCATCCATCTCAACACTCTCTAAGAAGACTGGCTTAAGCAAGGCCACAGTTTGGAGAAAGGTTAAGAGCCTTGAAGACAAAGGCTTTCTAGAGCGCAAGGCTAAAAATTATACAATAACAGGACTAGGCATAGCAGCCCTCACACAATAAAAGAAAAACTTTTAGATACAAAATTTTATTTTAGGCTACCCTCAACTTCTTTTACAGAATATTTTATTAGGCCTAAGCCTGCAGTCCTGCCTCCACCAACATTCGTGTACTCTGCAAACTTTAGGAGAGTATCAACAATCTTAGCCTTCTCGGGACTGTAAATGTCCTTAACTATACTAAAGTACACTGTTCCAGTGAAACCAACGTTCCACTTTTTTGTTGTAGGATGCTCGTACACTATATGAGTTCTTATGCCTTCAGGAAAGCCTGACACTGCCACGCCACCTATTTCAAGCCATTCCATAAAATCTTGGAGGTTAAGGTTTACATTCGAAAACTTTCTCCAAAGCCTAGCAACACTCTTAAACAGGAGCACGGGGTCTGGAAGCGGTAGGAAGCGGTACGGTGAAGCAGTCAAACCCTTACCAGACCCTTTCCCATACTTTTTAAGCATGTCCCTTGGTGTTTGACGAAAGTATGTTGGAGTTAGAAAGTTGATTTTAAAAGACCCTACTTCACTAGAGCTTCTATAAAGTCTTTCGTAGGCTACCTGCTGAAAGGAGAGAGCATGCAACATAACCTTCTCTTTCCCTATCATAACTTCACCGTTTCCCAAACCTTCATGAATAAACTTCATAAAAATATCATTTAACCTTCCATCAAGCAAAGTGAAACTAACCTTAAAAAGACCCTTAGCAAGCCTATCAAAGCACGGATAAAGATCCCCTTGCACACCACCCCTACATGCTGGAGAAACACTAAAAGGTGCAAGCATCCTCGACTCATGAAGCATCGAAGCAAACTCTTCATCAACACTCCTAACAATATTATAGAAAAAACCTCTCACAGCAAAACCTGAAAAACTTCTAAAACAAACATCTCCAGGAGCATACAACTCCAAAACAACACTAGTGAAAGACAACCCTATTAGATAAAAAAGAGGAAAGATTTAAAGTTATATTCTAAAAAATCTAACAACCTAAAGGATATTCCCATATACCATTTACAACATAAAAGTGTTTCTACCCTTTATATACCATCTTGCAAGTTGGGGGGTAGCGGAAAACATATCATAAAAGGGGCTATAAAAAAGCTTATTTAGCACAAAAAACAAAAATAAATGCGGAATCTCATAAAGAGAATTGAAAGTCAAGAAGCTTTTCAGCTGTAGCGAGATGCTTCGAGGAATCTCATAAAGAGAATTGAAAGGGGTATAATCTTGTTCCTAATCCTATACCATTGGATTCTGAATCTCATAAAGAGAATTGAAAGCAATATCAATATTCATGGCTTTAGCGGAATTATTCCTGAATCTCATAAAGAGAATTGAAAGACACTATCATCCCCTCCCTTACTTCCACGAGAACGCCTTGAATCTCATAAAGAGAATTGAAAGGCATATTGGGCATGATATTGAATTATTCTTCGCTATTGTGAATCTCATAAAGAGAATTGAAAGTGGAGCGATACCTTCTATTACGGGCATAACCCAGTTGTTGAATCTCATAAAGAGAATTGAAAGACGTATTTGTCTCTTCTTCTCCTCTTCAGTTATTTCATGGAATCTCATAAAGAGAATTGAAAGTTTTTCTCGTTTACACTAAAGATTTCTTCGTGAAGGCACTTGAATCTCATAAAGAGAATTGAAAGTATCTATCCCCTAAAGGTTGGTATATATGCCCTATTTAGGAATCTCATAAAGAGAATTGAAAGAAGTTTTACGAGTTTTCTAATACTTTTTCCCATACACTATGAATCTCATAAAGAGAATTGAAAGAAAACTTAGTGTGGAGAAGTTGCGTGAACACCTTTCCGTCAGAATCTCATAAAGAGAATTGAAAGACGTTTGCAAGGTCAGGTGAATGCGATAAGTCTATGAATCTCATAAAGAGAATTGAAAGTAAACCTTTGCATGACGCAATTAAAAGCACCCCTTTGGGGGAATCTCATAAAGAGAATTGAAAGCATGTTCACACTCCAACAGTTATTGGGCACGCTCACGGTGAATCTCATAAAGAGAATTGAAAGCTCTCTAAGGCAAAAAATAAAGAGGGGGATTTAAAGAGAATCTCATAAAGAGAATTGAAAGAAAGTCTCAACAGTTACTTCTCCGCCACTGGGTATTAATTCGAATCTCATAAAGAGAATTGAAAGCCTTCTTCTGTGTAGAATAACACCCACTCTTTTTCATCTTGAATCTCATAAAGAGAATTGAAAGTTGAACAGGCCCATGAAACCAGTTCTTAACAGTGTCCTTGAATCTCATAAAGAGAATTGAAAGTCCTCCAACGGACTCGAACCCCCTCTTCGGCTCCTCAAGGAATCTCATAAAGAGAATTGAAAGAGGTCTGTTAGCGTCTTATTTCCTGTTCCACGGAGAGGAATCTCATAAAGAGAATTGAAAGCTTACAGGCTTTCCTCTTATTCTGCCGCTTCCCCTTCTGAATCTCATAAAGAGAATTGAAAGCTTCATTTTAACCTTAACTTTTTCCTTTATGTATATATATAAGAATCTCATAAAGAGAATTGAAAGCTATAATCTTCGTTATGTCCCTCTCTCGTCAATCGATGTAGAATCTCATAAAGAGAATTGAAAGCACTTTAGAGGTTACGAAGACTGTTATATCCTGTTGGGAATCTCATAAAGAGAATTGAAAGATTATCATTTCCTTAACCTTTTCAAGGTTGTTGTTTAACCAGAATCTCATAAAGAGAATTGAAAGTGACTAAAAGGTTTGGAGCAAAATACGGATGCCGTGATGCGAATCTCATAAAGAGAATTGAAAGATTTGGGACATATTTCTTTCTCTCCGCTCCCCTGGGCTGGAGGGAATCTCATAAAGAGAATTGAAAGATTAGAGACACTAACGTGAAGATCCCGGACACCTTAATAGACGAATCTCATAAAGAGAATTGAAAGGGAATATGCATGTGCCACGTATAAGGTATAGACTGTATAGAATCTCATAAAGAGAATTGAAAGCCATCCATCAAACCTTCCACCCTTATACACTCCATAACTGAATCTCATAAAGAGAATTGAAAGTTAATACATCAGCTCCCTTGAAAGAATCAGCTAACCTTTTAACCCCAAGAATCTCATAAAGAGAATTGAAAGCTTTTAATGTAGCGTTGCTGTTGTAGAGTTTCACTGCCTGAATCTCATAAAGAGAATTGAAAGATTTCAATGTACACATGCCATCCATGCTTTGTCTCAAATAGAATCTCATAAAGAGAATTGAAAGCTAACGTCTTCAGGTGCTGGTTCAATGCTTCTCTGCTGGAATCTCATAAAGAGAATTGAAAGTGCATAACCTTACCGTAGCCCTTACCGTAGCCGTTGCTATATGAATCTCATAAAGAGAATTGAAAGCCCCTCTTGTTGTTTTTAATGTACTCCCACACTCCTGAGAAGAAGAATCTCATAAAGAGAATTGAAAGCCTTCTGTTTCTGTATATTTTTCTTACGTGTACTTCTTTAGAATCTCATAAAGAGAATTGAAAGTTTTTAATGGTCGTGGGCGTGAATGGAACACTTTGTCCTCGAATCTCATAAAGAGAATTGAAAGATATGATACAATTAATGTTTCCGATAGTGTTGTTTCTTCGAATCTCATAAAGAGAATTGAAAGATCAAGATAAGCCTTGTATACCAGCCTGGGCCATAACCGAATCTCATAAAGAGAATTGAAAGTGCTCTTGTACACTTCATCCTCGTCAACCCTGTAGTTTGCGTTGAATCTCATAAAGAGAATTGAAAGTCATTATATCCTTCCATCTTTCCGACTGTATTTTTAGGAATCTCATAAAGAGAATTGAAAGATTATCAACGGTTGTCGTGTCTCATCAATCAAGATAAGCGAATCTCATAAAGAGAATTGAAAGATGATTGCCAGAAATTGCTTGTTTTGGAAAGTTGCTGAATCTCATAAAGAGAATTGAAAGGCCAAACCTGGAATTACCATGTGGCAATTCCCAATAGAAAGAATCTCATAAAGAGAATTGAAAGTGGGCGAGATATATGGTCTTAACCCCAGTCCCAAGCGATGTGGTTGGAATCTCATAAAGAGAATTGAAAGCAGCCATATCCGATGGCACAAATACTATTTTCTTACAACGAATCTCATAAAGAGAATTGAAAGCCAGTAGTTTAGGATAGGAATAACGCATAAAACAGATGTTGAATCTCATAAAGAGAATTGAAAGTTCTTTTTGTAGCATTTTGTATGCTTCAAGGAATAATTCCGAATCTCATAAAGAGAATTGAAAGCCTTCACATCACCGACGACGATCGTCGGCTTTGAAGCGGAATCTCATAAAGAGAATTGAAAGTTCAAATCATAGTATGCCTTTGGAAACGTCATTTTTGCCCGAATCTCATAAAGAGAATTGAAAGATAAAACTAACGTTACCCGATTAGTTGCGACATATTCAACGAATCTCATAAAGAGAATTGAAAGCTATTATATGAACAAGCGAAACAAGATTGGATGAAATACGAATCTCATAAAGAGAATTGAAAGAAAGTAATGCCTTCAACCAATAAAATAATATCACTCACACCGAATCTCATAAAGAGAATTGAAAGTCATGTGGTAGGATGAGTATGACTCTATCACACAACATTAGAATCTCATAAAGAGAATTGAAAGTGGAAAAAATGTTATTTGCGTCAGTAACAAAGATTTTGACGAATCTCATAAAGAGAATTGAAAGTTGTCGATGTTTATCTCATCAGGGATAAGTTCTTCTTTCGGAATCTCATAAAGAGAATTGAAAGTTCATCTCACCTCTACACGCTCGCACTCCAATACAATAGAATCTCATAAAGAGAATTGAAAGAATGATGCCATCCTCTTTCCTCACAGATAGCATGGGGAATCTCATAAAGAGAATTGAAAGTATATTTGGCCCTATATTTGGTCTGCATTTTCCACCATAAGAATCTCATAAAGAGAATTGAAAGACAACACTTGCATCCGCTTTATAGCATGCGCCTAAAATTAGAATCTCATAAAGAGAATTGAAAGCCTCTCTGCATTACGCTCCATCCTTTTTTGATGTATTGAATCTCATAAAGAGAATTGAAAGTTTCAAGAGTTTCTGGGTCAAAGGTCATCCGGGCCCATTTAACGATGAATCTCATAAAGAGAATTGAAAGCTGGTTTTCCGTGCCTCCCTAAGTTCTCTGTAGCTGACTGAATCTCATAAAGAGAATTGAAAGACATGTAGAGACTGCGTACAGTCTTGAGAGTATAGTAGACGAATCTCATAAAGAGAATTGAAAGAAGAGGAACGGAGAATTCGTATAAGGTTCGTAACACTCAAGGCGAAGCTCAGATGCCTAGTAGGAAGCCCTACAACTCATTTCTCAAATCCATAACCAAATAAATAGGCTTATTCACAGTAATCTACAATTGGACGCTTACATACGCATTATCATAACATCAAGGAAGAAAATAAAGTAATATTTATAAGTTAGAATATTTTAAGTATATGGCAAATGTCCGCAAATGAAGATTTTGAAAATTTTTTGACGCAAAATGTTATAAACTGGGGAGTAGAGGCTGGAACTAATTCTCAAGGCATTGATAAATCGACAGTAAACAATTTGGTTTCCGCATTCTATGGCGAAGCAAATCCTGTAAAGGGTGCGATTATGATACAACTTTATATAGCGAGACAGAGAGGGAGGGGTGAAATACCGTATAGATTGAGCTCGATTCTGATTAATCATATACAGAGTATTTACAATAAGTATAAGCATGATGTAGAAAACTTGAGGACAGCACTTGAAACTTATCTGCTGGTTTTCAAGTGGTCGTTTGAAAGTAGGGTGAAGCCTGCACGGAATTTTGAAGATTTTGTTTCGAAGGCGATAGCGTGAATGTACATCAGGGATCTCGATGTTATAAAAATCGCTTACGTTATTGAAGGAGAACTAGTTAATCAGACGCCACTCTCAATAGGGGCTGGAAGAGGTGCTTTAGTTGGTGGGATAGATAATCCGATAGTTAGAATGAGTAAAGTTCCATACATTCCTGGGAGTAGTCTGAAGGGTGTTCTTAGGTCGGAAGCTGAACGGTATGTAAAATCTGTTTTCCCCTCGGAATTTGTTTGCAACATACTCAATCCCACAGATAAAGAATCCGGAGAGCTGGGAAGGAAAGAAAAATTTAAAGAAAATTATGAACCATGTATTATTTGCAGGATTTTCGGCGGTCCTACACTTGCTTCACATATTATGATTTGTAACGCATTTCCATTCTCGTCATTCTCTACTGAAACGAAGACTTCTGTCTCACTGAACAGGATAACTGGTGCTCAGCATCCTGGGAGGTTGTTCGACACCGAGTACGTTGTGCCATTGACGAAATTCAAGTTTGATATGCGTGTTGACAATATTGATGTACTAGGTGAAAGTGCAGAAGCTAAGGTAGTTAGGTATCTAATCGATATCTTGATGAAAGGACAGGTTTGGTTAGGTGGGCGGAAGAGTGTTGGTATGGGTAATGTTAAGCTTGTGGATGTTAAGATGTCGAAGATTGAGTTTAAGAATGGACAAATTACTGAAGAGGATGTCACAAAAGCTTATCTTTCAAGAGGTGCTTAAACTTGTGTGCATGGTTTTCACACGAGAAAATGTATAGGCTACTGAATTTTACTTTTGAAATAAAGGCTGAGTCGCCTTTAAGAATTGGTGCTGGAAGGAACGTGGCTAAACTTTCACTGGTAGACTTACCTGTTATACTAATGAGAATTAACGGGAAGGATCTACCTTATATACCTGGTAGTAGTCTTAAAGGTGTTTTCCGTAGCGCTTCAGAATTTTTGGCTAGATCCTACGGCCTAAATGCCTGTTTTATGGGTGAAGGATGCAAAAAAGAATATGATGAAAAGCTTCAGAATTCAATGAAAGAAGGGGATGTGGAAAAAATTAGGGCTGTTCTTTCAAATTATTGTCTGATCTGCAAAATCTATGGTTCTGCAACATTCCGTTCCCATATAAACTTTGGGGACGCATATCCTTCCGAGGGCAATGTTCCTCCAAGGAGTGTCAAAACAGGTATAGCTATAGATCGAAAGAGTGGTGCTGTAAAAACAGGAGCACTGTACCAAGTCGAGTTTCTGAACCCTGGATCGGTCTTTATTCAAACAACTTCGTTCTTTAACATTCCGAACTATGGCATAGGATTATTTTCGGAAATTGTGGATAATGTTAATTCAGGATTTATTAGAGTGGGAGGATTTAAGTCAAGGGGTTTTGGCAAAGTGTCTATGAGTGTGAAAAAGCTTGAAGGATTTGTAATTGTTAATGGCGAGTATAAGAGTATAGAAAGTACTAGAGTTCTCCCTCCAGTAGACGAGGAAGATGAGGAGGTTGAAATAAAAGGTCTAGATGAAGATAATCTGATACAATTAATGGAGAAGTTTAAAGAGGTTTGGAGAAAATATGTCCGGAAAAGTAGAAGTGGAGGTTAAAAAGAGCAATTTTACACCTCGTGATAGAGTTGAGGAAGGACGCTTTAACATAATCCTGGATTTTAAAGCTGTAGTTTCAAATGACTCTTATGTTTTTGTAGGTGGAATGACAAAGGAACTTGAAAGCCGTATGCTTCAAATACAAGCGAAAATTGATGAGATGGCTAGAAAACTGGTAACTCTCGATGATGAGACCATCAAGAGAAATTTTTATGATCTTATTCAAACCTCTAAGCCCTATATGACTACACAGTTTTTAAAGTATGATCAAACTTACGCGATCCCTGGCTCATCTTTGAAAGGAGCTATTCGTTCAAGAATCGAATATAAGTTTAAACTTTACAAAATCAGAGAAGGCCAATATGGTAGCTATTCCTGCTACATTGTTCAAGAACCATTTACTCGCTCAAATCCCAATCATGTCAAATTTTGGGGTGAGCATGTAACTTATTCGAGAGGTTCATGCAGTCCCCCTCAAATATGTGCTGTCTGCGACCTCTTTGGGTGCCCATCTCTATCGTCCCGCGTATTCTTTAGTGATGCCATTATGACAAACGGAAAAGTTGAGTTTGTAAAGGAGGTTAGAAGAGAAGGGGCTGCACCTAATTCTGAATTCAAGGTAAATGTAAGCTTATTAAACG
>Ga0080004_1081261_pt1 | contig 18195 bp, 17 predicted proteins | sample WasSprMetagenome_FD_69207 | JGI IMG/M metagenome (GOLD analysis project Ga0080004, IMG submission 69207) | Sulfidic aquatic microbial communities from Washburn Spring, Yellowstone National Park, USA - WS (SPADES assembly) (version 2) | ecosystem: Environmental > Aquatic > Thermal springs > Hot...
GTAGGCGATGGGAGCAGTGCTCCAAGCCTACGCGGGTTTGCACTAGATGGGAGCCCCCATGCCGTTGGGCTCGACAGCCACCCATGACCCCACAGGGATCTCCAAATCCCTGTGGGCGAGGTGGAAGTCCCTAGATGCAACGAATAAACATGAACTAAGGATGAGCATCTAGGGACAAACGGTCGTGGATAATATACGTGCTATAGGCTATTAACGCGAGAGATGTCAACTAGAGCTTCTTCCGTAATACCAAGACTATGATGAGCGAGATTAGTATCAATATCGTGAGTAACATCAATAGTTCTATCCAACTAGCTAGATAGCCCGTTTGAGTAGTGCTTAAAGTGGTGGTCTCCGAGCTTTTAACACCACTTTCACTCGAGCTTGGCGTCGAAGCGGTTCTTGAGGGGGTGGAGATCGTGATGAGCTCGGGTGTTTGTAGACTTGTGCTTGCAATAGCCGATGCTCTAGAGACTTGAAGTATCGCTACGAGGCTTATTAGCGCTGAAATCGAGGTCTCTAAGTCTTTTACTTCGGAGGATTCAATGTACGCTTGATGGTAGAGGCTGGCAATATCACTAATCTCTATGGTGCTTAGCCTGTAAACTATAGGGGGCAGTCTACTTGGTAGAGTGGATGTGTCACCCAGCGCGGAGTGTAGAGAGCTCGTGACACTTTCTATGACAAGTATCGTAGCTCCTATAACCATGCAGGCTTTGCTCGTATAGGCATGGTTGAGAGCTTCGAGGCGCACTGAGTGCTCAGAACTAAGTGTAGACCCTTCACCCATAAGTTCGAGGAGCCTCTCGACGTAGGCGCTGAGTGCAAGTGCGTGTGAATAGAGTTCTGATATCTTAGAGGTGCTAGTTTCCAACTCTACGTCTCGTACTACAGCTCTCTCAAGTAGGTCTATGAGTTTCAAGTTTCTAATGCTCATTAAAGCGTAATCTATAACTTCGCTATAGTCTTGCGACTCTCGAGCTTTCACATAACTCAACCAGGCTGTGTAGACTAATGCCTGCTTTAGACTAGTTAAGAGCGTGCAACGCGACGTATCGCTAAGAATAGCTACGTAGCCGCTCAGAGTCTCGTTGATATATGCTGGTATGAAGCTTAGATCCCCATTTACGAGATATCGAGCTAGCCAGTAGTAGCGTATGCTCTCTACATACACGCTTATAGATTTATAAGAGGTGTACGTTGGATAGCTCTCTACAAGCCCCTTATAGTAATCTATAGACTTGTTGATAGATGAAACTGTAGCTCGAATGCTTCTACCATAATAACCAAGTTGCGAGGCTATAGTATAGGCGTTATTTAGTAAGCTCCTAGCTTCGTCTAAGAGGCTTAACGTGTAGTTTTGGATTTTCACACTACTGGTAAAGGGCTTCATGACCCCCTCAGGGGTAGATGATAAGTTGAAGCCTGTGAAGTAGTAGAAAGCTTCAATAACATTCGAGACCTCGACAACCCTTACGCCTAGAGTTCTGCCATACTCTACTAGGTCTACTCGCTCATACCTCACCCTTCTAAGTAGAAATGGTCCAACGCGGATCTCCTCGTAAACTGGGTAGTTGTAGTATCTCTGCCCAGCTGGGATCAAGAAGGTTTTAAAGCCAGCTTTCGAAGAGGCTTCTAGTTTCTCTTTTAAGCCGCCTACAGGGCCTATTGTCCCGTCAGGGTTGATCATCCCGGTCATGGTCACGTTGCTAGATAGCGTTGTATTTAGAAATAGAGCTGTAAAGCCTATGGTGAACAGCGCGCCCGCGCTCGGACCGCCAACAAGCGGCGTTGTAGACTCCAAGAGAACATAGTAATCATACTCCGAGTACTCTACTCCAGCGATCAGAGAGGCTATATAAGCGGCGGTTCTCGCAGCTCCCTGCGTCTCAACCTCTGTGTAAGGGATCGCGGAGAAGAACACCCTACCACTCCCAGGCTTCGCTATAGCGAGCTCTATTCTCGACAATACACCTTCTCCCGTGCTTGAAACAGCAGGTGCATATACGGTGATGCTCTTCACAACCGAGTACTCGATCAAGGCCTTTGTGGTGGATAAGCCTGTAGTCAACAACATCGCGACTACTACGATGGCTAGCACGCGAGTAGCGATCTCCATAGAGCGAGAGCACACATTGCTGTGTGCAGACAAGGAGATCCCCTAACCCCCTTGATAGTAGGGTAGAAAAAGGCCTTGGATGTAGTATGCAGAAGCGTTTTAAGCGATTGTAGTGTGAGGTTTATAGTACAGGGTTTCAAGGAACCTTATTCTCTTTGGTATTGCTGGATGTGTTGAGAAGAACTCGCTTACATCACTCACTTCTCTCTTCTTAAGCTCTTCGACGACTCTATCGATGTCAACTTCTCTAATCTCTCTATATGGAGGTGTTCGCCTATAGAACGGGTTTGCGTACACCTCTGTGAGAGCGTATATGAAGAGAGCCTTGATCTTGCTTCTAGCGATGGCATCTTTCGCGTACTCGTAGCTATTGTAGAATACGTGTAGCCTCGCTAGGGCTCTTTGCATGGATCTAACGCCGGCCGCCATGGCTCCTGCCGTGTCTGCATAGTACTCTCTAAGTCTACTGAAAGCTAGAATTAGCACTTGGACGATGAAGCTTAAAATCACAGCTAACGCGCCTGCTAGAATTAGCGCTACTCCTCCAACACCCTCTCTTCGTCTCTCTCCATATGCTGCCCTAGCATACCCGGAGATAAAGCCCATTCGAATTAGAGTGATACCTATAAAGTACAAGACGCTGGGTATGAGGCCCATGAACAGCATTATTGCGTTATCTCTGTGCTTGTGGTGTCCAAGCTCGTGGCCAATAATAGCCTCTAACTCGTCTCGATTGACTATCTCAAGTAGAGAGTCTGTTACAGCGATGTACTTTCCAAAGAGGATGTTTCCATAAGCAAAAGCGTTTGGAGGGCCGTGCACCACGACCGCCTTTGGAGGCCTAGACATGCCTAGTCTACGAGCTACACTATTAACGATTTCTTGTAGCTGAGCGCTCGGTTTGGCTCCATACAATATGTTGATCGTTAGTGGCGAGATGAGGTACGATATGATGTTTAACACCAAGACGAAGGTCAGTATTCCGACGATCACGCCTGCTGAGAGTTGTTCGCCGAGCACCCCTGCTAGTATGTATGCTGTAAGGCCCACCCCCGCGAGCCCTGCTACGATGACTAGTAGCCCTATGATCATCATTGAAGCCTGGAGAGAGAATTTACCAGCAAATCTCCTCGCCACTTTAGGGGCTAGCAAGCCTGCGAATACAATGAGCACTACGAAGCCTATGATATAAGCCACTGTAAGCGCTATTGCTGTGAACGGATCTACGAACCACCAGAGAAACATACCTCTATACACCTCGCCATTGATAATCGCAACCTCAGGCTATAGAATACCCTATAAGAGGCTTAAAAGTCTGCATGGCGCGATCTCATTGCAGTATCAGCGTCTCTAATATCTTAACTAGGTTGTTCATAGAGCTCTTCCAACTTGAAAGTACTTGTTGAACAGCGCTAGAGTCCTTCGTGTAGGTGTGAATTAAATAGAACAAGTTTACATATATGAGCGGGGCTAGTTGAATTGCGTAGAAACTGTACTGTGTTCTCGCTCCAAGCACCCATATCGCTATATAGCCTGCATAGACGCCTAAGAGGTACAGGGCGGTCTTTCCATAGTCGCGCCTTGAGTATGCTAATGGAAGGGAGACTAGTGTGAGTACGAGCGTTGCAAACCACAGTGGGTAGAAAGCTTCAGCTTTGAGAGCTCTTCCATCTGGGTATATGAAGAGGGGGAAGCTATTGTATCCCAGTAGCCAGTCCCACGGGCTAGATGAGATGGGGCAGTTTGCACCAACGCACTTTACAGTTAAATGCCAACTTACACTTCCAAGTAGAGAGTGTTTAAACCAGCTCGAGACGCCCATATAATACATTATAGGCGTTGAAGCTACCACGAGAACTGAAATGTAGAGAGCTACTATGAGGACTCCGTAGTACACTAGGTAGTAGACAAAGTCTCCCAGCCCTCCGCGAGCGCTTCTAGCTTCCCTCCTAGCTAGTAGAACGATGAGGGGTATAGATGCAAACAACCCAGTATACTTGAACAGCCCTGCAATAACAGAGGTTATTATGGCTCTGAAGCACTCCCCTCTAAGCGTGTAGTAGAGAGCTAGCGTAGTTAATGTTGCTACAAATCCATCTAGTATCGCGATACTGTAAACAGCGCGTGTTATGTTGTCAGCGAGGAAGAGGAGGGCACCTAGAAGTGACATGATAACACTCCGTGTAAGCTTCAATAGCACTAAGTAGACAAGCACCACTCCAAGACATCCAAACGCTATTATGGGGATCCTCCAATAGGGTGGGTGATCTCCGAGAAGCATCATTGAGAGCGCCACTATGTACTTAGCTAGCGGCGGGTGCTCCCAGTTTATGTAATTATTAATGCCCTTGTGGTCAGGGACCTCCCACCCCGGGATGACGTCGACTAGACTGTAGTTGCTCCTAGCGATGGATATGAGCTCTAGGACTCTCGATCGCTCGCCTCTAACGTAAATCGCGTCGATCTCTCTATAATCGCACTTTACAAATAGACGTAATGACTGTGCTACTGTGCATGCTCCTAAAGAGTCCTCTCTCTTCTGGAAGATCAATGTAGCACCATAGTCTTCTGGGCTTTGCCTAGGCTCGACACCGAAGATCTTTAAGAGTATGACTCTAGCAGATGAGACGTACCAAACCTCATCTGTTACATACCCTCTCCCGCCCCTCTCTAGCTCTATAGAGACGTAGCTCCAAGCTTGATAGGTTAGTGTTGCGGTCGAGACGATAGCGAGTACCACTATAGTGAGCACTGCAGAGTGTTTATGTAAAGAGCTAAGAGCCCTCTTTGCAACTAGTTTCATGACTCGCCACCACGTTCTAATGACTCCAGTTTCCTCCCCATGATCGATACAACTGCGGAGATGAAGATGATGAGGAGGAGAAGATTCCTCGCTGAGGCCATGTACTGCGGTATGGAGCCAAACTCGTGTGGTTTTTCGAACTCAAAGAACGTCAGAATGATTAGAGCGTTAAAAACGTCGACCATAGCGTAGACTAAGAGCTGCCTCTTATCTAGTGCGAGTATGGCTAATGGTGTAATGAGTAGTAGCATCTGAGGGGAGAATACGTAGTTAAAGAGTACCAGCGAGGATACTCCGGCAAATAGGTACTTGGACTCTACGTCGAACTCTATACCTCTCCATGGGTTGGCTAGTAGGGGGTATGCTAAGGCTAGAAGAGCGGCTATCGAGAAGAATAGACGTCTATGAAGATCAGACCAAATATCTCTCACTACTAGCAGGTAGATGCAGTTTTCACAGTACCAACTAGCATGGTGTGATATCAATTTGTTGAAGCCTACGGGTGAGACTAGCAGTAGAGTGATCATTGGAACGGCAGCTCCAATGAAGAGGCCAACTATGAATTTCAAGAGATCTCTCCTCTCGTGGAGGGTTGCAAGCTTAACTACGTAGTAGTAGGAGACACTGAGTGTTAAGAACTTAGACGATATGGAGAGGCCTTGAGAAAGCCCGCTATAAAACCATCTACTCTTTAATGCGCATAGAATGCCGATCACAGCGAAGGCGGCGGCGATGACGTCCCAGTTATATACAAGGTATATGAGTGTTGATGGTAGTAGAAATAAAAGCAACTTCAACGCGTCACCGCCACTTCTAGACCTTATCAAAGCGTGTAGTGATAGGATCAGGGTTGCGTGGAAAGCAGATAGCGTTATAGCTTGAACAAGGTAGTGTATCCTAACGGCTTCATCTAAGCTCTTAGATAGAGAGAAGCCTGTGCATGTTGATATGTACCAGAGCACTCCAACTACTGGTGGGTATTCAAACTTGTAATGAACGTAAGGTATGGGGCATGAAAGCCCCCCATATTTAAACCTGTTGAAGTCACTTAGATTAAACCACCTATCAAGCACCCTATCTTCGCTTGGGTTAAATATGGAGTAGTACAGCCCGTAGACTATGTCGCTATATTTCAAACCGTATATGGGGACATATGTATCTGGGTGATGAATATAAGTGGATACAGCTACTGGGAGAGCTATTGCCAGCCCAATTATCAGTAGCTCTGCTAATTTACGTTTCACAAATAGCACCTTATACGCCTATGTAGCTCACACATGGTGGTGCACTAAACCTGATCCTCGTGTAGGCTGTTTCGTAGTTGATGATTATGGATTGGGTTTATAAGCTCAAGTCTAGGCGGGCTAGTGGTAGATGAGGGTTCCATGTCGTTGAGCTCGACAGCCACTTAGGAGCCCGCAGTGATCGCCCGTGAAGCGTGGGCGAGGGACAAACGGTAATACTGTTAGGATGGACAAAGATAGTTGAGGTGTTTAAAGGGCTCTTAATTAAAGTATAGTACTAGTGATGAGGCCGACAACGCCTGAGGTATTGATGAGGGGTCGATTGGCTGAGATCTATATTTCACAGACAGCCTTAGCGACTTCAAACGTCTTGAACTCGACAACTGCGTATTCCTTGTCTTCAACCTTATACTTCTCGAGGAGTAGGAGGTCTCCATAGCTAAACGACTCGAAGTATGATACGCTTGACGAGGAGGTCTCGCCGAGATCTAGCCATGTTATGATCGACGCGTCCTTTAATGTGTTGAGCCTTCTTATTAGTGGAGATAGGTACTCCTCGGGGTTTGGATTGACTAAGACGCCTGGGTGGTAAGGGCCTGTGGCCGGCATCACTACCAATATTCTCTCCTCTCCAAGCGGGATCTTGAGGAAACAGGGTAGTCTATAAACCTCAAAGCACCTCAGAGAGGGGTGTTCGTGCCCTATTATAACTACGTCATGACCTGAGATGTCGACCTCTTCGTGGCCATGAGTTATTAGGAGTCTACGACCTTCGACGATCGTTGACAGGGAATTGACGAAGCCGACATCGAGCTTCCTTAACACGGGCTTTATAAAGTTGTCGTGATTGCCTCTGATCACGAGGATCTCTTCTACCCCCCTCTCCCTCAAGAACTTGACTAGCTCGATAGTCTCCTCTCTCTCCTGCTTCAATAGCCTATCAAACGCGTGTTTCAAGTCTCCATTGATGACAACTCTCTCAACCTTGATGCCATCTAGTACGCGTTTAAGCATCTCTAAGGCTCTCTTCAACTGAACTCTAGGGAGGAATATGGCGTAGTAGCCGCTAGTCTTCCTAAGGCTATAGTAGAGCCCTCGAGAGGCAGCCTCTTCAAATCCTAGGTGGAGGTCGGCCATGATGAGCGTAGAGGACTCCTCTAGGTAGATGAAGGGCGTCCCTACAACTATATCTATACCCTTAAATCTCCTATCGAGAACTCTAAGCAATCTTCGACCCTCACTATTTAGACGTGAGGAGAGCGGGCCCGCCGGGATTTGAACCCGGGACCTACGGGTTAAGAGCCCGCCGCTCTACCAGGCTGAGCTACGGGCCCACCATTCATCTAATCGAGTTTAGTGAGCTTTTATATCTTTGTAGTGTTGTTTCAAAAGAGCACCTGTAGCTTATAACAGACTTTATAAAGCAAGTCTTCTTAGGAGTGGGTATCGGGTTTGCAGAAGAGGATCAAAAAGCTAACCGACTATGCAAAGAAGGAGGCGAAGCAAGGGTTAGAGGCTGGTAGAGAAAGCCAGGAGTCTACAAGTCGAGAGACATTTAAACAACCAGCTAAGGCTGAAGGTGTAGAGTCTAGTATAGAGGAGGTTCTTCAAATCATTGAGAGAAAGCGCAAAGCAACTCAACAGGGTAAGAGTGTTGAGGCTGTAGAGGGCAAAGCTAGTGAGAAGGTAGAAGAGCGACAAGCAGAACGGCGGAGAGAACCTGGGCTCGAGGAGATTCTAGAGATAGCTAGGAGAGCGGTTGAAAGGCGCGAAATAAAGATCATTGAGTGTGACAAGTCTGGCATGTGCACAGATAATAGGAGGGTAGGTGAGGTCTACCAGGACGAGCACGGCATTAAGTGGCAGAGGACGTTTATAAGCACCACAAGGCTTCCCATATTCCTAGACTTCTTAGCAGAGGAGGTGGAGTTGAAGGGTCGTATTGGAAAGGCGTTTGTAATTGAAACGTCGAGAGGGGGGAGGGCTATAATACCAGACGACTTCATATGTGAAGCCGTTTCGAGGTATGGAATACTCATAAACATAGAGAAGTGTGCATCCTATAAGTCGACCCCGTGGGCTGAGAAGACTAAGAGGTTGAAAAAAGAGTAGAGGTGTAAAGTTCTAATAGCGCCTCGCTACGCTGGAATGGTCAGCTCCTCTCCAATATCCATGAGTCGAGCTACGCGCCTCCTTCTCCTCTTCCTTACGCCTGTCGGCTTCCACTCCATATCTGGAGTGCCAAGGCTTCCATCTGGAAACTCGACGATCTTCTTTAGAGCAAGCAGGTGACTAACAGCTCTCCTCACTCTATCCTCTCCAACGATACCGCTAAACTCACGTACGATCTCGTTAAAGAACACCGGTCTACCTTTCTTCCTAATGAAATTGTACACTAGCGCTGGTAGCTCTGGGTCTCGAGGCGCGATCTCTACTACGATGTCTCTATCTTCATATATAACCTTCTTCTCTGAGGGCATAATCAAACCCCTGGTATATTCTTATGGGTGGGACTGCTTAAAAACTTTATCAATGTATTGTCCCACCAGCATATATATGTATATACAAATCTCCATGCGCATCTGGGCTCCTCTCAGCTTATTAGATAGCTTCGAAAATTTCATTTAGTGGTGCGGGGCTTTTGTCTGAACACCCTCTACTCAAGCGAAAGGGCGAAGTGGCGTTATTGCTGGGGAACGAGGCGATTGCGAGGGCTACACTAGAATCTGACATCTGTGTCGCTACTGCGTACCCTGGCACTCCATCAACAGAGATCCTTGAGGCTCTATCTGAAGTTGCAGAGTACTGTGGTTTATACGTGGAGTGGAGTGTTAACGAGAAGACGGCGTTTGAAGTCGCATATGGTGCTGCAATAGCGGGTCTCAGGAGTCTTACATCTATGAAGCATGTCGGTTTAAACGTCGCGTCGGACATCCTCATGAGCTCGGCTTACTCGGGGGTTGAAGCGGGCATGGTCGTGGTTTCAGCTGATGACCCATCAATGCATAGTAGCCAAAACGAGCAGGATAATAGGTGGTATGGGTTCTTGGCACATTTACCAGTTATTGAACCTTCAAACGCCAGAGAGGCGTATGTTCTCACCAAAAAGGCGTATGAGCTGAGCGAGAAGTACAAGATCCCAGTGATCCTTAGAACCACGACCAGGGTAAGCCACACTCGTATGCCAGTGCTCCTCGAGCAGGACGTCAACTTGAACAGGCAGTGTAGAGGGGTGTTTAAGCAGAACTTTGAGAGGTGGGTTTTAGTGCCAGGTAATGCTAGGAGGAGAAAGCTTGAGCTAATGAAGACGTGGAGATCGATAGTTGAGAGCGAGGGTGTAGAACCCTTCATAAAGGTCTTAAACCCCGGCTCCAAGAAGGCCATAGTTGCAAGCGGAGTGGCGTACTCCTACGTCAAGGAGGCCCTAGAACTGCTCGGCATGTTTGACAAGGTCACCGTGGTCAAGGTTAACATGCCCGTCCCCCTACCTGTCAAGCCCCTGAAGGAGGTGTTAGAGCTGGTCGACGAAGTGCTTGTAGTCGAGGAGCTAGACCCCATTGTTGAAATGCAAGTTAAGAGTATCGCGCAGTCGGCAGGCTTTAAGGGCGTTATAAGGGGCAAGGACTTGGTACCAGCGAGCTACGAGCTCTCACTCGAGCCCGTATACAAGGCGGTAGCAGAGTTTGTGGGGGCACCCTCTAAAACGCCTTGGGAGAGCGCAGGCGCACCTAAGATGGAGACGCCAATCCCATCGAGGCCGCCAGTGCTCTGCGCTGGTTGCCCACACCGTAACACCTTCTACGTGCTCAAGGTCGCGGCGAATAAAGCTGGCTTGAGAAACCCCATCTATACTGGCGATATTGGCTGTTACACTCTAGGCTATCAGAAGCCATTTGAAATGCAACATACCTGCTTCGAGATGGGTGGTAGTGTTGGGGTGGCGAACGGGCTGGCAAAGAGCGTCGATAACCCGGTCATCGCGATAATAGGCGACTCTACATTCTTCCACGCAGGCATACCACCAGCCATTAACGCTGTATACAACAACTCGAACATTGTGATCGTGGTGCTCGACAACATGACGACGGCGATGACAGGGCATCAACCACACCCCGGTGTAGGCGTGTCAGCTACAGGTAAGAGGACGGCGAGAGTGCTTCCCGAGAAGATCCTGGAGGCTATCGGGTACAAAGTCCATGTGATCAACACGCTGAGAGTCAAAGAGGCGATAGAAGAGGCATTCAGAGCCTTCGAGGAGTATAAGAGAGGAGAGAGGGTCGCCATCGTGTCTAGGATGAGGTGTGCTCTCGAAGTCCTCAGAGACGCGAGAAGGCAGAAGATCACCCTCCCCATATACAGCGTCCTAGAGGAGAAGTGTACAGGTTGCTTGGCGTGTATAAACCTGACTGGGTGCCCCGCGATAATCCTAGAGCATGGGTCTAAGAAGCCAAGAATAATGCCCGAGGTATGCGCTGGTTGCGGTCTCTGCGCATCGATATGTCCATACAAGGCGATAGTAATATCGAATACACCTACACAGGGCTATGAGAGGCTGTGGTGGGAGGTGTGAAGAAGACCTACAACATAGGAATAGTGGGTGTTGGCGGTCAAGGGCTACTCACGCTTGGAGAGGTGATAGGACTAGCAGCCATGTTCTCGGGGCTTGACGTCTCGGTTTCGGAGATACATGGAATGAGCCAGAGAGGTGGAAGCGTAGTTGTTTATGTGAGGATAGGTGAAGAGCCAAGCCCCATAATCCCATCTGGAGGCGCAGACACAATGCTAGCACTAGAGCTCATAGAGGCCGCGAGATATGTCAATCTACTTAGAAAGGGAGGCTATCTGATCGCAAACGACTTCATATGGCCACCACCACTCTCTAAGTACCCACCTAGAGAATCACTACTAAAGGCTCTAGAGTCTGTAGAGGCCAAGATATACCTATACGACGCTAATAGAGCTAGTGTGGAGATCGTGGGGTCCCCCGTATCGGCGAACATAGCGTTGTTAGGCTTCGCCCTCGGCGTAAACCCGGAGCTTAGCGAGCTTGTAAAACTTGAAAGCGTAGAGAAAGCCCTTGGAGAGGTCTTCAAGGGTCGCACATTAGATGTCAACCTAAAGCTACTACGCTCAGCGTATAGTGAGGGGGTTAAAGTTTGCAAGGGAGAGAGGACCTAGTCGCGAAGCTAGATGAGGCGATCGATTTACTAGAGAAGATAGAGATGCTTGTTAGTAGGTTGAAGCCGGGAGACAACGTGCAGGCGGGGCTACTATATCAACTGTACCAGTCGTTGATGCTACTGCGTGAAAAGATCCTCGAAGCTAGGCTCACAGCGGTGAAAGAGTGTCGACCGTGTCAATAACCCTATACGTGAAGCTCAGCGACTCTATCTTATCCAAGTTGAGCTTCTTGAAATACATGTGTGGATCGATGAACGAGGCCTTTTTAAGCCTGATCACCTCTTCTACCGTGCACAGCTCGCCGAAAACCCCTCTCTCAACGTCTAGCATGAATATGTAGGCTCGTCTAGCGTAAAGATTTACACCTCTCAAGCGCCCGATCCCAACTGGGCTCTTCCCCCCTAGCGCGATTGTGTTCACGCAGTAAGCAGTTTCGACTAGTAGAGGGCCCCCAGAGCTCACGAAGATGCACTCCCTTCCAGACGTCAACCCTACTCTACCCCTACCTACAATCACGAGCAGGCCTTCTGAGATCGACCCAGCGAGCTTCACGTTTCCAATAGCTATTACCTCGTTGCCCTTCACGAGATCTCCTTCAATTCTCCCATAGAGAAACACCATAGCTCGCTCAGACCCCTACTCTACGAGTTTTTCAATGGGCTTACTTCTACCTGGGTATAGACCGCCCAGTTTAGACTTTAGAGCGGATATGATCCAGTCTGAGAGCCTGTAAACGCCGTTGTTGTATACCAAGAACCCTCGCTTGATGAGCGATGCGAGAATCACGTAAAGCTCTCTTACGATTACAGCGTCTTCAGGCTCGCTGACAAGCCCCTGCTCTCCTAGACTTAACCTCTTCTTAACCTCCTCTTTGAGGTCGAGGATGGCGACTATTTCACCTGCACTTATATGTTTAAGAAAGTACTCCATAACCAACCTCTCGAGCTTCCCAAGGCTTAGAAGCTCTTTCAAGCTCCTGCTCGTCTCCACGTAGAACACCCCTCAGTAGTACCACGTGTTGTAGTACACGTGTTCTTTCACCATAAAGGCGCTGTTCTTCCTAGCCATGCAGAAGCCTTTAAATAGACACTTATCGCAACGAGGCGGCTCGTCTCTAGTACACGTTGTCCTCCCCATTATCCAGAAGTAGTCATCTACCAGTGCTGGGTCCAGTCCAGACCTCGTTGCTAAGAGCTTATAAGCTCTCCTCACAACGAGCCTCAAGAGCACGTCTTCATCGTAGGTCACCTCTACACCCTCTTTGATCTTCCGCCAGAGCGGCCCGGAGACAGTCACAAGACCGAGTCTGTAGGCAACCCTGCACAGATGGTTATCTACAGCCACGTCGAGCTCATCAACGGGCTGGAAGTAGCCTCTCCCCACTATGAACTTCACGAAAAGCATGGTCTTCTTCTCGACAGGGTCTTCGTAGGCTCGAAAAACCCTCAGTAGATCTGCCAACCCAGGCTCTAGTAAGGTGCCTCTCACCCTGTTCGAAGCTAATTCTAAGATCCTCGAGACGCTCCCATCATATAGCTTAATGAGCTTGTAGCCAAGGTCTCTCAGCAACATCGCTCTAACCTCCGCGTCCGGGGGCTCAGCGGACCCAGCCGAGAAGGCTCTCTTAACCTCCTCAATTGTGACTTTCGCTAGTCTCTCTGGTGAGAAGAATAGAGGGTCTTCTCTTAGCATCTTAGAGCCTAGCCTGTAGAGGAGATCTGCCCCCTTGTAGCAACCATCATCTAGACAAGCCTCGTACGGCCTTCCAGGCCTACTAAGCCTGTGATCCATGGCGACCATGACCAAGAAGTATCTTAGAGCAGTCTCGCGATCAGCGTCTCTTGGGGGGTAGAACCTACCGTCGAATAGGTTTAGCCTTGGAAGCTCTGGCTTGTTATTCCTCAGAACCCTCGCAACCCTTTCAACTATAGTCTCGTCAACCCCTACCACTTCCATTAAGGTGGCACCACGCACCTCTCCAATGATACCATCTCCACGACCGCTCTATAAGCTTGGCGTGTCGAGTCGAGAAGCGTCACCAGTGAACCCAGGCTTACAGGTGACCCCATACTTTTTGCAGTAGTAGAGGATCTTTTCGACTATAGACCTCCACCAGGCGCTGTTCACTTTTAATGCGCTACTGTAAAGGGGGTGGTGTTCGTTTAGCATGAAGCTCTTGACGTGTAGTGGGTCGTAGTATAGTGTAGACGACGTGGAGGCGGCGACTTCGACCACATCTCTAACGGACTCTTCATCGTCGTTAACCTCGGGGACTACGGGGCCGTAGAAGACCCAGGTCTTGATCCCCACAGACCTCAACTTGTCAAGCGCGTAGACCCTCGCCTTGTATGGTGGTGCCTTCGGCTCGAGTAGCCTCCTCACGCTCTCGTTTAACGAGGTTATTGTAAAGCCTACATCTACGAGCTCTCGTCGACTTGCAAGTAACCCGATGTCTCGTAAGACTAGGGGGTTCTTTGTTTGAATACTCACGTTGAAGCCTCTCTTAAGGAGTATTTCAAGGCACCTCTTGGTGACCCCGTAGACAGCCTCGGCTGGCTGGTACGAGTCAGTGATCGTGCCAACCCCCACCACTCCTGGCTTCAACCTCCTCACCTCTCTCATTAACACTAGTGGTAGGTTCGTTTTGACCCCCACCACGCTACCCCAGTTCTCTGCGACCTCGCGATCCCGAGTGTATAGCCTAGCGTAGCAGTATACGCAGCCGTGTGAACAGCCGAGGTAGGGGTTTAAGGCGAAGTCGATATCGGGGAGGCCGCTTCTCGAGAGCGCTGTAGAGACAGATACGTGCTTCACTCTAAGAGGGCGTAGCTTAGAGCTCACGTGTCTTAACCCTAAAGTAGTCTTCGATCCTCCTAGTAGTCGCGAGCCTCTTGATCAATCTTGAGGATGAAAACCACTTCCGACAACCCAGCTTGGTGGATTTATCAAGGTACTCGCAGACCTCTCTAAGGCTATCGGTCTTTAAGACAGGCCCCTTTTTAAACATCGATCTACACGATTCGCGAACAAACCAAACCCCTATTGGGATGTTGAACCCCGGGTAGATCTCTCTTAAGAGGATAGCTGTAGCCTGTCTCTTCATAGCTTTAAGGTGTTCGAGAGTTGCAAGCATACTCGCATAGTAGCAACCACCAATGCTTGGGTACGTAGTCCTACCGAAGTAGTCTTCGTAGTCTCCCTCAACAACCACGTTTAAGCCTAGGGGGTTCCAGGTAGAGCCAGGCCACCAGGCCTCCATCCACTCATAGCTCCACTTAGCCGGGTACAGTATTCCAATGAAGAGGTTGTCGTGCACTCTATATTCATACACGTGTATCTCGTTGATCTCCTCGTAGCTCTTGACCTCTTTAACGAGCCATCTACATATGATGCTATCAACAGCTGTTATACTCCACCTAGTAGGGACCAGCCTCCTCTGACCCTTGAGCCCGAAAGAACCCAGGCTGAAAGCCTTTTGTATGTGAGAAACTGCGACCCCCGAGTTGTATAGATATATCACGGCGTCTGCAGCTGGGAGATCGGTGTCGTAATATGCCCTCTCCAGTGGTTTGGGGATGCTGGGGTTTCCGAGGACTCTTAGCGATTCTAGCGGTGACCTAGGGCCTTGTGGGGGCTCGTGCTCGCTGAACGTGATCAGTGGTCGAGGGGGCTTCTGGAGAACTACCTGGACGTCGACAGGCTTTGAACTAAGGACCACTAGCCTCGTCTCCTCTAAGATCCTATCGTCGCTAGGTCTCCTGACATCAAAGACCTTAAACCCCGTGATCAGCGTCCACCTGTACTCTAGTATCTCTTCAACTCTCTTCGCGCTCCACAGCTCTGGGTAGTCGAACACGCTGGTATCTCCAGTTAGTGGAGGTGTAGATGGGCCGGCGCGTACAAATGGATAGCCCACTCTCCCAACAAAAGTAGCTGGCGGTGTTGACCCCTCTACTACTCGAGAGTATGAGGCAGGTCTAAGCACATAGGTAGCTCTAGCTTTAGCTAGAACTGGACAGTAGGCGAGACCGCAAAGCCCTCTACCTCTACATGTCACGCATAGGGATGGATCTACTCTCAACGTTCAACACTCTACTGATTACATCAAGTAAAAGTCGCTATTAAAGAGGAGAGCACGTGGATTCAAGGCAGGCTTATAAGCCTTTGACTATTAGAGGACTACTTGGGCTAGTATTGCGGAGTGGTCTAGTCGTGATGATCAAGTCGCCCCTAAAAATCATACTAGTGTTCGTGCTCGTGTTCGTTACGAGTTGGGTATTTGCGAGTTTAGTAAGAATTAACCCGAATTCTGTGGGTTTAGCCATCGCCGACTCGTGGTGCAAAGAGCGTGGAAGTGTAGACTCTGCTTATAAGTGTGTAGAAGCCTTAAACTCGCCAGTAGAGATCGGTCGTCAAGCCGTTTCACTAGCTCTATTCCTACTTGTAGTTGCATTTACTGCTTTGAAAATGGAGTGGCGTGTCGGAGCGGCACTTCTAGCTGTAGTGGTCCTAGCGATCACGGGGGTCATTTTGCCACGATACCTCCTCGAGGCTGTCGACTGGGGCTTAATAATATTCCTCGTAGGTACAATGGTATTCGCAGGGGTACTTAGAGCTATTGGAGTTTTCAGGTTTCTCGCCATGGAGCTACTTAAGAGCTCTCGTGGTAGTGGAGTTGTCTTGGTACTTCTCATCGCACTCCTAGCCTACGCATTAGCGGCGGTGCTTGATGAAGTTACAAGTATTGTGTATGTTGCATTTCTCGTATTAGAGCTCGGGAAGATCATCGGTATGGACGTCATCCCACTACTAGTTTTAAGCGTTTTAGCTACGAACACTGGAAGCTCAGCTCTCCCCATTGGAAACCCCATTGGAGTATACTTGATGTTTTCAACGAGGATGAGCGTTTCAGATTTCATAAGCTACTCACTACCGCTCTCGATGATAAACCTTGTGGTGTTATCAACACTGTTTCTCGTAATAGAGAGGAAGTATGTTAAAGCGCTAAGTGACCACATCAAGAAACATAGTGAGAGAGTTAGAAAATATATTGAGAGGTATAGAATTGAGGTTGAAGTTGAGAAACCAAGACTCAAGGGGATCAAGATAGGGCTTGTATTGATGGCCATGTTCATAGCTATGGTCGCGACGAGCGATCAAATAGCCAAGCTCATATCCAGTATCGGTGGAGGCGATGTTGACGCGCATGCGGTCTTGCCTTTCATTCCCTACATTTTTGTGGCGATGTCTTTCACGGTTTTTCCAATGGAGGGGGTTTCGGTGATCGTAGAGAAAGAGGTTGAATGGGCATCAATACTGTTCTTCATCTTTCTATTCATGCTCGGTCGCACGTTGACTTATACGGGTGTTATGGCTAAACTTGCATATGCTTTGGTGAGCGTGTCTACCTCTCAACTAGGCCTCTTAAGCTTCATTCTCGTAGTAGCCGCCTCTTTGAGCTCCCTTCTAGACAACTTATCAGTCGTGGTAGCTTTACAGCCCGCTGTAAGGGAGTTGGTGAAAGCTGGCATACTAAAGCCCACGGCGTTCTTTGCACTACTGTTTGGAGGCGTATTCGGTGGAAACTACACACCAATAGGCTCAACAGCAAACATCGTCGCGGTCGGCCTAGCCGAGAGCCGAAAGATCAAGATATCGTGGACGAGGTGGCTAAGACTAGCAGTGGTATGCACAACTATGCAAATATGCGTAGCCATAGTGTACACCCTGCTCCGCGCGTAGAGCTAATGTCGCCCGTAAGCTCTATGCAGGTGAAGACGAGCCCTTGCGACTTTGAAGATCGTACAAAGCGGATCCTCCTGGAGCGAGAACGCTAAGAGTTAATTGGAGCTTTAACGCCTGATGACGCATCAGGGTTGTCCCCGAGGCGAAAAAGTATCCACAATTAATTACAACTATTCACAAGTGATCGCCTCGGGGAAACCCAGGGGAGACGCCGGAGGAGGAGTTACTGAGTGAAGAAGGAGACATTGCCTTAGGCTTCAAGGAGGGTAGACTGGTAGTTATACAAGTGTATAAATTCAGCGAGAAGATCGGGGGTTACGTTATATAATATGGGTTAATTAAAAACAGGAATTACTGAAACAATGTAAACCCTGAATAAAAACATAAGAATAGGGGTAGTTGATTTTAGATTAGTAGCAGTCTTTATAGTGGAAAAGGAGTGTTCTATGAGCTACAACTACTGGGAATTATTGTAGAGGAGGGCTAGGAGGTTTCTAACTAGAGCTGAGAGGGATTTACTTGATGGAGACTATGATGTGCATGCTTCAACGCGGAGCAAGCAGTGCAACTAAGTGTTAAAGCAACGATCTATAGAATTTTCGGGGTTAAATTAAGGATTCATAGTGGTAGATCTCTCCTAGCTTGACTCAGAAATATGCTCTACGAGGCTGACAGAGGTGATTTAGCAAGTATTGTCGAGGATCTAGTATCTAGTTATAGAAGGGGGCATGAACTACTCGAGGAGAGCTATATTGAGGGTAGATATGAGGAGGTCTCCTATTTAGAGAGTCAGGGTAGGACATGTGTTGAAGTGTCTAGGCGGGTACTAGAGGTGCTTGAGAAAATCGAATCGGAGTTGGCCCCGAGAAGCGATTAAAAAACTCGAGTTGCTGAAGAATTGGCGTAAAAATAAGTGAATTAGTCGCTAATGCAGCACGTGGAGTCATTGGAGAGGATTTAAGAGCGGTCTATGTTGTTGGAAGCATTGCGGAGGGTAAAGCAGGTGTTTACAGTGATATAGACATTGTGCTAGTTGTGTCAAATCCAAAGTACAAGAACATAGATACGGTTATAGATGTTAAATTGAAAGCAGAAGAACTGGG
>Ga0080004_1115303_pt1 | contig 18179 bp, 35 predicted proteins | sample WasSprMetagenome_FD_69207 | JGI IMG/M metagenome (GOLD analysis project Ga0080004, IMG submission 69207) | Sulfidic aquatic microbial communities from Washburn Spring, Yellowstone National Park, USA - WS (SPADES assembly) (version 2) | ecosystem: Environmental > Aquatic > Thermal springs > Hot...
CCGATAACGGCCGCCCTCTACCTAACCGCGGCACGCATAAGGCCCCAAGGCGACTACGCGGGGGACCTCATATTTTCCATTGGGTGCCTCACGGCCGCCATAGCGTACATGCCGCTCATACTAAAGAGCGAGGGGCTCACGGCATATTTCTACTACGCCTCATTTCTAACAACGATACTGGCCTACGTGGCCGTATTCCGACGGAAATAGCCGATTTTTTACAGGTCCACGTAAATTACGCTATCGGTACGCCACGGACCGCCAGAAGGGCCGCGGCCAATGCTATGAATAGGGAATTGTAAGCCCAGTTCACCGCCCACCTGCCGGGGGATATCAGGTCCAGTATTATGTGTAGAGGACCCAGGACAATAAAGGCTGGGTTTCTCGCGAGGCCCGCGATCAAGACGGCCCAAAATATCGCGAGGATATCGTGGTATCTGTTTCGGTGTAGGCCAGTATGGCCGAACACGTCGGTCAAGGCCGTGTGGATAAAGGACATGCCGGCCGCCACGGCCAGGTCCACAGGGAAAAAGGACAGGACCGCGACGCCCCATATTATGTGGGTCAGCCACCTCACGGCCAATCAAAATAGATCCCCATAAAGATAAAGGGGCATATCTTGGTGCACATGCCGCCCCGGCACACGATAAAGCAACACGACTTAGAGGCCATACACCAAGCCGCCCACCACGTAGTATATGAGCTCCATGAAGCTCCCCACCGACCCCACCTCAAGCATGCGCCTCCTTATTTCCTCAGCCTGGACCCCGCTAAGCTTGACCTTGGTCTTTAGGAGGACCTGCCACGGCCTATGGTCCTGCTCTATCCTTAGCGTGAGCGTGGGCTCCCCATACTCCGAGAGCTCCAGCACCGTGTACCTACGGCCGCGGTGTCGATAGGCCAGCACCACAGAGCGGCACGGGCACCCGGCCTCGGTTAGGACCACCCTAGTGAGCGCCTCCCTCTCCGAGGAATACACCACCTCGCGGGTCCTACGGTAAAGGCCGTAGTCGGTGGTTATGGATACGCCCTCCAGGACGCTCATAGCCGCCCCACCACGGCCGCGAGCACCTCGGCAAGGAGGAATAGCGCGTACGCCGCGGTCAAGGCCCTAATGATCCTCAGCTCTACCCTAATGATATAGTCGCGGCTCATAGGAATAGCGGGGACCGGTCGCACCTCTCCCTGCTATCGGCCTCCTTAATACGCCGCCATATGAAGTCCCACAGGTCCCTAATCCCCCTTATCGCGGCTAGGCCGGCTATGTCGCGCTCCGTGACCTTGTACGCCTCACCTATCTCCCCATTCATGATATAGGCCACGCACCCCTCCCTCAGGTTGATTTTCATGAGGGCCGAGGACCCTACGTATGGCGTATAGGGCCGCTCTTTCCAATCGACGTACGCCACCTTGATCCACATGTCCCTGGTGACCGTGTACAACACCCACTTCTTGCCCCTTTCAATTATCTTTACGCTCCTACGCCCCCTCGTGGGCGGCTCAAGCACCCTAACGGCCTCAGCCAGCTGGAGGAATTGGTCGCTCATAGGCAAGGCGCCCAAGGCCTTTCGGGACATATTATATATTTGTCAAGCTCCCTTATGCGACAGAATTTAATGCCGTCTATGAACTTCATTAGGTTGTAGTAGTCGCATAGGCCCCTCACGGACATTAGGACAAGGGTCAGCTGGACCAATTGCTCCGGCACCACCTTGGCGATATACATGACCTGTTTGCGGCCGTTGCTCACCCTGTAGTAGAACCGCCCAGCCACGACGGCCACGGTCCCGCTATATATCGACCCGTCGGCCTTGGCCTTGAACCTTATGGCCACCCCGTTGTCGTAGAAGAACCTGGCCAGCACCATGTCCGACATTGAGTCCAGGATTTCCACCCGCCAGGCCCTAGTCATGGTCCTCCCTGGCCGCCCTGTCGACTACGCCCTGGATAGTGGCTATGGCGTCGTCCAGGACCTTCTTGAAGCTCACCAGGCTATCAACTACGCCCTTTAGGACCTTGGCTTCTTGGTCGGCCGGCACCATGTGGGTCGCGCCATGCCAATGCCTCACCACGAGATAGCCGCCCACGTGGACCCTTAGCGCGCCTTCCTCCCCGCACTTGGGGCACTTGACCGTGACCCCGGTGTTTCTGAATACGGTGTTCAGTTCGCGGGGGTAGACCCCGTGGACTTTTGGTTTGGCCATGGGTTATGGAAATTCCGGTAAATTTAAACTTATCGGTCCCGTAATTTACGACGGGTGTAATGAACTACGGCTTTCAACCATGTAGGGTACCGCCCAGCTTTCAACTATCAACGCCGAAAGCCCGAGGAAAACCCGGAAAGCCGAAATATGTATTTTACATATCGGAATTTTATCACGTTCTGTAATTTACGGAACGTGGTAGGAATCAATCTTACGGATCGAGGTAAAAATCCCAGCCTCAAAGAGGCCGGCCAAGTCCCGAAATTGAAAGGCATTAAATTCCTAGGTGTCGGCATATTGCAGCTATTTCTATTTGTAAAGGGCTTACGCCTTGCCGGATAGGCGGAGGCCTAAAGGGGGCGGGTTCTCTACGGGCAGGTCTGTAACTTACCTCGATCCGTAATTTACAGAACGTGGTAAAAAATGGGTGGGTTAGGCCCGCCTATTCCTCAAAGAGTTCACCGGCACCCGCCACCAATAGGCCAAGGAGCGCGGCCTCGTTGGGGTTGATATAGCCAAGGAGGCCGACTATCGCCAGCACCACCGCTATGCCCCAAGTCAGCTTATGGACGCTCCGAGACATACTAGAAAATTGATAGGTAGAAAAAATATTCGCCTACGGGTTATAGGTTATCTGCACCGGGCCGTTTTGCACTGGAAAGGCGTAGGCCTCCATTGGCAACGCGACGCCCAGCACCATGGGGTTTAGGCCCGGCCCGTATATGGTAGAGGCCGCCCCAGCCGGCACGGACACGGCCGTCGTGCTTGCGGTCACGTTAGCCACTTGCGTAAATGACTGGGTCCAGCCCACCGTGCCGGTCACAGTAATTACAGGCGTATAGCCCGAGGTCGATATGCTAGTGAACTCGTTAGCGCCTCCCACACTAGGCGTAGGGCCACAACCGAAACTTGATAGCGATATCTTGCCCGTGGGGGCACCGGCTATGGGCGCGGCAAGGTATAGGTACCACGTAAAGCCGTTGGGCGTAGTCACCTTGCCTATGTAGTAGTATTCCACCTCCAGCCCGTAGGTAACGCCGAATTGCGTCCCCTTAAGAACCCAGCCTAGCGCGATATATCCGGGCGCCCCCGTGGGGTTCACGGCCAAGGTCACCGACGTCCCGTTTATCGTGACGCATATGGTGTTGGTGCCGTACATGCCAGCCAGCTGGCTCTCGTTATAGGCCATGGCAAGGAGCATGGGGAGGCTATACACGATATTGTCATAGGTATTGGCGGCTTGTGAGCCCACATAGCCCGAGAATTTGGATTCCGACACTATAAACCACGGTATGTAGGACGTGTTGTTCACCGCTATCGTGGCCACCCTAGCGCCCAGCTGGCTCACTGTGGCCAAGGACTTGCCGTCCACCACCCTGTTGAACTCCGTGCCGTAGATAAAGTATGTCTGGGGCGTCACCAGGTTTATGGTCGTGTTAGTGGCCGACGTCCATATGGGAGGCGCACTAGTGTTCACCGTGTAGTTTATGTAGATGACCACCGCGGCTAGGAATACGGCCGCGATTATTAGCGGTACAGGGAATTTCCGCATATAGAAAATAGACGGGGATTATTAATTTGGCTTACCGGAAAAAATCACGGGTTATAGTTTATCATTACCGGGCCGTTATTAACGGGAAAAGCGTATGACTCTAGCGGCATGGCGATACCAATGACCATACCGTCGGGCCCGTATATGGTAGAGGCCGCCCCAGCCGGCACGGACACGGCCGTCGTGCTTGCGGTCACGTTAGCCACTTGGACAAAGGTATATGGGTATCTCCATGCGCCAGTACCTATAGGCGACATGGATATCTGTGCCAAATAGCCCGAGGTGCCCCAGCCCGTCAGCTCACCGTAGTCGTTAAGTGAGCTGGTGGCGACACAGCCGAAATTTGATAGCACGATCTTGCCCGTCGCGGCTCCGGCCACGGGGGCCGCAAGGTATAGGTACCACGTAAAGCCGTTGGGCGTCACGACCTTTCCTATATAGGAATATTCCACCTCAGCACCTATGGCAAGGCCACTAGATGAACTCAGTTTCCAGCCTAGCGCGATATATCCGGGCGCCCCCGTGGGGTTCACCTGGAGGGTCACCGAGGACTTATTCATGGTCACACAGACTGGGTTAGTGCCGTACTTGCTGGCCAGCTGGCTCTCGTTATAGGCCATGGCAAGGAGCATGGGGATATCCCACGTCACCGCCCCCTCACTTATGCCACTGGACGTATACACAGTACCGGATATTCGGGACTCGCTTACAATAAACCATGGGACATCGTTAGTATTGTTTATGGCTATCGTGGCCACCCTAGAGCCCAGTATGGACACGACGGCCCCCGACTTGCCGTCCACCACCCTGTTGAACTCCGTGCCGTAGATAAAGTATGTCTGGGGCGTCACAAAGACTAGCGTGGTGTTAGTGGCCGACGTCCATATGGGAGGCGCACTAGTGTTCACCACGAACGCCAGATATATCCCCACCGCGGCTAGGAATACGGCCGCTATCACCAATGGAATAGGAATCTTACGCATGTAGAAAATAGACGGGGATTATTAATTTGGCGCGCCCACTATATAGGCGCTAGACGTGGTGTAGTACCACGGGTGTAGGATTATCGTGCCCCAGGAATAGGAATAGACCTCCTTATAGCCTAGCGACGTGCCGGCTCCCACGGACACGTACCCGGTCTTGACCAAGGAGGACGTGCCCGAGGACCACGAGGCTAGGGGGCACACGTAATTGGCGTCCCTTGCCTGGATAACGGCCGTGCCTGCCGTGCTGAAGGGGGACATTGAGCATATGGTAGAGGCCGGTGTCTGTGCCTGGGAGGCCAGGATAAAGAAGTACTCAGACCCGGACGTCGCGACAAGGACGTAGGGCCATATGATATAGCCCGCCGTGCCTCCGGAGGTGGTGGCCGTGCCGTACACCAGCACCACGTTGCCGGTGTTCATCTTGTAGACGTATACGCCGGACTTGGGGCTCAGGGCCGTCGCGTTGGGCATGCTAGGGAAATTGACAATAGTGAGGCCTATGTCGCACCCTCCGGCCGGGCACGAATACCAAGTGTCGGAGGACCCATAGCCTATGCCGGTCACCGTGTACACCTGTGTGACGTTGGTCGTGACTATGTACATGGGTGGAAAGGTGTCGTAGGGGCTGGAGCCCGACACGGTGACGATATAGTTTGTGCCATTCCACTTGACATATGTGGGGTCGTAGGACAGTATGGTCTGTATAGTTATGGTTATGTATATGGTCACGGCCGACAGGAATACGGCCGCCATCAGCAACGGTATGGGTATCTTACGCATGAAAGAAATAGGCCCGATTAAAAAATGGTTTATTTGAGGCCAAAGCGGGGGTCCAGGCTGGCCAGCCTCCGGTCCCACGCGCGACAGTCCACGGACTTGCCGACCATGGCCAGGTACTCGGGTATGGCGTCGCGGCTTAGGTGCACCAGCCTCTTTTTGCCCACACGCACCGTGAACGGCCTCAGGAATTCCTGGACCAGGGACACCAGGATCTGGCTTGCGACAAGCCTTTTGTTCACCTTGCGGAGGATATAGTTCACCTTCTTGGTGTCCACGGGCATGAGGACCCCATTGCCGCGGGAATAGAGAGCCAGCAGTTTGAGCGCCATACACGGCAGGTATTCATAGGGCACCGTGGACACCCTTACGACCTTATGAACCGCCTCGTTGGCGGTCATAGCCTGACCACTCCGTCGTTGTCCCAAGCCATGTAGTTTAGATACTTAGAGGCGCACCCCCAGCACAGAACCCCCTCTACGCCCTCGCAAGTGTCCCACACGACGGCATGGGTCGCGCCCTCTATGGCCCGGCCGCACTTGGCGCACTTGGGCCTACGCCTAGACCTTATCAGGTCCTCCACCACCCTGGCGTACATGACCGCGGTGTTCGGGTCGCCTATGTAGTAGAGCGTCCGGCCCGCCCTTAGGTATCCGCCCACGTCGCACTTCTTGGCCTTGGCTTTGGTTACCATGTTATGCATAGGTAATAAAAAACACCTACCATTTAAATTATGGCCGTGAGGATAGAGGCGGCCTTTAAGTAGATGACCACGGCCGCGGCCGATATCCCTATGAAGTACATGCCGCGGTGGGCGTACCTCCGGCTTGAAAGCAAGGCATAGCCCACGGTCCACAGGACGGGCACCACGTAGGGCACGAGTATAAGGGCCGCTATGTCCATGGCCATGTCTATGACGGGAATAGAGTGGGGCCTCAGCAATATGGCCGAGAATAGGGAGGCCAGGCCGTAGAGTATCAGGTTCACATTGAGGAATATCAAGCCGGTTATGGCCATGCCTATAAGGAGGCCAAGCCACAGGGCCGCGGCCGCGGCTATCACCGTAATGGCAACGGCTATGGGGGCCGCTATGACAATGCCTCCGAAATAGGGCGCCAGGACGGCCCCGACCCCCTCCGGCACGGCCTTAATGAATAGGGACGTGGCCGCCTCGGTGGCCTCATAAACCAGCCTCGATAGCCTCGCGAATATCATGATAAAGGCGGTGATTAGAAAGCCGATAATGCCGGCAATAAAGGACACGAATATGCCGGCAAGGCCCATAATGGCGCCCAATGCAAGCCCGAAAGCAAAGAACTTTATGACGGTGTCCACCAGGGTGCTGATAAAGGGCCCCAATATGGCGCTAAAGCCCTCTATGAATAGCTTGGGGACGTCCACGAAATAGGCTATGGCCGTGAATATCGAGGCCCCGGCCGCGAATAGGACTCCGTCAAATAGCCGCTCCCTAGCTAGCTTTATGGTCACGGCCGCTAATGCTATTGCCTGGATAATGAATAGCTTTGGCGACGGCCCCAAGTACATGGACATGGCTCCGTAGACTAGGGCAGGCAGGAAAATGGCCAGGATTAAAAGGGCGGAATATTCGGCTAGGTCTGGTATGAAGGAGCTCATGCCACGAACAACAGTGCCGCGGCCCACATAGAGGCCCCCACCAAGTGCTTGCGCGACAGTATCGCCATGGCCAATTCCACGAGGGCCATGACCGCGCCCAGCTGGACCAGGACCGAGGGCTGGATAGGCAGTAGGTAGAGGACGGGCGCGACCTCGGCAAGGGCCTCCAGGTTGCCCCTAATGGCCCTGCCCAAGGGGTAGAGCAAGGCTAGGCCCAGGGCAAGCTTGAGGAATTCCGGCATGGGGGCTATCAGGGCCGACAGGACCGCGTTGGCCAGGTAGACATAGCCTATAGCGATAATCGGGTTTTCCTCGGCAAGCCCCAATATGCGGCTGGACAGGACCATGTAGGCGAATAGGGCGCCAAAGCCCGCGACGCCCAGCACCACGTCCCCCACCGTGGCCAATGCGGCAAAGAAGGGCTGGATAATCTGGTAGGACAGGGCGCCTAGGGCTTGGGCGGCAACGGAGTTATTAGAGGCCCACACGAGGGCCACCGACAGTAGGGTCACGACGGCCCTTTCAACTACCCTTTCCTCTACGTGCGTTATTATCCATAGGGCCATTGCCGCTATGAATAGGCCCGAGAATAGGGCGTATGTGGACGCGCTAACTCCGGCAAGGGCCAAGGCCCCCGACACGAATATCTCTATGAGTATGTATACCAGCATGTTGCGGCTCCCCATTAGGGCCACCAATATCAAGGCGGCTAGCGACCCGAGCGCCAATGGGATTATCATAGACCCCAGTACGGCCCGAATTTATATTGCTTGCCTTAAAGGCGGGAGCCCTTTACAAATAGCATATGCAGCTATACGCCGACACCTAGGAATTTAATGCCTTTCAATTGGGGGACTTGGCCGCCTATCCGGACCCGGCCAATCTTACCTCGATCCGTAAATTATGCGGAGCGGCAAACCGAGGTCCCCCAAGGGGCCGGTTCTCTACGGGCAGGTCTGTAATTTACTCCGGTCGTAATTTACAGAACGTGGTAGGAATCAATCTTACGGATCGAGGTAAAATTAGGCTATTTCCACGTGCTGGGTCGGGACGTGGACCCGGACCCTTACGCCGCACCCTCCATAGACGGTCAAGACGCCCCTTTCGATATCGACCTGGATCACGTCGGCCCTGAACACGAATACGCCCAGCCTGGCCAGGTAGGCCTTGACCCTATGCATGGCCTCGGAATAGCGGCCTTGAGCCAGCATGTTGTAGACCTCGTTTAGGTCTATGGCGGCTAGCTTGTCGGCCGTCACGAACTCGGTCCCGTACTCCCCCTTCTTAGCGGACATACTTGCGACATATTTCCTTGGCGGTTTTTATGTCTACCATATACACGTGGCCCCTTTTATTGTCAAAAAACATGTGCAAAATTGCCGGCTGAAACCGCCTCATGAGGCGCCTTAGGCCTTGGGCGGTTACGCCTCCCACGACTATAGGCGTATCGTATTCCATGAACACCCTCACCTTGTGGGGGTAGATGTAGGCCACCGACCCCTTGTGGGCGCATATGAACCGGCACAGTATCGACATATTCAATTTCCGTTTAGCCAATTTAGGCATAGGTCAATTTGAATATGGCTATTTAAATCCTACCTTCTGGATAGCGTCCTGGCTAGGCCGGCTAGCGTGGGGTCTCCGGTGGCCTTGGCCAGGTAGTAGACGTTGAAATAGGCCGCCCTCGGGCTCTTTCCCTCGGACCTCGCTATCTCCCTCACGGCCTCAGCCGCCTCGTTGGGCGTTATGACTCCGTGCTCCAGGTTGTAGGCCACGTTGAACACCTGCATAATGGCGTCGGGCGATAGCGATAGGTAGTAGTCCGAGGCCCGCCTAAGGTCCTGGTATTGGTCCCACATGAGGGCGTTGATAAGGTCATAGAATTCATCGGAGCCGTAGGCGCGTAGGTACTCCCAAGCCCCCTTGATAAGGGAGGCCGCGGCCGCCCTGTCTATCGGGACGCGCTCCTGGGTCACCTCGTGGTACATGGCCATGCCGACGGCCCTGTCCAGGTCCTCCGACACCACCTCCCCATGGGTCCTGATATCCCTGGCCCGTTGGATCACCGTAAAGAACGATATGCCCTTATCCACGTCGGTCCCGGGCCTCTCCCACTCGGAGAGCGTATCCTTGACAAAGTCCCAGGCACCCGTCCACTTATCCGGGCTTTCCAATTCCTCGGGGTCCCACTCCAGGAATCCCTCTAGTTGCTCTACCTCGGTCATGGCACTAGCGAGGCCACCTTATCGATTAGGGGGTCCTTGACCACGGCCAGGGTTTCCTCGCAAGGCAACGGGGTCACCCTCACGACTCCGGCATAGGGCACCCTATGCCTCAGCCTTATGTGGCGCCTATCGGTGTAGGGCCGTGCGTAGTTCAGAGCCCTGTGCTTGGCCATGGGAGGCCCGGCTATGAGGTGCACGTGGGGCGTCCCGTCGCACGAGATATAGAGGCGGTAATAGAGGACCTCCAGCCGGCTGAGCATGTCGTGGGGCAGGTCGATATAGCGGTCGGCCTCTACGGTCACGAGATAGCCCCTGTCGGTCTCCCACGATAGGCCGGCCACTAGGGGGCCGTACCGGCCTACGCCCTTGACAAATTTCCGGTAGACCTTGGCGTAGTAGGTAACGCCCTCGTGCCTAATGGGCACGAACATGCCGAAATTGCGCCTAGACCTGTATATCCCCAGTATCATGGCAAGCCGAATAGCTCCCTTGCCATGAACGCGAATACGCCTATCGCTATGGCGGCTATGGCGGCCCATATCCCCGCGAATATCAGCATTAGCGACAAGCCTCCGTCTATCTGGGCTAGGGCGGCCCCCACGTATATGAGGGCCAGCCCCACCAGGAATAGGGCAAAAAGAGCGTGTTTTACCGAATCCCCCCCTCCCTCCCCCGTCATGCTCATGTGGAATAACCTACCTTAAAAATACCTATGCCGAAATAGTTAGGGGGAGGGAAAAACTAGGTGGTTATCTTGACCGACGTGCCGTTGGTGATCACGTAGTAGTAGTATTCGGCCACAATGCCGTTGCCTAGGTTCGCGTACCTGCCCACCCCAGCCCCGAAATTCTGTCCGGTACCCATGTATATGGCGGGAATATAGAAAGTGCCCGTGGCAGTATATAGCGTGGCCCCGGTCGCGTTCACCGCTATGCCCGTGACGTATGTCACGTTGTAGGTCCCTATCTGTGCGGGACATGCCCCTTGGCCCCACACGGGCGTCCAAAGCCCGCTATTGTTGTAGAGTTGATAGCCAATGTAGTACTGGTTGTAGGCCACGGCCGCGCACTTGGCGGTGGCCGTGCTGAATAGCAGGACGTTGCCGGCCGTGATATTCACCAGGGTATTGCCGTATATCGACACCACAGGGAGGACCAAATACCTCATGGTGCCGTTGACGTAGGCATGGCCCTGGGTGGTGGCGTTGACCGCTATCCAGCCGCCTCCGAGGCTTATGGGCGTCCCTTGATATGTGACTATAGGGGACATGGCCACATTTAGCATTACGGTCACGGCCGCTATGGCTATGGCGGCAAACACTAGCGGTACGGGGACTTTCCGCATGTCATGCCGTAGGTCCCTATATATTAATATTGACCGCTATTCCGGGCCTATCTTACCACGTTTCGTAAATTACTCCGGTCGTAAATCAAAACGGCAAGTGGACGCCTATTAGGGGCGCCACCAGCCTAATCACTCCGTATATCAGAATAAGGAGGCCCACGGCCTCGACAACCCTCTTACCCACGAAAGCCACGACGGCTCCGACCAATATAAGGGCTAGGGGGTTTGCCGACATGATCCAGGCGAATATCTGCCTTACCACCTCTATGAGGCTCTGCCACGTGGTGGGGTCCGTCAAGTATGTGAGCGGATCCATGGGGATAGAAGGGGACTAAAAAATAAGGTTATATCAGCCGAAAGTCGCTATGGACGTCGCGAGGTTGGCGGGCCACGAGACCTTCCACTTGTCAAAGTTAAAGTCCGCGTAGGCCCCGGCTTGCCTCACACAGTTCTCCAGGCTCCCAAAGACGCTATTAAATGTCTGGGGGTCGGATCTCTGGAGGGCAAGGCATACGCCTATGGCATAGCGCCTCTTGTACTTCTCCTCAGCCGCCTCTACGTAGGGGGTGCCGGTGACCGCGTCGGGGTAACTACCTATCTCAAAGCGGCCAGCTAGCGCCGGGCTAACCATTAATTTTTCCGACATGACTCTAGGGTTGCCACCGCTATTTATATCTTTCTACCATACCCTCCTGAACTTGTATACCAGCCGTATAGGAATCGCCACCAGCATGAGGACCACCGTGACATAGCCCGGAATATAGGCCACGACCCTCTCGGTACACGTCACGTTGCTGGCCCTCACGGCCACTATAGATGGGAATAGGAGGGCCTTGAAATAGTTCACCACGTCGGCCACCGGGTCCCCCGTGACCACGTAGTAGTTGAACACCATATAGCCCGAGTCAAAGTAGTGGATAGTGGGTATCTGGATATCGAGGACGCCGAATAGGCGGCCGTGCTGGTAGTAGAGGCTCCAGCCTTGGCATCTATCCGTGGGGGTCAGGAACACAACAGAAAGGGGAGGCATATAGGGCATGTCGGAGGGGGTCAGGATTATCCCCGCGGGCGCGGGTATGCCGAGGAATAGGGCCAATTGCACCCACGAGGCCCCTATGACGGCCCCGAGGTAAAAAAGGACAATGGCCTTCTTAAGCCAGTCCATTACCTTAGGGTGGCAAGCCTGGCGACCAATGCCGTGCCCTTGTCGCACATTGTATAGGCCCTGCCGTCCTTGTGGATCTCAATGGCGCATACCTTCTCCATATCTACATATTTCCTCAGGTCCTTGGGTTCGCACTCTACGGATATGTCTCCGTTGGGCATTGGGGTCACCACACAGTATAGCGGCCTAGTGCTTGATTTCAATATGTCAAGCATGTCCTAGATCACGAGGGGATATTTATAGTCACCACGCACCCAGACCCGGCAATCAGCAGTTCTCCATATTGCACGTTGAACACACATGAGCCTTGGATTCCGGCTATCTGGAATCTGCCGGCAAGCCAGCCGGGCGCGGCCACCACGACGGTCGGGTATTGGTACTGGATCACTCCGCAAGCCCTTACCCCGTCCACCGATATCATGGTGGAATTACATATGTATTGCTGGGCCGGAGGTGCCGGGCCCGAGGGTGCTGAGGCCGGAGGTGCCGAGGTGGCGGTCTGAGGCGGCCCCACGACCACGACCTTGGGCTTGGGAGGGTTCATGAGGTAGTAGACCGCTATTGCTATCATGAGTATAGCCAATGCCAAAGCTATGGCTCTCATGGCCGGAAAAAGGAGGCCGTTTTATATGGCTATTTACAGGGTATCTCCGTGTAGTTGCCGAAAATCGTGCCGTTGACCATGGCGTTGCCCCTAATCAGCACCGCGACGTGGTTGCCTGGGAGGTTGAAAGCCTGCATGTCCCCATGGACCCACCATATGTGGCCGTCTAGGACCACGTACTGTCCGGCTAGACATATGGGCTGGCTCACGGTCAGCTGGTTGTTCTGTATGCCGACGTAGGCCGCGGCCATGGCCAAGAAGGCCGCGGCCACCGCAAATACCAGCCTATGCATGTTTAAACGGCTTAGCTATCAAATATAATGTTATCGCGGCCATAATGACCAAGGGCCATAGCGTAATGGGGGCCTCCACCAATAGCGAAAGCACCGCGTTGTAGGTCGCATGGCCTATGAGGGACCCTATTATGCCGCCCCGCTCATAGGTGTCCCAAAGCCACCGGGCGCCTATCTGTATGTAGGACACGGCCCCTATGGCTCCCAGCACCCCCAGCACCAGGTACCTGGACGGAAAGTGCAATATGACCCAAAATGCGTTTCCCATTGGTCCCACGGCCCTCGATATGAATTCCTCCCAGCCTATGGCCCCAAGCCACCATAGGGGCGACGCGTCGGGCCCAATTCCGAGGTATTGCCCAAGCATGGGCGTCGCAAGGAGGGAGGCTATGGGCCTCACGTCAAAGCCCAGACCCACCATGGATAGGGCTAGGCCTATGCCCCCTACGGCCATGTACAACCTGTAGAGCCACGGGCCCCTCCGTATGGCCTCATATAGCAGGATTAGGGGCGCTATCAATACCCCCACGGCTAGGCCGGCAAGCCTTAGTGGGTAGACCAATGTGGGGCCGGGCCTCGTGGCCAGGCTGGGCCTCTTAGCGGCCACCACGAGGGCTATCACGACGGCCGCGAATATCACCAGCTGGTAGACGCTAATGGCCGCGGCAAACACCATGAGGACGTAGAGCAATATCAATAGGGGGTTTTCCAATTGGCCCCAGTACTGGAATATGGCGTATGCAAAGCCGGCATACATTAGGGCCGCGACTAGGCCTATCGGTGTAGGGTTTAGCGCGAATACGGCCAGCCCCGAGGCTATCGCGACGGTAGAGGCGGCCGCTCTGAACAGGTCCTTTAATTGCATAGAGGAATAGAGCTCAGTATATTTATATCCGCGCCACTATCCGCACATGGCATACCACTACCACACTAGATCGCGCGAAAAGGCGGCCATGGCCGTCGTTGCGTTCATAATCATAGCGGTCTTGGGGTACATAATATGGCTCTACATGACAGGCAAGGCGGGGGCCCCTGGTGCTGGCCCTAGCCCCAGCCCTACCACCACCACGACTAGCGCCCCCGTGAGCACCCTTCAGCCTAAGAGCGGGCCGCCTAATCCGGCCTCCCTCGTGTACGTGCCCGATTATGTGACGTGCGGCTCCAGCTCATGCACCTATAGCGCCCAGGGATTCGGGTCGCTCTACGACATAATCGCCTATGGCGGCAAGGTGAACACGGCCAATATAACCTACGGCAACGCCTACGTGGTGGTCAACGGCTATCAGCTCTACCTATTCGGCATAGCGACCACCACGCCCACGCTCAATTTCACCGACACGTCGGGCACCGTGTATGTATGGGGCAACGCGACGGCCGGCTATGGCTATATACTCTACAAACCTGCCCAAGCCGCGGTCCTGCTGACGGCCTACACCTACAACGTCACGGGCTTGCTCTACTACGTCTACGTGCCCGCGTCCGCGGACAACGGCATGCCTATATCGGGCGCGACCTACAGGATATACGTGGTCCACGGCACGGCCTACGTCAACGGCAACCCGGTGACCATATCCCTAGGGTCGTGGTCCTCGCCTCCCTCCGGAATCCTGCCGGCTTGGGGCATATACACAAGCCAGCCCGGGACATACCAGTTCACGGTCCAGCCCTAAACACTTTACTTTTTTCTATAGCTGCAACCCCTATACACTCCCCTTTTCGGCATGCTTTTGGGTTGACATACCTAAAGGGTATTTCCTACCACGTTTCGTAAATTACGGAACGTGGTAAAATTGGTGCCCCGGGAATTTTACGGATCGAGGTAAGATTAGGGAGGTGCCGGTTGCGGCCGGCCTCCGCCCCTCTCCCTTTCGGCCCTAAGGACCCTTTCCGCGGTCTCTAGGGGCCTAAAGTATTGCTGGAATATGCTTTCTATTGTGGTTGCTTGATCCGCGAAAGCACTGACCAGCTGGCTCCTTAGGGCCTCTACGGTTTTCTCATAGCCGCTAATGACGGCCCTCACGACCTTGACCACGTCCAGAGCCCCCTCTATGTTGTTGCTGATTACGGCCCGGGCCCACTTGACGTATAGGTCGTTGGGGAGGTATATGGCAAGCTTGGCCCGTGTCTGTAGGTCCACAATGGTCCCGACGGCCACCATGAATCCGACGGGCGGGCACGTGTAGGGCACCAGCCCCTCTAGCGGCTTGAACCCTCCGCCTATGGATATGCCGTAGGTGTTGGTCCTCACGTCATAGAGGACCTCGTGTATTTCCTGGCCCTCTAGCGTGAGCAATATGAGGCGGCACGATATGAGCCTCACGGTGTCCGGCAGTAGATAGCCCTCGGCTATGTAGTCCTTGCCGAAAGGCCTAAAGAGCCGGATAAGCTCTCCGTATGAGGCCGGGGTCAAGGGTATGCACCGGGTCCCTATGTCAAAGCCGAGCCACTCCGAGAGTGCCGAGGACGGACAGAGCTCCTTTTCGGTTATCCTTAGGGGTTTCAATTGCCTCGATAAGTAATCCAGCAACTTGAACATGGCCGGGTCCAAGCCGACCTTATAAAAAGCTATGTTATGCCGAACTTGCTATCGTGATTAGGGCAAAGTCCAGCACCTCGATTATCGAGGGAGGCGCGACGCACATGTTGCCCGGGCAATTAAAGTTGAAATTGGCGTAGGCGTACACCATGGCGTCCCCTGTCTGCCGGGCGTACATGAGCAAGGCAAGCTTTATCCTCGTGAGGCAATCGGCAAGGTCTGAGCTGAACACGTAGTAGTTGCCTAGAGGCTTTAAGGCGTCCCGGACCCGCCTCACGATATCGGCCATGCTATCGGCCTTGCACGGAATCATGCCTTGGCCAGTTTGTCCATTATCTTCTTGGCGTCCTCCTTGCTTACCACTCCCTTGCGCACCAATTCCTCTATGATTTTTTGCATGCAATCGCAATTCATAGGCCCTCTACGCTAACCGCGTCCTCGGGCATGCACTCAATTGCCAGGGTCTTGAAAGTCGACAGGACCAATTGCATGACCGCGTCGGCATTGTAGATATCGGGGGTCTGAACCCTATAGCGCCACAGGACCCGGCCGTCCTTGCACCTCACGAGGAAAGTGGGGGTAGAGGCCATGAGGACCAAGCCGTTGGGGCCTAGGACCCACTCCCCCATGTCCTCCAGCCTCATGTGGTCCGGAGGCACTATGGTCAAGACGCTCTTAGAGGCGTAATACCTCACGGTCTTGCTCTTAAAGAGCATCTTGCATGCCGGGCAGTGAGGGGAGGCCACCAGGACCAATTCGGCATACTTCAGAGCTTGGGTGGTGCCCTTTAGGCTGGTGGTGTCGCTCTCGGAGGGGTTATACTCCCTTGCTTTCCTACGAGGCATTAATACCAGCAATATATGCCAATATATGGATACTCGCATAATATGGGCCGAATTCGTTATGGGGCTTGCGGCCATAGGCCTAACTTTCACCAGCTCCCCATGGGTGGGGATAGCCATGTGGCTCATTATCCTCGCGTCGGCCTCATACGCCACCGAGATAACCATAGCCCTCTACGACGTGAGGGTATGGTACAACGTCATGGTGGTCTCCGCCCTTGCGGCCATGCCCCAGGCTATTAGCGCCGTGGCCCTCGCATTGGGAGGCAACGTAGAGGCGGCATGGATAGACACCATACTCAGCACCGTAGTGGACGCCGTATTTGTCACGGCCCTCGTGAGGCCCTACGCCCCGGGCTCCCCCTACATTAGGCGCCTATTGCCGTCCCTCATATTGTGGTCCGCGGCCGCCTTGACCGTGGACATATACGCCAGGTCCGGCATACAATCCTCCTTTATCACCACCATGCTAGTGATAGCGGGCTATATCGCCCTGCCGGCCTTGATAGTGCTGAACCTGGGGGAGGTGGTGGGAGGCCGGCCGCCCCTCTCGGTCATAGGGACGGCCCTGCTGAACACCCTAGGCATGGCCTACGGCACATACTACCTAATACAGAATATTTACGCCCTCACGGCCACGGAGGTGGGGCTTGGCCTCACGTCGGCCTTCTTGACCGCCTTGCCGGACCTGGTGGCCGCCCTCATGATTAGGGCCATCTACGCCAAGATAGTGGGCTCCGAATCTGACGCCGAGGCCGTCGCGACAATGCTTGCGTCGGCCGTCCACGACCAAGTATCCGTCCCGGCCGTGATCCTACTCCTTGTGGCCGGAGCCGGCTCTACCTACCCCTCGCTCCTTAACCTATTCGCTATAGCGGTCAAGTTCACCCTACTCTCGCGACGCTATTACTATCTTGTGGGCCTACCCGCGTCGTTGGCTTTGGTTGTATTCCTAACTCTAGGGCACGGGCTTTAATGAGGGGGAGGGCGTCGCACGGCACATATATGAGCTTGTCGGACTTAAAGGCCCCCTCTACGCCGAATATGGTCCTCAGCACCTCTAGGTATAGCGAGGCGTCCCTGAGCTTTCTAAGTCTCACGTAGAGGCGGCCGTTGATCTCGTGCCGCCTCATTTTGTCGCAATCGAGGGAGGCCAATTCCTCTATGATCTTTCCGAAAGCCTCAGCAAGTAGGGAGGACATGGAAAGCCATAACAATTCCCTATTTAGAGTTATTTCACGGGGGCATTTTTACCTCGATCCGTAAATTACTCACCTGCCCGTAGAATTCCGGCCCCCTTTAGAGCCTCGGAGGTATCCTCGGAGGGCCGCCCTTTACATAAGAAAGCGCAGCTATACGCCGACACATGGGAATTTAATGGCTTTCAATTGGGGGATTTCCTCGGCCGCCCAGCCCCCGCCATTTTTACCTCGATCTGTAAAATTGAATTCTACCACGTTTCGTAAATTACGTCCGGAGTAAATTACGTGGACCTGTAAAAAACCTATAGGATCCCTCCCTCGTAGAACCGGAGCACCACAACCCTATCGTTGCCCTCCCCCTTTTCCTCGTTAGGGAATAGCGGCCGGCATACCACCATCTTTACGCCGTGGTCGTTCACCGACTCCTTGCAAACCCACTTCATGGCCTAATTGCCGGCCGGGTTTATAACCTCGTGGCCGTTGGTAGGCACGGCCGGACCCTTGTCGCTATAGGGCCTCAGCACCTCGATTATGTCATCTATCCTGGAGCACGGCACCATGAACACGTTGCCCTGGGACCTGTAGGGTATGTTTAGGCGCTCCAGGTAGAACCGCACTTGCATGACCCCGTATTTCTGACGGGCCGTGCCGAAGCTCACGGAATACTCCGAGTCCGAGGCCGACAGTGACCGCGACACGGTGACCGACACCACGTCCCCCACGGAGGGGTGGGGGATATACCTCACGTCAAAGGAGGCCCAATAGTCGTTCTCGATCACCTTGACGCCGCGCCCCCGACAGTCGTTGGCCCTAA
>Ga0080004_1151250_pt1 | contig 18172 bp, 18 predicted proteins | sample WasSprMetagenome_FD_69207 | JGI IMG/M metagenome (GOLD analysis project Ga0080004, IMG submission 69207) | Sulfidic aquatic microbial communities from Washburn Spring, Yellowstone National Park, USA - WS (SPADES assembly) (version 2) | ecosystem: Environmental > Aquatic > Thermal springs > Hot...
ATTCCCCTTAAAGGCATTGAAATGAGAGAGAAAGCGTGAGAGAATTGAGGCGAAAAGATGGGTGCCCCTAAACCAGTGAACACAGCTGCCAAAATACGCCCTGAGAAATTTAGCAGTAGTGGTCTTGCCGGAGCCATCTGGGCCTGAAAGCACTATCCTCATGGCGAGTCCCTTGAAGCACCCTTAAGAGATCGCTTGCATGCAATACTGCAGGGGCTCGCTTCATCTCCTCGCTCTAGTCATAGCACAGTTTTCCTCGGGTGCACATAGAATTCCTACTGTTTACTATTTCCTAACGCAATGTATTATCCCAAAGTTCCTTCCAAGTTTCTTCACAATCTTACATCGGTAATCACGAGACAATACCTTCAATAATTCACTAGGCTTACCGCCAACGTTTGAGTGATACTCAAGTATGATCTCATCAAATAGTTTGACATGCACATAGTCATTGAGTATTATGCCGTACTCGCATCCTTCACAATCCATCTTAAGCACTGCGTCGCTGCCAATGCCGTACTTACTGATAATATCGTTAAGGGTCACCACCAGAGCCCTATCATCGTAATTCTGGTGCGCGCTCATGGCATCACCTTAAGCCATGGTACGATGATTAGTTGTGGGAGGTTGTACTCTTGATGCAGATATAAGCCTAACTCACCTAACATCTCTCCGTGGTCAGACGTAACAGCTATCTCCTCATGGTTTACCCCTTCGTCTAAAGCGTAGTCGATTAGTTCCTTAACGTATCTTAGAGCTAGCACTAAGTTTGCATAGTAGGCATTTACAACTCTAGACCTCGGCGCACCGATGGCCATAAGTCTCCGCCTCACGGTGTCCGGCGGCACGTAGTCGTGGATCGAGGCATCTCTCATGAGCAACAGTGACAACTCCTCGTCAGCGACCCACGGAAAGTGAGGTTGCGCATACCAGACGACGTCCCTTCCACTAAGCCCGACCCTCTTCACCATGCCATTAACCTCGCTTGGTAATACGGTTCTTAAGTGCCTAGCTCTATTCGGCCTTATCGGTATCACCTTGACATTTCTACCCCTTGGCACGAAATGCTTGATCCTGACGTCGTGGCTCTCAATACCGATGCTCACATAGAACACCCTTACATTATCGAATTCAGGATAGGAAAACACTCTGGGTAACCAACCATAGGTGTTCGGCGGCGGCACCCTAGCCCTGATCAACAAACCATGTAGGTATCTGCCGTAAACTCTCTCGAATGCATCATACCTAGCATCATCAAGCACAATTAGTAGAAACCTCTGCCTTTTAAGTAAAGACCTGAAGAGGGCAGTCCACGGTACGCACTTCCTGACCCCTTGTAGAGTACCTAGGAACTCGCTAATGAAATGCCTAATCAAAACCTCGTGAAAAGCGCCAAGGGCGCTCCGCTTTAGAGACTGCGCAAAGCCGTGTACATCGTAGCTAAGAAACGTGCTTGACCACCTCGCTTAACACTTTATCAACTACCTCCGCAATATCCATGTCCGTAGTGTCTATAATAAATGCGTGATGTAGCTTGCTCAGGAATGCGTATTCCGATAACACGTATCGTGGTTGGGGGTCGCCGTAACCCCTAATTGTCCATCTACGCTTTAACTCAGATACGTTAGCTCTAAGCACCACAGTAATGTCCGGTGGGTACTTATTAAGTAATGCATTTATGATGTTCATCGGAATGTCGATGAATTTACCTTTTAACTTGAGATCGATAATTGCGTACATGTAGTCAAATAATGTTGAGTGCACATATTCCTCAGAAACCACATAATACCCAGCACGCCTTAGCGTTCTAGCGATGATGAGCCTGGAAGGTATTGAAAAGAGGACGTCGAGGTAGAGGGATAACATAGCCAGCGCTCTTGCCAAACCAACACGCCCGCTCTTGGGTATTGCGTACCAAGGCGCATGACTACTATCAAGGCTTAATAGTTTTGCCGTGAGGATCCACAATATGTATGCTGGTCCGTGAAATGACTTAATGAATAAAGTAAAGGTTTTAAACCCATGGGCCTCAAGTGCTTGAGCTAGGCCTCTAATTACTGTGGATTTACCGACGCCGACAGGCCCTAGAAACGCTATTAACTTGCCCCTCTTGGTCATCGTTACTGCACACTTAATCCCTCTAGCCTATTGATGAGCTCGGTGATTACCCTATCAAGGCTATGAAACTCTCCAACGTATTTATAGCCCTCCTGGCCAAGCCCCCTCCATCTATCGCCTTCAAGCAACCACTTAAGCCCCTCAGCGAAGTCATCCCTCTTAGTCCAGTAACCGAATCTCTCCGTTAAGCCGTCGGGGTTCACGGAGCTCAATAGCGCGCACTTATGCGCTAGAGCCTCCAGCATCGCTATCGGCAATCCCTCCCTGATGCTCGGCAACACCATTATCCAGCACCTGCTGAGTATTCTTCTTTTCTCCTCCTCGCTCACGAAGCCCTTTATCTCTAAGTTGGGCAGCCCAGCGTACTTGCCGACGACCTCTCTGTACCTATCCTCGTAGAGCACGCTGGGCCTGCCCATCGCTATGAAGCGCACCTCTGGGAACCGCTTTGCCAGCTCGAAGAAGAGCCAGTACCTCTTCTGGGGGTCCATCCTGGCCAAGTAGCAGACCAAGGGCTCGTCGCTCTTCTCTAAGCTCTTCTCGTCGGGTATGCGGTCTACGGGGTTCGGGAGGTAGACCACCTTGTCCGGATCGACGCCGTACAACCGCCTCAGCTTGTCGATGTAGAACCTCGCTTGGCTCAGTATTAGGTCGGCCCTCTTATAGGCCATGCCGAAGACCATTTTGTTCGCCCAAAACCTGGCCTTGGAGATCCTATGGTATGGGTCTACGGAGCCGAGCAGTTGGTAGTCGGACCAGTCGAAGGGATCTTGGGCCCAGACGACGTGCTTGGCGTCACACGCGAGGGCCTCCGCTATCAACGTCTCGACCATGGCCTCTATCGAGATGAAGACGTCCGCTTTCACCTTCCTGATGGCTTTTGCGAAGCCGTAGTAGTCGCGCAGGTGCCTGAGCACGGACTTGGTCTCGAAGGCATAGGGGTACGTGATGACCTCTATGCCGTCAATGGAGTACCTCTTGGGGCAACCGGGGTCTCTCCACGCAAGGATAGTAATGTCGAAGTCACGCTTGGCGAGCTCACGCCCAATAGTTCTAACAAGCCAGCCGAACCCTCCATGTCTCTTCTCTGTAAAGGCCTCACTTGCTATAAAAGTAATCCTCATTTCACAAACCTCGATTCACACATTTTAGCATTATCCTGACTCATTACAGACTCAATAAACCTCCTAGTTTATTCTCGATTTCCTTCTTGTTAAATAGCTTAAGTGCATGTTCTCTCAGCTTCATCCCAATATCCGTAATGCTATCCCTTGACTTTGATAGAAGCATTTCTATCTTATCTACAAACTCGTCAATATTTCCAGGTGTAAACAGGTATTCCTCAGCTGGTGTTTCCCTGACTATCTCAGGCACGCCGCCGACCTTGGCGGCTATGGATATCGTGCCCATTAACATGGATTCGATAACTGTGTATGGCAGTGGTTCCTCCCATATTGATGGGAAGAGCAGTGCGTATGCCTTAGCATGCAGTTTGATTACCTCCTCATAGGGTAATTCCTCATAAACTACGCAGTTTCGAGTAGGCACCTCGCCTCTCTTAACTCCTGTCATTATAACCTTTAAATCACTATGCCTCTTTAAGACCTCATCAATAGCCTTGAGAAGGATGTGAAAGCCCTTTACGAAGCTGGAACCACCAAGATAAAGCAGGATCTTCTCGTTAGTTGATCTCTTATCTGCAAATGGCATGTTTGGCAGTGGATTGTAGATGACCGTTGTTCTGCCTCTGATCTCCGGCATCATCCCCTCAATGATTTCACGCTGCCTATTCGATACGCAAATAATCATGTCGGCTTGTGATACCCACCTTCTGGCAAGCCTATTAATGGGTGTGAGTGGCGATGCGATTAACGCTTTTGCTAAGCCGTGTTGATGTGATTCGTAGTAAAATGTTCGCATAAAATCGCTTCTAAATCGATCATTATGAAAAATGACTGCCGTGTAAGATATAGGTTGATAATCATGTAGGTGAACGACAACCCTCCTCTTTAATGTCTTAGCCACATGGATTACTGGATAAGCATAGCGAGGTATGTAGACGATGTCGGCCCACTCAACAAGTCTCCTGAACCAGTTCTCTTTGCACAATGCATAGGTGCTAAGCCAAAGCCTTAATTTGTTGCCAGCTTTAAGACTAGGTTCGTGGATAAACTCAACACCATTTATCACTTCGTAATTTTTAACACCCGTAACCACTTTAACCTTGAAACCATATCTAGCCAGTATCTTAGTTATTAAACGAGTAGCCAATACACCGCCTCCGCCCCTAGGCCACCAAAGCTCCTGGACAATTAGTATCTTTAATTCGCCCATGGCCGATTCATTTTATGAACATCTTTTAGTTAAATCTAAGCTAAATAAAGTTAATATGTTGCATCTTCATTTTTAATGCGCGCGCATATTAGATTAATCTCGCTCCCCACGTTGGGCGTAAATTATCCAAGAGTGGTTTACGTACTGTTCAATACTAAGTTTGAATCCGAATTTCTCTAAGAGTCTGCAACATTCTTCAACAGAATCCGTAATAACAACCAATTTCATTGTATTCTCTAACGTCTTTTCAGCCCCCTTTAAAATTTCCTCCCTCACAATTTATTTTTAAAAAATCAACCTTCCGAATGCCATGACTAGCCATAATATTGTCTAAAGTATCGGTTGGGACCTCGATAAAACTATACTTAGGGATTTTCGTCGAATGACCACCCATGTAAAGTGGATCAAGATATAGCCTTATCTTTCCCATCTTAATTTCGGTTACAGCTTTATTGACGAGCCGAACGTTGTTAAAACTTGAAACATTATATCTTAAGCACGCAAAATTCCTTGGTTCCGGCTCGATAGCAATAACAACTCCTCCTTCACCTACTTGAGTTGCTGCATGAATTGCAAATTCCCCTACCGTGGCCCCCACGTCAACGACCACATCTCCATGCTCCAACTTGAAATATCGCTCATAAGTGTCGGAAACATCGCGTAAAGAAGGCATATAGGGTAATGGAGTCATAATCTTTAAATTTCTCTTAATGACCAACCAAAGCTCATTCTTTGGAAGAATGATACAAAATTCTCGTTTATATAAAAGATGATAAGCAGACGCTATTATGCCGATAAGCCATCTAGGAAGTTTTCTAATGCGCAGGAGTTTGATTCTTTCTTTTGTTTTAATACTTATAGTTTCGCACCTCCCTATAAACCTCCTCAATTGATGAGAATTTTACACCGCTATTGATTAGTAGATCTAGAATTTTATGCCAGAGCTTTACCATTCTATTATCAGTAAAAGACCAGTAATGGCTTACAACTGTCACATAGCGATACTTCGATAGGAACCTGCATACATTCTCAAGGAGTAGGTCAAAGGGTGGCTCAACATACAATCCTTTGTCTTCTAATACTAAAACTTTATTTTCAATTAATACATAGTTTATTCCTCGAACGCGACTTTTAAGAAAAGGAACCATGAAGTTGAGCGGCATCGGTTTCGGTACGAAGTCTAAGATGCCTCTTTCCATAGACCACCATGCTGTTTGCGTTAATGATAGCGTATTAAGCATCACTCCATGATACATTTCTAATATGACTGGCCATGCTTGTCTACATAAATAATCACGTGGAGGTGTAAAAAATTTGGCCGTAGTGCCGAAAGTCTCCTTTAAAATTTCAGCACCTAAACACATCCTCTTCATAAATTCGATAGGATTACTCATTCTAGATTCGGAAAGTCCAGACCTTAATGTATGCGTATAGCCATGCTGTATAATTGTGAAATTATTCCCCTTTATGAAATCGATGAGATCTTTATTATCATTGATGCTGTACAAGAGATTTCTTCCGCGAAAATTTTGATCTATAAATGGCTCTTTAAGTTTACAGTCACTCACAGGAATTATTGCAAGATTAATGGGTAAGCTAAGCTCCATTAAAGGCTTATGTAACTTCAATAGGAAGTCTGGTCTTGTGAAATAGTTCACATCGTCCTCGCGGATTAAGACCTTAGCCGCAAATTTTCTTGTAGAGAGCAAGATACCGCATCTCCATCACTTTGGCTGAAAAGTTGGTTTCAACATGTTTCCTGCAATTTTTTGGATCTACTTTATCTATCAGTTTAGTGGCTTCGATCATTTCCTCCACCGACTTAACGAGGTAGCCCGTTTTTCCATTCTCAACTATTTCAGACATGGGATGACGGTTAAAGGTTATTATTGGAGTCCCGCAAGCCATTGCTTCCAGCAATGCAAGCCCAAAAGCCTCATAGCGCAAACTCGGAAATATTAGCGCTTTGGCTTTTTTAAGAACATTTTTCTTGAAAATTCCCCCTATATTCCCTAAGTACTTAATGATTCTTCCATCAACCTGTGGTTTTATTACTTTAGCAAAATATTCAGGGTCTCTTATAGGACCTGCTATTAAAAGTCTTTGCCTCGCGCGTTTTGCTATGTGTACAGCAATATGCACGCCTCTAGCAGGATATATAGCACCAAGATACAATAAATAATCATCCTTAACGTCATCGAAGGGGTATTCTGAGAGCTCTATACCATGAGGAATTATTGCCACAATGTTAAAAGCTTTACCTAATAGCTCCGCCTGTCCCTTAGAAAGTGCAACGCAAGGATGTTTGAATAACGAGTATATCCTTCCCTCCCGAGTAGCTAGAGGAGGATCGTAATGCAAGGTACTTATAGTTGGTACATGCACTTTATTTAGGAGGGCAGAAATCTGGAGCCCTGGAGTCATCAGATGGTTATGAACTATATCATACTCGTCTTGTAAGGCCGTAAATAAACTATAAAGTGCGTGAATGCCTTCGGCAAGCCTCGGTATGGTGCTACGTGGCGGTTTGTGAAACAATGTTCTCATCTTAAACATGGAAGCGACAGAAGGATTGGCTATGCCCATGATTATCACAACGTGTCCGTCCTCCACTTGTTGCTTAGCCAACCAGTAAATTATGCGCTCGGTACCACCATATGAATGGGGTGGTATCATATAAGATATTGGAGCTACATGTAATATTTTCATAAAGATTCTGGATGTTATCGTTTTTCGGCTAGTATCAAAAGTCCACCCGCTAATGAAGTCTTCTTCGAGAAAAATCTTTCAAGCCAGTTAGCAGCTCTGAATCTATATTGATATGGAATAAACTTTCTTGAAATTATAAAGAAATTATAAATAGCTAACATATCGCTTAAGCCTTTAAAAGTATATCCGCAGACATGCCCTAGATCCCATGGATCGCTAATGCACGTATATTTCCGCACTTTAGAGGGTAATCCTATCACGTAGTAGCGCGATGGTGTTGGCGTATGTGTAGTTTGATAGCCGAACAAAAGGAGTACTCTATTCAGCCAGCTCGCAAGGTTTGGTGTTGTGATTAGCAAATAGCCTCCTCTTCTTAGTACCCTGAAGCATTCAGCGAAGAAATTATCACTAAAGGGTAAATGTTCTATTAACTCAATAGCAGTTATTAAGTCGAAATATTCATCTGCAAAAGGAAATTCATCCTTAGCAGCATCCAATCTCACGAACTTCAGCTTTTGTGAAGGATGCAGATCGCCCACATCTATGCCGTAAATTTCTTCAGCTCCGACAAGCTCAGCCACTTTTAATGTAAAACATCCATCCCCACAGCCGACATCTAAATATCTTTGAGCTAAGATTTTATATTTGCGCAGTAAACCCAATACTTCCTTATGGATTAAATTCATAGAGAAACCCTTATAGACTTAATGTCTAAGGTATCTAAAGGCTGAATAAAAAGTGCTTATAAGCATAACTACTGGGATAATTGATGGAAGGAACAAGTAAAATGCCCAAGCTTTTCTCCTCTTTTGCTGGAGAGTCTTTCCTATGAGGTATTCGTTTAGTTTAGCTTTCCTCCTCATTATATTAACGAAAATGTCCTCCCCTCTCATCCTTAAACGTTCATTAATGATATTTAAAAGTTTTCCTTCATTTAAGTCGTTTATAGGTATAACATACTTAGATTGCCCCATTGAACTAAAGAGTGCTTCTATTTTCGGAGCATAACTGACAGCAATTACGGGCACGCCTACACTCATTGCAAATATTAATGCGTGTAGCCGAAAAGCCACTACTAAATTCAGCTGACTTAGTAGTGTCATTAGATCTTTTGGTTTAAGAAGTTGCTCAACAACTATAACTTTTTTGCTCCCTACTATGTTAGCAACTTTCTTGAGTATTTCATAATCGACCTTATCTGTAGGGAAAAATATTAAAGTGACATTGTATTTTTCAGCAAGAAAATTACATACATTAGTTATAATTTTTAACGCATTATTATGGTGTTCTCTTGATGAGTAAAAATAATACATGGGATCATATGACGCTACATTAATTCCTATTTTAACGTCATTCGAAACGATGTTTGAATTTCTAGTTGGTGGTTGTAAAAGGAAGGCTAAATCAGCCGTTACGTAAACAGGTGGTTTGGTAACGCAATAATATTCCCTTATAAGCCTCTCTGAATATTCATCCCTGACAGTAATCAAGCGAGCATTTTCTAAAATTATTTTCACAAATGATTTCATAAGTTTATATTTTGTAGGTAAAACACCACACCCACAAAACACTATGGGTATTCCCAGAAATACAGCCATCCCTGCAAGTAGCATACTTCTAAAGTTTCCACCAATCGTATCTCCTCCTACATATATGAATGCATCCGCTTCACGCAGAAAACGAAGGATTTTTGGCAGTTTTTCGGGTTTGTGGAATTCAGATATCGAAACTGCATCTGTTACATGATAATTGTCTTTTACAAATTTTTCATCAGCAACTAGTGCGTATATATTAATATATCCAAACTTCTTTCTTACTAGTTCAATGATTGCGAAAAGTATTGCATTGTCTCCTATATTAGTTCCTGCCCAACTCAACACTAATAATTTTTTCATCTTAAAATGCATGCCTTACATTTTGTTAAAAGTTCTTTTAGTGCATAGTATGTAATCCATTTGACACCTCGGTACTTAGCTAGACAGCATAACTTAATTGCGCGCGCATGCTTTCTAGGCTTATAATTTTGGAGATCAAACTGTTTAAACCATCTGAAGAAACCTTCCGAGCCGTAAAGTTTACCATCTATTTTACCGGGGATATTCTTTTGTATATCCCTCCAAAAGAAGAGCCATTCAGAATCAAGTTCAAGAGCTCTCTTCATGAAAAGTTCACGAATAAAACTAAATGTTTTAGCATTTACAGGGAAATTGCATATTTTAGGATCTATATCCTCTAAAACCAACCCTACAATGGTTTTTAGACACTTTATGCAATGTCCACAATTATATTCTATTATGCAACTTCTCAGGTATGGCAAATAGCGGGGATGTTTCCTCAGAATTTTTATTTTTTCCTGTCTACTAAGTTCATAACCATCATGTAATATTTTAACACCTGCCCATGAAATATTATTGTCAATTAATGGATCTGAACCCCATGGCTCATTGAAGTCCTTTGTATGTGTAGAAGATATAATAATTTGTCCGATCTCTCTCTTTATGGTTAAGGGGGCGCATAGACCCAATGTTATTAGACCATGACCTACCCTTCCCCACCATCCGTTAACTCTGTAATCCCTGCTAAGAACCTTGTCATCTATTATTTCCCTAGCATTTGTCTTGATAAAATGAACGTTTACATTTTCATTTTTTGCAAAATCGGCGAGGTTTCCCCTAACCATATTCCATAATCTGACCTTGTATGTAGGTATATCAAGGCCCCATATTGAAATTAAATCCGTCACCTTACCTTTGTTTCTTACATAGGATGCAAGTGAGTCCACACCACCGCTAAATAACAGAGCACATTTATCTCCATGAATTTTGTTAGTTATAAATTTCTCTACATTAATCTTTGTTGAAAATGAAAATTGAGAAAACCACTTTCTAAATACCGACTTTACTACATCTAGCGATTTTAGGTAATCGCTATCTGCATACTTTATAGTGACATCTGCGCCAGTAGCCCAAGCGATGGGTATGACTGTTGAAAGGGCAGGGATAACCACGATACCTTCATTTACCTCTTCTATATTTACATCATATTCTACAGTCAGTTCTTTACTTAGGAAGTATTTCTTTAAACTATCTGATACCTCCAATCTAAATGTAATTTTATTTTCTGAAACTTTATCCGATATACTTATATTCCGCATTATTAATCACATAGCTTCAGTAGGCATATCTTATCTCGTAAACTCTATAAAGACCAGCGCTACCTAAGTCAATGCTAGACATATCTTGAGACTCTTTAAGACTCTTATTCGGCATAGCGACATATACTGAACAATGCGCACGCGCCAGTATATTCGTTTTCTTAGAGCCTTTTTATAATATCTACTAACTTCATTATATGATTTTGCCAAGTGTATCTTTCTCTGCATATTTTCCAACTTGTATGACCCATTCTTATTGCCAATTCAGGGTTAAAGACGAACTCATCTACATATTCAGGGATTGCGTCTTCATGGTCAAAGAAGAATCCGTGCACTCCATGCTCAAAGAGCTCAGAGGCACCAGCATCTTTAGGTGCTATGGGTGGAGTTCCATACGATGCCGACTCTATTATAGGCATGCCGAAAGGCTCTCCAGTTATAGTGATGCTACAAAGGGCTCTTCTATATAGCTCCTCCAGTTCCTTATCAGTAGGATTCAGTACAATGTATGAATGCCTTAAGCCACTTCCCCTTATAAGACTCTTAGCTCTTTGCGAACTATAATGGGAACTTCCCGCAAAGATAGTAACAAATTTACCCTCGCATCGCATCAAAAGCCTCGAAATCATATGAACACCTTTACCAACAGATATCCGCTGAGGAACTAACACTATTTTATCTTTGCTTTCAGGTGATTTTGTAACAACGTCACAACCAGGGGGTACAACATATGCACCCAATCCGAAGACTTCACGCAACCAGATTTTCATCTTAGAACTTGATGTAACAACGGCATCAATAAGATCGAAAGAATTTAGGGAATATCTGCATCCTATCCTTATGAGATTCATTAAGCTTGGTGGATTTGTGGGATTATGAACGTACAGTATAAGCTTAGCATCACTGAACTTCTTTAAGTATTTTGCGAGAGGCAAAGCAGAAAGGTTATGTAACAGTATAATATCAGGTTTATTAGTTAATGTCTTTCTTAAATATTTGCCAAGCATCTCTCTAAGTATGGAATTGCCAATCTCTTGCAATGGCTGTGGGATGGGATTTTTCTTTATAAATAGTATCTTAGCTTTATAGTATTTCATAAGTACATCACGAGGCATGCGTAGGTTAAATACCAATAAAACATATGAACTATAGCCAGATATGTTCATAAAATGTGATTCGGCAAATGCTACTCTAAGAACGCCTCCGAAAAGCCCTTCATTAACTATATGGACTATCTTCATTATGTGCGCGTGCGGCGCGGCCTGAATAAAGCCTTCAACGCCTCTTCAACAGCGTCACCGTGCCCAACCTCCCAGTAATGCAGTGTTGACTTGGGTATCTTGACGCCTAGGTAAACTTGGGATGGGCCCTCAGCGTACCTCAAGCTGGCCTTACGGACCTCCTTCAAGGCCGAAGCCTTCACGTATAGCCTAGGAGGCCTCCCAAACCTACATCCTCAAGCATCGAGTCAAACTCATTAAGTCCGAGACATAATCCAGGGCAGCCATCAACAGCCAAACATCGTATACCCTTCATCCCATCTATGGAGCACAAAGAGGAGATAGGCGAAAAGCTAAGTAGCAGCTGGACATGCCCTGACAGCTATAGCTATTAAATATCTACCCTGACCTAGTAAAGGCTACATACTGACCTGCACTATAAAATAAATTAATAGAGGTTCCATTAATCTCCTCGTATAGCAACGTTTTTGGTAACTGAACTACATGTATGACGTAAATAGTGTTATTCTCTATTCGTCCTTGTAGTAGCAATCTATAGTCTCTTTCATATTTTGGATCTCCTGGGAAACCCATGAAAGCTCCGACGTTGCCATATGGATTAATATAAAGGAACGCGGGTCCAAACGATGTTTTAATGGTTTTATCTGCAGGAACGGACAGCAGAAGAGATCTAGCGATGATAAGCTCTCTCTCCCCTGCAACAAAATAGCCACCCCCCATAATTACTTCAGGTTCTTTCCGAAAGGTGTGTACTCCCATGAGCATGGGATCTTTAATTGCTACTGACGCAGATACCGTCACTAAAAGTATTAGGGATAATGCGATAAGCTTTGAAGAAGAGCGCATGGCCTTTAAGGTCACGAGAGCAGCTGCTGGCATTAAGAGTATGAAGCCTGGGTACATACTTGTATGAAAACCGCCACTTCTAGTATAGGCTCCTACCAAGCCGATGGAAAGGAAGAATGCTCCTCCCATGGCAAGCGAAGGAATTAACACTGAATACCAAATCTTCTTTTTTAGAAGGGTATAAAGGATTAGCGCTCCGGCCATAGCAGCGGGTGTAGACCAAGCGTAAGACTGAATGGGATCAACACCGGCCCTTTCATATAAAGGAGCGATCTTTTCTTCTTCCTCCCATTGAAACATTCCAACTATATAATTTTTCATGGAGTGAAATAGAGGTTCAAAACCTCCACCATAAATCCACCTCGCAAGGGTGATTATGGTTAAATAGACCAGCCATGCTCTAAACAGTGGATTCTTTAACGCAGCTTTTGCTTCCTCGTTAGAGTTCTTCAAAAGGAGACTTCCAAGAAGAATTCCAAGGAGCGCGAACAGCTCTAAACCAGCTGTCGGATGGTAAAAAATGGCAGCGATATATGATGTCATCGATATCAAGGTAGCTATTGATGAAATTCTACCTTTAAAAATTTTGGTAAGTATGAAAATTGAAATAAGAACCAACATCATACCTGCAAGCTTACAACAGTGTTCTAAGAAGTTTAATGGAGGTGTTATTGCAAGTATCAATATTGCTAGAATTCCTGCAATCCACTCTTCCGTAAGCTTTATGACTAAACTATAAAGCGTAAGGTCTATGGTGAGGACCATAAAGAATGGAACCAGCCATTGAGTTGTATCGAATATTGGTGAAAATCCTGCAACGTAAAAAAGTATAAGAAATAAAGTTAAGTCCATTGGAAGAGGATTATAAACAGGGTGTAAGAGGGGTCTACTTGTATCATAAAAACCTTCGGTAGCTATTCTAGCAAGAGCTGGATGTCTTTCGGCTATAGAAATTCCATAACGAGGATTATAAACTATAATAGCATGAAGGATGATCACCAGAAAAAGCATCGCCTTTTTAGTCCACATTGAAGTTCTTACATCGCTTGATTGCAACATACAAAGCATTAAGAGTACCACAAAAGGAAGAAGGAGCGAATAGAGCAAGTTGCCTTTAAAACCGAGTACAAAGACGCATATAAATAATGCTAATGTTAAAACCATTGCAGATATGGTAGAATATTTCAACTGAAAAGGAGAACTTTTATATTCAGATTTCAACTCCGCTTTTTCTGAAAATACTAAAATTAAAGTGTAAACTACAGTAAAAGCGCCTGTGAATAAAACTAAACTTTGAGTGAAGGATATCATATCTATCCTCAGACCAAATAACCTTTAGGGCTTATTCTTACTAGAAGGTGCAAGCTTATTATTCAAATTGCAAGATTTGCACCGATAGCGTAAACAATGGAGCCTACTATCAACACGTTTTAAGGAGCCTTTATTTACTATCAACGCATACCATGCACACGGGCAATGTTATTGTTTCTTAAACTGAGTTTAATGTAACCCTCTCAGCAATAGAGCTTCTTCCCTCCTCGCCTTGCTAGGCCCTCTTGCTGTACTTGACGCCAAACAGGTAAGAGTCCTGATAATTGCGCTTACACCGGTAATTGCCATAAGATGTCGAGAAGCTTGTAAGCCACTTCTCCCCACGTTAATATTTTTATGGTTTCGTTATCTTTCTCGTCATTTCTAGACCTTAGCTCCTCTACGAGGGCTTGCGCGAGGCTATGCGGATCCGGATCGGCGACCTTCCCGACATCGCTCTCCTCAACCCACTTGGAAGCTATGACACCCCTTGTCATGACGAACCTCTTCCCCCTCGCGAGGACCTCGTTTATCAGCAACGGGTAACTTTCGCCAGCGTGCCTAGTGGGAAGGACCACAATGTCTGAGGCATCGATGAGAGCTATCTTGTCCTCCTCGCTTACGTATCCAAGGACTCTTATCTTGTTCTCAACGCCAGCTTTCTTAGCAATCCTCAAGCACCTCTTCAGATACCCTTCATCGCCCTTACCAGCTATTACCAGAACGGTGTTGGGCTCTTCTTTAGCTGCACGAATAAAGGCTTTGACTAGTATGTCTAGTCCCTTGGTAGGATGTATCCTGCCAATATATGCTATAATCCTACCTTCAACACCATACTTCTTCCTAAAGTTTTCAGCCATGTTCGGTAAGCTTAAGTATTTTTCATCGATGCCATGCGGCACTACAATGGCGTCTAGGCCATACCTCTCCCGCAATAGTCTTTTTTCGTACTCGTTTGTTACAAGAGGTAAATCTACTATTTTTGCGAGGCTTTGTGTAAGTAATTTTTGATAGCTGTAACCCGCTATTCTAATCAATGGATTGTAATGGTGTTTCAGGTAATCTACACCTATAAAGTATTGCATTATAGATTTTCCGAATTTTATTTTAGCTTTTCTAACTATTTTGTATACAAAGTAGTATGTGTGGCCCCATCCAAGTACTACATCAGCTCCTTTGAGAATATCCATAGGAATATCTCTCGGTACTATGAGGAAAGGGTATCGGCTCTTCCAAGATCTTACTCTAACAACTGTAACGATACCTTCCTCTAGTTTATTCTCAGCATAAGCATCAGATGATATGACGTACACCTCATGCCCTAATTTCGCTTGCTCCTCTGCTACCCGCTGAACAGCTATTTCAAGGCCTCCAACAAATGGATAATATAATGTGGAAATATGAACTATTCTCATCAATATGCGTAAAAGTTATTATAACCAAATTGGCATTTTTATTTCTCTTGTTTATTCCAAACTATTTCCTTTGTCTCGATATTTCTCATTACTGCTATTATTAAGTATATTTGTTGTATTAACCATGTTCTGTATTCCTTTATTGACAGTGAAACTAGCCCGATGAACAACAGTGTAAGTGAAATAATCGATCTAAGCAAGAGTATGTCTGTCACCAATAACATAGCTGCAGTTAATAGAATCCATGGATTTATTGCATGTAAGTAAGCTTCGATCGCCAATATTTTTTTAAAAGTTTTGTTCTTTACTCTTAATTTTGTTGCCTTCATGAAGTGCTGTATTAAATGCTGCGCCCTCCTTATCCTCCATGAAGCATAATCTTTTGGAACCCTTTCATTAACCCATATCTCCGGCGTGATTGATCTATAGCCCATTGAGGCTATTTTTGTCGCAGTATGGCTGTCATCCGCACCTATGTCCGTTGGAAATCCGTTAACCTTCAAAAGCAACTCTCTCCTAAAAGCAGCAAGCTCTCCGTGGAATATCGGTGTAGAAAAAGCTTTGCTTTCCGCAAGCCTCAAGATGTTGTAGTAGTCCCTGTATCCTCCCTCTATACCTAAGAACCCCTGCTTCATGGGTTTCTTTAAGCAGGAAACAGCACCCACCGAGGGATCCGAAAACCACTTGGTAGTCTCGTGGACTGCGTTCTCGGGCCAGAAGGCATCCGCATCAGCAATTATTACAATATCGTTGTTTGCATGTCTTAAGGCCTCATTTAACGCAAATGCCTTTCCCCTTCTCTCCTTCTCCCTTATTAAAGTTATTTTGATGTCATTATTGTTGTTATACCATGTTTCCACTATCTCTGCTGTTTTATCATTGCTTGAGTCCACGATTACTATATCCATCAGCTCTTTTGGGTATGTTTGATTATAGAGGTTCTCAAGTCTTTCTTTTATTATTTTTTCCTCATTATACGTTGGCAGTATTATCGTTACTTTTGGTCTATAGTTTTCATCTATTTTTATGTTCCACGGTTTAGGTAGCCATCTTGTTTTCGCATAATAGTAGTAAGCTAACGGAACTCCAAAATGTACTCCAGCTAAGAACAGTGCTGTTAATTCTAACATTTCTCAGATATGATAATGTATGAAGGAGCTATTAGTAGTAGCTTCATTATAGTTAAGTGATAAATCTTTTTTATTTCTATAATTTTAAATCTTTCTTCTTGAAGAAGCAATAAGATTTTCTTTATGCTGCGCGCGCACGCGCCTGTATGTGGCACAGTTTTATGCTAATTCTTGTAAGCACTGCTATTGTTGAGATCCTAGTGTGCAGATGGAGGCGCTTATCAGGAGAAAAGTTGAGTAAACGGATATTTCATCCATTCAGCAGACTCCTGACAGCAGTCCTGACAGCCTCTCTGGAGCTAAGTTTCGGTTTCCACCCTATATTTTTAATTTTGGATATATCAAGGAGCATCATTTTCACATCTCCAGGCCACCCTCTACCATCCATAAATGGCCTGTAAACATACTCAACATCTTTTAGGCCCATCTCCTCAACCACTATATCAGCAATTTCCTTCACGCTTATCCAATCCTCAGAACCTATATTATAAACATTAAATTTATCCATATTCCTGAATGCAGCTAGGGTGGCCTCAACAGCATCATCAACGTAGATATACGACTTCCTCTGGGATCCATCCCCCAGTACTTCTAACCTTCCTTTATTTTCCTTCAGCTTTCTTATGAAGTCAACTATAACCCCATGCCTCATCCTCGGCCCTACGACATTTGCATACCTCAATATCAAAGCTCTTATCCCATAGAGCCTTGAATATGTCCCTATTATCGTCTCACAGGCCAGTTTAACGGCCCCATACACAGATATGGGATTAAGTTTATGGTCCTCGGGAGTTGGAACTCTTGCATCCCCATAAACGGTGCTTGTCGAGGCAAAAACTATGAAGGGAATATCCAGATTTCTGCATGCCTCCAAAACGTTGAATGTTGTTACCAAATTCTCATCAAAGTGTACCCTTGGGTTTACCGTGCTCACCCTCACCTCAGGGTTTGCAGCATAGTGGAATACAACATCTGCCTTTATTCCCTTTGCCCACTCCGGATCCTTTAGATCCCTTTTTAGAAACCTGAATCCTTTGCTGCCAAGCCATTTTATGTTATCCATGCTTCCGGAGCTCAGATTGTCCACTACAATAACTTCATTTCCCTCCGACATTAACCTGTCGACAAGGTGGCTTCCCATGAAGCCAGCTCCTCCTGTGACAACAGCCCTCATGTTAAAACGAGAAAGGATAAGGTTGTCATAGTGCTAACTCTGAAGCATTCTTGCTTTCTAAAGCAACGTATTCCTTTGCTTCACTGTATATCAACTTAAATTTTCTCATCAAGTCTCTGCCCAACAATGAAGGCATAGCGAGCACTCTCTTAACTTCCTCACCAGATAATCTGCTAAAATCATGTTTTAAGACGAGCACATTCAGTATTTCCGTATGCACACCATTCAGAGTTTTTAAAAATATTTTAGTATCTTTAGCCACATAAGTGTCAACCAGCCCTCCTATTCCCCCAATTCTGGTGGGCGCTTTCTCAAGTTCATCAATCCCTATGCCTAACAGCTCTCTGTCATGGCGGTAGCAGAGGGTTCAGTGTCGAGAAGAAACTTGATCCCTTAACCCTCAACTCAATCGATATGAATGCTTTAACAGCAGGAGCTGGAGGACTGAAGGAGCTGTCCAGAAACCCATAATCATATGAATTCCAATGGCTTTTTCGAGACGTATTCAACCATAACCGTCATGGGGTTAAGGCCTCTTGCCAGTATTTTCTCCCTGAGTTTACCGGGATCCTCATCAAATGCGATAATTTCTTGTTTATGAATCGCTACAAACATGCCGTCGTACTTTTCAACGAGGTGCTGATAGTTCTTTTTAAACCATTCACTGTTGCGCTCATGCTCCTCAAATAAGGTTTCAGACAATTTTTATCTCAGCTTATGAGAATTGACAGGTTCTTTAT
>Ga0080004_1129580_pt1 | contig 18166 bp, 33 predicted proteins | sample WasSprMetagenome_FD_69207 | JGI IMG/M metagenome (GOLD analysis project Ga0080004, IMG submission 69207) | Sulfidic aquatic microbial communities from Washburn Spring, Yellowstone National Park, USA - WS (SPADES assembly) (version 2) | ecosystem: Environmental > Aquatic > Thermal springs > Hot...
CATATTTGTACCAATATTTGTTGCAATATTTGTACCAATATTTGTACCAAATAACCCCCTAATATGTCTATTTACACGTGTGTGTGCAATTGTAAAATTTGCCGTGAGCAAGTGGTATAAACACGTCTTTAATTATGCAAAATAAACAAGTCTCAACACGTTGACTATTTCTTATTATGCAAAAACGTAAAATTTATAAGACCCTTATTACATATGTTAAGGATGGGTGAGGGGGACATGTCGCAAATAGACATAGAGCATGTGAAAAAACTAATAGAGAAAGCGAAGGAATTAGAGAAAGCTACAAGCGAGCTATATGAAAAAGTGAAGAGCAGTGATCTGATCAGGGCTGTTGAGAAGCTAAGTGAGCTAAATGACACATTAAAAGCGTTTGTGCTAAGAGACTATACTAAGTTCTCGATAACTATTATAGACGCCTGCGTCTCGTCTCAATGCGAGGATATTGAGCTGGTGGTGGGAAGGGAGAGTTTTAGATACGCAATTAGAGTAAAACGTAGCACGAGCATAGTAGACATATATAAAACATTCTTCGATGCAAACAGCGTGCTAGAACAACTGATCGACGATCTCTTGGGAGCAATGATCAATGTAGCTAGTGAAGTAAAGAAAAACACCGATCTCTTAGACAAGATCAGTAAGCTAGAACGAAACATTGAGTGGATCAACACGGAGCTAGACGAAATTAAAGAAAAGCTCGAAGACCCATAACTTTTTTTATCTTTTTTTCCGCTTGATCAGCCCCCCGACCGGTTGATCAGCGGTGTGCTGATCACCGGCGGGAGGGGGCACAAGTCCCGAGGTGTATGCGTATGGACTTGAAGAGCATTATAAAGCAAATAGTAAATAGCAATCCTTGGCTTAGCGGTTTATACGACTACATGGATGGCGACCCTACTGCGATTAGCGAGTCTAAGGAAATATTCGTTAAGGAGCCTGTGGAGTGTAGAGACCTAGAGGAGCTATATAACATGTTGAAGACCTATGACGGAGTGTACAAGTATAAGAGCCTACTGTTCTTCAACAACTACAACTATGGGGTATTTGTCTACGATATACGTAGACCAGATCGCTACATAGATAACATTAGCATTGAGTATATGAGTTTCGATCGCTTCGCTGATTTAGTAAACAAGTTGTTAAAGCGAAACATTTATTAACCCCTTTTTCCTTATATATAATCGGGTGAGACATCCATGTCTGAAGTCCAAGCCGAAGCACAAGTTGAAGACGTCCAAGCCCATGAAAACACTACACAGGAAAACACACTATCAACGCCTCAACAGGATATAACACAGTATCAGCGACAGTTTACTACTGAGAGCGTTGAGCCTAACGTGGTTGTAATGATCTACCTGCCAGACATCAACAAGTACATGGAGATCGGGCGGTATGTTGCAAAGAGTGCGTGGATAAAAGCAGAGATGAGCCTCATACACAAGACACTAATGTATAAGCTATCACTTCTATGTAATGGAGAAGAACACGCATTTAAAGCATTGAGTATAATGATCGAGTTCAAGGACAAGGTAATTTTCAAGCTAACAAGATAAGCCCTTTTTTTAGGTCAACCCCCCGACCCCGGGAGTCAATAGACCCCGGGCGGGAAGGGGTGGGGGTGGTTGGCGTGTATGTAAAGATCGAGGATGTGCTTGAAGCCGGCAGGAGCTTTGCCAAGTCCATTAAGAAGATAAACGCAGTATTGAATGATCAAAGCATTGAGAATACACTTGAAGAGCTGAAGCTATATGTAAGTGCACTGAGCGATCTACTCAATAAGCGTACTGGAAAATTCAGCGTTAGCGTCGATGAGCACGGTGGCGTATTGGTGTTTCACGAGTATATACCCGACATACTGCTCTACTACATGCCTACACATCAAGACGAAAAGATAAGCGACCTACTCGACAAGTTAATGGAAGACGAGGAGTTTAAGAAAACACTCGCTGAGAGAATAATGGGAGCGATGGCGTTGTTATCCATGATGCTAGCAGAAAGCATTAGAAAGGCAATTGATTCAAGCCTCTAACTCTTTTTTACTCCCTGTCCCAACTCTCCTTGTCATTTTCATTATGCAAAAGCAAAACATTTATAAACCCCTCTCAACATATCCTATTAACGGGTGGGAGCGTGAGGTTGAGGGAGTTCAAGGCTAGAAGTCTTGCGAAACTGGTCGAGATCAAGCGTGAGTTGCTTGAGAAGTACCCTGATCGATCCGAGAGAATAAACTACATCGTAGACCTCCTGGCCGTTAAGCTAGATAACTTGAGGACGTATACCTTGACAGACTACATATTCACACTGTACCAAGCAAGCAAGGAGTTCAAGGAGCTGGAGCAACTAATACCCAGCTATCAAGAGATAGATGAGCTATTAAAGGATGGCGAGTAGCACGGGTTGGCGGTGGCCGTGGACTCTAATCTACTAGTTGTTGCATCAGTGGTAGCATGCCAGTGAGGTATGTGTGTAAAAACTGCGGGGCTGTCTTGTACACCTCGATTGGCAGGAGCGATAACCCGCCTAGCCCCGAGTACGTTGCAAAGCTCTATAGCTACAAGTGTCCACGCTGTGGTGCAGACTTATCGAGGAGTCCGCTGAGTGTACGGGTGCGTAGGGCTAAGTGGATGGAGGAGAGGGATAGAGGCATGGTCACGGTCTCGATTAGGATACCGGTGTGGATGTACAATGAGATAGAGCACTTTGCGACGAAGAAGGGTTATGCGAGCAAGAGTAGCCTCATAAGGGATGCGTTGTTGAAGCACTTGAAGAGACTGCACGAGGAGGAGGGGGAGGCTAGAAGACCTGATCAAGGAGAGAATTGAGTAAAAATACCTAGCTCTAATACCTCACTTTTTTAAGCATTTTTTCAAACTCCTCTAGTGTGATTAACACTTTTCTTTTCCCGTGTTTGTCGTAGAGTATTATGTCGTTTAAAGCCTTCATGATCTTCTGTGGCTTATGCTCCCTTATTATCCTCAATAGTTTCTCACGCTCCTCGGGCTTCAGGCTCAACAACTTGCTCAATGTCTCCTCTAGTTTCTTTAATTGCTCATTGTTTGACACGGGAGATACACCCGCTAGAACTCTGGCTTCCACTTATCCATTTTTTCTAGTGCAATATATGCGATATACATGATCGCTATTAGGAGTAGACACGAGGCTACTATTATAAACATTGCTGACACCGCCCAGTACACTATTCTCTCCCAGATGGGTTTATTCGACGAGATCTCCATGAAGTAGAAGGATGCAACTATGAACACTAATACAAGCAATACTAACAATACTGCACAGATTTCCCGTAACACGTGGATCACCTTTTCATCTATGAGACTACTACTTCATAATTAAACATATTAGAAGAGGGAAAAAAGATCTAGATATATAAAAGTCAAGAATAATCTATTGTTGCTTTTCCTCTGTTTTCTCTTCATGCTTTTTTTCTTCTCCAATGATCTTTGGTTTCCTTACAGGTGTCTGAGTTGTCTGTGTTGTTGTCTGTGGCGTGGTTACTGGTCTAGGAATCATTGAAAACATTGTTTCAATAATCTTCATCATTGTCGTAGCTGTAAGCTCCATTATTCTTGCCCGGACGTTTTTAGGTAACTCCTTCTCTTTCTCCTTCTCCTCGGATTCCCTAGTCTTCTTTAACTCCTCGCTCAGCCTCCTAGCTACGGTTTCAGCTACTTGCTCGGGCCCGGCTCCCATTAGCTTACTGAAGTAGTCTATTGAGAAAGCCATTAGCTCTATTGCCCTCTGCTGGAATACCTGTACTACTCTAATAGCGTATGCTAGTGCACGTGGATCTACTCCCGTCATGTACTTGTAGTCTCTGTATAGTGCAAAAGCCTCGTATACTATGTCGCTGGGGTCTTTGCCCTCGCTCTCCATTATGCTTACTATTTCCTCATATAGCGATGGATCTTTCCTCTTCAATAACGCAAATATTCTGCCTGACTCAAAGCTCTCCGTGTCCACGCTCTTACTCTTCTTCTCCTTTTCCTCCCTGCTCACTGCTTTCACCGCTCTGCTTCTTTATTTCTTCTCGTAGCTTATCACACACCTCTTTATCCTTACACGTTATTCTCCAAACATAGTCTATGCATACATCTGGGCAGTCCTCGGGGCTTAATATTATTCGATCTACATACATCTCAAGCCCCAGCATCTCGAAGTATGGCTTCATGGTTTCCTCTAGCATTCTCTGCATTTCTATCCAAGACTTCAGGTCGTACATAGTCTCACCTGTCATAGTTGAATATCTTGTAACAGGTTAATAAGCCTTCAGGGAGATATCCCTGTCAGCAGGGGGGACTCTCCTGCAACACCGTATTATTGATCATGGAGAGCAATAGGTCTCAACAGGTCACTCTGTAATATATAAACCAGTATAATCAGCATTAATATTCGGGTGAGAGATATGGCAAGCCCATTTGACCTAAGCCAAATAGTGAACCTGTTAATGCAGTTACTGCCATTCGTGATCATATTAGCGATATTGCCAATGGTGATTAGGCTAGTAACGGGGCTATTTAAAGAGTAAAGAGGAAATAATATATGGCTAGTCCACTAGACCTAAGTGCTGTAATCAACATGTTAATGCAAATACTGCCGTTTGTAGTTATACTCGCTATTCTGCCACTTGTAATTAGGCTATTGACGGGTCTCGCAAAGATATAGAGTCAAGGACAAATCTAAATAATATTTTTTCATATATTTTTTTATACCTTTTTTTCCTTCTTTTTACTTGGTGGTGTAATGGATGAGAGTAGTTTAGTTAAAATAGTTGCAATTATATCTCTCGCAGTCATCTGCGTGTTTGCCCTTAGTCGTGGAATAGACAGTGTGCTGGTTGGCTCGATATCAGCCATCATAGGAGGTATAGCGGGCTATGAGGTAAGGAGAAACGAGGACAAAATCAAGGAGATAATTAGGCGGAGGCGTAGATGATAACGGTAATATACGATAACCTCGGCTACTCTTTCGTGAAAGTAGCTAGGCTCCTAGATAAAGGTCTAAGGCATATAGGCTATACTGCGGTGTCACTGATACCGTTACATGGAGTCTACTATGTGCAAAGCGGATTATCAATAATAATCTATGATACTAAGCTCTATGAGAGGAGGCATAGATATGTGAGCAATGCTGTAGAGGCTAAGAGGATACTGTGGCTTGACTCGCCAGCTAGCCCCAGCTCACTAGACCCCGGGGTTTATGCTGATTCCTGCCATGTGACTACTCTCCCATACTGGTATATGGAGTATAGAAAGTACATACCCGTGTCAGGCTGGATCCCGAGACCAATAGACTACGATACAGCTGTCAAAGTAGCGGAGTCTCCGAGAGAGGAGCTTTGCAGAGACCTGTGGGCTAGGTATGGCAGATACATCTTAACAGTGGGATCTGACAATGTGTTTATGCCTAGTAGACCTCCACGTAAGGGCTTAGACGCATATGATAAGCTCTGCGAGGAGATTAAGTTAAAGCATAATATTAAATGCCTATATGTTGGTAACTGGATCCTGAGAAACGTTGTCAGGGTTTCAGGTATCGGTGGCTTAAGTGAGTATGATTTACTTAGGCTTATGAGGTGTAGTGAGCTATTTGTATGGGCTTCTCGTAGCGAGGGCTTTGGTTTACCCCCTATTGAAGCCATGAGCGTTGGATCCATAGTTGTGTCCTCTAATGCACCGTTCAACGAGCTAATTACTGGCATCAAGTTCAATTATACTGAGGAAAAAGATGCGTGGTGCCCTGAGGTCGGGTTCTCGTTTAGAATATTTGACTACAATATAAGAGACCTAGTAGACGCTGTGGATTATGCTTTATCAATGAGTGATGACGAGAAGGAGGAGTTAAGAATAAAGGCGAGTTACGCTAGAGAAAGATACAGGCACGACCTAGTGGCACTAGCCCTCACTCAGGTGTGAGCATGGCGGAGGAGCCCCTCGACGAGTTCACCCGGGAGTTCACTAGGGTTATAGCACGCATAGGTGCGGTCATAGTCGCACTACTGCTAATACACTACCTGCTCTCCTCTGTCATGAAGCTGGAGAGGAGCGACGTGATCAGCATCATAAAGGAAGCAGTGACCGTCTCGGTGAGCAGGCTTGCGTAGCACGGAGCACAGTATAAAATACTGTAGAGGCATAGAGTACTCTGAGTGGGTGGTGAGCCTCGTGTCGGAGCGGGCGAGCCTAACAGCTGGTAGCCCGGGAGGTGCCAGAGTCTCCAAGTCCGTGGCTAGGCTAGCCGAGACTAGAGGAGAGGTCGCAGTAGCAGTCCCGCGGTCAGGGTGAGACCCGTGGGCTGGAAGCAGTTCTTCAGAATAACCAGTGGTGACTTCAAGCAGTACTACGACAAGGCTCAGAAGTGGGGCGACCTGTACCCCTTCGAGGTCACGGTCGGCGGGACAAAGCTCTACGGTGCCGGTCTCGCGGGATTGCCAGCCGAGGGGCAGGCAGTAGGGGGCTTCTCACCAAAAATAATCCACGTGCCCGGTGCCAGAACCCGCATTACAGTCAAGTTCATATTCCACGTCGACGCGAACACGCCGTACGGCTGTGCAGCGAGATTGTACGTAGTGTTCTACACTAACGGCGAGACGGCTAAAGACGACTACGGCAACGACGCCTTCGGCTTCGAGATAAGCCTCCCCTACTCCCCAACCACCAACGTGACGGAGTTCCACGAGTTCAGAGTCGAGCAGAGCGGGAACAATATAGCGTGGTACGTCGACGGCAACAAGCTAGACGAGGCGAAGCTGAACGGCACGTTGCAGAGCTTCTCGTTCTACATCATGCTCATCCACTACAAAGTAGCCTCGGAGGCGGGGCAGAGCACTCAGACCCCCGTGCCGGGCGACGCCTACGGCATAGTGATATACGAGATCACAGCGGAGTACTACGACTGGCTCGAGGACGTGTTCAACACGATAACGCAGGTGATGTTCGTGGCTATGTTTATAATGGTCGGCGTAACGCTTTTTACCACCTTATTCCGAGCATTTAGAGTAGAGAGGAGGAGAGCCGAGTAGGGTGGTGTCCCGTGGTCAGAGAGGAGGAGGTGGTGACTAGGCTCAGAGAGCTGGGCAGAGTAGCCGGCGAGATCTCGAAGAAGATAGCCACTGGCTTGGAGGAGACGGCTAAGAGAATTGAGAGAATGGACGTGCCGAGGCTCACGAGGAACGTTCTAATCCTAGCTACTGGCGGAATGACAATTTACCTGATGGTCTCAGCCGTCTCGACCATGTACCCGTACGCTGTGCAGGTCTACGCTCAGTTCGGCACGGTAATCGGCTACATGATACCGCTCATGTTCATGGCGACCGTCCTCGCAATAGTGACAGCACTAATCAAGCACATAGCGAAGTAGCTGGTGACAGCACACTTGCCAGTACCGTGGTGGATCTGGGTTATAATTGGTGCTCTACTAGTGGCAGGTGGCGGCATAACGATTTACCACTGGTGGAGCTGGGGTCAGACAGTTACGCAGGGGCTACAGCAGGCAGCACCGGGTCTCGGGGCAATGGTCGGCTCGATCGGCATAATGTTCACGCTACTCCCACCTCTACTAATGCTAATGATGTTCACGTGGATGCTCTCGACATTCACACGCATCGCTGGCGAGTAGGTCTTGACCAGCGAAGTCGCCAGAGCCGTTGAGAGAGCTAATATACTCAAGTACCCCAACGTCGTCGGCTACTCCAACAAGCTCATGCCACGCATAAGGAGGGGAGTAGTAGTACCCGAGGAGCAGTGCGTTAGAGTATACGTCACTAGAAAAGTGCCCGAGTCCCAGCTAAAGCCCTCCGAGATCATACCTAAGACGATAAAACTGGAGGACGGCAGAGAGGTCTGCACAGACGTAGTCGAGGTGGGCAGGATAAGGAAAATCCAGCAGTTAGACCCCAAGCAACGCTGGAGACCATCACCAGCGGGCGTCTCGACCAGTAGGGCTGACGAGAACGCTGCTGGCACCATAGGCTGGTTCCTAGTGGACGAGAATGGAGAGGTCTACGCCGTGAGCAACAACCACGTGTGGGCTAAGGAGAACCTCGGTAGCCCCGGGGACAAGCTTGTTCAGCCCGGTCGCCTAGACGGCGGAGACCCCGAGAGGGATGTGCTCTTAGAGTTGCTGGACTTCATACCGATAGACTTCGCGGGGGGTCTAAACAGAGTGGACGTGGCGGTGGCTAGAGTGCTCGACTTCTCAAACGTCTACACGTCTATTCTCAACATCGGCGGAGTGACCGGTAAGAGAGTCCCGGGGGTCGGCGAAACTATTACTAAGATGGGAAGGTCTACGGGCTTAACTAAGGGCACGATCACAGACGACTCAGCCACTCTTCAAGTCGACTACGACACCGGCACAGCCCTCTTCACAGACGTGCTCATAGCTCAGGGATCGGGCATTATTAGAGCCGGCGACAGCGGTTCACCAGTACTAACGAGCGACGGCAAGTTCGCTGGCTTAGTCTTCGCTGGAAACGACAATGGGTCAGTCCTCGTTGCGTGCAAGTACACTAACATCGAGAGCGAGCTCACGTCTAAAATGGGCAGGAAGATCTACACTCTGATAGCCAACAGCTACCCGCCCTTTCTTCGTGAAAGAGAGATTCAAGTGGTGTACAAGGATATTCTTCCGAATCTACTTGTGTTTGGAGTGACATCTCTCGTAGTGCTCTCGATCTACGACTCGCTGAGAGAAGTGTACAGATCCATTTACACCAAGTAGTCACCTACACTATGGTCAAAGTTTTTAACGAGATGATCGGCGAAGGTTTAAAAGCTATGTGTTATTATATATGATAGGGGGTTTATTGAAGCTAATATATATAGTTGATGTAGTTGTTATCTCTGTATTGCACGTTAATAATCTCGTGTGAGAGTGGGGAAGCTGTTTAGTACTGATGTCAAGGTATATAAGGCGACTTAACAGTAGAGTAGTCTTGGTGGGTAAGAGATGCCTCGTAGAAGAGCCAGAAAGCTCTTAATATCAGGCGTAGTGACGCCCGACAGCCTCAGCAGAACAGTAATAGGCAAGTACGTCTCGACAGCTAGAGAGAGGCTCGCGGACTGGGCTACCACGTACCAGACTAGAATAAACGATTACGTCGCCGACGTCAACAGGCAGTCGGTGGCACAGGCTAAGCTCGCGACTTGGTACAACATATACGTCACGACCGTCTACCCGAGACTGAAGGAGATATTCGCTACTGCTAGATCAGAGTACATTAGGAGACTATACAGACCACCTGTTCCACCCGCAGGGACACCACCGGTACCCGCACCAACACTCCCACCTACATAGCGTAGTACACAGCGTAGCCCCGAGTCCGAGCCCCCCAAGCCTCTTTTTTCCCCTCATCTCTCTTCCTCCTCCACCACTCTCCTCTACATGCTTTATTAGACCCCCCACTCTACTCTCTAAGTGGTGGTGCCCGTGGTCGACAGTAGCCTAGTTGAAAAAGTAGTAGAGGTGTTCTCCCGCAGGACTAGCAACCCGGAGGTTCTCGAGAAGATTCGGAGTGCTGGCGGGGTAATAAGTGACAGAGAGGACTTCTACCACTACGTAATGGGGTTGGCATGGAACTACCGAGTGCCCCTCACGCCCAGAGACGTAGGCGACATTAGGAGGATCCTCGGTCTCCCCTAGCAGGTGTTTAAATGAGCAGGAGGAGGGGGTACACAGAGGAGGAGGTGGAGCTAGCCAACCTCATATGGGAGATGTGCCAGGAGGGTAGTGCTATACTAGACGCCCGCGGGAAGCCCTCGTACATCCTAGCCCTGAACCTAGCCAGGACTCTCCTCAGAAAAGCCTACGAGGTCGGCTTCGACGACCCGCTCTCGGAGATAGACTGGAGGGCGGTGATAGACTGCGACCTGGAGTACTCGGAGGTTCTCAGCGAGTTCGAGAGGTGGCTCAGGGACTACGTTGGCAGGACTAAGAGCCTCGACGAGGTAGTATACTCGCAGGCGGACATTTTGAGGCTCAACATAGAGGCACTCAGGCACGCGATCAGCCGGCTGGAGTCCCTCACACCCGACGAGCTCAGGGAGATGGGTCTAACAGAGGAGGAGAGGCAGAGGCAACTAGAGGAGCTCAGGCTAGACCTCGCCAAGCTTGAGAGAGAGCTCAAGAGGCTTGAGGAGCAGAGGCTCCGCAGGCAGAGGGCTAGGGCTGTTAAGGCTAGAGAACGCGAGGTCACAAAGAAGCTCATCGAGTTCGCTGTTAAACAACCAGAGACTAAGCTCGGAAGGTACATGCGTCAGACAGTGCTCGCAGAGTTCACTAGGCGTCCAGCCCCGCCGGCACAGCCCGCTCAGCCCGCTCCGCAACCCCCTCCACAGCCAGCCCCACAGCCCGCCCCACCGGCTCCACCGGAGGCTAAGCAACCCAAGCGTGTAGTGAAGAATCTGATGACGTACGAGGAGTTCACTCGGAGAGTTGCCGAGATGCTTGAGTTCTACGGTCTGCCCGCTGAGCTGGTCAGCCAACTGCTCAGAGAGATTGAGAGCGACTTGAGGCACATGTACGAGGAGCTGAGCTACGAGGAGGCTCTGGGCAAGATCATAATGTACACTAGGGACGAGTACATACCGACACGGCTCACCATCGTACCGGCTAGAGCCCTAGCGGAGAGGGGCGTTAGAGTGGACTACCCCCGCGAGATACTGATCTACGGCATGTGGGTGAGACCCCGCATCTCATACTTCACCCCGCAGTTCGAGATGTGGCTAGCGGATTGCAGAGCACTAGGCTACGAGGTCGCCGTCAAGCCGATCACTATTAGACCCGGCAAGACGCACCTGATCGTAGACCCCACAACCGACATCAACGAAGTCCTCGTCGCCATGGTGGCGGGCACAATATACCTAGTCAGCGTGCACGCGATAGGCTACGTCTTCGACCCGGACGCCAGGTACGTTGAGTACTACCACTACCGCTCGTGCCCTCTCCTGATCAGGAGGCACTAGCCCCCCGCTCACTCCTAAACAAAACATATATAAATTCCTGTTCACTATGCTCACTCAGGTGGGGTTTTGTGAGCTTCGAGTTATACGGTCCAGTATTCAGCCTAGCTAAGACTGCAACCAACACGTACAACAAGCTCAGACTAAAGATCATTGGCAAGTACATTTGGCTCTGGGCAGAGTACATAAGCCCGTCTAGTGGAATATACATACTCGACTTCGCCGGCAATGTCGTTAAATCAGTTAAGAGCTCAAGCGATGCAGGCAGGCTGTGGACGCTTCACATACTGCGACTGGGAAAGAGCGTTGGAGAGCACTTCTTCGGGTACGGCGACGCGAGTTCACCGCGGTGTACACCGGCGACTGGTACATGTGGAGCTGAATTTGAAAAGTGCTTGGATGACGGAACGTGTAGCATGATGTGCCCTACGCCGAGGTATAATTGTGATCAAGCAAACTTCGCTGCACCCTTCTACGACGCGAAGACTAAAGTGTTATTCGTTGACTCAATGATCAACGGTGCACCAATATACAAGTACAACCCCGACACGGGTTACATAGACGACTGGAAAGCCGAGGAATTCTACCCTAATTGCTACAGCGTGGCTATCCTCCCGTACGACGAGACATACTTCTACCTGTTAATTAGTGTCGCGAGGAGCCCCGACAAGTCTAATCTTTACAGGTGCAAGTGGGACACCCTGAGAAACGCTTGGAAGTCAACAACATATCTCAAGGACGCGTGCGAGCTAGTTGCGAGTAACCTCACCGCACTGTACCACGCACAGTGCTTCTCGGCACCCGAGCTTGGTGGCTGGGTACTAGACAGCCACGACGGAACCACAGCGGGTATCGCCATTCTGAGACCCGACGGCACCATGACGAGAATAACACCGGGGTGTGGAATGAAGCGGGTGTTCGCGACTAAGTACGCACTGTGCAGGGTAGAGAACACGCAAGGCATAGACATCTACGATATCACGACACTCAGCAAAGTGGCGACGCTGTCAACACCGTACAACAACACACAGCAATCCCACCAGCACGCGTGGCAGGATCTGCCATTCGTGACGCTAACGGATAACTCAAAGTACTACTTCTACCTGTTAAAGTACAAGGGAGTAGCACCTGTAATACAGTACGACCCGAGCACTAGGAAGTTCAGAGTGATAGACCTCATCACAGGAAACCCGGTGACAGCCAAGGTAAAGGTCTGGTGCAGCTCAATCGGCTACCCGAGTGGCAGGTTCCCAATAGCGATAACTCCAAGCGAGATGACAGTATCTGATTGGACAAGCCCACCGGCATGTGAAAAGGGAGCTGTGACGATAGAGATAAGCGACATAGTGTCATAACAGTAGCACAGGTGAAGCTAGTGTGCAAGGCATGTCTAGAGACGCAGGAGACGGCAGACCCGCCTGAAATAACGCAACCAGTAAGTGATTCACTAGTAGTAGAGACAGAAATAACGCCAGCTTATCCAGTATCAGATTCATTGGTAGTTGAGACCGAGATCACTACTATTCCGCAACCAGAATACCCTGTGAGTGACTCATTAGTATTGGAGACTGAGATCACTACTATTCCACAACCAGCTTATCCAGTATCAGACTCATTGGTAGTTGAGACCGAGATCACTACTATTCCGCAACCACTGCCACCGCCATCCCCGCTAGAACTGCTACAAGCCCTCATCCCCCACCTAATGTCAGCCGTGCTCCTCATTGCTTTAATACTCTACATTGGTAATACTATATTAGAGGCTATTAAGGAGGAGCACGGTGGTTAGGGAGCTGAGCGTCAAGCTCAGCGACGACCTCTACGAGCAGTTGGAGAAGCTGGTGGAGAAGACGGGCAAGTCCAAGGCGGACATCATCAGGGACGCACTGCTAATGTACCTCGGCATAGGTGTTGTCTCCGACAAGGCTATAAGCGACACTAAGAGCTACGTGGCTCCTGCAATCTACTCGGGCAAGTGCACTAAGTGCGGTAAGGAGATAAGGGCTGGCGACCCAGCGGGCTTCATCAAGATAATATACGAGGACAAGACCAGGAAGGTGCTACTGTATTGTTTAGACTGCTACTACTCGATATCAGACAGGACAATCGCACAGCTAGAGGTCAAGAAGGCTAAGCTAGAGCACGTGATCAGGGCACTAAACCGCGAGAAGTCGAGGCTAGTGAAGGAAATAGAGGAGTTAGAGAAACTAACAGAGACCACCAGTAAGATTAAAACAGTAATTGCAGATCTCGAACTCTACAGTAACCAAGTCTTCCAGGGCGACAATGAGGCACTAAAGAAGCTGTTATTCGAGCTAAGGGAGCTGAACGACTTACTAGCCGAGTTCCTCAGGATCACTAAGCCAAAGAGCGAGATCTACGCCAGATCCGGTCAGAGATCCAAACCGCTCGGTAAGTAGCCCTCACCCCCGAGTTAGTTTTTCAAACCATCCCTCTCTATCCACTTTTTAGGCTCCTTTGCCATGTCTTAGTGCAGGTGGGAACTGTGGTGTACAACGACAAGGTGGGCATGGCCGTGGACACCTGGGAGGAGATTAGGTGCCACTACGGGATTGGAGAGGCGGGGGAGCTCTTCAAGAGGCTTATGGAGTACCTCCGCAGATTGCACGAGGGCAAGTAGCGGTGAAGGTCTACAGGGTCGTGGTTATTAGAGACGGTGGTCTAAGAGACGTGCTAGCGGAGTTCACATCTCGCGAGAGGGCGGAGAGGTTTGTAGAGCAGATCAGGGCTATCGACAGGGACGTCAGGCTGGAGATCGTGGAGGCTAGAGACGAGTACCTCCAGCTCTGCGCCAAGCCCTGCAGAGTGATCCTCGCCGTGGTGTTTCTGATTGTCCAGTCCATTATACTGATACAGATGGCACGTGCCCTATCGCGGGGTGGCGGCGATGTCGTGTAGAGATAAGTGCAGGGAGATGGGCTACGACGACGGCATAGAGTACGGGATCACTAGGAAGTACGTTGAGACCAGGAACTGGGGTGTGTGGGAGGTCTTCAGGGAGTTAGTGCAGAACGCTCTCGACGAGATGCACGAGGTGACCGGGGCTAGACCTAAGGAGTACCCGTGCAGAGAGGAGTACAGGGGGCTCACGCCGATCACAGTCATAGAGGATAGGGGTCGCGGGCTGGGAATACACCACTTGCTGATAGGAACCTCGGAGAAGAAGCCGTGGCAGAGGGGCAAGTTCGGCGAGGGGCTCAAGCTCGCGTTGCTCGCCTCCGCCCACCTGGGCTACAGGGTCGTCATTAGGTCTGGGGACAAGGAGATCATCCCGGTATTTGTCACTAGAGTTGTCGAGGGCGTTCCCGTGGACGTGTTCTGCGTGTGCTACAAGAGGGGTCTCCCAGCGATAGGGGGTACTAGAGTGGAGATTCACGGTGCTGCACTATGCGATGAGTACAGGGCTAGGTTCGTGCAGGGTCTAAAGCCCGAGTGCATTAAGTACACATTCGAAAATAGGGAGTGGTACGACGTAATAGACGTGAAGTGCACTAAGAACAGGTCGCACGTCTACGTGAGGGACATATACGTCTCAACTATGGAGGAGGCGGTGGGGAAGCCGGCTTGCTTCTCGTACAACCTGTTCCACGTGGCGATAGACGAGTCTAGGAGGATACCGTCTAGTGGCTCAGTAAGAGAGGACGTGAGGTTCCTGTGGCGCATTATATCGTGGAAGGCGTCCGGTGGAGATCAAAGGGCGTACGAGGTGCTAAAGGAGCTGCTCAGGTGCATAGTCAGGAACTGCACGCTCAGCCCCGGCTACGAGGTGCCAATCGAGGTCGACATGGACACGTTCGCGTATGTCTACGGTGCCGAGGCAGCAACTGTGCGCAGAGCGTTCGAGGAGCTCTTCGGGGAGGACACGGTCTTTGTGTACGACGAGGAGTTGCGCGCGTTCGCTGAGTACGTCGGTGCGAAGTACATATACTGCCCCCAGCCGGTGGGCTTCAGCCTGCAGAGAATACTCAACACTACCGAGAAGCTGCGGAGGCACGTGGAGAAGACCGTGAAGAACATTATTAGAAAGGAGGAGATGAGCCCTAGAACCAGGCGGATCGTCGAGATACTCGAGGAGATAGCGCGCACACTATTCGGCGAGCTCGTGGTGGGCAGGGCTATACAGTACGGGTTGCTGGAAGAGGACGTGCACGGCATGAGCGACATTCGGACTGACACAATAACACTAAACATACTGCACCTCGAGGATCGCTGCAGGAGATACGTGCACAGGTGCCTGGAGTGGTACATCGCCACCCTCGGGCACGAGCTGGCCCACCTGTACTCGAGGGCGACCGACGGGACAGTGGAGTTCGAGAGGGGGCTGACGGAAGTCATGATTAGAGCCACAACTAACGCCATACAGAAGCGAGATCGAATAGTCGAGCTACTGAGAGAACTAGAGAGAGTGCTGGAATCGTAGCCCGCTTTTCTAACTCCTCCCCCTCGCTCTCCCGGTGGGCTCGGCGGGGCGATCTAGTCAAACTTTTAACGCTCTCGCAGTCCCACGCAGAGTTTTTAGCCCCGCCGGTAATACCGTGGTAATACGGGGTGCCAGCGTGGCCGAAGTGGAGTGGCTCAGCAGAGATGTCCTCGTCATCACTCCTAAGTGGAAAAAGATGATATCGCTCAGGCTGGAGCAGGACGTCGTAGACCAATTAGACAAGATTGTGAGGGCGATAAACGTTCAGAGGATTCAGCGTGGCGAGAAGCCGATAACGAGGACCCAGCTACTAGTGAGAGTAGTCTCCGAGGTAGTTAGGAGACCTGAGCTTTTAAGCGAGATCTTGAGGTAGGCACGCTTGGGGCTCGCCGTGGCGAGGGGCAATATTGAGGCACTAAGAGAGCTCAGTGTTGCCATAGCACACATAAAGCAAATCCTCGAGAACGCTGACGGTCGCTACAAGTACGACTCGCTCGTGAGAGTTAAGCTTGAGTACGTACTGAAGAGGCTCGAGAGGGTCTACGACATAGTCTCCTACCTCCACGACTAGCGTTTTTTCCCAGCCCCCTCCCAGCCCCCCACCCTGTTTAAATACCCGGAACGTGAATACATACTTGTGGGTGGGAGCCCTGGACTTCGAGAGGCTCGCGACCGAGTACCTAATGCAACTAGTCAGAAATCCAGCACTCATGACTCTGTGCTACAAGTGCAGGAACTGCGAGTCGCTAGACGTATACTTCAGCGTTAAGTGCAGGGTTCACGGGAGCACTTTCGCTAAGCTGAGGTGCACCAGCTTCGAGGCTGAGCAGCCTCAACAGCTGTAGTGGAGAGGTTGTGCTGGGCATGGAGGAAGACGAGAGATTCTTCTGGGATGAGTACGGCGACTTAGTGGCGTCGAGGGTTCTCAGGGCACTCTACCTCTCGTGCGGGGACTCCGCGACCTGCTACGAGGCTCACGCTGGTAAATCCCTCTACGAGCTCGCCGAGGAGTTCGCCGGGAAGCCGGGCTACGATATAACTGAGAGAGACCTAGAGCTCCTCCGCGAGATGCCCAGAGACATCTACGAGAAGTGCGACACAGAGGTCAGAGAGGAGATAAAGGTGCAGATCAGCTGGCTCAACTTCGTCAAGTACGTTAGTGAGCACCCCGAAGAGCTAGCCACCACCTTCACTCACTCCGCCGTACTCCTCGGCGTGGCGGGTGCACTCGACCTCTTAGCGAAAATAATATCTTCAAGCACGGGATCGCGGGCTGGGTGTGAGCTGTGAGTAGAGTCTTGATCACGAACAGCGACATCATTGTCCTAGCACACGGAAAGGACTACGACAAGGCAGTCCTTGCAGTATTTGTGGCGGGCAAGAAGGACTACAGCGACGTTATCAGAGACCACGAGGTGTTCATAAATGTGTGCAGAAACAGCAACATCAACTTGGAGCTCGAAGTAGTACAAGTAGACGAGCTCGGGGAGAAGCCGTTCGTGAATGCGCTGTCGCTACTGTGGAAGTACTACAGGGAGCACGATGAAATACACGTGTACATTACGCCGACGGAGAAGCTAGTGTCAACAACTCTACTAGCACTAGCGACTCTCAGCCTACCCGCCGACGCGAAGAGAGTCAAGCTCATAGCTGAGGACATAGACTTCAGAGTGGAGCTGGACGTGAACAGATACGCTAAGTTCACGGCACTCGACGAGACCGAGAAGAAGATACTGTGGTACTTGATGATTTGGGGGGACGCTAGGCTCTCAGAAGTATCGAGAGCACTAAACAAGAGCAAGACCACAGTCTACAAGAAGCTAAAGAAGCTCGAGAAGCTCTCTCTAGTGAAGCAGACAGAGGTTCACACGTTTAAACCAGAGAAATTCGTGACCGTGAGCACAGTAATATAATTAGCAAGGCTCGGGGGGTGTGAATGGTCACAGTGTACGGTAAGTACGTGAGAGTAGTGATCTACCGCGATGGCGACAAGGTAGAGCTGTGCATCTCGCCAATATGGGATCCGAGTTGCGAGGACTCAATAGTGTTGATCGGGAGAGCAAAGGACTTTAAGGAGAAAGCAGAGGAGCTGATAAACGAGATAGTTAGCCTCACACGTAAAGCACTCAACGAGTTTAAGAGCTAGACTAATCTATTTTCTTTTTTGAAGTCTTCTTATGATCAGCCCTTGCTCTCCATTGATCACGCTTATCATGATCAGAATTCACAGGTGGGATAGATCACCCACACTAGGTCCCACTACTGGGTGGGACTGATCGCCCACTTCAATTGGACACCCCCCGCTGGACACCTCGTGGAAGAAACCCCTGGTTATTTATAAGGGGGTTTTTCCAAAAAACCCTCCGGGAAGGGTGACGAAAGCGATGGGTGTCCAAATCTACAAGCTACCAGACCAGGAAATTGCTGTGAAATTCCGCCTAACGCCGGAATGGCTAGCGGTATTGAAGGAGTTGCAGAAACGTAGGGAGTCGCTTGGAGAAAACGCAAACTGGCGCCCGCTGTGGGAGAAGGTCGAGGAAGTGGCTTTGGCATACTACATGCAGTCCATCAACAGGTCATTAACCGCAAAGCTATTGGGCATTAGCGAGAAGACGCTTGAGAGGCTCAATAAAGCCGTTGAAGTTGATCACCAAGTCCCAATATTCGATCACGCCAGAAAAAGCGTGGTTAAGCTAGAGGTTAAGCCAGAGGACTTAATGAAGATGATTCA
>Ga0080004_1112154_pt1 | contig 18165 bp, 14 predicted proteins | sample WasSprMetagenome_FD_69207 | JGI IMG/M metagenome (GOLD analysis project Ga0080004, IMG submission 69207) | Sulfidic aquatic microbial communities from Washburn Spring, Yellowstone National Park, USA - WS (SPADES assembly) (version 2) | ecosystem: Environmental > Aquatic > Thermal springs > Hot...
AATCTTATATAAGGTGACCATGAAAGCATATTTGTACAATATTTTTATGGCGTTGGCCTTAAGCTAGTGCTAGAAAAAAGCTTAGTTGGGGGTGCACACCAGAGAACCATGCAACACAACAGCTACAATCTTAATGTTTATATTTGTAATAGTTCCTGGAATGCCCTCAGCACTTGTATGGCCTCAGGAATACATAGTCTTCGTAGCATTCGTAATATTAGGTATAATATACTATTACATGACCCCCGCGGTCAGGAAGAAAATGCCTCTGGAGCAATTAGAGTACCAATTGTTAGGAGAATACGGAAGATCCGCACAACAAACAAAATAAATAAACTCTTTTTTACCTAATCTTTCTCCTTCAAGCTTTTGTGAAACTATTTGAACCGTAAGACAAAACCCAAACACAAACATTTTGAACTGCACACATTCAGACTTAAATCCCTTTTGAGCGAGGAGTAAATAATGTCGAAGCTTCTAAACCCTCTCTAAAGTCCACCTGATAGCATTGAACAACTCCCTCAGTATCTTTTCATCACTAAAATTCCTCATTATGATCTCACGCACAGCATTCGCATGATCAGTAATAATCTCATACGTGAACGCATTTTTCTTACCACTCATAACATCACGCTCCCTCAACCTCTTAAATATCCTATTAACCAAGAAATACTTAAAAACTGGAACATCAGCACTAATATGCACAAGCGGTACAACACGCACGATATCAGCACCAACATAGACTTTGCATAGTGGCTTACCATTCTTTGATACGAGTTCATTTTCACTCTCCACATTATACTCGTTGAGTGCTTTCTCGATAAGTCCTATTAGTATTCTTGCTCTCTTAATCTCATACTCAAGCTTCACAACCTTTTCCTCTAACTCTCTTTTCATCTCTTTCAGCTTTTCTTGCGCACTCATTAAATCTTATTAAGAATATGATTTGCAGCCTATTTAACTGTGCTTATTGTGATGTATTCGCGTAGCGTTATTTTATGCTTTATCCTCATGTGCATCTTAACACCATTCAGATTCTTGCACGTGCGGCCGCAGAATGGGCACCTCCTAGCTTGCGAGTGCATCCTAGAAATGTGCATGTAAAGTCCTCCAGATGTTGATGTTGTGAAGTTACACCAAGGGCACTTTAGCATTTATCCTCTATTATGCTTCAAAGAATATAAGATTTTAAGGTCTGCTTCGGTTTTGATTGATATTTGTGTTGTTTGCATGTGAGAGACTACGAAAACTCGTCTTTTAAGGGACATGTAACTTAAAGCATGCGTGTTAATATGTCAAGTTGTCACAATCTAAAATATTCAATGCTATTCATAATGTTTGCACAAATTTTTCTACGAGTCATGACGGTATACTTCAAATTTTCTATACGTTCTTAAATAATTTTTGTGGTTAGGTTTTCTGTTGATAGGTATCCTTTTTCGAATGAGTACATGCTTTAGGCTTTTCATGTTAGATGGGAGAATAAATTTTCTACCCAAGATCTTACAACAATCCAAAAACCAGCCACAACATTCTTATTTAAGAGCGTTTCTATAAGTTTTCAGAATAAGGGTTTAGAATTTCTAACCTCCCGATATGGGGGGAATGAAAGTTATTTTATCACCATTATTTAGTTTTGTGGCTAATCCATTGGATGGAAGCTTATCGTTAATTAATAAAATGATTTCCTCAACAAATTTCTGATTATTAGGATTAAATATGTACTTTGCAAAGTTTTCATACTTTGAGGAAAGAAAAATTAAAAGATCATAAAGTGTAAAGCCCTCATTTATTTCTTGCTCAAATATGAACTTCCCAGTATGCCCAAACAATTCACTCAACCATGTTATAAATTCCAGCTTTACCCTCATATTAACCGCTTAATCCTATCATTTCCAAATATCTTTTATCACAAAATCAAGTCCTAGTTTTCTGAGAGTCTCTGGAAGCGGTTTTCCAGATTCAATATCCCATCCCATCTCAGCCCTATAAATTTTGAGCATTTTTTCAAAGTGCGGCATAATACCAATCCCAGCAACAGGACCATCTATTGGTGTGCTCCCATATCGAGGTGAGGGTTTCTCAAGCTCTGGATTAAGACCGTGTCTTATATTAAAGGCTCTTAATAAGTTAACTATTCTCTTTCCTATCGTTAATATATCATCTAATGTTAATGACCAACCTGTTACTGCATTAACAACTTTTATAAGTGCCTTATATTGCCCAAAAGTAGTAAACCTGCAAATAACAAGAGAATTCTCAAAGATGTGCCAACCATTATATTTAGCATTCATTCTTGCAATATCTTCCGGAGAAAACAAGTTACTTAACCTCTCTATTCCTAAAAGAGCTCCCACAGGCCTGCCACCAGTTGCTTCTATGGTAGAAGTATTTGAAGTGCATGTATCAAGGAGTTCTGACCATCTTGCACGATGATCATGCGAACGAGGTGTTGAACCCTTCCATGTGAATATACCAATATTTACTGCTTCTCCCCCGATTTTTTGTGCTACATATTTTGTTCCTTCAGCCAACAGGTTTCCAACACCATCTCTTTTTGCTATCTTAATTAATATTTTTTTAGCTACCTCAACATCGCCCCATCTTGCTTCAAGACCATCTAAATCCTCTTTTCTTAAAATTCCTTTTTCATAACACTCCATAACAAACCCTAAAACCCATGAAGCTTCATTGCTATCTAAACCTAGTCTATCGGCTAGATTTGTTAACATTACAGTTGCACCCGGGTCTGTATTTCCTATTTGTGGGCCAAATCCAGCAACAGGCTCATAATCGGGCTCCTCACCTTCAAAACCCTTATATGGCCCTTCAGTAACTTTAGTGTATCTGTTATGCGCTATTTTGCATGCCCAACATGTCTTGATCTTGTGCTCAAAGTGAGTCCTCATATACTGACCGCTTAGCTTTTCTGCTAATTCTTCAGGAAACACACTTGTAGTATAATTCTTAATTGGGAGTAATCCAGCTCTAGCATAATTTAACATCAGACCATGAACTCCCCACTTTTGAAAAATTGCTACCTCTGTATTCATGACACTTTTATAGAGCTCATTAGATGCCTCAATTAAAGCTTGATTATCCTTGATAGGCACTTTATTCTCACCCATTTCCACGGCTATAGCTTTCAATTTCTTTGATCCGAAAACAGCTCCAACTCCACCTTTAGATGCCACATGTCCATGATCACCTACAAATGCTGCATACCGAACTAATCTTTCTCCTGCAGGTCCTATGCTGTAAACGCTTGTTCTTGTTTTTCTATAATTTAATTCCTTTTTAATTGCTTCTTCAGTTTCCCATGTATCTTTACCGATTAAATGATTAGCATTTAATAGTTCAGCTCCTCCATCATATATGTGTAAATAGCACCATTTTTCTGCTTGTCCTTGTATAATAATTCCATCAAAACCGCATAATTTAAGAAATGCCCCAAAAAAACCATTAGCTTGAGTATCTACAGCTCCATTGGTCATAGGGCCTTTAGTTACAATTGTAAATGTACCTGTACCACTAACTATCGTAGCATTAAGAGGACCAACACCAATTATAATTCTATTTTCTGGATGGAACCATTCAACACCAGGCGGGACTTCCTCATATAAGAATTTAGCTCCTATACCAGTTCCACCTACATACTTTTTAAGATCTTCCTCATCTAATTTATTAATAGCTATTTGCCCATTTGACAAGTTAACTCTCAAAATTCTGCCATGATAGCCATACATAGTCATAATAGTAGGAACGATGTCAAAAATATAAATTTTACTTTAGTTCCCATCAAGCTCCTCCTCATCATTTGATATATGTTGAAGGATAGCATGGACAGGATTATCTTGACACTTAAGAGTATAACTAACAACATTAGCTAATAAATAAAACATGATTGCATATATATGTACAATTCATGAATACCTTTCACATAAAAGCTGAGCTAAAAAATAAGCTTCATCTTGATAGGAACTAGGGTTAAATTTGCTGGAGATATTGATAAGTGCTGTGTTGCATTTGCGTGTGTGGCGTAAAGTTTCTAGTTCAAGCTTTCTCATATTCATGCAGTAAAATTGGCTTTTAATAATAGAAAACCAGTATTAGAAAACACATGATCAGAAAAAGATCATATCAAAAAACCATGCAACACAACAAGTTAGTAGAAAAGTTTTTAGGGTAAAAGTATTTATAAGAGACTCGAAGAAACATGATTAATAATTTTGAATTTAGAGTGCCACGAATAATATTTGGTATTGATAAGATATTAACTGTTAGCGAGATTGCAACAGAATTTGAAGCAAAGAAAGTTTTAATAGTAACAGATTCTATAATCAGAAAAATTGGATTAGTTGATAAGATTTGTGAGTCATTAAAAAGCAAAGGATTATTCCTTCATGTCTTTGATGAAGTTAAGCCAGAACCTGATGTGAATGATGTTGAAAAACTTGTTAGTGAAATTAGAAAAAATAATTATGATCTATTAGTAGGTGTAGGAGGTGGTAGTGTTATGGATGCGACAAAGATAGCATCTGTCCTCTCCCCTACTTCAAAATCTTTATTAGATTTAGTAGACCTATCTAAGGGTGCAATACAATATCTTACAGTCTCTTCTAATCCAGTAAAAAAGATCCTTATTCCTACTACTGCTGGAACAGGTAGTGAGGTTAGCATGAGTTGTGTGATAAATATAGGCAGGCTCCGTGTTTCTGTAAGAACTCCATTGGCTTTAGCGGATGTTGTAATTATTGATCCACTTATGAGCATTAGTATGCCCCCTCAACTTACAGCGTCAACTGGTCTTGATGCTTTATCTCATGCTATTGAGTCGTTTATGTCTATAAATTCTACACCAATTACAGAGGCTTTATCCTTGCAAGCAGCTAAAATGATAATTAAATATCTATTAATAGCGTATGAGAACGGTAGGGATCTTAAGGCTAGAAGTTACATGGCTTTAGCTTCCACGATTGCAGGTATGGCTATGGCTAATGCAGGGGCAGTTTTAGGGCATAGTCTTGCATATGGTTATGCTTCAAGGTTTAAATTATCGCATGGGGTTTCTGTTGGTATGGCATTACCATATGTAATAATGTACAATAGTATTGTAATACCGGAAAAATTAAACTTATTTAGTAGAGAACTTGGATTTTTAGATGTGAAAGAGTTTGTGTCAGAAATTTATAAACTTTTAAAAAAGCTAAATTTACCAACTACTTTGAAGGAAATAGGAGCATCTAAAAGCGATCTTGAGGAAATAGCCGAGGAAGTATACAGTTCATATCTTCGCCCAACTAATCCAAGAAAAACATCAAAAGATGATATTCTAGCAATTTTAATGAAAATGTATAATGGAGAGTGTACCCCTTAAAAGTTCAAATGTGACAACTTAGGATCATCTTTTTAAATGATATGTCTCTTCTCTCCACCACAGTTTAGCAACGTATGCTACTTCTTCATGTCAGAAGTAGAAAAATAAACTAATATTTTGCATTAGTATTTAGTAACATTCATAGTGTTAGCGTATATAGGAGAAATTAATCCCAACATGTAGTATTGGGCTGAAAGGCTTATAGTATTGTATATGATTTATTTTTCTCTGACTAAGTAGTTTTATAACACACTACATTAAGCAATAAGACTATTTCCCTATATATGACACACTATGGTAACATTGAAAGTTTAAAAATGTGAGCATTTTTAACACACTTTTTGAGCAGATATAGTAACTAAAGTATGACAATATGTTAAGTTGCCACATCTGAGAACGCTAGGGTAAAGGTTATATATCTAGAAATAGTAAACTATTAGGGATATTCATGTTAACTCCTCGAATAGAAAGATTATTATTAAGGTTAAGGGCACATTATGATAAGCCTAGGGTTTTAATTGATAGAGCAAAAATTATAACAGAATCTTATAAGGAAACTGAAGGACTACCTATGATCCTTAGAAGAGCACTTGCACTTAAGAAGATAGCAGAAAAAATTCCAATATATGTAAGAGAGGATGAACTTATTGTAGGTAGTGATGGACCAGAACCTAGAGATGTTCAATTATTTCCAGAATTTTCAATTTTTTGGATAGAGGATGAACTAAATAGTTTTGATCAAAGATCTATTCAAGCAATTCCATTTACAATTGATGAAAGTGATAAGAATGAATTACTAAAGATTCTAGATTATTGGAAAGGAAAAACCGTATTTGATAGGGCATTATCTTTAATGCCAGATGAATGCTTAGAAATGATGAATGAGGATATGTTCTCAACAGTCTCAAATCTAACATATGGAATAGGACATTTTGCCCCGAACTATGAGAAGGTTATTACAAAGGGCTTAAAGGGGATAATAAAGGAGATCGACGAAGAGAAAATGAAGATATTAGAATCGCTTAGTTTAGTTAAAGGTGAGGTGGCAAAAGATTTTATCGAGAAGCTTGACACTTTAAATGCTATGAAAATAGCTGCCGAATCTTTAATAGTTTATGCTAAACGTCATGCAGAAAAAGCAAGATTACTGGCTGAGCGTGAAAAAGATCCTCAAAGAAAAAAAGAGTTAGAGGAACTAGCTAAAATATGTGAATGGGTGCCAGAGAATCCTGCTAGAACATTTCATGAAGCTTTACAGTCTTTCTGGTTTGTTCATCATTTCCTGAGACTTGAATCAAACGGAGTAGCGCTTACTCCAGGTAGAATGGATCAATATCTTTTCCCTTACTATGAAAAGGATTTAAAGGAAGGAAGAATTAATAAGGAAAAAGCAGAAGAACTTTTAGCATGTTTATGGATTAAATTTGAGGAGGAAAATGTAATAATTGATAAGAAGACTCAGGAACTTGCGCTTACATCTTCTCCAGAGAGACAGCAAGTTACTATAGGAGGGATGAACCAAGATGGTAATGATGCTACAAATGAACTTTCATACTTAATCCTTCATATAGATGCTGAACTTAAACTTCCACAACCATCTTTAACAGCTAGAATTCACAGTAAAACACCTAAGGAATTTCTTCATGCTGTTGCCAATAGTATAGCAACATCGCGGACAGGAAAACCTATTTTAATTAATGATGATATAATGATACAAGCTCTTCTTTTAAGAAAACCTGCTCCTAAACTTGAAGAAGCAAGGAATTATGTAATCGTAGGTTGTGTTGAACCGACAATTCCTGGTAAAGAATTCCCTAATTGTGCTTATGGAAAGCTTAACTTAGTTAAATTATTAATTCTGGCTATTAATAATGGAACATATAATGGTAAACAAATAGGTCCCAGAACAGAAACACCAAAAACATTTGAAGATTTACTAAAAGCTTACAGAGAACAATTTAGATATTTCTTTAAACTTTCAGTTCTGGCAGAAAACGCTAACGAGATTGCGCATGCTGAGTTATGTCCACTTCCCTTAGCATCTTTATTAGTAGAGGATTGTATTAAGAAGGGAGCTGATCTTACAAGAGGTGGAGCTAAATATAATTATGCCGGAATTCAGTTTTCTGGTTTTGCTACGACAGTTGATTCACTCTATGCATTAAAAAAGGTTATATTCGAAGATAGAATATTAAGTTTAGAAGAGCTTAGAAATATTTTAGAAACAAATTTCGAAGGGCATGAGGAACTAAGAAATATCTTATTAAATAAAATACCTAAATTTGGAAATGATATTGATGATATTGATTTTGTAGCTTCTGAATTGATTAAACTCTTTTATGAAGAAGTAACTAAATATACAACAATCAGAGGAGGAATATTTTTACCAGGAGTATTTCCTGCTACAACACATGTAATATGGGGTAAAAAGATGTGTGCTACACCTGATGGAAGGAAAGCAGGCGAACCTTTCTCAGATACTTTATCACCATCTCAAGGTAGAGATAAACATGGTGTAACCGCTGTTTTAAGATCTTTAGCAAAGCTGGATCATAAACTACTCTTAGATGGAGGAGTAGTGAATATAAAATTCAATCCTGGAGCTTTAAAAACTGAACGTGACCTAGAAAATCTTATTTCACTTATCAAATCTTATTTCTCCTTAGGAGGAATGGAATTAACTATTAATGTTGTATCTAAAGAGGAGTTAATCGAAGCTCAGAAGCATCCTGAGATGTATCAAGATCTAGTAGTTAAAGTGACTAACTGGTGCGCACGCTTTGTAGCTTTGAGTAAAGAGTTACAAGATGAAATAATAGCAAGAACCTCTCATGAGTGGTAAAATGACAAGATTAGGATTAGTCTTTAGTATAGAAAGATTTGCCACTAGAGATGGCCCAGGTATTAGAACTGTTGTTTTTTTAAAAGGATGCCCTCTTAAATGTCTTTGGTGTGATAATCCAGAATCTCAAAAACCATTTCCTGAACTTCTTTTTGACAAAAGAAAATGCATTAAATGCTTTCACAGATGTATTAATGCATGTCCAAAAAATGCAATAACGATCACTGAACATGGAGAATTACAAATTAATAGAGTAATTTGTGATGCTTGTGGAAAATGTGCTGATGCATGTCCTACAGGTGCCTTAGAGATATGTGGTACATACATGAGTGTGGAAAAAGTTTTTGAGGAAACTTATAAGGATTTTCCATTTTATTCCGAATCAGGAGGAGGCGTTACTATTAGCGGAGGTGAGCCTACAATGCAACCTGAATTCCTTGTTGAACTTTTAAAAAAGTATAAACAAGCATCTATCCATACAGTACTTGATACGTGTGGGTATCAGAAATGGGATATTCTAAGAAGTATTATAAAAAATGTTAATCTCATTTTTTATGATGTAAAAATTATTGACCGAAAATCCCATATTGAGTTTACAGGGGCATCAAATGACCTTATATTATCAAATTTAATAAAAATAGATAAAGAAGGAATACCTACAATAGTAAGAACACCAGTAGTTCCCAATTACACAGGAACTGCCAGTAACATCAGGGCTATTGGAGAATTCGTATCCAAACTGAGGAACATAAAAAAAGTCATCCTTTTACCGTATCATAGACTTGGTGAGAGTAAGTATGAGATGCTAGGCAGAAAGTATGAATTAAATGCCACACCTCCCACTAATGGATATATGCATGAACTAAAATTAATCCTTGAAGCATATGGTTTATCTGTTGAATTCAGCAGTTAACTATTTGCGCTTAGATATTGTGCTATAATATATGAACTGATTAATGTACTCCTTATAATATACTGGATGCGACAATCTAAATACCTTAATAAGATTTAAGAGTTCCTTAAATAATTATAATACAACATGAACAACCTTATGAACAGAGATACTGACAAGATAATATTACTATCCTAGTGATGAAATTCTTAAGCTTTGATACACTCAAGTGGGACGTGACAACTTAAGCTCACTTCCTTAAGTGGTTGTAGTACAGCATGAAAAGCTTTATGAACAGATTCCAGCATAACATCGACCTCCTAAACCTCTCACTCCTATTCAACGGATTCAAGTTTATGCTGTTGAGAAATGCACTCGTCCTCTGCTTGAACGATGAATACACAGACTCCACCAAGCTCCTCTCACCGAAGGACTCTACATAATACCCAAGCCCCAACCTCTCAAGAACTTCCCTAAGCCACGGAGCCCCATCAACAACAAACATGGGACTTCCATCACAGTACTTCAAAACGTCCTCCATAAAGATCTTCGTGGTGAGTGCATTCCTTAGAGGAAAAACCCTCATGGATAGGATCTCATTCCTGTCTATGGTGGCGTAGACCCAGTATTTAAGCCCATTCACGCTCACGCATGTTTCATCCAATGCTATGAGCCTTCTGTGTATCTTAGGTGGGTTGATGTTTAACCTTTCGCTGAGTTTTCTGACCCAGATGGCTGTTTTGGAGGTTTTGTGGGTTTCTGATAGGGCTTTAGCAGTTTTTCTTAGGCTTGAGATGTTGTATGTAGAGTGCTAGTCCTAGTATTTTCTAGTGGGATTTTGTTTCTCTCGAAGAGGTTGAGGTTCTCAACTAAAAACCTTATGGTTAGCATAGGGAACTTGTATCAGTAGAGCCTAACAAACCTTAAGTTGCCAGGTCTAACGAATTCATAATTAAGTTTATATATTTGTCTCTTTAAACATTATTGAGGTAAAAAATGGATCGTAGAAAATTTCTTGGAATAGTCGGTGGTCTCATAGCAAGTGGTGCTGTAGGTTATGGCTTAGGTTCATTAACAACTCCACCTAAGGAAGTAATTAAAGAAGTAACTAAAGAGGTAAAAGTATTTCCTTATTATTTTGATTGGAGTAAACCAATATATCCTAATGTCACACCAGATTTTACAATGAAGATAGGCCATACAGACTCTGCTGAAGGATATATTGCCATGAAACATGCACAGGCAATTATTATAAAAAACATAGTTGAGCGGGGAACAAAAGGAAAAATGCAGGTTAAGATATATCCTGCAAATCAGTTAGGTGTTGAAAAGGATGTAATTGAACAGGTTCGAATAGGAACGACTGAATGTATAATTACTACAGAGGGACCTTTTGCTCCATTTTATCCCCCAATTCAAGTGTATTCTATTCCTTACATATTTGAAGGTAATTACGCAATTGCTCATGAAGTATTTAATAGCTGGTTTGCTAAAGAGCTAGCCATGGATTGTTTAAAAACCACTGGATTACAGACTATAGGCATTGGTGAAAATTCAGGAGGCTTTAGGAATTTCTCAGCAAATAAACCAATAAGGAAACCAGAAGACTTAAAAGGTCTTAAAATAAGAACTATGCAAATAGAAATGCATATGAAAATGGTAGAAGCATTAGGAGCTTCTCCTACCCCAATTGCATGGGGAGAGGTGTATTCAGCTTTAAAGACAGGTGTTGTAGACGGTCAAGAAAATCCTGTAGGAGTGATGGTATGGGGTAAATTATATGAAGTTCAAAAGTATTACATTTTAGATGGTCACGTTTATAGTGCGAATTGGGTTTTTGTAAATGCTAATTGGTTTAATAAGTTACCTACTGAGTATCAAGACCTTTTATTATCTGCTGGTGCTCTCTCAGCTACCGTGGGTAGAGGTTTAGGAGATTACAATGTAGTTGAGCAATTAGGTTTTCTATCTGCGCAAGGAATGGATATATATACACCTAGTTCAGAAGAACTTAAAGCGTGGGCTGCGATAACACAACCTGCATGTATTGATTGGTTTACCAAGAATGTTTCAGGGGGACAGACATGGGTAAATAAGCTTTTCCAGGCAGTTGAAGAGGCAAAAAAGAGAATATACAGTGATCGAATATGGGCATAATGGTTAACAAGTTATTAGAATATATTAAAAAAAGTACTGAAATTTTTTCTGCTATTCTCCTATTGTTATTTTTTCGCTTTAATTTCTCTAAACGTTTTTACTAGGTATATCTTTAAGTATACAATTCCTTGGGCTGAGGAACTTACTACTTCTTTTTTTATGGTTTGGATGGTCTTTTTTGGTGCTGTAGCATTATTAATAGAGAATAAGCACGTTACTGTGTTTAGCATGGGAGGAAAAGGAATATTACATCGAATTTTAATTTTTATTGCTGATATAATGTTAATTACATTTGCTGGGATAATCATAATCTATTTATGGCCATTAATCATTAGTACTTTTCCTGATCGATTACCAGCAAGCAAGATATCCCCAGCATGGGCATATATTGGTGTATTCATAGCGGGTATTCTATTTTTAATTACAAGTATTTATCGCTTATTCACTGACGCTAAGAATTTACTTTTTAGTAAATCTAAAATTATTTCTTTGTTACCATGGTTTTTCCCACTCACTACTATACCTTCACTCTATTTTACGCTTCTTTGTTTTGCCTTTTTATTAATTACTGGACTTCCAATCGCTGTTATAGTAGCACTTACTGGAGCAATAGGATTAAGTAGTAAGGGAGTATCACTGATCTATGTCCCTCAATCTATGATAAGTATGATTTCTAGTTATACACTTTTAGCAATACCTTTATTTATTTTAACTACAGAATTACTCTCAGCCAGCGGAATGGCAGAGCGAATGATTTCTTTTGCAAACATACTAGTAGGCCATTTAAGAGGAGGATTAGGATATGTTAATATATTAGCTAACGCCATGTTTGCTGCTATTAGTGGATCAACTGTAGCTGATATTGCTGCACTCGGGCCTATCTTAATACCTGAAATGAAAAAAAATGGTTATGATGAAGAATATGCTGCTGCTTTAACAAGTGCCGCGGCGCTTCTTGGACCAATTATTCCTCCAAGCATACCAATGATAGTTTTAGGATCTATAATTGCAGGCGTATCAATTGGTGACCTCTTTCTTTCCGGTGTATTAGTAGGCTTTTTATTAATGTTGCTTCTCACAATAACTCATTATTTAATAACTCGCATTAGGAAATATCCACGACGAGAGAAAATTGTTAATAAGTCTTTATTCTTTAAATCATTTAAAGATTCATTACTTGGACTTTTAGCCCCTATTTTCATGTTATATTCACTTTATGCTGGCATAGTCACACCAACAGAAGTAGCAGCTTTAGCTAGCGTATACTCATTGTTTTTAGGTTTAATTGTGATGCGCGCTTTAAGTTTTAAAAAAATTATAAAATGCCTAATAAATACAGCAAAGACATCAGCGCTCGTTCTCTTCATTATAGGGGGATCAAACGTTCTTAAGATTTATTTTGCAATAGAGGGTGCAGATAAAATTACTTCAGGGCTCTTATCATTAAGTATGGGAAATCAGAATTTATTCATTGCCGGAGTAATTTTAATATATATACTTGCTGGAATGATTTTAGAAACAAATGCAAATATAATACTCTTGGCTCCTTTACTATTCCCGATGGCTCAGCAACTAGGCATAGACCCCCTGTACTTTGCAATGCTAACAGTCTATGCCCTTTGTGTAGGTGTGCTTACTCCCCCATTTGCAATGGCTATTTTTACAGCTTCTAGCATTAGTGGTATACCACCATCTAAACTCTTTAAAGCATCAACCCCATTTATAATAATATCAATTCTATATCTAATAATAATCGCTTATATTCCACAGATCAGCCTTTTCTTACCTAATGCTCTTAAATAGGATCTCGTAATCCCATTGTTAGTGCTAGATGAGATTCTTGAAAAGCATTTATTCTTGAGAAAAGCCTTTCTCAATAGTTTCAATGATTTCCTCTCTCCCTGCTTTCTCCCATCCTAACTTCTCTACATTAACGCCTTCGGTCATTAGATCCCTACCTAGGGCTACTGAGTATAGGTGTATTATGGCCTTTATTGTTGGGCATGAAACCCCTAGGTGCTCACAGAGACTAGCTATAGGGACGAGACCATAAGGCACGTCCTCTGCAACATATCTGTGATGAAGGTCTCCTGGACCTTTAGTTCTCGTGTGTACCGGACTAGTGGATAAGAGTTCGTACAAATCCTTCCCTTTTAACCCACTCGACTTATACATAGAACTTACCAACTCGTAAAGACTTGGGAGCTCTAACCCTAACATTCTTCCAACAGCTCTTCTCTCAGTATCCACTACTTCCATGATCTTGGCTACGGAAGGCGTAACACCCTCACCATAGAAATCAAAATCCCCCTTAGTATATTCAGCCCTACCTAGATTCAGTAATGTTACTACCGGATGTACAGGGAAGTTTATGTTGTTTAGCACGACCTCCAAGATGTTCTTTGCCCCAGTAAATTCGTAAAAGATTTCTTTTAACTCACTTACGAGCTCATGAGTTTTTAACGAGGGTATTGCTGCTAGAGGTACTGTTCCAGAATCTTTAACACCGAATACGTTAACTCTAGCAGGCCCTGAAAGTCTACATGCATACGGTAGTGATGCAGTCCCCCCTATTAATACTGGAGGACTTTTTCTCATCTCCTTAAGCATCTTAAGTAATCTTAACGAACCCCAGTTATCCGGAATTATCACTATCCTCTGAGATGCGTCTAGAACGTTTGCTAGCTTAGGTAAGAAGTACTCATGAGCAAATGCAGGTGCTACAATGAACACATACTTTCTATCCCTCACACCAGTTTCAACAGATAATGTTGCCTCCTCTACTCTTCCGAAGCCTTTTACAACTCCCTCAAGTTCTACACCGCCTCTCTTTCTTATCGCGCTTACTCTATCAGTGTCTACAGGATCAGCACCCACAATCGTAACTTTATTTCCTTTCAGAGCTAGAAACCCTGCAACAGCGTGTGCACCGTGTCCGCATCCCAGAACAGTTACTCTCGCCATTATTTACCCCTCCGCATCGTTATGACGCCCACTATCAAAAGCGTTACTGCAGACGCTAGTGTTCCCCATCCAGAATATATGGGATCTCTTTGTATATACATTATATATGTTACTATCGCTCCAGCAATTATACTTGTGATCACGGAGTACCTGTTAATCATGGTATAATATCTGGTTTTACTGAGAGGGTATCCTATGAATATGGGTGCTGCTAATGTGGCTGCAGAAATTCCATACGTTACAACCAACCACCCTAGAGCCTCCGGCCAGTACATAGCTAGACCATAGACTAATACCGTTAATGCCACTGAGAGGATTCTGCTAACACGTACTATCTCGTGCTCACTTGCGCCAGGCTTAAGCATAGCTACATAGACGTCTCTGGTGATGTTAGCCACTACTGAATGTATGCTGCTGTCAAGAGTCGTTATAATGGTTATCGGTCCGAAGATCATGAATACAAGCAGTAACGCATATGGTATATGAGTTAGGAACCATCCAGCAGCCATTTCCCTCTGTGCTACAGTGAATCCAGGGTTTATTGCTCTTACGCTGAGACCTAATAATACTGCATAAAGCCCTGCCATGAGTATGGGAGGTATGCTACCAATAACGCCCCATCTGGCAGCTTTTTCGTCTTTAGCGCCATGTATCCTTAAATAGTAAAGCTGATTTGTTACGGTACCCAGGAATATTGAGACAGTCCAAAGACCTATTGTCGTTAATCCAACAGCAGTAAAGCCTTGAGGACCCCATAGCTCAGCCGGAACCCTAGTAGTTATCCCTCCCCAACCACCAGCCATGGTGACAGCGTAACCCGCAATGATTAATGACGTCGCTAACATTACGAAGGCGAATGTGAAGTCAGACCACGCTACTGAGAGAAGTCCTGTCGGTAGCACGTAGATCAGTGATATTATAGCGCCGATAAGGGCTACAAGACTCATATCTAATCCTGTAACGCCTGAGAAGAGTTTACCAAACGCTACTATTTGAGTGCCCATCCAGCCGAAAGGAACTACTGCCGCCATGATAGCTCCTAATGCTCTAACGAGTTTATCCTCCTGCCCGACTAGACGCACGAGAATATCCGGGATGGTGGTAAATTTCTCTCTCCTAAGCATAGGGGCAATTATAGCTAGCACTATTAAACCAAGGCATACAAGACTTATGTAGGTTAGGTCTGACCAGCCCCAAGCATAGCCTATTCCAACGTGCGCTACAAGAACACCTCCCCCAACAGCTGTAGCATATTGAGTACCGGCTGCAACGTACCAAGGGAGCCTACGGCCTCCAATAAGCCAGTCATCAGCTGACCTATAACGCTTAGAGAAATATATAACAACTATGAGTGGTAATAAGCCACCTATGATCATGGTCGCCAGAGCTATATAATCAATACTACCCATAGAAATGCACCTCAATGGATTTCCTTATCACGCAATAAAGATACTGGAACTCCAATGCCCTTCTCTATGGCTTTTCTATAAGCTAGTTCTGCTACAGTAATGTCGAGCATACCGGTTCCTATCGGTATGAATAAGATTATCTCCTCCATGTTCTCCCTTCCAGGTTTAAGCCCAGCTATTACCTCTCCTATCGTTGCGTAGATATTTTTCTCCGTTATTTCGCCTCTTTCTACTAGTCTCTTTAAGCATCCCCTGTGAAGTGTTTGTTCTTTATGATCTACGATTATCTTATTAGCCATTTTTATTACTTCATCATATACTTCCTGGTAAGATCCTAGGGCTGCTATGAGGTGACCCTTTTTAACCCATTCAGGTTTTATGAAGGGCTCTTGAGCTGTTGTTAACGTTACAGTTACATCTACATCTGTAGTGCATTCCTTAAGTTCTTTACATATCTCTATATTTGCTCTGACTTTGAATTTCCTCTCTAGCAACTCAAGCGTTCTCTTGAGGGTGTCCTCCCTAACATCGTAAATCTTAAATGTCATGTTTGGGAATATTTGTGAGAGAACATAAATATGATAACGTGCCTGAGTTCCTCCGCCGTAAATCCCTACGGAACTAGCTTTCTTATGAGCTAAATACTTAATACCTAATGCTGTTTGGGCAGCAGTACGTAGGGAGGTTATTGTAGCACCCTCCATAATGGCCTTAAACATGCCGTTATAAGGGTCTATCAGTAATACTACGGCCGATATGCTTGGTAGTCCTGTCCTCCAGTTATTCCAGAAGCCGCCAGCCCATTTTAAACCTGCGACTTTTAACCAATCCACGTAAGCGGGCATAGCATTCATAAAGGCTGAGAGATTAGGCCAGTTACCTGTTTCACCTAGATCTAACCCTAATTTAGGGGGGTTTATAACTCTTCCAAGCGCAAACTCTGACCACGTTTTTTCACACGCCTCAACAACTTCTCTCGGATTAACTAGGTCAAAGATCTCTTTATCATTTAATACGAGTGATACATACATATTAATCATCACTTTGTTATGGCATTAAATCTATATAAGCCTTTTCATGTTAATGCTATGTTGCACAGTTCTTTGGCATGCGCTTCAGATTAATGCTGTGAAGGTGACGCATATTCCACTACTATCAGAAGTCATACATGAATATAAGTTGAATTAAAACCTTACACTTAACCATGTAACACAATATTAAACTCTCCTCGAAAAGTATACTTCAATCCTTACCATGCCATTTTCGTAAATGCTTCACTAAGAGTGGGAATCTACGATGTTTTCGATGGCAGATGGGACAATGAAGGTCATGATGCCCCCTACTAACATGAAAATACACCCCAAAGGGCTTGAACGAAACTCACAAAACGGACACTTCACTTCCTCACTTTAAGAAGCAAGCATGTTAGATCCATAAACATTCCATTTAAGTTAGAATTGTTATGATTCCCAAAAGATTAAACATTGCACGTCCTCAACAACCCCTTACCATGGTTTAAATAAAGGATGCTAAGTCGTTTTTCAATTCTTACCTATCCCACATGGATTAAGGTCTCCGTCCTTCTCACTCCCTCAATCCCATGCACTTTAAGCGCAACCTTCTTAATATCGCTCAACTCCTTAACATCAATCACCAACACGGCATCAAACCTTCCCGTGACATCAAAAGCATCCTTAACACCCTCTATAGCCTTAGCCTTTTCAGCTATTCTTACCTGTGGCTTAACCCTAACAAGCATTACAGCCTTAACCATCTAACCCACCAGCTCAACGAGCGTCTCAGTCGTCTCAACACCATCAATCTCGCCCACCCTCCGCACCACGAGAGATATATCCTCAAACGTGCCCTCGCAAAGGGCTATCACATCAGCCCTCCCAGCAACCGTTAAAACATCGGTTATATGCTTTAAAGCCCTAACCTTGCTGGCAACATCATCCACCCTTCCAGGAGCTGTCGTGATTAAAATTGCAGCCTTAACCATCCAACCCACCAGAATAAAATGATAGTAGATGCTTAAAAATTTTTGCAAAGTTCATTCAACCATCCTTTCATAGGTAATCGTACTATTATGAATACTCGCACAGATTTCTGAAAATCAAACACAGCATGAGCACACTCAATGATTACCCTCCTAAGACTTTCACATACCAAAAATGGATTTAAAGAATAATTCCCCAGTCAAACATCGAGAATGATGCAAGCACTCATTTTTAACGTTAATATGCTCGAATAATCAAGTTTTTATCATTCTGTGAACATATTATTAGAGGAAATATGCCAACAATCAGAACCACAAAAGGAGAATACATCGTTAATGATATAAACGAGATTGACATTTGCCCCGCATGCGGCAGTACAAAATTAGTCAGATCACCAGAAAGAGGCGAAATCGCATGCTCACAATGCGGAACAGTAATTAGAGTAAAAACCATTGATTCAGGACCTGAATGGAGAGCCTTCACACCCGAAGAAAGAGACCGACGCAGCAGAGTAGGACCACCAA
>Ga0080004_1112143_pt1 | contig 18157 bp, 28 predicted proteins | sample WasSprMetagenome_FD_69207 | JGI IMG/M metagenome (GOLD analysis project Ga0080004, IMG submission 69207) | Sulfidic aquatic microbial communities from Washburn Spring, Yellowstone National Park, USA - WS (SPADES assembly) (version 2) | ecosystem: Environmental > Aquatic > Thermal springs > Hot...
CGCCTCGGCCCCTAGGCCGGCCAGGGCCTTCTCCCGCGCCGGGTCGAAGTAGGCCTTCTTCCCTGCCGGCAGCTCCATGAGGATTGCTGCGCAGCAGTCATGGAACGTGCTCACGGGGTCGCCCGGCTTCTTGTACGTGTCCCCCTCCCGCGGACGGACGGGCACGCGGCGGTATCCGACGCGGATCACCGCCCAGTCGCTCATCCAGGTACCTCCTCAGATGTCAAAGCCCCGCCGCTCGAATATGAGCAGGGGGTCTTCGTCGCTGGCATCTACCTCGTCCAGAAGCGCCGCCAACTCCGCGTCTTTGTCCACCTTGAGCTTGCCCGTGCCGTCGCAGTGAGGGCAGGGCTCGTCCGTACGCCCCGTCCCTCCGCAATCTGGGCAGGTTTCGAGTACCGCAGGCTCTAGCAAGCGCGTGCGGTCTACGTCCCAGTAGTATCTGGCCTCCTTCACGACCACCTTGCCGTAGCCGTGGCACCTGCGGCATTCCACCTTGCCCGTCCCCCCGCAGCTGGGGCATGCCGTGCCAAACTTGCAGCACGGGCACCCCTCTCCGCGGAGGAAGCGCTCGGCCTCGTCCGGGGTCATGTCCTCGTAGTGGCGTACCCCGTAGTAGTCCCAGGGCTCGCCGCATTTCGCACAGCGAACATCGGCCACACTTTCACCCCCTTTCGGTCGTATGTACGCGGGCGGTCTCGCCCGCTAAGCAATGATCCAGATGAACCTGCAAAGCTCCGCGTCCGTCGCGGTTAGCTCACGCACGGCGGCCCGGACCTCGTCAATGTCCACGCCGTTTTCTTGGGCCAGGTTGCGGAGCCATGCGTGCAGGTGGCTCTCACCCTCCTGCCGTTGCATCCCGAGCTGCTTCAGGATGGCGTCTTTGTGGTCGTCGCGGTGCGTCAATGCCTCAGCCACAATGGATTGCATCATGGCGTCTTTGCTGGTGCTGAGGAACCGCACTTTCACGGGCAAGCTCTTCACCCCCTTTCTGCTGTGTAAAAAAGGGAGCCGTGTCCAGGGAGGGACACGGCACCATATGTACGCGGGCGCACTCGCCCGCTAAGCGATGGGGCCTACTCGTCTGATTCTTTTGGCTCGAACCCTGGGCACCCAGGGCACTCCTGCGGGATGCGGCCGTCCGTGCATGAGCACGGCCAGCCCTTCCCGCACTCAAGATCTGTGATGCCGTAGGTGATGCGCGCGTCAAGGTGCTTGCACTTGGGGCACAGGCACCCCTTTGGCGTCACCGCGCCGCCCTCCTTTCTGTCATGCTTCAAAAAAAGGGCGGCCGCCACATCGGGCGGGCCGCCCTTGGCTATGTACGCCACCCGTCGCCGGGTGGCACGGTGGCTTAGCTCACGGGAGCCAGTTCGGCTTCTTCCTCCTCCATCTCCTCGGCAGCCTCGGCCAGTTCGGCTTCCTCTGCCTCCACTTCGGCTTCCCCGATGGCTGCCACGTCTTCGGCCACCTGAGCAGCCACCTCCTGCTCCTCCTCTTCGGTGGAAGGAGCCTCTTCTGCGGGTTGCGCAGCGGGTTCTCCACGCAGCCCCAGCACCGCTACCCGGGTGTCGTCCGAAGAGATCACGATGGGCTTGTCCTGTGTCCCTGGGAGCGCGAATTCGATGGGTGATGCTCCCGAGAACGCCTTCAGGGCCCGGAGGAGCACGGTGGCATTGAGGTGGTGTTCCGCCCTGCCCCTGCCGTGCGCCTCCAGCCCGACCGAGGCGTCCTGGGTCCCGCGGGACTCCAGGACGAGCCGACCCGGGTGGAGGATGAGGGAGATAGGTGCCCACTGGCGCTCCTTGCCCTCACCGCCGGCGAGCATCCACACCCCGCGGAGGAGTTCCGCGAACTCCTTCGGGCCCACGAACGCGGTGGCTTTCGCCTCCGTGTTCAGTATCGCCCCCACCGTGTCGTGGCGGAGGTGGGGCCCCCGCGGGACGAGCTCCGTGGTGAGGAACTCGTACGGGCCAGCGAGGCACGCTACCCGCGCGGACTCGGTCTGGACGGTCTGGCCGCCTATGTTGGTGGTGCCCTCAGTGCGGCGGATTTCGACCCGGGCCCTGCTCGCCCTCTTGAGCGCCCGGGCAATCTCCTGGGCCTCCTTCCGCCAGACTACCGCCTGCCCCTCAACCCCGGCCACCGGCACCACCGTCTCAAACAGGACGGTGCCATCGGTGGCCCGGATGGTGAGCGTCTCACCATCCGCGAGGAACGCGATGTTGCCAAGCGCGTCCTCGGAGAAGAGGGTGCTGGCAAGAGCCCGAGTGAGGGCATCCGCCAGGTCTCCGGCACCCACGTTGGGCACGTAGCGCGCCCGGGGACTCACCTGGACCTGCAGGGCACCAAACTGAGCCTCCACCCGCCTCTTCTCGGGAACCCACCGGCCAGAATTTATTACCCCTTGACCGAGGGCCCCGAACACCACCTTCAGGCGGCCGTCTTCGGGAACCAGCTTGATTACGCTGGCTCCCTGGCGTGCAAGGCGGAGGTACTGGACGAATCCCGCCCTGCCGACCCAGACGCCGTCGAAGGCAACGGCGAGGGCGGAGGAGGCCGAGAGGGCCTGCAGCAGGTCTTGGCGGCCGACCACCAGAGCCTTGCCGCTGCGCTTCCCCGCGACAAGCAGTTTGGCTTGCACGGGGACGCGCACCTCCTTATGCGATTTTCCCGCCAGTTCAGCGGGCCTGCGCTACGCTAGCACCCGCCGAATGGGAGGGAAGAACAGAAACACAATCCCCCCGGGGGATTGTCCCCCGGGGGGATTCGTGTTTTGTCCTTCCACCAGTATAGTGCGCAGTTAGCGGGGGGATTGTGACAGGTTACGCCACGGCGAGTATCCTGCGCAGTTTACGGGTGAGGCGGCTAATCGCCTGTCTCTCCCTGTCTGATAGTTTCACCCGCCTTTCTGGATTCAGCCACTTGAGGAGTATTGGCGTGATAGCGGGGGGAAGAGAATTGAGGATTAGGTTAACCTCCGCCTTATCCTCCGCCGCCTCTAGATCAATGTCGGTGCTAATGGGTTCGACAGGAGCATCAGCCAACATAACTTGAGTTCGCCATATTCCCCCAGGGATAACCTGAATGGCATCAGGAGACAGGTTAATCTTCCCAGGTATGGCGAATAGCAGGTTAGCGTAGCTCCTGTTCTCTATCCTTCTGGCATGAGCTTGATCATAGTAGGCGAAGACAATTCGTTTAGCGATAATGCGTGCTAGGGCTTCGCTAACCTTTCCTTCTCGCCTCTCCTGCCGCAGGATTGCCAAGACTATCTCCTGCGCTATATCCTCCCTGTCTCGGCTGGGGATACGTGCCACTGCTATGCCGAAAGCAATTCTGTACCATTGTAGGAGCTTAGGCGAATCTCCGGCCGCTTGACGTGCCAGCGATTCGACTAACTCCCTTCTGCTATCTCGCTCCTGCTTCCTGTGGTACAGTTTCTGCGCTATCGCTGGATCTATGCGATAGCTTCGCGCAGGTTCGCCTTCTCTGCTTTTGGCGTATTCATACCTGCGCAGTAACTGTTCCTCTGTCCTGTACGCTTCATATTTCCCGTGCCCATATCGCCTTTTTGTTCCTCTCATGGTAAAACCTCCCTTCAGTTTAGACCTGGCACCGAATGCAGAGCGAACATATTTCCGCCTCCTTTCCTGGCATTTTGGCATTCGGTGCCACATTAGCATTCGCCATGAATGTTCCTTCTCCTTTTGTCTCACAGGATAAATTTCGATATATCCAATTCGAGGGGCGCCTATGATGTGCTATTCCGCTCCTAGTCTGGGAGACAAAAAAACGGCGCCGCTTTCTGCCGGCGCCGCTTCACTGTGTGTCAACTATGCTTCACGCCCGCCGCGCTCCCTGGGCGGCCTGCTTTCCTCCTTGGCTAGGAAGGCATCTAGTGCCTGGGCGATTGCGCGCAGTCGCTTTAGCAATTCGCCCCTGCGCTCCGGGGCCGGCACATACTCCATGAAGCCAGGAGCTGGGGCCCCCGTCTTCTTTTCCCACTCCGTCCGGGGCAGCCGGCCGCCGAATCGGTGCCACACCGCCTCAACCGGCCACGGCGAACCCTCTAGGTGCTCAAAGTCGGCCATCTGGCCGCAGACTGGGCACCAGAACCTCAGCTTCTCTTCGTAATGCCAAGTCGGGGCAGGAATAGCCTCTTTCCGTTCTGGCGTTAATGTAGTCCCGAGCCCGACCTTACGCTTGAGGCGTGGCATCCGCATAAGCCCCTTCCGCTTCTATCTGTGCTTCCGCCACATCGGCAGGAACGGGTGCACCTTGAACACCTGCTCATCCACCCGCCGATCCTCCAGCCCGAGCTGGAGGGTCGTGCCTCGGCCCACAAAAGGAACCGAGTAGTAGCGAAGCGGCATATTGGTCGCACTCCGCTTCCACCGCAGGAAATCCATCACTGTCGGGATCGGCAACCCCGCGTCTATCAGCAGGTGATCCAGGGCCCTCCGAATGGAGTGCCACCCGATTTCCCACGTCTCGCCTTTCGCCTTCCGCTCCTGCCGGATCTCGGCCAGCCCAGTCTTCTCCTCAATCCGGTACCAGATGTTCGTGATCCGCATTGGACTGCCCAGCGGTAGCCTTTCCTTAAGGTTGCTCAGCGGCTCCCAGATCTCGGGCGGAATCAGGTGCCACCGCTGGCGGCCGTGCTTCGCGGTTTCGACGAAGAGCAGGCCCTGGTCAAGCCGGAGGTCGCTTGGAGTGAGTGCCGCCATTTCCGTCCGCCTCAGCCCGTAAACGGTGCTCAGGGCGAGGCATCCGGTTTCTTCGGCGTCCAGCTTACCCGCTGTGGCTACCGCGATAAGTTCGGCAATGAGCGAGGGATCCAGAGCTGGCGCGTACACTTCCCGCTCCCGCACCACGGGCCCCTCTCCGCGGCGGTAGGGCCACTCCAGCCCGTTCACGATGAAGAAGCGGCGCAGGACGCGGAAGGCCAGATCCACCGTGCCGTCCGCGTACCCCTCCTCCTTCATGTGCTCCAGGAATCGGTCAATAGTGCGGCGGGACAGGTCGCCCTTGCAGAAGGCCACGAACCTCCGCACGTGTCCGACGTAGCCCGGGTAGTCCGCTGGCAGGGATTGACGGTACTTCTCCACCATCGCCTCCAGATCGGCCATCACTTGCCCCCTCCGATTGCCTTCCGCAGCATCTTGTACACCCGCTTGGGATCGAGCCCGAATTCCCGCACCAACTCCTCGATTATGAGTAGCACGTCGCCCACGTCCAAGCGGTAAATGCGAAACGGCCGCGAGTCCGGGGAGGCCCACACGAAGATTAGGTATCGGCTGTTCTCCTGCGGGTCATCCCGCTGTGTCACTGGGAAGTCACCGAACAGGGCCTCGGCAACCTTCTCGATTTCGCTGCGCGAGTCTTCCGCCAAGCCCCTACCCCCCTTTACCGTGATTTATCCTTTGGGACAATTCTAAACCCCCAGCCACCCCCTGTCAACCCCACCATCTCCCAAGGCTGGCTGACAGTTAGTACAATACGATTGACAGGGGGTGACTCTTGTGTCCGACGAAGTAGAAGTCCGGGAAAGACTGTCGCGCCTAGAGGAGTGGGCCGTCCACGCAGACAAACGCATGGATCAACTCACGGCGGTGACAGAACGACTAGTCAACGGCCTGCGCTGGGTCACGATAATCATAGCCATGTTTTCCGCACTGTTGTTTGGTGATAAGCTATTTCCCCTGATAACAGCCTTCGCCGGGAGGTAGCCCCATGCCCGATACCGAAAATCCGTTCGCCCGCGATTACCTATGGGTGCTGCGGGTGCAGAACTGCGGCGGCGCGGACATCGCCGTCATGATAGCCAAGCTCGTGGGAGCTGGCCTGATAGTCAAGTGGCACGACGGCGACCCCGCCGACGACATAAAGTACGGTTTTAAGGAGCAGTTCAGAGCAGTCCTCAAGGAAGCGCAGCGAGTCGGGGTCCCCGTCCTCGCCTGGGGGTACTGCTACGGCGACAAGTACGGCAACCTGCTGAAGGAGGCCGACGCTGCGGCCGAATCCCTTCTGGAGGGGGCCGCGGGCTACGTCATCGATGCAGAAAGCGAGTGGGAGGCACTGGGGCCTTCAGGCAAGCCCGTAGGCGGCGAGTGGGCCAAGCGCTTCCTTGACCGGATCTTCTCGCGGGTACCAGGGGCGAAGCTCGCCTACTGCCCCTTCTGGAACACCAGGTGGCACCTCCGCTACCCAGCCCGGGAGTTTTCTGCAGGGTGCATCGCCGTCATGCCCCAGGTGTACTACGCCCTCGCAAAGCGGTCTCCCGAGCGAGTCGCGGAGATGTGGGCGGTCACCCGACAGGACTACGAACCGCTGGGGCTCCCCATATACCCGGTGGGTGAGTTCCCAGGCGCCACGGTGGAACATATCAGGGCCTTCCTGGACGCCATAGGTGATCGCCCGCACTCGTGGTGGCTGCTGGACAAGGCCACGGCGGAGTTTCTCAACGCGGCCTTCCCGAAGTACGAGCAACTGCGGGCTGAGGTGAACATGCTGCGCGCTCGGCTGGAACAGATACGCGCCCTCGCCACGCTGTAGGAGGGCACGGCGATGATCATCCTAACTGCGGCGGGGCACGGCGGTGCCGACCCGGGTGCCTCCAACCCGTTCGACCCCTCCCGCCCCGAGAAGCACATCAACCTTGCCATAGAGTCGCGCTTGGCTGAGCTGGCGGCGCTCAACGGCCACCAAGTCTACCGCATGAGGACGGGCGACGAAAGCTGGTCGCTGTCCGACTTGGCTCCCACGGCCAAGCGCGTGGGGGCCCAAGCTGTATTCGAGATCCACTGCAACAGTGCTGGGCGAGTGTCCACAACAAGAGGTGCCTATGCCATAGCGCTACCCGGGGCGCCCGGGTGGGAAGTCGGTCGGCTCATCATGCGGCACCTGCAGCAAACCACGGGGATCCCCAACCTGGGTGTCCAAGACCACCTGTGGGATCGTGGGCGCTTGATATTTACGCAGGACATCACCCGTTTCAGGGAGCTGGCCGACAGGGTTCACCTGATCACCGAGAACGGTTTCATCACTAACCCAGACGACTACCAGGTGCTGTCCAGCCCAAGCGGCCAACTCATGATCGCTTGGTCGCACTTGGCTGGGTTGCACGAATACTACGGCCTGCCTGCCCCGCGCCTGCCGCAACCCCCGCCTGCCCCCTCTCTCGTCTGGCTTTTGCCCCTCATTTTGGGGCTCGGGCTCATCGGCTTCTACCTTTTCGGGGAAAACCAAGCCGGTGCCCGTCCGTAAAAGTTCGCCAGCCCCCAGGGGGGCAGGGGCTGGCGAACCGAGGAGGCAACTGGAGGCGACCAGGGCGGCGGTGATTTCAAGGAGGTAAAACCTTGGGGCGCGAGCGTGTCAACAGGTACAGGTCTGGCGTCAAAAACCCAGGGCAGGAAGTCTTGGTGCTCAACGATCAGGCCAAGCTCGTGATCCACTTGGTGGACTGGAGGCGGGGGCGGGTGCTCACGTTCTCCCCGCCCCCTCCCGATTCGGGCAACAAGTAGGGAACTACTTGTGCCTCCAGAACTTCTTGCGGTACTCGGCGCCCTTCGCGGTTCCGGGGCCCAGAGTGGAGGCTTTGCTGCGGAGGCAGGACACGTACTCCTTCCAGGGCTTCCCGCGGCACTGCACCACTCCTCCGCCGGGCCCGCCCATCGTGGTGGCGAAGGCCGCGTTCCTCTCCAGGACCTTGCTGCTCTTGCGGGTCACCGTCCTCTTGCGGATGATGATCGCACCGTCCATGGAGGGCTTCACGTACGCGCGGAAGGCATCGGCGAGAGTAGCCAAAGTCTTCACCTCCTCCCGGGCCTAATTTCCTCTACAACCGCCCCCTTCTTCACCCTGACTAGCTTCGGGGTATACTCCACCCCGAGCCGATCAGCGATGTGGGGGCAGGCATTGGCATCCAGCACAACCATTTCGTTCGGGAGTTCGGCAATCGCCTCATCTGGCAATTCGATCTCGTTCAGATACGTAGCGCAGCGACCGCAACCTTCCTGGATCACGTAGACCAAGAGATCCTCGGCCGCTTCTATCTTCTTCTCGATTTCCTCACACTTCATGAACGAAAGGGCCAAGGGCTGATGGCCCCTGGCCTTCCGACCCTCCTGGTCACATTGGCCTTTCGTCCTTCGTCATCACTCTAGCAGGACAGCCGTTAGCCGTCAAGTCCTCATCCTCACCGATGAGGACGACCCACGCCTTGCAGTTCGGGCACTTGAGGTGTACCCGGCCTAGTCTGATGTCCTCAAGGCCGAGGAATCGGCCGCAACGTGTGCAGCGCAGAGGCCGAAGGCCGTTCACTTCCGCTTGCGCCATTCCGCAGCACACTCCCTCATGGCCTGGGCTGCCTGCCCAAACTGCCTGATGTTCTTCGACCGCATGCACTCGGAGATGAACTGCTGGTACTCGCTGCGCCCCTTGCCCTTCTTCGTGCCCCCAAACGCTATCGGAACCCCGCGCGGGCACTCTGGCAGATCCTCCAGTTCGCGCAGGAGTTCTTCCAGGGCACCCTCGCGGCTCAGCTCCTCAATGAGCACCTGTTTGAGCCGCGGGGACAGACAGCTTATGGTCATGCTCCTCCCGGACATCGTATCCCAGCCTATCGTAGAAGGCTTGGGCGATGTAGTACAGCCTCTTGTCGCCGTGCGTCGTGGTGCAGTCGCCGCCCATGCACACCGTTACCTCTTTGCCCGCCGGCGACTCTGTGTAGATGATCCGCCCCGCTTCCGCACCTGTCTCGCGGTCCAGCACCCTAGCCACCTTCACCGTTTCTGGCACGTCTTCTGGCCCCGGGCTTCCGCCAGCAAGTCTGCAGGCGTCAATGGCCTCGCGCCAGCTCTGCCTTATCGCCTCGCCGAAGGATATCCCCTCGTGCTCCTTGGACCAGGCCCGGCACATGACCCACTGGCGGATGCCCCGGAAGTTCCGGCACGTTTCCGCCTTGACGCCCTCGGACAGGGCAACCGAGCAGCTTGCACGCTTCATGCTTTCGCCCCTCCCATCTGCCACTGGCAGGCGCACACCGATGACAGGTTTCCTATGACGGTCGAAAGCAGCTTGTCCTCGATCTCGTCCAGCAGGTTGGAAACCTTCTCTTGCTCTCTTTCTGGCAGTTTCGGGCTGAACACCCCCGCGCCAGTCCAAACGTCTTCATGAATCGCACGAACCATGTACAGGATGATCCGCAGGTGCTCAAAGAGGTCATGCGGAGAACACTGGTGCGATGCTTGTACTGCACCGTTGATGCGTCCGACAAGTGCCGAAACCAGCTTGGGCGATATGAACCACCTTCGCTCCAACTCCCAAGCCAGATCCGTTATTGCAGGGGCCAAATCACGACCGTCTGGCATAGCGCCTCCTCCTCAGCGCCCCTCTGCCGCTGGGCCCGGTGCTTGTGGCTGCCCGCCGTACTGCTTCCTCCACTCGTGGTACGGCATCACCATCTTGCCGCTCTTGAGCCGCAGTTCGGATAGGCCCAGCCACCTACCGCCGTAGCCGAAGCCCTCGGCGTTTTCGTCGGTCAGTTCCACCCCGGGCCGCAGGGTGAAGGTGAGGGCCCGTATATCATCCGGCCGCTTCTGAGCCAGCCGCGCTATGTCCGTCAGGAAGAACACCGGGTTCTCTGGCCCGCCAGCCTCCTGCCTCGCGTACAGGAAGGCGTTGTACAGCCGCCACTTTTCCTCTGCGATTTCCTCCTCCGAGGCCGGTTCCTCCCAGACCGACACATAGGTTCGCCCGTCTCCGCCCACCCAGTACCTGATGGGTCTGGAGCCTGGCGGAAGCTCCTCCACTGGCCTGCCCGTGAGTCGGTACGTCTCTTTCACGCCGCGACGCAAGCGGTCAATGTGCTCCGCCAGTAGCTTCTCGCGTTCTTCTCCCTCAAGGGATCTCCTCCCGACCACCAGATCCAGCAGGTCTTCGTAAAACGGCCGCCTTGCGTTCTCGCCGCGCTTTGCCATCGCCAGCAGGTCGTCTGGCGTTATCTCGCCCCGCAGGTACCTGATAGCTTCCCTTAGCGCAAACTCGATGTCCTCTGCCACGCTCTTGTCCGTGGTGAACGAGACGGTGTCGCTACGCCCACCACCGAGGCCAGTGCCTTTCTCCAGCCCCAGCTCGTCCCTTGTCAGCAAGCCCTTCTCCCTCACTCCAGCAACGTCGGTCGTGACATGGTACAGGAGCCTGCCCGGATCTATCGAGCACTGCTGCCTCCAGGCCACGGACGCGGCTGGCTTGCCCTCTTCCGGTCCGCTGAACCTGCACAGGTTCTCGGTGGCGTAGACCATCGCCCTGTACGCTTGCGGGTTCTCACGCTTCAGCCGGGATGGGTCAACCACGAAGTCAGCCCACTTTTCGGCGAATTTGTCTTGGACGAGATCGTCTGGCTTCTCCACCCCGATTGCCTGCCTAGCCTCGGGCTTGTAGAACTCCAGCTGCACCCTGTACGGCAGCATTTCCCAGGCGGCCTCGCCAAGCGCCCTGAATATCTCCCGGCAGCGCTCCCTGGGAGGCAGGCCCGCAAAGCCCTCTGGACTCAGCCCGATCTTGCCGTCCCAGCCCCTCCACCGCGCCGGCTTTGTGGCCTCCCCTGTGGCCCACGGGAACATCTGCTCTATCTGGCCGTACCTTATTGCCCACTCCAGGTCCCACTGGTCCATGTCCCACAGGGCGACGTTCTCAGGAGTGAGCGCCCAAGCCGGAGGGCAGTCGCACACCCCGCAGGCGCCCTCGAAAACGGTCAGCAGGCTGTCCAGCGCGTCCAAAGTGCCGCCGTCCACCTAGCTCCACTCCTTCAGCCTAGCCCTGAACTGCTCGATATCGGAGTCCCTCCACCCCTTCCTTCGCAGGCTGGCCTCTACCTGGTCGGGCCACCTGTCGTGAAGGAACTTGACCATCTTGCGGGCTCTCTTCACGGTCCTCGCGTGCTTCGGGTCGGGCCTCCACATGGCCAGCAGCACGTTGCTCTCGATCTCGTAGTCCACCTGCCTGCGGTTGAACACGTTGCCGCGGCTCAGGTGGTAGGCCAGGGCGGCCAAGTCGGAGCCGGGGTCGAACTCCGTGTCCGACCCGTGGGCGTGGTGCAACTCGTGGATGATCACGTACACGTCGTCAACCTGCACCCGCCTGTCGTTGGGGAGAGGGTCAAGGAAGACCTTGGCGCTCCCCGGCGACCCGGAGCCCATGCCAGCGTCCCTGTCACCCGGCGGGACCATCACCGCCATCACGCCGATGTCCTCGCGCGGGATCTGAGCGTCTGGCCGCTTGCGCTTGCAGAGGGCCTCGTCGTCTCCGCCGCCCGGGTCGCACAGGAACCTCTGGTAGTCCTTGTCCGCCAGCAGGTCGCGGTAGAACTTCTCCACGTCGGCCACCAGCGCGGCCAAGACGTTGGCCTCGTCCCTGCACTTTCCGCCAAGCCCCTCGCACAGCCTGTCGGCGATGTACCGGAAGATCCTTGTGCCGCATGTGGCCTTCCATTCGGCCCTCCACTCGGGCCTGCCTGTGATAATGTTGGTTTCCTGCTTCGGCAGGCCCTCGGGCATGGCGACGTTCTCGCACTCGGCCGGGATCTCGATGGCCGTCAGGAGCTCGTCTACTGCAGCTAGCAGGGGCCCGCTTGCGGCGCTCATGCGGATCTTACCTCCTGCCTGCAGTCAAGCTCGCACCCGTACTTCCTGGCAAAGTCGTCAACAAGTTCGCGTAGCTTCCGGTACGTGCTGGCTATCTTTTCCTCAAGCCTCTCCAGCTCCAGCCTGGCCTGCTTGTCAGTCCTCGCCGCCAGCCTCAGTTCGGGCAGCTTCATCGCGTCCTCTTCCATCTGCTTTTCCAGTCTGGCAATCTCGAATGAGGCTTCCTTAGCATCCTCCGGCACGTTCGTCCAGCACGAACCCAGGTAGTGGTCCGTGCCGCCGGCCGCGACGACGCACGCGACTCTAGGCCATCCTCCACCGTATACGTCCCTGGGAGAAGGGCCCGGGTAGAGCGGGTGGCTGTGTATGTCGCCTATCATCCGGGTGTCGGGCGGACACTCCAAGGCCGTCGGCGGTGGGCCATGTTGGGGCGTCCCCTCCTCCAAAGAACCGGCGGTGATCTGTTTGGTTTTCGTGTTCAGGCAGATCGGTGCGCCGTACTCGTTTCCCGTTTTCACCGTCAGGTCAGCCATCTTGCGGAGGGTGCCGCAGAGGGTGCGCCGTACTGTCTGGCATATATCCGGCGGGGCAAGCATCTCCGCCTCCCTGAGCATCTCCTCGTACCAGTCAGGGAGCTTCATTGCCGTGCTCCTCCTTGGCGGCACTACTCCCACGCAGTTCCGCCTTTGCCTCCTCCACTGTCATCTCCCCGCTGGCGACCCTTTGGGCCAGCTCAACGATCTTGCTCGTGTCCAGTCCCTTTAGCCTCAGCACCTCCATCCTGAGCCGCACGGAGAGTTCGGCTGCCCTAGCCGCCGCCTTCTCCAGGTCCTCCACGCTCTGGATCTCGATGATGTCCTGCCGGAGTTCCCTCAACTCGGGCAGGAGTTGGCGTATGACTTGCTGCTGCTCTGGCGGCGAGGCCAGGATCTTCTCCGGGGTCCAGTCGTGCCGTTCGATGGCCGTGATCTCTTCCTCCGCCGCCTGGAGTCGGGTCTGAACCTCTGGATGGAGTATCCCGCGTTCGTCCCCCCGGGCGAACCTCAGTGCCTCCTTCAGGGTGCCTGCGATGGTCGCCAGGTGGGCCCTAGCACACGGGAGGCACCCCACCGCCACTTCCTCCCGGCTAGTTCTCGGTCTGCTGGCAACCGCCGATTGTGAAGCCGCCGTGGCCTTTGCATACCGCGAGTAGAGGTCATCAAGCTCCGCCCTGTATTGCTGGCGGACTCTCTCCTTCTCTTGGTTCATGCGGTTCTTTATAAGTCCGTCCAAGAGCAGGGTCAAACCGCGACCCGCTACGGATGCCCAAGACAAGGCCAATCCCCCTGCCGCCATGATAAGGCTAAAGCGGAAACCGCGTCAACGCTGGCTCACGCCTTGTCAACTGCCCTTGCCCGTGGTACGATGCGTAAGGAGGTTTCCTAGAGACCCGTCCTAAAAGGCGGCGGGGGCGCTAGGCTGGCAGAGGCTGGGGTTCCTAATGCCACACGTGTCGGTTTTCGTCGTGCTTGGAGGGGTGGCCCGTGGATCTTGTATGGCGCTGTGAGTGCGGCGAGGAATGGCCCGAGAGCGGAGACTGGAAGGGGGCCAGCGCTGCTGGCAACCACGCGAGGCACATCGGGCACAAGATCATAGGGCTTGTTGACCGCGAAACTGGTGAGCTGATCGTCAAGGGATGGAGCATCCGCAATGCCCAGCTCAAGGGAATAGGGCAGCGAAAGCCAAAGCCCAGCACTTCCGCGAATGAATCGGCAGGGGGCGAACAGCCAAAAGAGGACCGGAAAAAGTCGCCAAGCGCCGCTTACGGCACGATAAAGCCTCTCGTCGTCGATCTGAGCCCGGAGCTTCTCGTGCTCTACAAGATAGCTCAAGCCAGGTTCCCGGAACAGTACGGCGACGCCACCCTCAGCGAGTGGATTTCCGACTGCATCGGCGGCTACTACGCGGACCACGCGAAGACGTTCATGCTCAACAAGTTCCTTGGGGATCTGCGGCCCGAGCTGGCGACTACTGGGGGGAGTGAAACATGACACGGACCCCGCTACACATGCTGGTCACTGCGGCAGAACGCGAGGAGGGGAACGAGAACCCCGGGAAAATCACGAGCGCCGACATCAAGCAGCGCCTCCTTGAAGTGCTGGACACGGAGCAGGCCATCGTCGCCCTCCAGGAATTGAGGAACAGGCCGACGATGAGCCCTCTGGAAGTCCTGCAGAAGATCGGCTTCGACATCAAGGCCATGACAGCAGCCCAGAAAGAGGTTGCCGAAACCTACCGCGGCATGCTCCAGGAGGAGCGCGAGGCGCGTAGGGAACTGGGCGGGATCGCCGAGCAGGCGAAGAGGGAGGCAGAGATGGCGCAGATAGAAGTGTTGAAGCTGCTCGTGCAGAACCTGAGCGAGAACCAGAAGGCGGTCGCAGAAACGCAGGCCAAACTGGTCGAAGAGGTCAAGAACATACTCATCCAGACCCAGAACAAGCCTGCTGGTCAAAACGACCCCTTCACGGAGGCCCTGCGCGGCGTGCTGGCAGACGTGCTAAAGCTGATCGTCGGCCGGGCCTTCCAGGACGGCCAGGGCAGGCCGTCAGCCAGCCCAGTGCAGGAGATGCTCGCCATGCTGGACGCCTTGGAAGCACTCGAAAAGAGAATCCGCCCGAAGGCTCAGGAGGTGTCCAGCGACAAGCTGACGGCACGGGACATCATGGAGCTCGAAAAGTTCAAGATGGAGCTCGAAGCCAAGCGGGAGCAGTTCCAGCAGGAGTTGAAGGCCAAGGAGATGGAGGGCGAGAGGTGGCGGCAGACGCTGCAGATGCTGGGTGATGCCATCCGGGCTGGGCTCGAATCGGGCGCATTGGGTTCCCTGCTGGGCCGTAGAGGCACTCCCGAGGTTAACGAGATGCCAGCCGCCACGATCCAATCGGCAGTGGGTGAGAAGTAGGAGTGCCGCAGGGGTTCCTCCTGAGCTTTATCCGCCAGCGCGCGTTGTCTTCGATAGCGGACGCCGTCGCTAGGTGGCTCGGCAATCAGGACCCTGCAAGCCTTCGCGCACGCATTTCCACGTGTAGCGACCTAGCGGACGAATTGGCGCAAGCCCTCTTCGCCACGGTGCCAGCGGAAAGAATCGCCGAATACCGCACTTTGATCGCACAGCACATCAGCCTTTTCAGCGAGTCCGACATACCAGACCTGTTCGCGCGGATCCTCTGGCGGCTGGATCGGGAGCACAGGGCGATTCTGGAGGCCAACCGGTCCTGGTGCCTAGACCAACTGAAACGGGTATGGAACCGCCTGTTGAGCGAGGTCCTTAGGGAAACCAACGGGGGCTCTCGGTAGAAAAATGCGTCACCGTCTGCTATCATCCTGTCAGAGACAGTTGACAGGGCTGGTCGATCATGCCGCCTAAAGCCGAAACGAAGAAGCACCCACTCACAGTCCACCCAGCGGCGCCGACCCTGCTGGCGGCCGCCATCGTGGCGGGCGCCATTTTCCTATGCCGCCCAGAGCCGGTGAAGCCTGCAGGAGAGGCGCAGCCCGAGATAGTCGAGAGAGTCTATTCACCTGCCTAGCCGATAAAGTGGAGGTGTGAGCATGGCGCTCGTCAATGTCAACTACGGTGCGAATGTAGCCTGCACGGTCACCGTCAAGAACGCTGGTCAAGCAAAAGGCACATTCAGGCTAACAGGAGAAATTTTGCTCCCTGACGGCACTGTCGGCGGCCACTTCTGGGACAAACTCGTCCGGGGCGATCCTCTGAAAGCCGGGGACCTGATTAGGGCCGCTGGAGCTGTAGATCACATCGACGTGACACTCGAACCAGGGCAATCCGCTCAGATCACGATGTACACAGCGCCGCTTTATGCTGACCCGGGGAAAACGGCAAACTACGCAGTCAGGTGGCGTCTCCTCTGCCTTGAGACAAACCAGTACGCCGAAAAGCTAGACACATACGCAATCCAAGTAACTGCTCCAACACCGCCCATGCCTCAGATAGTCGATCGCAGCTACGCGGTAGCCTAACCTGCCTAAGAGATTCTTGAAGCACCTGGGTTGCCGGAACAGGCCGCCCCTTCGAGAGGCGGGGTGAAGGTAAGTGCCAACAGTATTGCCCGGGAAAACTGTGATCGCTCGGGTCTCGATCAAGAACACGGGAGGGCAAAAGGGAACCTTCCGCCTCACGGGTCAGATCCTCTATGGCGGTACGTCAACCCATGCTGGCTGGTTTACGCAACGTAACCAAAACTACCAACCTTGTCCAGGCGGTGTTGCTCCTGAACCCGACTGGAATTACGTAGATGTCGAACTGCCCGCTGGGCAAACGTCTGTTGTAACCATGTACAAGGCCAATTTTGCTTGTGGGCAGCCGACCGCCTTTCAAGACGGTCAGACATTTGATGTACTGTGGACCCTGAAGTGCTTGGAGACGGGTCAGGCAGTAACCAAACTTGACTCGGGCGCGCTAGTGTTCCGACGCCCACAGCCGCCTAAGATCCAGATAATTTACGATGCGATGTACGTGAGCCCAGCAGTCGTCCACGCTGGTGAGAACGTTGTGGCAACATTCGCTGTCAGAAACGTCGGGGAGTCTCCAGGGACTTTCAGAATTTCGTGCAGGTTGGGCTACACCGGTGGAGCGCTGCATGGTCAGACTTACGACTACATGTCCAGTCGGGACAAAGACTACTGCGGAGGGGTGCCCAAAGAACCAGACTGGAACTATGTTGACGTGGTTCTCCAGCCCTCGCAAAGGGGCGACGTAAAGCTCTACAAGAGGAACTTCGCGTGCGGAAACCCAACGGCATTCCCGGATGGTCAGCAGTTCTTCGCCGCCTTCGCGGTTAAGTGCCTTGAAACGGGAGAGGAGATGGGTACCGGGATAAGCCGGGCCATAACCTTCAGGCAAGGTGCTGTTGCCCCGCCTTCTCCTCCGCCCCCGCCCGCGCCACCTGCCCCGAGGATCGCTTCCCTCACCATGAACAAGTCGGTCATCTATGCTGGCGAGTTGCTGACCGGCACCGCCAGCTGCGTGAACACGGGGGGCACTTCGGGTCGGTTCCGCCTCACCGGTACCCTTTACTACGAGGGAGGGCCGCTCCATGGTACGTATGCTGGCAGCATGACCCAGCGCAACAAGAACTACAAGCCCTGCCCAGGCGGTGCCGACCTTGAGGCGGACTGGAACTATGTGGAATTTTCCCTAAACGCGGGGGAGCAGAGAGATGTGACCATGTACAAGGCAAACTTCGCCTGCGGCAACCCGCTGGTGTTTGACGATGGGCAGCAATTCAAGATCGTCTGGAAGCTAACCTGCCTTGACACGGGCGCGGAGGTCACGAACACGAAGTACGTCACGTTCAGGAGGAGTTAGCGTGCGCAGGGACGTGCTGCTGGCCGCTGGCGTATTCATGACTGGGCTCGGCATCTACCTCTGGTGGAAGAATCGGCCCCTGCAACCGCCTACCCCACCAGGGCCACCGCCGAGTCCGCCATCGCCTATTCAACCCACGCCGCCGGGGCCGGTCACGCCACCTCCTGAGCAGATCGGCCTTTTGCCGCTACCCGAGTTGAGGCGCGGCAGCACGGGGGGCTACGTGTATGGCCTCCAGGCTAGGCTGCGTGCTCACGGCATTTCGCTAGCCGTTGACGGCATTTTCGGGCCCGAGACGGAAAACGCGGTGATGTCATTCCGCTACAGCAAAGGTCTCGGCCGCATCGGGGTAGTAGATGGCCCGACCTGGCGGGCACTCCTGTCTGGGCCCTCGTTGCCGACTCTCCGCTACGGTAGCACAGGACCATACGTCTACTTCCTGCAGGCCAGACTGAAGGATTACGGTTTTGACCCTGGCCCCGTGGACGGCGTCTTTGGCCCGCGCACCAGGGATGCCGTTATGTCCTTCCAGAGAGCGGCACGCATAACAGCGGACGGAATTGTGGGGCCAGTTACGTGGGGCGTTCTTTTGAAGGGGTACCTATCGTGAGATACGAGCTGATCTACGAAAGCACCAGCACGGAAGAGCTCAGGACAAAGCTGCCCGAACTGGAAGAGCGGCATGTGCCAGAGGGCGGTCTGGTCGAACTAGTCCTTAACTTCCGGTACCGTTTCCCTGGCTTTGAAAACGTGGCGGTGCTGGTGAATGACAACCTGCGCAAGCACATTGGCGTCACCCCGTGGCCCAACTCGTACCAGATCGTCTACGTCGATCCCGACCGCCCGACGTGGTACATCCGGTGGCGGAAGGGGCTCGTATGGGCGCCCTTGATCGTTTCAGCCCTCTGGGCAATCGCCATAATCGTCGTCACCATAGGTGGCTGGAGACTTCTACGGGCAACCGCCACCCTGGTCGAAGAGTACGAGTGGCTTGTGCCCGTGGCAGTGGTCGGCACGCTGGCGGTCCTGCTCATCTACGGGCTGAGGAGCCGAGGGCCGTGAACAAGGGGAGATGGGATCGTGCCTGAGAGGAAGCAGGGAATGCCCCTCTGGGCAGCCGTCGCACCAGGAGGCGGCGCCACCC
>Ga0080004_1126806_pt1 | contig 18147 bp, 18 predicted proteins | sample WasSprMetagenome_FD_69207 | JGI IMG/M metagenome (GOLD analysis project Ga0080004, IMG submission 69207) | Sulfidic aquatic microbial communities from Washburn Spring, Yellowstone National Park, USA - WS (SPADES assembly) (version 2) | ecosystem: Environmental > Aquatic > Thermal springs > Hot...
TCCGCCCCCTCCACAGCCACCTTCTTCATCTCCTCGGCCCTCGAAATTATCTCCTCAGCCTCCCTCCTCGCCCTCTCGACTAGCTCCCTCGCCTCCGACCTCACGCGCTCCTTCTCGGCCTTGAGGCTCTCGACCTCCATCGACGTCCTCTCAATCTCCGCCCTAAGCCTTCTAAGCCTCTCCTCGAGCTCCTCGACCTCGGCTTGGAGGGAGGACCTCTGCTCTTCGAGCTCGTGGATCTGCTTCTCCAGCTCGTGTACGAAGATTATCCCCCTAAATGTCTTCAACCTTTCTTTCAGCCTACTCTCCTCCCCTTGAAGGAGGTAGAGGGTGCTCCGCGTTGCGTAGACCTGGCTCGAGAGGGCCCTGAGCCTCTCCCCTTCGAGAGCACAGGCACTCCTCAACTTAGAGAGCTCCTCCTCAAGGGGCGATGCCTCTGCCTTGGCCTTCTCAGCCCTCTCCCTCCAGCGCGACTCCTCATCCCTGAGCCTCGAGATTTCGTCGCGCAGCCTCTCGACCTCAGCCCTCAAGTCCCTCACCTCTCTCACGATCGCGAGGCCCTCCTCCCAGCTGAGCCCCTGCCCCTCGAGGGAGGACCTCACTTCCTCGCGCTCGCGCTTCAGCCTCGCTATCTCCTCTTCGAGGCTCCTCTTTCTTCCCTGGTACTCCTCCTCCAAGAGCTTGAGCTTCTCACGATACTTTCCCTCGAGCTCACCGTACTCCTTCTTCAGCCCCTCCAACTTCTTGGTGAGCTCATCGACCTCCCTCCTCCTGCTCTCCAACTCTTCGGAGAGCATCTCCATGTGCCACCTGTAGACGGTCGTCTTCGGGACCCCGAAGCGCTTGGCTATGGAGCTGTAGCTCTCCTCCCCCAGCTCCACGAGCTTGAGGGCCTCCTCAACCCTCCTCCTCAAGTCCATCGGGACCGGCATGCCTATCGACTGGGGAGTGGAACGAGTGGAACAGTGGAACGGCAGCTGCTCTAGAGGGATCCCTCCTCCAGCGCACGCTCTCCGGCAGAGTAGCGGGGAGGAGGGTGGGGGAGTAGCTGGGGTGGCGAGATCAGGGACTAGGAGCTCGTAGGTGTGAAGGCTCGTACACGCGCACTTGAAGGGGATTGGAGTGAAGCGGGCTGGAGGTCTCGACAATTCAGCGTTAAGTAGGGTGGCCGAGGCTGGGGCGACGATCAAGGAGACGCTGAACAACGGTCGCTGACGCCCTCCACAAAACTGCTGAACGGCCTCTCCCGCCGAGCCCGGCTGTCTCACTCGCCGAGCACGACGTGATCGCATGACCATGCACACAGCTCACGGACCTCCATGCGCACGTGGAGGTGAGGGGGACAACCCCACAGCACGCCCACTAGCTGACCACTTGCTCATGGAGGGTCGTGAACCGTGTTCATGGAGGTCCCCTTACCACGAACGTGAGACGGGGCATGGACCACCGTAAGACTCGTGCGCGTGGGCGGGCATGGCAAAGGCCACCACCCGGCGGAAGGCTTATAGGGATGTTTCTACAGAAATTTCTGGGAAACAAAAATGAAGGAGAACCCGAAGGCTCGGGCAAAGGCCCAAGAAAGCCAGGAGGCTCAAGAGAAGGTCTGCCCGAGGTGCGGGGGGAAGTTCTCCTACATAGAGGCCCAGAGGAAGGGTGGCCAGACATACTACGTGGCAGTACACTACGAGGGATACGAGAAGGTTGGGGGGAGGGTGAGGAAGAGGTGAGGAAGTGCTACCTAGGACCCAAGGCCTATAGATACGTGGAGAAGCTACACGAGCTAGGCCTCTCGGGCGCGATAGATAGGGAGAGGTTCAGGAGGTACTTCAAGGAGCTCCTCGACCAAGTGGAACTGAGCCTAGGGGAGCTCGTGGGGATGATTGAGGAGCTTGGGTCGAGACTCTTGGAGGAGCTCGAACTGGCAGAGGTCGACGAGGGCTTGGCTGAGAGGTTGAAGGGCTGCTACCAGCTGATATTGAGGGCCTATGGAAGGGTTGCAACGAGGCTCTACTCGGAGAGGTTCTCCTCGAGAGCAGCTTGAAGTAGAGGCGTTCAAAGCCACTAGACGCTCTTCCCTATAAAGGGGTTCTCGCATAAGCTCTCAGATTCTCAATCAGTTCTCAAACGAACTCTCAAGCCAGCTCTCAATCGCATGTACTATTTGAGAACTCGATTTGAGAACTGATGTGAGAAGTGATTGAGAAGTTCTCAGGTGAGAATTCTCAGCCACTTCTCAAGTCACGGCTCCTAGGGAGGCTCCTACTCCCTCGAGAGTCTGGAGCAGGTAGGAGCCTGCCCGGGCCTCATCATTCAGAGAAAATCCGAATCTCTGTGAGCAGAGACGATCAGATCTCTGATGGTCTCCACGTAGAGATCTCCTGGCCTCTGGAGAAGGGCTGGGGACTATGTGAAGACGGTGTGAGAGGGCCCTCAGAGACCAGGGAATCCCAATACCGCTTTCCGAGGACGAGTGGGATAGCGATCTTAGCGACGAGAAAGCGTTGCTAAATTTAGCATTTAACAATGATGCTAAATGCCCCTCTTTTAACACATCGGCTTTTAGTGCCATTTAGCATTTTAACAGGGGGCTTTAGTGCTTTAGCACTTAGCAATTTAACATTTGATGGGGAGTCCTAGGTGAGGTGCACTTCAGCGTCCGCCCTGTGGGGTAGCGATGTCCCGAGAACAACATCGGTCATGGTGAAAACTCAGCTAAAGGTTAAGGGTAAGTCCACGAACCCCCTCTCACTTTAAACAATCTGTCTCCTAAGCTTAAAGTACTTATAGCCGAAATACACCACGCAAACTACACTAACAATTTTCAATATTCCCGCAACGCTCATCAACATACTCCCAAGCTCAAAGCAAAGGTTTGGTACTTCCGACCTCTCCATCAACGCGATTTCCATACAGCGTTTCCCAATCTGTGTTATGATAACACCCACAATAAAGAGAATTAACGAAATCACCAACCCACATTTAACCTTCTCAATCTTCACACGTAGCGATTCATTCACACAGTATTAACCAGTCATTACATATAAGAATTTCACGTAGATGCTAAAGCTTCCTAGCATTCAGCGCATGGTGTTACCCTCACCTTGCTCTCTGAAGGCTTGGGGGCGTATTACCCGTATTACCTTGGGCCCACGTCAGGCGATGGTGAGTGTCACTCCGTTTGAGGCTAACACCCCTCGAACAAGTGGGAGACGTGGAGCACCTTCCCCAAGAGGTCGAGGAATTGTTGTGGAAGAAGGGTGCCGATGATGTGGAAAGGGGAGAGCACAGAGGAAAGGCCCTTCGACGACCATGAACTGAAGCTACTGGACCTGCCGTTCTTCAAGCTCAAAGCGCGAAATCATGGGCCATGGTCGGTAGTGAGCTCGATAACCCCCGAGCGGACCTGGCAACTTAACATGTTGCGACCGACATCTTAGGTCGCCAGGCCCCCGAGCCTTGGTAACCCATAAATCCGCTCCCACGACCAACTTTCTAGTGTGAGCCTCTCGATAATAGTGCCCACATACAACGAGGCCGAGAACGTAAGAGAGCTGATAGAGAGGGTGGAGGCTTCCCTCAAGGGCCTGGACTTCGAGGTCATAGTGGTAGACGACTCCAGCCCCGACGGCACTGCCGAGGTAGCTGAGGAGCTGGGGAGGGCCTACGGGAACGTGAGGGTTGTCAGGAGGCCCAAGAAGATGGGGCTGGCCTCGGCCGTCTTGGAGGGGATGAAGGTGGCGAAGCACGAGCTCATAGCCGTAATGGACGCAGACTTACAACATCCACCAGAGCTCCTGCCCAAGCTATTGGGGAGGGCGGGGGAGGGCCACGACGTCGTAGTGGCCTCCAAGTACGTCGAGGGCGGGGGCGTGAGGGGGTGGAGTTTCTGGAGGAGGCTCCTGTCGAGGGGGGCAACGCTCCTAGCCCACGCACTCCTCCCCGAGACGAGGAAGGTCAAAGATCCTATGTCGGGCTTCTTCCTGTTCAAGAAGAGCGTTGTGGAGGGGGTCGAGCTCAATCCCATCGGCTACAAGCTCTTGCTCGAGGTCTTGGTGAGGGGGAGGTACGAGAGCGTGGCGGAGGTCCCATACATCTTCGAGGCTAGGAGGAGGGGTAGGAGCAAGCTAGGCTTAAAGGAGGTCTTCGACTACGTGGTCTTCCTCTTCAAGCTCATGAGGCAAGAGCGAAGAGTTGAGCAAAGGTGAGGAGCTGGGCGGAGGTGGGGAAGGTGAGCTCGCTAACTTGGGCTTTTGGGGTGCTGATAGCCCTTTTGTCAGCCCTCAACGCCATATGCTGGGGGTTCGCTGTAAGGGAGGTCGGGGACCCGCAACTCTCGCTCGACTTCCTCCTAAGGCTCGCCCTCAACAAGTGGTACGTGCTGGCCTTGGCCTCCGCCCTCGTCGCGTCGCTCCTGAGCTACGCCGTCTTGAGGGAGATGGGAGTGCTGGCAGGAAGGTTCTTCCTGTCGTTGAGCATGGTAGCAACGATATTGGCGTGTACGATGGTTCTAGGTGAGAAGTTGACGCTGAAGGAGTGGGTTGGAGTAGTGCTGATCATCGTAGGAGCCGTGCTAATTGGAAGATAATGCGCATTCGTAGGCGAGATGAGAAGATGAGCGTGTATATACGTAAGATTCTTCACATGCTAACACCTCCACTCATTGCCACCTTAATTGCACTCATGTACCTTTACAATGAGGAAATGACGAATGTAGGTAATGACATCATGTTGCATGTCTACCCAGTATGGCTATTGTCGAAGCAGATAAAGGAGCTTAATTGGCCATTTTGGGGCTCTTGGGATCCCTATCGATATTGTGGGTTCCCATATCTGACAGCATATTCTCCACTTTTTTACTACGGAGCTGCATTCCTGTCCATTCTGTTTAATGTGGCGGCTAGTGAGAGTGTCAAGTGGCTAGTAGTATTGACCTTCCCGCTATCCACCATCGCGATGTATTACTGTGCTAGGCAAGTTTTAAAGAACGAATTTGCATCAATGGTCAGCTGTCTTGCATACACTCTCATACCTCTTAGGATATCTTCTGTCACTCATGTAGGAAATCCTACATATTCTCTAGCACTTGTTTTTGTTCCATTGGTTTTCCTTTATATGGAAAAGTTGCTGGACGGAGAAAGAGGAAAATTCATGAATTTGGCCCTTGCGGCTTTAAGCTTGGCTATCGTTATTCTAAGCCATCACGGCCTTGGTTACGCATTAGTATTCTGTCTACTTATATTTCTCGGTATTAGATTTATTCTTACTAAGAAAATAAGCATCATAACTTTATTAGCGATTCCTTTGGCTGTAGCAATAGGAGCCTTCTTCATAATACCCATGACCATATACTACCTCAAGTATCCTTTTGATTATAGCCTCCTCTCCACCCCGCCGATACCACCAGTTCAGGAGGCTCTTGGGATGCTCTTTCTACCCTGTGGGTGGGCTCCTGTGGGGTTGACAGCCTTTACTTTTGGCTTGGTGGCACCCTTCTTCGTTAAGAAGGATAGAAAGATGCTAACATATTTGATCGTCGCCATCATAATACTTGTGACCTACTTGCTATCTCTCTTGGTTCTGGGAGTGTTGCCCATTGAAGTCATCGGTACTCGCGGAATAATGTTGCTCTCGTTCCTCCTCCCCATTCTCATGGGCTTCTACGTCAGCTCTATCAAAACTGTGAAGTTTAAGTACTTAGTGACGACAATCATCGCGGGCCTCATGTTGCTGGAAGCCACTTCGTGTGGGGTTTACCACCCCCCATCGGTAGTGAGATACATGGGGGCTTATGAGTACGTAAAGAGCGACCCTGAGCAACTCGCTACACTCAGGGTGTGGCAAGTCCCAAGGTCTCATTTGGTGGCAGCCCTTCCAATATACACGAGGAGGGGTACCATCGACGGCGTGACCTTTGGACCCAAGGAGATCGACTACTTTATTTTTAAAAGCATAGCCAATTCTGGTGGGCAGGGCCTGAGAGGTTATGGATGGGGAGATTTGGTCAACAATGCCGATAAAACATTGAGGGTTCTTAGAATACTTGGAGTAAAGTATGTCATAGTGGACAGCCATGAACCTGTTTACCCATTGAACGTATCAAGGACTATTTACCAGAACTTAAGAAGCTCTAAGCTTGTGGAACTCGTAGCCAACTTTACTGACCCTCGCTACTCATGGTCACCGCCACAGATCCACATCTTCAAGCTTAAGGAGTGGTATCCGCTGATCGTTGCGCCTAAGGCTTTCGTGATGGACGAAAGCAGAGAAGAGGAATGGAAGAGGTTCTACGATATTGCGTCGAGAGAGGACTTCGATCCAAAGGTAGCGATTTTCCTCTCCAAGGATAACGATTTGGCCACCATACCCTTCGCGAACTGGAATGGAAGTTGGGCAGATAAAGAACACGTGAATTTCAAGCTGGAGTGGCTGGAGCAATTTCCAAACGGTGTAGGGATTACCGTGTATGTCGATAGGCCCTCGTTCCTCTACGTACCAATAACATACTATGAGCCAGGGCTCAAGGTGGTGGTGAATGGTCAAAGAGTTGAACCACTTAAAGCTTTACCTAATTTCATAGCGCTCTACCTCTCGTCGAAGGGTACATACACCATTTTCATTTCCCGCGAGCTTTCGTTGGTGGAAATGGCATCGCTCATGGTTTCCTTCCTTACTTTACCATTACTGATACTCCTCCCAATCCGAAATAGAAGCAGAAATCTGGGCGAGACCAATGGACGCCAACGAAATTGATGAAATCGTGCTCTCGGAGATTCATGGCTATGACTTACATGAGACTTACTACCTCGACATAAATAAGGCTACGAGTGCTCGGAGCTATTTCCTCATTAAGAAGCAAGTTCTAACTCGCTCTTTTCTACACAATTGTAGAATGGTATGCGATATAGGTTGCGGGCTTGGACAAAGCTTGGCCCACTATGACAGAATCGTGGGAGTAGATTTATGGCTTCCCTTTCTCACGTTTGCGAAGAAACATACGGAAAAAGACGTAGTTCTAGCAGATGCCCACTTCCTACCTTTTAGGGATAGTTGCTTTGATGGCATAATCCTTCACGACGTTTTAGAGCATCTAGAGGATCCAGTTAAGGCACTTAATGAAGTATGCAGAGTTCTTCAAAGAGGGGGGAAGGTTGTCATAACAACCCCAGACGCTAGGGTAACCAGAATTTTGTACGCCCTACGGATTATGAAGCCGATAGGAATTCCTCTTCCCCCCTGTAAGCTCACAAAGAAGTTAGAAAATAGAAGAGGAATGAAGCATATTCATGAATTCACCCCCCTAGAGTTGACCAGATTATTAAGGAGATTTGGAATTCAGGTTCTTGACATAACTGGTATTGCCATCCCGTATATTCCCTACAGCCTAAGACCATTTACTATATTAAATAGACTTCTCTTCCCGCTATGGAAGGCATTGGATAGGCTTTGGGATGTATACTTTAACCGTAGGAGCCTGTGGGAGTTGTTCATCTTAGCGATAAAGACTTAGGGGGTGTTCATGATTGGAGCCCTAAATAAGTGGAGTAGATTTCTTGATCGATTAAGTTTAGGTTACTTTCTCTATAGAAAAACGAGAAGGGCACGAAGACTGCCATTTGAGGTAACTATTGAGGTTACAAATCACTGCAATTTAAGGTGTAGGATGTGTGCTAGGAGCGCGTTAAAACGGGATAAAGGCTTTGTAGACCTTCACCTCGTCTCAAAGGTGGCCGAGGAAGTGAAGGATGAGGATGTACTTGTTGTGCTATCGGGCTGGGGGGAACCATTATTGCATCCAAAGATTGGCGAGATCATTAACATTTTAAAGGGAAAGGGAGTTGAAGTGGTCTTGTTCACAAATGCCACCTTACTCAACGAGGTTATTAGCAGAGATTTGATAAAATCAGGATTAGATGCTATCATATTCAGCTTCGACGGTGCAAGCAAAGAGACATATGAAAGGTTAAGGGTAGGAGCATCTTTTGACATAACATGTACAAACATCATCAACTTCATTAAGCTAAAGAGGGTTGAGGGTAAACGTAAACCTTACACAATCATTCAGCTCGTAGTGAGTAAGGACAATTTAGCGGAAGTCAACCAGTTTCGCGAAAAATGGACAGGTATTGTAGACCTCGTTTCCATCTCACCGTTCTCTAGCGTGAGTGGCCATGTGAATGAAGACCTTTCGCCCATTAATTTGAAGTACGGGCTAATTGAGCCATGCCCTTGGCTTTGGATTTCGACTTGGATTACTTGGGATGGAAAGGTCATACCTTGTTGCAAAGACCTAAATGCCGAGACGGTTCTTGGCAGAGTCGGCGAGGAGCGCTTAACCAATATTTGGAATGGTGAGAAATACCAGAGATTGAGGGGGGAGATGGCCCAAGGGAATTATGAGATGTTGCCTTATGTTTGTCAAAAGTGCGATCAAATGACGAGTCGCTATCTAGTCTCCAAATTGTCGCTTGTTGACATGGCGAGGCGAACCATTCGCTTTCTCTCCTCTTCTCCACTTCACTTTTACCTCAAAGAGCTAACGCGCTTAAACTATCAGACTTTAAAGATGCTAATGGAGCATAGGAGACAATGAAGATAGTAATGGCCATTCTTCGTTTTAAGCCAGCAATAGGTGGTGGAGAGGAGCATGTATATCAGATAAGCAAGAGGCTAATCAAGCGAGGGCATGAAGTAGTTGTATATACCTCTGACCTAGCAACCCACTATCCAAAGCCAACGTACTTAAATGGTGTGGTTGTAGGAGAGGGGAATTATGATGGGATACTGGTGAAGCGTTTTCACGCCTTGTGTTTTGTAAAAGAGTATCCCATATTAAAGGGGTTCTTCAAGAGTCTATTAAGTGAGAGCCCTGACATAATCCACGCTCACGGCTTTGGATACTTCCCATGCGATGTAGCTTCCCTAATATGTCACATTCGTGACATACCGTTTATACTGACAACGCATGGCTTCTTTCCATCTTCAACGCCAGCTAATAGATTATTGACTACTCTCTACCTGAGATTTGCAAAGTCGTGCTTGTTGAGGGAGGCTAGGAGGATAATATGTGTTTCGAGCTCGGATAGAAGTTATTATTCACGCCTCACGGATCCAAATAAGATCGTTGTAATACCGAACGGCATCGACATCGACTACTGGTATGCATTGCCCCGAAAGGGACTCTTTCGTGATAAGTGGAGTATAAGAGGACCCATAATAGGCTCCATTGGAAGGATCGTGTGGGCTAAGGGGTTTCAATATTTAATTAAGGCTACTCCAATGATTTTAAAGGAAATTCCAAACGCAAAAATAGTTATCGTTGGCCAAGATTTTGGATACTTAACTGAGCTGAAGGAGTTAGCTTATAGATTGAGAGTTCATGAATCAGTAATCTTCACAGGACCATTAAGAGCTGAAGAGGTCAAGGAGTTCTACGTAGATTCTGACGTCATAGCGATACCCAGCATTTTTGAAGGGTTGCCATCAGTAGCTCTCGAAGCAATGGCCTGTGGTAAGCCAATTGTAGCATCGGATGTAGGAGGTTTATGTGAGATTCTTGAAGATGGCCTGAACGGGTTTTTGGTTAAGCCCGGAAATTCGGACGAGCTGGCAAGAGCTATAATTACATTGTTAAAAAATGATGAGCTACGTGAGAAAATCGGAAGTCTTAACAGAGCAGAAGTTGTGAAATACTCATGGGATAGAATTGTGGACCAAATAGAGAAAGTCTACTATGAGGTGCTTGCACATGGTTAATCTAGACCCTAACTGCGAGCCAGGACGTAACCACAGTGATTTCAAAGTGGGCGTAATCTGCACGTATCCCCCAACGCATTGCGGAATGGCTAGATATGTCTACGATCTTTGTGAATCTCTAGCTCGCTTCGGCATTAATGTGGTTGTCTTTGCGAATGAGGAAGCACGAAGCGTCGGGAGCGTAAAAGTTTTGAATGCTTGGAGGTACAATAAAGTCTTTTCAGCGATCAAAGCTTTTCTCGAAGTGTTGAAGGAGAAAGTTGACGTCGTTCAATTCCACCACGAATATTTGCTTTACGGATCGCCCATCAAATGTTCCCTTTTCACCATTTTACTACTCCTCCTCCTTAAGATCGCTAATAAGAGGCTCATCGTCATGCTTCATAGCGTAATATCGAGGAGCGCGATAACGAAGGATTTTACTGCTAAACATGGTTTTAGCAAAGTTCCAACATTCATCATTTCATCAGCCGTTGTTTTCTTAACAAAGTTTATCTGCTTTATGGCAGACAAGATCATAGTTTATACAGACCTTGCGAAGTATGAGCTTTGTAATAGCTATGGCATTCCAAAGGAGAAAGTAACTGTAATACCACATGGCTCACCTGAAGCGGTAATAGTGAAGAATGCGAAGGAAAAGCTGGGATTACTTAACAAAAAAGTCTTGATGTTTTTCGGATTTTTGAGACCTCAGAAGGGGCTTGAGCTCCTAGCAGAGGCGACTTTGCGTGCTAAGACTGCCATCCCGAATTTGGTGCTTCTTATTGTCGGCGGTAGGCATGCCCGCTTGCCTGATGTCAGCTCGATCTTCGATAGATATCCCAAAGACTTCATAGTTTTGACCGGATACGTTTCGGAGGAGGATTTGCCCATCTACTTCTCAGCTGCAGACGCATTCATTTTTCCATATGAGGACAACATATTGAGTGCTAGCGGCGCTATGTACAGGGTCTTGGGCTATGGAAAGCCTATCATAGTCACAAATACTCCAAAGTTTTACGAATGTAAGAAATTTGGTGCGGGACTCGTTGTTCCTTTAGGTGATTTGAATGCTTTGGCCAATGCCATCATTTCGGCGCTTAAAGATGCTAACTCAACTCATTCGATTAGGAGAAATGTTCTCCAATTTTATGAGGAGAGACGTTGGAGTAAAATAATAATGAAGTTCATTAAACTTTACAAGCGCCTCCTCATTGAGAGATGATGTTATGAGTCCTACTGAGGGGAGGGCTATAATAACTGGCGGGGCTGGCTTTATTGGAAGCCACGTGCTAGATAGGCTAGCTTCTACTGGCTGGTACGTCAAGGTGATAGACAATTTTAGTACTGGTAGCTTTGAGAACTTAAAAAGCCATAGAGGCAATCCTAAGATCAATGTAAAGAAGATGGATTTAAAGGAGGTGACCAAAAAAGATGTTGAAGGCTTTGAGGTCGTCTTTCACTATGCTGCTAACCCAGAGGTTCGGGTAAGCACCATTAACCCGGAGATACATTTTAAGGAAAACATCGTTGCGACCTTTAGATTGCTTGAAGCTCTGAGGAGGAGCGACGTTAAGGAAATAATCTTCGCCTCCTCTAGTAGTGTCTACGGCGAGCCCGACAAGATACCAATAGATGAAGGCGCTCCCCTTAGGCCTGTCTCGGTCTATGGAGCTAGCAAAGTCGCCTGCGAGAATCTCATACATGCCTATTCAAAGCTTTACGGAATCAAGGCAGTGATCTTAAGATACGCGAACGTCGTGGGCCCAAGGCTTAGGCATGGAGTCATATGGGACTTTGTGAACAAACTCAAAAAGAACTCACGTGAGCTGGAGATACTTGGTGATGGAAAACAAGTGAGGAGTTACGTGTACATAGACGACGCTGTAGAGGCCACCATGATAGCATGGAAGAAGGGCAACGGCCACTTCGAGGTCTACAACGTGGCCTCAGAGGACTGGATAACCGTGGATGATGTGGCGGACGAGGTCGCGAGGGCCATGGGCTTAAGAGGCGTGAGGAAGGTCTATAGACCTATGCTCCACGGAGTCGGCTGGCCTGGGGACGTAAAAAGAATAGCATTGAGGATCGACAAGCTGAAGGCATTGGGCTTCAAGCCCCGTTACAATAGTAGAGAGGCCGTCAGATTGACGGCTGGGGCGTTATTTGGTCAGGGGTCGAGGAGCGCTAAGGGGAATAGGGCTTGAGGATAGAGACTTCAAGCTCGAAGTGAAAAGCCATCGCTGATGGATGGCTTAAAGCCCCTAGGCCTCACCCTCTTTAAAGGGGCTGGTCAAGGCAAGTCCATGAGAACAGCTCCTCGCCTTGGTAAGGGCAAGGACGAAGTGGTGGAAGGGCTGATTACGGCGCTTCTGCTCAGCGGGTCCTCGTGGTAGTGCTCGTCAAGTTCCTCTTGGGGCTGGGATTGAGCTACGTCTCCTTCAGAGCCTTGAAGCACGTGTCAGTCTTCGTAGTCATGCTATTGTTGAACTTCCTCCCCCTCTAACGTCATGTCGGGGGTAGCGCCAGTCAATGCGTTGTAGGAGGTGAGTACTACAGTAAGCGAGCTGAGGGGATGGTGTCGGCCTTCTACCCGACGGTCTTCGAGTCCGTCTTCTTCGATTTCTTGGTGAGCGCCTTGATAGTCCTGACTAGGAGTGGTCGCCAGAGGAGTAGCGGCTCATCGCTCAGGGCCTAGCCCTGAGCATCACCGGCCTTGGAGCTCCTCACCCTCCCCATATACGCGTGACGTAAACAACAGTAAAAGCCTTTCCCGCTCGTCGTTCTTAAACGAGGTCTTCAATATTAAGAGGGACGTTTGTCGTAAGGGTAATAAAGGTTAAGAGCGTAATTTTAGGAGGGCCTTGACCTACTTAATCGTCTCGTGCAAGTATTGCAGTACGCCTAGGTACGTTAGGGAGGGGAGAGGGGCTTCAAGTGCGTGAAGTGCGATAGTTACGTGGAGCTTAGTGAAGCGAAAGCTGTTGCAAGGGTCCAGACTATAAAGGACGCGACATACATGGTCAAGGAGCTCAAGCTACCAGAGGAGTTAAAAGGGAAGATACCACGTAGAGGGGCTTGAAGGTTTGAGCTCATCGCTCGAGACCTCGAGTCTACGCCCCTTCTTCAAGTCCTCTACCTCGAAGCCCAACGCCCCCAACAACTTCACAGCCTGCCCTCTTGCGAACGACTCCTTGGACAAGCCCATGACCGTCGCCACACCTGCTTTACGGGGTACTTCCTACCGTTGAGCTCTACTCTTCGAGGAGCGACGCCTGCCTCCTCCTAGTAGAGATTAGGGCGCCCTCCATAATCGACTTGGCTTCTCTGGAACCGCATGCATATATGTGCAAGTGTATGTGAATTATGTATTTTGTACAAAATGCGGGGGAAGCGCTTCATGTATTTGTGCGAAACGAATCGGGGAGATTTCATGTATTTTGTGTCCTGATCCGCTCTGTTTTGGGCGCTCGTTCTGTTTGCATATGCAAGAGGTGGGGTTGAGGAGGCCTGTATCGTGAGCTGGAGCGCGTGCTCTTGCACCTCCCGCTTATGAAAGGCTGTGGTCAGAAGCTTCTGAGACGAGTGAGACGATGGTGAGGGGCGATTACCGAAACTACGCGAGCGTGAAAGGCCTCTCAGCCCTCGAGCATCGCCTCTCCCCGAAGGGCTCTTGAAGAGGGAGAGTTTGTGCGGGTTTGTGTGCGTGTGCGCCAGCCTGTGTTCTAGCTCTCGCCCCCTACCCCCGCAACATAGCTCACGTTCAAAGCCCACGTCAGGAACCACCATCACTTCCATGAGCCCCCACAACACACTAGTATTCTAGAACTGCGTGCAAGTATTGCTAGCAACTCGTGCGGGGCACGGTAAGCGACGCGCTTCTGGAGAATTGAGAAGGATGATGTGAAGAAATCACTACACACGCTTCACTAGTAAACTATTAAGAAAACTATTAAGATTACTAGTGATCACTAGTAAATGGGTGAGGCGTGCATGCCGAAGGTGCCGAAGGATAAGGTCGGCGTCTACATCTACATAGACAAGGAGGTCATGAGGAAGTTCAGGGAGCTCGTTAAGATGAAGCACGAGAACCTTCACGGAGCCCTCAGCTACGAGGTGGAGCAGGCGCTCGCGCACTGGATAATGGAGCACACACGCACACAGCAACCCACCACTAACCCCACCACCGGCTGCACCGGCGGTGCCTCCTCTACTCGTGGCGTGAAGCTGGAGGCCTCAAAGTTCAACCCACCACCACGCTACTTAAAGGTCTGGCTCCAGGTGAAGGAATACCTGGAGGGAGCGCTTAAGTACGACTTCAACTACACGCGCCACCTCCTACACGAAGACCTGGTGAGGGCCGTCGCTGCGGTCAGGGGTCCCGACGGGAGGACGTTAAAGAAGTGGCCCAGGGTTTTCGAGGAGTGCGGGATATTGAAGAGGATCAGCCCCAAGCTGTACGAGGTGAAGGTGTCGTAGAGGGCCCACGAGGCGCCGAGCCAAAGTAGCCCACTCGTCCCCCTCTTTTTCCTTTCTCTCTCACTTCACGCTCGGCGTCGCCAAGCATTGACTCAAGTTTCCACAGAAATTGCTGGGGAAACGAGAGAAATCGCTAGAGCAGCGCCGGGCGTCGTGGGCTGGAATTGTCATCACGGGCGGGCTTGTCCTTCAGAAGCTTCTAGGGGAGGGGATTGAGAGAATGGTGGTGGGCCACCACCTTCACACTTGATCTCTCAACACTTTTCGAGACCTCGACCGCCCATCGACCTTCATACCTTCTCGAGCTCACGTTTTACGTCCTTATGACCCGCGCGGACAAGAATGAACCCGTGCGGAACCCCCTGCGGGCCACGCCACTCCATCGACTTCACATCGGTTGATGAGAGGCGGACCGTGTTATTACATCGTGAGAGGTCGCATCGCCTGAGGAGACCAGTTCTAGGCACCCCCTGCGGAACCCCGCGCGGACCACGTAAGGAAGGCCGTGAAGTGATGGAATTGATGAAGGGCGTGCAGGCTCCTCTGCGTTATGATCACCATTAGCCTTACATCCGCAGGGGGTTGTGCTTCATCCGCAGGGGGTCATAAGAACATAACCCGAAGCTTCAGGAGAAGGCCATCAACGTTCAGCTACGCCCAGCGCTTCAGGGGTTCGGGGGTTCAGGGGCTTCTCGTCCTCGTCCCCCTCCTCGTCCTGCTCGACCCGAGCTCACGAGAATAGAGGGGTCGAGGGCGCCCCTCCTCGTCCCCACACCCGATCGTCCTTCCACGATCGTCCCCATCGTCCACCGTCCCACAAAACGCCAGCGCTCACCCCATCGCCCGCTACCTCTCCACAGAGCTCCCTCGGAGCCAGGGGCTCGCGTAGAGATCTCCATCCCCACCCCCAAGACCCTCGAGGGGATTGGAGGAGCGGGCTCCGCACGACACCAATAACGATCCCAAAGGCCATCGCTCCCCCACCGTATACGGTAACATAAAAACTGCGCACATCAGACCGCTAGCCCGCCCCCATCCTGAACTACCTGATGCCTCTGATGCCCCCGCCATGCGAAAAACGGGTCGCATCGAACCGATGAGCCTCTGAAGGCTGTCGTGTACGGCCGCTCCTCACATCACTCTCACGATCCCGATGACTTATAAGCATGTTCTGAACTACCTGATGCTCCTGATGCCCTCACGTGCAGAGCCCTCCTTCGCGCTGAGACTTACCGTGCAAGGTATCATTAGGGCTGTGCACATCAGTCCGTGGAACTACCCTCATCCTGAACTATTTGATGCTCCTGATGCCCCCCATCGTAATTTGTCACGATCCGCTCTACATCAAACCAATGGTTCTGATGGCCTACAGGCATGTTCTGAACTATCTGATGCTCCTGATGCCCTCCAGAACATTGCGCGGTCTAGGCCTTCAATCGTGATATGGCCTGAGAGAGGCTAGCGGTTCCTGCCCTGAAGAGGCCTCCAGCGTTTTCTCAGTCCTAGCCCCTGTCCTAGTCCTTAACCTCTAGCCCTCCCCCTCATCTCCACGAGGGAGTCCATTATCTTGTTGAGGAGTGTTAGGGAGTCCAGGAATATGCCCTCTATCCTGGTCAGGGTCGTTGTCACGTCCAACAACTTCTTGGAGAGCTCCACCCTGTAGTCGTAGGAGTCTAGGAGGAAGGCTATGACGTCGTTCAAGCTCTCGTAGCCGAGCTTTCGCCCAAGCTCCTCAAGCCTCTCCCTCAAATCCTCCCTAATGCTCAGGGTCCTCCAGCCCTTTGGAGGCACGCTCTCGCCCCGAGCTTCCTCGAGCTGGGGGCTGAAAAGTCTTACTGATTCGTCAGTAATCATGTGGCCCCTCCTTACGGATATTTCAGTAATCAAGGAGTGGGGTGGAAGAGCTCGCCGAGAGCATCATGAAGTTCCAGTCCTTAGAGATCTCCATCCCGTGGCCTTCGGACTTGGATGGTGACTTCCAAGGCCCTGGCTTTGAAGGCTACAACCCCCTGCAGCCCTCTTGAGGGTCCTGGTAGCCTCTCCGAGCCTTGAGATCGGTTGAGGTCGGACAGCCTTCAAGCCCCCCGCGGCCCTCACCAGGACCCCTCATCAGCTCTCATCGGCCCGAAAGCTTTATAAGGCTGATGTTGGTCTAGCAATTGCTGGGGAAACGAAAATGAAGTCGAGCTTGAAGGCCGAGCCTCGACTTGAGGGTCGAGTTGAGGGCCAGGCTCAAGGCGGGGCTCAAGAGGGGGCCGAGAAGGCCTCGCAGGCCGAGAAGGCCGAGAGGGTCTGTCCGAGGTGCGGGCAGCCCTACTCCTACATAGAGTCCTACACGAGGGGCTCCCAGACCTACTACGTCGCAGTACACTACGAGGGCTACGAGAAGGTAGAGGAGGAGGGGAAGAGGAAGGTCAAGAAGAGGGTGAGGAAGTGCTACCTGGGCCCTCAGACGTACAAGTACGTGGAGAAGCTACACGAGCTCGGCCTCTCAGGCCCGATAGACAGGGAGCGCTTCAAGAGGTACTTCAGGGAGCTGCTGAACGAAGTCGACCTGAGCCCAGGGGAGCTGATCGCGATGATTGAGGAGCTCGGGCTGAGGCTCCTGGAGGACCTAGACTTGGTCGAGGCGGACAGGGGGCTGGCGGAGGGGCTGAGGGGCTGCTACCAGCTGATGCTGAAGGCCTACGGGAAGGTGGCCACGAGGCTCTACGAGGGGCGCTTCACGTCGAGGGCCACTTGAGGGGGAAGTGTAAAGGAAATGTCGGGGTTAAATGACCTCGCAGACTTGAGGGCTTATCCACTTTATCAAGTGGAATGCCTCGAACTCCCTAAGCCACCTCCTTATCGTCCTCTCCTGGCCACCCCTGACAGCAATTATAGCCTCTATCAAGTGCTTCCTCGGAATTTGAACCCCGCTTATCACCACCTCGTAGCCGAACCTCTCCCTCAAGTACTCCTTGACCTGAGCCCAGACCTTCGCAGTCCTAGGTGGGGGGTTCACATGTGAGGCTTGTAGCGGAGCTTGCGCCCCTTGCGCGCTCTCCGCGCGCTCTGTGGGCTGCCAGCCAGGCCCTCAAGGCCTGCTCAACCTCATAGCTGAGGCTCCTGAAGTTCCCGTACTTCATGAAGACCAGCTTCCTAAGCTCTTCGACAACACCCTCGTCCACGTAGGCTTGCAGGTGGACCTTCCCCTTCGGCACCTTCGGCATTCGGAACCCCCTTACATGAATCACATCTATACATGTGAATTTAAATGTATACATGTGAAACGCGCATATAGGGTCGAGGTCCCTTAGAGCCCGACGTGAGCGCGTCTATGTGAATTGATGAGGGGGCCCGGTGTTAGGAGGGGGGAGGTGCGCGCGCAAACTGCGCGCGAGTCCCTGTGAGAATCCATGGGCTCGAATTTTGGGCTCAGGCCCGAGACCGACGACTGCCGGTCACGAGGCTCTCGTTCGAGGCAACCCCGGCACGCGAGAGGCCTTAAGCTCGCCCAGCCACCATTAGGGAGGCCCTCATCGCCTGAAGGAGGCCACCCTCTCCTTCCAAGTAATCTCACGATGAGCTATATTAGGGAAGGCGAAGGAAGTGTAGAGCGAAGGGTGCCTCGAAGGCACCCCTATATAAGCTTTCAGAATCTCATGAGGAGCGCCGTCCACCTACGCGAGGGTGAGGAGCAGGTTCGAGAAGGCCGGTCTACGGAACCTCATGAGCTTCACAAGGCTTTAGGCTACGAGCCTCAAGCTCCTTCCAACACCCTTCAGCACTGCCTTGTCGTAGGCCAGCTTTGCCGTGACGGCGTCTTGAATAGCCAAGCCGGTCGAAGTGAATACGGTTATCTCATCCACCCTCTCCCTACCCCTCTTGAGCCCGGCGACGATCTCTCCCAGCTCACCGTAGATCTGCTCTCTTCTGAACAAGCCCTTGGCTATG
>Ga0080004_1112133_pt1 | contig 18146 bp, 16 predicted proteins | sample WasSprMetagenome_FD_69207 | JGI IMG/M metagenome (GOLD analysis project Ga0080004, IMG submission 69207) | Sulfidic aquatic microbial communities from Washburn Spring, Yellowstone National Park, USA - WS (SPADES assembly) (version 2) | ecosystem: Environmental > Aquatic > Thermal springs > Hot...
AAAGAGCATAATACAACATGTCCAGCTCCAGACAATCACATAGTCTCAATGCAAAGAGGATTGAAAGAAAGATATTTCCCCAGCATCCATTATCTCAAGAAGTATGTGTCTCAATGCAAAGAGGATTGAAAGATGAGCCTGTTGGTCTCCTCCTTAACAGCTTTCATGGTGTCTCAATGCAAAGAGGATTGAAAGTGTTAGATCCTTCTCTATCTTCAGGACTACCCTGTATTTCGTCTCAATGCAAAGAGGATTGAAAGCAACATACAAGACATCCCTCGTCCCCGAAACGTTCCAGTCTCAATGCAAAGAGGATTGAAAGGGGTTCCCGCGTTCTTTATGTGCAACTGCACGTACGCCTGTCTCAATGCAAAGAGGATTGAAAGTTGCAAAAACAAGCTGTTCTATCCTCCTTATTTTCTTCGTCTCAATGCAAAGAGGATTGAAAGTGATAAAGCTGGTGAGCAAGTTTGGCATACGAAGTACCTGTCTCAATGCAAAGAGGATTGAAAGCTACGCTCCTGTCCACTTCAACGCTTATTCTTCCGGAGTCTCAATGCAAAGAGGATTGAAAGAAGCTAGTGATTTCTCCCATTTTTTCACCCTTTAGTCTCGTCTCAATGCAAAGAGGATTGAAAGCAGATTATGTCCTCGACCACAGGATCGAACCTTGTAAGTCTCAATGCAAAGAGGATTGAAAGCGTTTAATCGAGGGGGGGTGGGGGGATGAAAAAGTTTATGTCTCAATGCAAAGAGGATTGAAAGTAGACACTCTGGCTCCTTCAGTTTCCCTGAATTCACCGTCTCAATGCAAAGAGGATTGAAAGGTTTTGGCCTGCTCTGCCTTATTCTCTCTTACTTTGCAGTCTCAATGCAAAGAGGATTGAAAGTTTGTCCTGAAAAACAAGGATGGGGCTCAGACAGCCTCCGTCTCAATGCAAAGAGGATTGAAAGGATCCAGGAAGACTTGGTTATAGCTCCATCCCAGCACTTCGTCTCAATGCAAAGAGGATTGAAAGCTTGAAATTCATTTTCCTCAATTAGCTGTCTCGTGTCGTCTCAATGCAAAGAGGATTGAAAGCTTGGCTCCCTCCTGAAGCACAGGTGCACGCCGTTCCGTCTCAATGCAAAGAGGATTGAAAGACTAAAGAGATCTTCTTGCCATCCTTGAGGATAGTCCACGTCTCAATGCAAAGAGGATTGAAAGTGAACGAGACTCCTCCTTGGGCTTTGTGAGCTTCTCCAGGTCTCAATGCAAAGAGGATTGAAAGGAGTTACCTCTGGACGCAGGCTTTCAGGGTGTAAATCTATTGTCTCAATGCAAAGAGGATTGAAAGAAAGTCAGCATTCTTATGAACCTTTGTAACATGCTTTACCGTCTCAATGCAAAGAGGATTGAAAGAAGAGTACTTTAGAGCTTTGCAGGAAGTGCCAGCTGTAGTCTCAATGCAAAGAGGATTGAAAGTTACCGAATGTGCGGGCTCTTTATGCCACTTCCCGTCGCGTCTCAATGCAAAGAGGATTGAAAGAATACTTTTCGTGATTGAACGCATCTATGAGGAGGAAGTCTCAATGCAAAGAGGATTGAAAGTTTTCACAGCCTTTTGAATCCATCTTCTTGTAGTCATTTGTCTCAATGCAAAGAGGATTGAAAGATTGCTTTGTAATAGACTATTATGTAAAGTAGGGAAATTCGTCTCAATGCAAAGAGGATTGAAAGGCACAGAGATTCATCTCTACCATCCTTCCAAACTTCACGTCTCAATGCAAAGAGGATTGAAAGTAGAAGTGTGGTGTGATTCTCCAGCAGATAAGTCGTACATGTCTCAATGCAAAGAGGATTGAAAGTTTATTTCCTTCGGGATCTCGCTTTGCACCTTGCGCAGTCTCAATGCAAAGAGGATTGAAAGCTATCACACCCCACATAGCCTTTTCTCTCTGCCTTATCACGTCTCAATGCAAAGAGGATTGAAAGATTATAGCCTTGAGTGCGTCCCTAACCAAAGACCTCTGGAGTCTCAATGCAAAGAGGATTGAAAGCGTACATCATAACCTTTGCAGGCTCTTGGAATGAGATCCAGTCTCAATGCAAAGAGGATTGAAAGATATAGATGCCGGCCGGGTCTATATAGAGTATATACTTAGGTCTCAATGCAAAGAGGATTGAAAGAGGAGAGTTTAAAGAGAGAAGAGGGCATATCCTTCTCCTCGTCTCAATGCAAAGAGGATTGAAAGGTGGAACATGCAAGCATTTCCATTGGTCTGAATGGAAAAAGTCTCAATGCAAAGAGGATTGAAAGAAAGCTCGTTTTTAGCATCTGTGGATTTTGTCATATCTCCAACGTCTCAATGCAAAGAGGATTGAAAGAGTAGTAGAGACCACGAGCAGGAGCAAGCACTCTATCACGTCTCAATGCAAAGAGGATTGAAAGCTTAACTCAGACTCTGCCTAGCTCAATCCAGAATGTTATGTCTCAATGCAAAGAGGATTGAAAGTGGCTTGATACAGATTCTTCAGCTCATCAGGTGTGTACTCGTCTCAATGCAAAGAGGATTGAAAGGCTATGTGATTGATTCCTAGAACCCACGAGATCAGGAGTCTCAATGCAAAGAGGATTGAAAGGAGATCCAGGAGATGTGGGCTACTAACTACACAGATGAGTCTCAATGCAAAGAGGATTGAAAGACCTGACTGCTAAGAAGATAGATGCGATCAGGATAACAGGTCTCAATGCAAAGAGGATTGAAAGATTGAGTGCAAAAATCAGGATAAAGATGATGAATCCCGAGTCTCAATGCAAAGAGGATTGAAAGCCACATTCATTCCTGCCAGATACAGGATGCCTAATACAAGTCTCAATGCAAAGAGGATTGAAAGAATGGCAGAAACATGCGAGCATTTTAGATTGGTGGGAACGTCTCAATGCAAAGAGGATTGAAAGTCGTAAACCTGTATTGCCCTGATGCCAAGGCTGCGATATGTCTCAATGCAAAGAGGATTGAAAGCTCTACAACTGGGTGATATCCTCCGAGCTCGAGGTTACGTCTCAATGCAAAGAGGATTGAAAGTCAATAGTTCGTTGTCCGTCTTTATAAAGACAAAGGTGACGTCTCAATGCAAAGAGGATTGAAAGCTTCACGCCTAGGGGTCTCCCCCCGACCAAGGTCGGGGAGTCTCAATGCAAAGAGGATTGAAAGATAGCTGAAGGTCTTAACAAGGGTACAATGGCGATAAGTCTCAATGCAAAGAGGATTGAAAGATAGTTATCTTTTCGTTTTCAGCTTCCTTATCGAGCAGTCTCAATGCAAAGAGGATTGAAAGATTCAATAGTAGCAGCAGGAGTTAGAAAAGCCAGTGAGGTCTCAATGCAAAGAGGATTGAAAGGTGAGCTCCTTCGGTATCTCATCAGGCTTGTCGAGCATTAGTCTCAATGCAAAGAGGATTGAAAGGCAGAGAAAGTGCGTGTAGCCGGAAAGGAAAACAAAATGTCTCAATGCAAAGAGGATTGAAAGTCAGGGCCGCTAACTAAATACATTGGCTGAGTGTTCCCAAGTCTCAATGCAAAGAGGATTGAAAGGTACTTCTCCATCCACTTTCTCACTTCCTTTTCCCTGAGGTCTCAATGCAAAGAGGATTGAAAGATCTGTTCAAGCAGGATGCAGTGTGGTCAAAGCTCGTATGTCTCAATGCAAAGAGGATTGAAAGATGAGACAGACAACGCATCATACTACAAGAAGCTCGGACGTCTCAATGCAAAGAGGATTGAAAGTTAACCCTGCCCTCACGTATGATTCGGCATTTGCATAATGTCTCAATGCAAAGAGGATTGAAAGTTATAGAGTGCTATCCTGAGGATAAAGCAGTATGGAATGTCTCAATGCAAAGAGGATTGAAAGTGACATCCTAGAGAGAGAAGGAGTTATCTGATAACTTTTGTCTCAATGCAAAGAGGATTGAAAGGTTGCTCCATCAGCTATGCCATAGAGAGCATATTCAGTCGTCTCAATGCAAAGAGGATTGAAAGATCGCTAGGTTCTTACCCCTGCATAGAGATCCTGAGCTGTCTCAATGCAAAGAGGATTGAAAGAAATGACAGCATAAGGAAGACTGATCTTGATTCACACAGGTCTCAATGCAAAGAGGATTGAAAGAAAGGAGAGATACAGGGATGAGGGCTATCCTGAAAGTGTGTCTCAATGCAAAGAGGATTGAAAGATATTGGAATGATGCACTTTCCAACGCTAATCGAGGGGACTGTCTCAATGCAAAGAGGATTGAAAGTTCCTGAAAGAACCTGAAACTCCCTCTCCAGAGGAGATGTCTCAATGCAAAGAGGATTGAAAGAGCAGATGAGAGAAGGTTTGACAGACCAGATGCTATGTTGTCTCAATGCAAAGAGGATTGAAAGGTTAACGTTAGATTTTCACTTTTCTCGTTTATCTCTATCATGTCTCAATGCAAAGAGGATTGAAAGAGCAATAACAGCTCTTTCGCACGTGTGTAAAGCTCGAACTCGTCTCAATGCAAAGAGGATTGAAAGCTATCCATGTCCTCGCTGCTCCGTCTATCGCAGCTGCTGTGTCTCAATGCAAAGAGGATTGAAAGACTATTTTCACAACCCTCTCGCTCATTCAGGAATCACCCCCGTCTCAATGCAAAGAGGATTGAAAGTTCACACTATTTGTACATGAAAGCCTAGTAGAGACAGGTCTCAATGCAAAGAGGATTGAAAGATATCCCAACAGATCTTTATGAAAAGCTGAAACAGATGTCTCAATGCAAAGAGGATTGAAAGGTGATATATTTTATGTCTTCTATGAATGAAGAACCTTCGTCTCAATGCAAAGAGGATTGAAAGTTCAGATACTTGAGTAGTAGTCTTTTTCAGCTTCTCTAAGTCTCAATGCAAAGAGGATTGAAAGCCTAAATATGTCCGTCTTGGGAATGGGAATGAGGGAGAGTCTCAATGCAAAGAGGATTGAAAGTGCTGTAGCATGTTTTTCTGCAGACATCCTCGTTGAGGTCTCAATGCAAAGAGGATTGAAAGTTTCTGGGCATTAAATCACAGCAAGGAGGCTAGGCTGCTCAGTCTCAATGCAAAGAGGATTGAAAGACCAAGCTAGCCTCTGAGCATCGCTATATGTTCTCCTTACCGTCTCAATGCAAAGAGGATTGAAAGTTCATTTAGTGAGTCTATTAGCATTAATTCCAGATCCTGTCTCAATGCAAAGAGGATTGAAAGATATATCCTCTAATTCCTTAATATGGTTATGAGATATTAGTCTCAATGCAAAGAGGATTGAAAGGAGTATTGAGTAAGTGCTTCTATTCCTCTTTACTGAGAGTCTCAATGCAAAGAGGATTGAAAGCTGTATTGGGTGAGAAAGTCTGTTGTTATTGAATTGTTTTGTCTCAATGCAAAGAGGATTGAAAGTCATCCATCTCATAGCTTCTGAAGTGTTCTATTAACGCATGTCTCAATGCAAAGAGGATTGAAAGAAGGACACGGGCTGAACGGTCAGGCTCTTGGAGAACAGCACGTCTCAATGCAAAGAGGATTGAAAGACAGTTTTTGAAATATTTCAGAGAAATATAAGGTTTAGGTTGTCTCAATGCAAAGAGGATTGAAAGTTACATACCAGAGAACCAAGCAGTCTTAAGGAAGAGAAGTCTCAATGCAAAGAGGATTGAAAGTTTAAACTATTAAGTGTGTCTGAGTTCCGTATTTTTGGTCTCAATGCAAAGAGGATTGAAAGAAGAGTATTTCAGGGCATTACAGGAGGTTCCAGCTGTCTCGTCTCAATGCAAAGAGGATTGAAAGGAGTTTTTGAGACAGAGCAGGACTATTCCATAAAATGTCTCAATGCAAAGAGGATTGAAAGCTTTCTCCTGGAAATTTCCATCCTATTTTATGGAATAGTCTCAATGCAAAGAGGATTGAAAGGCTTAAGTCTGAGATAGAGGATCTGAAGAATAAGCAGGGTCTCAATGCAAAGAGGATTGAAAGAATAGCACAGGCATTGCTCATAATAGCACTGTTTCTACGTCTCAATGCAAAGAGGATTGAAAGCTCATTTGATGCACCATAGAGGCTGTGCAACGGGCGTCTCAATGCAAAGAGGATTGAAAGATTTTTTGTTCTGGGCCTCCTTCCGAAAGGGGGAGGCGTCTCAATGCAAAGAGGATTGAAAGGGGAGGTACAGGCTTTGAACAAGATCCTCCCTGCAATCCGTCTCAATGCAAAGAGGATTGAAAGGCTTCTACTTCATAGGATGCAACAACTTTCCTCTCAGTCTCAATGCAAAGAGGATTGAAAGTTATCCGCGTTATTATCAGTGGCTTGACCATCAGATCACGTCTCAATGCAAAGAGGATTGAAAGCTCGTATACCTCTAGCCTATATTCCTCATTCTGCATCGTCTCAATGCAAAGAGGATTGAAAGTTATCGTCAAACGGTCTCTCCGTTATTATCTTGTGCACCTGTCTCAATGCAAAGAGGATTGAAAGATACTTCTCACCCCTTTTTACGACCCCACAAGGGGTCATGTCTCAATGCAAAGAGGATTGAAAGATCTCGCCCTTTCTTCCTGCTCTTATTGTGTATCTGCGTCTCAATGCAAAGAGGATTGAAAGTATATCATCAGAGCGACAAATGCTATGATGATGAGAAGTCTCAATGCAAAGAGGATTGAAAGAATAGAGAGAAAAGCAAAGGAGGCTGCTCGGGTTATCACGTCTCAATGCAAAGAGGATTGAAAGTCATTCTCGTCCAGATCATTTCCTCCCACCTGCTAAGGTCTCAATGCAAAGAGGATTGAAAGTCTACTTCTTCTCTAGGTGATGGTTCAACTGCTTCAACGTCTCAATGCAAAGAGGATTGAAAGCCTGAACCCTCCCCTGACCTGAAAGTCTCCTTCCCATAGGTCTCAATGCAAAGAGGATTGAAAGAAGGGAGGGATATGAGTGGAAGGTGAGGAAAAAGCTTGTGTCTCAATGCAAAGAGGATTGAAAGTATGACTTCTTTAAAGCTATCCAGTTCTTGAGCCTATCCGTCTCAATGCAAAGAGGATTGAAAGTAGTAGAGGTGGTTTTATGGGAAAGCAGATAGTTGTATGTCTCAATGCAAAGAGGATTGAAAGTGTACCAGTAGCACCTCCTAAAGTATCAACAGCTCTAATAGTCTCAATGCAAAGAGGATTGAAAGCGGAGTTGTGAACAGGATGAACTTCTCAGGTTTCTCCTGTCTCAATGCAAAGAGGATTGAAAGGTGAACACGGCTATCCCGTCGTCGAACTCGGATATGGCGTGTCTCAATGCAAAGAGGATTGAAAGACATTAATTTGAGTTCGATCTAAGTCTTGTGAACAAGCCGTCTCAATGCAAAGAGGATTGAAAGTGTGGATGCAAGTGAAGGAAAAGGAGCTGAGCTTGCAAAACGTCTCAATGCAAAGAGGATTGAAAGACACAGCCGAGGTCTTCACCACAGCTGTTGCCGGGGTAAGTCTCAATGCAAAGAGGATTGAAAGGTAATGTGCTACAAGATGGACATATGCTTTATATTCAAGTCTCAATGCAAAGAGGATTGAAAGATGCATAATATGGGGGGAAAGAGGATCTGGAAAGACAGTCTCGTCTCAATGCAAAGAGGATTGAAAGCCCTCTTCTTTAGCTCCACGCTCATCTAATCACCCCCCTGTCTCAATGCAAAGAGGATTGAAAGAAATTAGGCAGACTCCTTACTATTTTCATTTCTTTAACCGTCTCAATGCAAAGAGGATTGAAAGTTTGTCTCCGCCAACACTTTCTTGGCCTCATCAAGTGCCTGTCTCAATGCAAAGAGGATTGAAAGTTTCCGCCATAACATCACCCCCACAATTAAAGCACCTGTCTCAATGCAAAGAGGATTGAAAGGGAGAAGGAGCTTGGGATGAAGGTGAAGGTGGAAAAGTCTCAATGCAAAGAGGATTGAAAGTGAACTCCCCTTCTTACTTCGTCCGGGTTCTCCCCCCGTCTCAATGCAAAGAGGATTGAAAGACCGGCTCTAAACTTAACCTCAAATATCCATATCTCGGATGTCTCAATGCAAAGAGGATTGAAAGGGGTCTGAGGCGATTAGGACGTTAAACGGCTTCTCTCGTCTCAATGCAAAGAGGATTGAAAGAGACGGTCTGCCATCTCCGGATCAAGCCCTATATGTCTCAATGCAAAGAGGATTGAAAGGGGTCTGAGGCGATTAGGACGTTAAACGGCTTCTCTCGTCTCAATGCAAAGAGGATTGAAAGACCCAAATATCCCTCACTTCAAAGCCTTGGCTCTCAATGTCTCAATGCAAAGAGGATTGAAAGCCTAGTTATCCCCTCTCTCCGGAGTGGAAACATAGCTAAGTCTCAATGCAAAGAGGATTGAAAGTCTCATTTGAATGAAGAGGAGGTGATCTGGTGCCGATAGTCTCAATGCAAAGAGGATTGAAAGGCACGACCCTCTTTATGGACATACAAAAGAAGGGCACTTTCGTCTCAATGCAAAGAGGATTGAAAGGTAGTGAGCCCACTGGTAGTAAGCGATTTCTTCTCTTTGTCTCAATGCAAAGAGGATTGAAAGGTAAACAACCAAACGATGGACCGCAATGTGGAAACGTCGTCTCAATGCAAAGAGGATTGAAAGGGAGGGAGTTCTGGTTGTTTTGTTTGGTGGAAATGGTTGAAAGTCTCAATGCAAAGAGGATTGAAAGTTTGTCTTTTCTTGTCTGATAACTACCAATTCACTAGTCTCAATGCAAAGAGGATTGAAAGCTCATACTGCTTTTTATACTTATCAAGAAAAGATCCTTCGTCTCAATGCAAAGAGGATTGAAAGGTCTAACCTCGATCTCTATCCCAAGCTTCTTACCTGCCGTCTCAATGCAAAGAGGATTGAAAGCCACCTTCAACACCTTTTCATCCACCACCATATAACCACCGTCTCAATGCAAAGAGGATTGAAAGGGGCGAGATGTGGTGCCCAACCTATAAGCCTAAGGGCTTGTCTCAATGCAAAGAGGATTGAAAGTTATATTCAGTCCTGATGTATACTCCCTGTTCGTTGGTCTCAATGCAAAGAGGATTGAAAGTTCCTGAATGTAAACACTCAAAGTAGTTTTTCCACTTCCGTCTCAATGCAAAGAGGATTGAAAGTCTCATTCTGTTTGCAATCAGGTTTTCGATGTAGAGATCGTCTCAATGCAAAGAGGATTGAAAGTTTGTCTCTGGCCTGTAGCTGAATCCCAGACTCTCTAAGTCTCAATGCAAAGAGGATTGAAAGCTAGGCTGGAGGTGGACGCCCTAGCTTTCTCGGGCCACAGTCTCAATGCAAAGAGGATTGAAAGACATAATTCCAATAGCCCTAATACTCATTGGTGCCATAGGTCTCAATGCAAAGAGGATTGAAAGATTGTGACACCGACTGGATACACCAAGGAAACTGAGTAGGTCTCAATGCAAAGAGGATTGAAAGTTGTCTAGCCCATTTTGTAGAGCTACTTCTATTATATGTCTCAATGCAAAGAGGATTGAAAGTCTCTTACCTTCATATCCTCTGTAAAAATAACATTTGGAGGTCTCAATGCAAAGAGGATTGAAAGAGCAAAAACATGGTGGACTGTTATTTATTACGAAAAAGGTCTCAATGCAAAGAGGATTGAAAGAATAAATTTATTGGGTGCCCCAGCGGGGCCAAAGGGGTGGTCTCAATGCAAAGAGGATTGAAAGGGTTAGCTTTATATATACATTTCCCCCACATTTCATAGTCTCAATGCAAAGAGGATTGAAAGAAAATGGTCTCCACAATACTCCCTCCCAGCACGGGGCCCGTCTCAATGCAAAGAGGATTGAAAGGTTTATCTAGCCCTAGCCAGGCAAATTCGCCTGGCTTGTTGTCTCAATGCAAAGAGGATTGAAAGATATAATGAAAGTAGGGCTCGATTCTTCGTCAATCAGTGGTCTCAATGCAAAGAGGATTGAAAGAAGTTTACGTTTATCCCGTGGCTCTCCGCGTACTCCCTGTCTCAATGCAAAGAGGATTGAAAGGATCATATCGTCCTCAGGAATCTGGCGGACGCCTTCTGCGTACTCCCTGTCTCAATGCAAAGAGGATTGAAAGCTAGGTAAAAGGAACGAGGAGGCATTTTTCATCATAATTACGTCTCAATGCAAAGAGGATTGAAAGAGCAACTCCAGGTATCCCAGTACACCATTGGATCTCCCCCTCGTCTCAATGCAAAGAGGATTGAAAGCTTAATAATAACTGTGGGACCTCTAAAATCTCTGTATTCGTCTCAATGCAAAGAGGATTGAAAGGAAGAGCGATGGATTTCCACTCGGTAAGATGATAATAGTCTCAATGCAAAGAGGATTGAAAGTAACTTAGCTGATATCACCAAGATGCCCGATGCCATTTTGGTCTCAATGCAAAGAGGATTGAAAGTGAATGCCACTAGCTCATCAACGTCATTGAAGAAGTAAAGTCTCAATGCAAAGAGGATTGAAAGACCAGCTGATGTTGTTCCCCCTCCTCCACCACCGGCAGCTGTCTCAATGCAAAGAGGATTGAAAGAGTATAATTGGTCAGCAACAGCTTTTGCATCCTCCCATGTCTCAATGCAAAGAGGATTGAAAGTATGAGAAGAGCCTCTTGAGCCGGATTTGATCTACCACGGTCTCAATGCAAAGAGGATTGAAAGCTCTGGGCATTCAGGAGTATGCCTTCTATTTCCTTTATCGTCTCAATGCAAAGAGGATTGAAAGGTCTGTCGTAAACCTTGGGGGAAAGGGTAATACATGTTCGTCTCAATGCAAAGAGGATTGAAAGATATGTAGGCTATCACATCCTCGCATGCACTCTTTAGGTCTCAATGCAAAGAGGATTGAAAGGTCCTTCTCACACATGTATTTGAGAACCTCTATCTTCGCATGTCTCAATGCAAAGAGGATTGAAAGAGCAATCCCAGCACCTCGGGCCCGGGCCTTCGCACATCAGTCTCAATGCAAAGAGGATTGAAAGTAGCTGCCAGTTGAAGAGCCTTGTTCCCATTAATTCCAGTCTCAATGCAAAGAGGATTGAAAGTTTGAGAGAGGGGTCTCTATCTTTCGAATCTTCATGATCCGTCTCAATGCAAAGAGGATTGAAAGAACCCTTCCTGCTGTAGCATCTCATATGCCATTATACGTCTCAATGCAAAGAGGATTGAAAGTCTTTACTATAAGCGACCAAGGGGGGGAGTCCTGGCGGTCTCAATGCAAAGAGGATTGAAAGTTTTCCACATACCATCTCTTCACGCTCATGGTTGTGCCTGTCTCAATGCAAAGAGGATTGAAAGATTCCAAGCAGCCTTTCTCCGCTTCCTCTCTTTTGCATCGTCTCAATGCAAAGAGGATTGAAAGGCTGGAGTGTAGTTTGAGACAGAGAACATCACAACATCGTCGTCTCAATGCAAAGAGGATTGAAAGTTTTTTTCAGGGTCCATACCGACCCCCGGAAAAGAAGTTGAGTCTCAATGCAAAGAGGATTGAAAGGAGAAATAAATTAAATGGTCGGGCAATAATCCAAAAGTTTGTCTCAATGCAAAGAGGATTGAAAGAGAAGTACGGTCGGTTTGGCCTCCTTCAAATAGACGCAGTCTCAATGCAAAGAGGATTGAAAGTTGGCCACGATAACGTCCCCTCCTATATACACAATCCGGTCTCAATGCAAAGAGGATTGAAAGAGGTAACCTCTATTCCTTTGGCCAGTCGATCAGGTTCAGTCTCAATGCAAAGAGGATTGAAAGATATACTCAATAAGAGATGCGATAAGAGTAGCTGAAAGTCTCAATGCAAAGAGGATTGAAAGCTTCCTTCCCGCTAGGTAGGACACGCATGTTCCGTAAGTCTCAATGCAAAGAGGATTGAAAGTAAGAATGTAGCTTGGAGAATAGGTTTTAGACATCTGAGTCTCAATGCAAAGAGGATTGAAAGCAAGATCATAGGGGCCTTTTATAGGCCCGTAAACCCTAAGTCTCAATGCAAAGAGGATTGAAAGATACCATACTCTTTCAATATAGCATCAACAGATATGTCTCAATGCAAAGAGGATTGAAAGTCCCTGTACTTTAGTGCGTCCTCCAAAACGTTTGTTATGGTCTCAATGCAAAGAGGATTGAAAGCTCAGCTGAGCGATTGACCATAGACTTTTCAATTAAATCGTCTCAATGCAAAGAGGATTGAAAGATTATCAGCCTGCAAGATTCGTTAAGGCTGATCTTCTGGTCGTCTCAATGCAAAGAGGATTGAAAGATCTTTTCCAGCATCTTCTCCGCCCTGAATCCTCTCTCCGTCTCAATGCAAAGAGGATTGAAAGAAGAGAAAGACAAGGTGGAGATCAAAAGAAAGAAAGGAGTCTCAATGCAAAGAGGATTGAAAGATATATCTGTTATCGAAGTATATGTCCTTAAACCAGATCGTCTCAATGCAAAGAGGATTGAAAGCCTTTTCTATTTGAGCTAACTCCTTCTTTATTTCTTCGTCTCAATGCAAAGAGGATTGAAAGCCTATAGGCATAGCACCCGACAAAACATTTCTAGCAAAAGTCTCAATGCAAAGAGGATTGAAAGTTCTTTTCCTTCAACCCCCCTTCAACGAACTCTTTTCGTCTCAATGCAAAGAGGATTGAAAGCCTCTGTCTTCATGCTCTCCTCTCCCATAATTTAAACAGGTCTCAATGCAAAGAGGATTGAAAGTCCACTACGGCCTCCCGCTCCTCTGGGGTTACCACCCGGGGTCTCAATGCAAAGAGGATTGAAAGTCCATATTCATCCCTCCCTAGAGGGCCCCGGATTTTACTCGTCTCAATGCAAAGAGGATTGAAAGCTATATAGATTATGAGAATAGGTCTGAGCTTCCGAGGCTTGTCTCAATGCAAAGAGGATTGAAAGACTGTTGGTTCTGCTCCTCCTCGTGCCTTTAGCGGTGTCGTCTCAATGCAAAGAGGATTGAAAGTGACACCTATGCCAGTGTTACTGAAACCCACGCTGTCCCGTGTCTCAATGCAAAGAGGATTGAAAGGGTAAAAGGAAAAGGAGTAAAATTAATGAAATTAGTTTGTCTCAATGCAAAGAGGATTGAAAGTGGATTAGTAGCTGTATGGGCTGCAGGAGCTATAAGCAGTCTCAATGCAAAGAGGATTGAAAGATAAGGCTGCGATCAGGAATAAAAGTACAAATATTGAGAGTCTCAATGCAAAGAGGATTGAAAGCTCCTTCACCTGCCTTTATGTGCTCATGCCATGGGAGTCTCAATGCAAAGAGGATTGAAAGCCCCGATGGGCTACACCACGGGGAAGGGAGGGGAGATACGTCTCAATGCAAAGAGGATTGAAAGGAGTCCAGGGGAAGTTAGGGAGCTTTATGACGCTTATTTGTCTCAATGCAAAGAGGATTGAAAGTGAGGCCATAGGCCGTGCAATCGGTTATGTAGGCAATTCGTCTCAATGCAAAGAGGATTGAAAGCTCCTTCTCTTCCTTCCTTATCTCTGTAGATATCTCAAAGTCTCAATGCAAAGAGGATTGAAAGACTTCACTCATGTCTGACACCTCTGACCCCATCAGGGGTGTCTCAATGCAAAGAGGATTGAAAGGAGCAAGGCTTGACTGCTGAACTTTCCCTTTCTTTTTCGTCTCAATGCAAAGAGGATTGAAAGTATTATCCAAATGGCGGTGCAGGTGGAGGCTCGGGTGCTTATACACGTCTCAATGCAAAGAGGATTGAAAGATGATAAGGTGTTTTGCCTTTATCGGGCTTATGTTCTTCTGTCTCAATGCAAAGAGGATTGAAAGACACCGTTGTACTCGTCAAGCCAACTAGCTGTGTTCAAGTCTCAATGCAAAGAGGATTGAAAGCCACTCCTATGGCAAGGTAGATAGAGCTTGTGAAAATTGAGTCTCAATGCAAAGAGGATTGAAAGCCTCTCTCAACTTGGGAGAAAGCACTTCCTCATCCACAGTCTCAATGCAAAGAGGATTGAAAGCGATTGCTTTTTCAGCTGAGAATAATCTGGCTCTCCAGTCTCAATGCAAAGAGGATTGAAAGATGTTTCCGGGCCCCCTGTCGTACTCCTCCGCCTTCCTCGTCTCAATGCAAAGAGGATTGAAAGTTCACAAACCCGTCCTTTCTGGCACTTACTATGGCCCTTCGTCTCAATGCAAAGAGGATTGAAAGATGAGCGTGCCCTTGCCTCGGCATCCTCCCTTGAGCCCGTCTCAATGCAAAGAGGATTGAAAGTAATACAAAAAATCAAAAAAGCCTTAGCTGAAAAATATGTCTCAATGCAAAGAGGATTGAAAGAATTGGAGTTCTAGCCTGCGTTGCAATTACACCTACCGTCTCAATGCAAAGAGGATTGAAAGGCTTCACTCTCAATTCAGCTATATCCCTCATCAAATACTCGTCTCAATGCAAAGAGGATTGAAAGCTTTACTAATTTTCGTGACGTTGTCATCCACAAATTTTGTCTCAATGCAAAGAGGATTGAAAGTTCCTGCTCCTTTCTTAGTTCTTCCTCTAATTCCTGTAGGTCTCAATGCAAAGAGGATTGAAAGTTGCAGGTCGGCATCATATCACCTCAAACACATACGTTAGTCTCAATGCAAAGAGGATTGAAAGTCTGAGTCTAATGGTTCTTCGCAAATGAGCCAAGCATGAGTCTCAATGCAAAGAGGATTGAAAGTCCAGAGTGGTGAAGCCTACAAATCTAGGTGTGCCACGCGTCTCAATGCAAAGAGGATTGAAAGTCTAACCACCTTTCTAGAGGGGGATGCTGAACTGTTGGTCTCAATGCAAAGAGGATTGAAAGGCTTTAATTCCTCTTGTCAGGTATGGCGGATAGAGCTTGGGTCTCAATGCAAAGAGGATTGAAAGATACTTCTGCCACATTGCTACCCTTACCTTCCTTACCGTCTCAATGCAAAGAGGATTGAAAGTTGCGACCGCTGTGTCCCTCTGGATGCTGACTGCTTGGAGTCTCAATGCAAAGAGGATTGAAAGATACTGATTGTAAACATCGTGCCAGCAGTGAACAGTTATGTCTCAATGCAAAGAGGATTGAAAGTAAGAATAATTTGTGCAATCCAACGATAGCCCTTCTCAAGTCTCAATGCAAAGAGGATTGAAAGGATAAAATTAGCTGAGGTAAATGCTGATATTGAGGCTTTAGTCTCAATGCAAAGAGGATTGAAAGTCTACCTCGTGCCAGTATCATCACTAAGTGTAGCTATAGGTCTCAATGCAAAGAGGATTGAAAGGATGGTGCCGGGAAGCTTATCCCATTTGGCGTATATGCCCGTCTCAATGCAAAGAGGATTGAAAGGAACAAAATGTTGTTGAGGAAAAACCTGTTGAGAAACCGTCTCAATGCAAAGAGGATTGAAAGATCTCACTCACACTCCCCCCCGTCCCCAGGGGCATTAAGTCTCAATGCAAAGAGGATTGAAAGAAAGGAATCTTAGTGGGTGGCACATCTGGCGACGTTAAGTCTCAATGCAAAGAGGATTGAAAGATCAGCCCAGTATAAGGTTCTTATCAGCTGGCTCCTCAGTCTCAATGCAAAGAGGATTGAAAGCCCGAGAAAAAGAAAAAGGGGAAAAGGTGCTCGGGCCTAAGTCTCAATGCAAAGAGGATTGAAAGTCTTTATCTTTTTTCTTATAATGAAATATTGTCTTTCTGTGTCTCAATGCAAAGAGGATTGAAAGCAAGGGGCAAAAAGGATTTGTACAAGAAAGACACATTGCGTCTCAATGCAAAGAGGATTGAAAGTATTGTGAAGGACAGAACCCTGAGGATAAGATGTTCCCCGTCTCAATGCAAAGAGGATTGAAAGTGATATTTCCTGGTGCTAGGTCATACCACTCAACTCTCTGTCTCAATGCAAAGAGGATTGAAAGCGACAGCGGAGCAAGTAACAAACACAGCCCTTATAATAGGTCTCAATGCAAAGAGGATTGAAAGATGTGGCGGGAGATGCTTGGGTTATAGTATAAAGAAAGGTCTCAATGCAAAGAGGATTGAAAGAGATGCAATACAGAACGCCGCACCAAACATAACAGTATGTCTCAATGCAAAGAGGATTGAAAGGATAACCTAGCCTCCCTCATGACCAACATATCGCCCCATGTCTCAATGCAAAGAGGATTGAAAGGTTTGCGAATGGAACAGAGTCAGTAGCTGAGATTCCAAGTCTCAATGCAAAGAGGATTGAAAGACTGGATACGTCGCATTTGCATTTATTGTTACTGTCTGCTGTCTCAATGCAAAGAGGATTGAAAGGATGAAAAGCCATTGTGGTATGAGACCATGACATAGCGTCTCAATGCAAAGAGGATTGAAAGCCGGTATCTTTATTGGCTTCCTTGCTCCCTTCTCAGTCTGTCTCAATGCAAAGAGGATTGAAAGTTACATAGAGCAGTCGAATGACAACGCAAACTGGGATGGTCTCAATGCAAAGAGGATTGAAAGCTTTTACGGAAAGAGCCCCCATCAAAAAATAAAAAAGAAGTCTCAATGCAAAGAGGATTGAAAGAATGAGAGGAGGGGGTATTCTCCAAGCTACAAACTTATGTCTCAATGCAAAGAGGATTGAAAGATAATCAGGGTTGCTTATCACAAAAACAGATCAACGTAGTCTCAATGCAAAGAGGATTGAAAGAAGGCCACTGGCTTGTTCTCTTTTGCGAACTTAACAGCAGTCTCAATGCAAAGAGGATTGAAAGACATATACTTCGACAAGACGGGTTTTGAGGAAAGCAAGGAGGTCTCAATGCAAAGAGGATTGAAAGATAATCTTAAATTTCAATTAGAATATAATTCAAGACTAAGTCTCAATGCAAAGAGGATTGAAAGATATCTTTAGAAAAGCTTATAGGTATCCTAAGTGCTGAGTCTCAATGCAAAGAGGATTGAAAGGATACAAGGGTGGGAATAAGATCGCTCTACTGGCTCGGTAGTCTCAATGCAAAGAGGATTGAAAGTCAAGTTCGGGGGCGGAGTACCTAGGGAAGTCCACGACCGTCTCAATGCAAAGAGGATTGAAAGATGGCGCTCTTCTTCAGGTCTGTGCCGTACACGTACGCGGTCTCAATGCAAAGAGGATTGAAAGACAACATTCCCCGACGCGGCGAAGTCTCTCGCCTTCTCCAGTCTCAATGCAAAGAGGATTGAAAGTCCCTGCAAAGCTTGAGCACGTAGGACTCCATGGAGTCGTCTCAATGCAAAGAGGATTGAAAGAAGGCGTCCGTGGACTCTGCACCCAGAACGTGCGGGCGTCTCAATGCAAAGAGGATTGAAAGGACCATGAGTACTTCGTTGGCGTGGATTCCGCTGTCTTGTCTCAATGCAAAGAGGATTGAAAGTTGTCTTGATCATCCCATCCTTCATACCCACTCCCTCCCGTCTCAATGCAAAGAGGATTGAAAGTTTGGAGCGTGCTCGCTGTGGAGCTCAGCGTCTCCTTAGTCTCAATGCAAAGAGGATTGAAAGCTCCTGAGAAACCCCGAAAAGGCGGAAAGGTACGGGCTTGTCTCAATGCAAAGAGGATTGAAAGAATAAGTTATCACGGAATATATTATGAACCCGACAGCTGCGTCTCAATGCAAAGAGGATTGAAAGTTGGCACGTACTCCGTCTGCGTCGGGGCACTATGGTAGTCTCAATGCAAAGAGGATTGAAAGGTGTGGCGGGGTCCAGCTGGTCGAAGAATTGGACGTTTGTCTCAATGCAAAGAGGATTGAAAGGTTTTAGAATTGCAGGATGATTCTCCCTGTCAAATATAGTCTCAATGCAAAGAGGATTGAAAGAGTTCTATAAGCTCTAATGTTGGTGTTCCATAATCCTGAGTCTCAATGCAAAGAGGATTGAAAGTTTCCTTTAATGAGGGGGGTCGGAGGGGGGAGCTCATCCGTCTCAATGCAAAGAGGATTGAAAGCTGGAACATCGAATGCATAAAGACCATAATTCTGTGTCGTCTCAATGCAAAGAGGATTGAAAGTCCTGATCTGCCTCGAAATCAAAATCAGCCCCGAATAGACGTCTCAATGCAAAGAGGAAGATCGGAAGAAGGGCAAAGCTCGTGCGCACAAGCGTG
>Ga0080004_1157785_pt1 | contig 18137 bp, 15 predicted proteins | sample WasSprMetagenome_FD_69207 | JGI IMG/M metagenome (GOLD analysis project Ga0080004, IMG submission 69207) | Sulfidic aquatic microbial communities from Washburn Spring, Yellowstone National Park, USA - WS (SPADES assembly) (version 2) | ecosystem: Environmental > Aquatic > Thermal springs > Hot...
CTTAGCCTTCAGCAGCCGATCGTACCATAGACCCTTCGGGATCCTGAAGTAGTGCATCTCCCCGCTGAAGATGAAGGCTGGGTTCCCTTCAATTTCGAAGAAACCTCCCGAGGGTAGGAAAGCTTGATTCATAGGCCCGTACCACCGCTCGGTGAAGAGCTGGGGGATGAATAAAAGGGTTAGCACGATAGCGGAAATTAGCGCTGCTTCGAGGAGCTTCCTTGCCTCACCCGCCATACCCCCCACAGCTTGCATCTCGGCTAAATGCATTTCCCGCGCGTTTTGATCTAGGTGGAGGCCATCGACCCCAGCGGCATAGGCTTAGACAGAGAAGTTGACAGGCTCTTGCTGTACGAGGTACCGCTACAGCTTAAAGCGGTTATCAGCTTCGGGTTAAGCATTCGGTCAAAGCGCTTATATACCTCGAAATGCCAGTGGAATTGGTGGCGCTCTTGGCGAGGGCTAGAAGATTGTCTATTGCTGCTTTTACTCGCTCTGATGGTGTTAAGTTTTTCCGCCGCGGCGGCGAGCATATTTGAAGTGGAAGAGCGGTCGAAGCAACAGCTGGTTTAACCTCGATCGTCGTATTAGCTGGCAATGATGCGGTCTCCGGGCTGGTCGCGATCACGCACAGGGTAGAGGTGAGCAGCGTGAACAGGACGATCGTAGCCATCGAAGGTTACGTTGAAAGCATCGTGCGTTTCGACGAGGTCATCAAGGTGTGCAACTTGGGTGCCGGCGACCTCCACGTTAGGCTCGTGTACGCCGGCACGGTCAACGGCAGCTGGAAATACGTCAGGTACTTGACGTTCTGGCTTGCGCGCGCGCTCAAGGAGTCGTTGTCAATCGGCTCCACGAGAATTAACGCGCCCATCCCTTTCTTCACCGCGTCCCTATCGAGTGCACGCACCTTCGCGATCATCTTGCGGATGAAATCGCTGTTCAGTCGCTTCTCCCTCTCCCTCGTCTTCTCGGCGAGCTCCCTCGCCCTCTCTGCCGTCAGCGTCTTCAGCGTTTCCGGCGGGAGGATTTCCGCGAGCCGCTTTTTCGCTTCCTCGCTCGGCTTGTCGGCAAAGCTCTGCAGTAGGGCGGCGACCTTCCTCCTGAAACCGTGGTTTGCTGGTCTCAGCTTCTCGAAAGCCGCCATTGACGCTCTAGTTTCCGAGATGCTCCATAGCGCGGTGGAGTGCCCGTAAAAGCTGTTCTCGTCGATAGTCACGACCCTGAGCGGGAGCTCCAGCCTTGCGCGGAGCCTGCGGTGGGCTATAATCCTCACGAGACCCCTCCTCGTCACTTGTAGCACGAACTCCGGCCGCGGATCGAAGCTGTTCTCCTCAACCAGCGCTCTGGCGAGACATTTCCGCAGCCTTTGCACGATCCCGTAGCTGGGGATGCGTAACTCGCCTCTGCGAAGGTCGATGACGGCTGGCGAGTTCTTGTTGCCGCGCGTGGAGCCGTCAGGCATCACGAACTTCACGAGCAAGTGTAGCGGAGGTGTTTTCGGCGGTGTTCGCTTCCCAGCCTCCTCCCGCATCCTCTTTGTATTTTCGTATATTTTATCCCACTCTTCCCAGTAGTAGAGCAAACCCTTCGGCATGTTTCCATTTCTTTTATGAACTACATCATTATACAATACTTTCAAACTATCTTTGTTAACTTTATTCACTTTAATCTTCCAGACTCTGAAGCCCGGCTCGGGGATCGTTCCCTTTCGTTTCTCAACCCCTCCCACGATCCCACTCCTCGTGAGGGGTGGCCGCCCTGCTGGAGTGGGATATGGGAGGGGATGGAACTGCTCTCGAGCCGCCCTCAGCTCAACGCTTCCCTTCATTCCCAGTCCAGCGTCAAATAGGCGGAGGATCTCCAGCTCAGGGGCTCGGGGCTCAAGCTCCCTTACAGTATTAGGCGTCGCGCTGCTTACGGCGCGGCTCACGGGTTAAAGGCGGGTCGAGGGTTTAAAAACACTGCTTAATGTAGACCGAAAGTAAAAATTTTAAACCAAAAAGTTAAAGAAAAAGATAAATAATACTCTTATATGGCTAGACGAGCTAAGCGCGTGCTAGCGGCTATAGAAAAAAGCTAATGCGCGCGCTCTGGCTTGGAGGGTACGATCGCGGCCTGAGGCTTACTGTAGACGGCGAGACGCTAGAGGGAGCATCCACGGGCTACTTGCGAGTGGGTCCGGGCGAGTGTACGCCTTTGTCTGCTGAAGTACTTGTTGACGCAAGCGCGCCGCCGGATGTTTGGCGCAACGCTCTGGTATCGTTTGAGACGATCGTGAAACCGCTTGAGCGAAAAGCTTAAATAAGACGTAGTCCTCTAATTACACGAGGCAGCTGGCCCCGGACGACCCCCGGGGTACGTTGGTGTGAAGTTCCAGTGAAAATCGCGCTCAATGACGATCACTGTACGCCGCCGGCCGCGCCTTCAGGGTTCCATGCGGTCGGGGCGGGGAACCCCCGCGGGGGCTCGGGGGACGCCGGCTGCCTCTCCCTTTCTCGACTGATAAAGGATAAAAAGGAGGGTGTTGCACTCTCCCGTGCCTGGGTTCGGGCTTCCCTTTGCGCTAGAGGCTTTGCTCGCGCTCCTCCTCGTGGCAATCGGCCTGCTGCTAATCGTGTTTGTCGTTAAGCTCCTCATAGCGCTGCTGCCGGCCGCGCTGGTAGCGCTCGTTGTCTGGCTTTTGACCAAGGACAGGCTCTTGACAGCCATAGCTTTCCTCGCGGTTGCGGTAGTATCGCTTTTCAAACGCCTGTAGGTGCGCGCGCGCACCCACATCCCGCCGCTCCCTGGTTGCTGAGGGAGAGGCCCCCCTTCATCGCCGCCGCGGCGTCGCCGACCGCGGCGCTCCAGAGCGTCATGGGCTCGTCCACCGCCCCATCGGAGGACCCGAGCGGGACGGTTTCACCTTCACCGCCTCTTCAGGCCCCGCGCGCTGGGCCCACCCCCTTGCGGGGGTCCCCCTCGAGGGAGCCTGAAGTACTCGCCGCTCGAGGCGGCTTTCCCCCAGGGGAACGGGCTTTGGGGACGTGAGCCCACAGCGCTAGTACGCTAGGGTGTGCGAGTGCTCCTCCAGCCACTCCCTCAGCGCGCTCAACACCCTCTCCGCTAGCACGCCGTCGTCGTCACACTCCTCCTTCACCATCCGCGCGAAGTAGTTGACCAGCATGTTGTAATGTACCCCTTTGTCCCTATCCCACCTTAAGCCGCACTTCGGGCACTCGTATATCCTAGAGCGCTTCGTGTGCGCGATCTCGACGCCTTTAATGCCGCAGCGTGGGCAGATTTTGCCACTCGCGCTAATTTTCCCCATCTTCGCCCCCTCGTACACCGCTAGGTTCTGCAAGCGCCGCCTACCCCGCAGCAGCGTTCCTTGGAGCTCCGTCCCCCTCAAGGAATTACTGTCGATCGCCTCCACTAGGATCAGCGCGCTCATCCCCCGCTGGCGCGCCTCCCTGACTACTTCTCGCACCTTCGCGATTAGATTACTGACGAAGCTGTCGTTCAGCCGCTTCTCCCTCCCCCTTGTTGCGTCGGCGAGCTCCCTCGCCCACTCGGTAGTCAACGCCCTCAGCGCCTCCGGCGGGAGGAATTTTGCCAGCTGCCTTTTCGTCTCCTCGCCCGGCTTATCAGCGTAGCTCTGCAGCAGAGCCGCAATTTCCCGCCTGAAGCCGTGGTTCGCAGGCCTCAGCTTCTCGAAGCCCGCCATTGCCACCTTAGTTTCGTTGATGTACCAGCGCGCGAGGGAGTGCCCGTACCTAGAGTTCTCGTCAATCGACACGATCCTTAAGGGCAGCTCCAGCCTCGCGCGAAGCCTGCGGTGGGCAACGACGCGTATCAACCCGCGCCGCGTCACCTGCAAAACGAAGTCCGGCCTCGGATCAAGGCTGTTCTCTTCAATGAGCGCCCTGATGAGGCGCGCGCAGCCTCTGCGCCACGCCGTAGCTCGGGATCCTCAGCTCCCCCCTCCTCAAATCGATGACCGCTGGCGCGCTTTTGTTGCCGCGCGTGGAGCCGTCCGGCATCACGAACCTGACAGGCACGAGCAAAGGCAACGGCGGCGTCTTCGGCAGCGTCCGCTTCCCAGCCTCCTCCCGCATCCTCTTTGCGTTCTCGTACATTTCAACCCACTCCTCGGCGTAGTACGCTAGGTACTTGGATCCCTTTAGCTCGTGAACTGCACCTAATATGCAGTTTATAACATCATTGTATAACACTTTCAGCTTCTCTCTGTTAACCCCGCTCACCTTCAGTTTGTAGACCCTAAAGCCCAGCCCGGCCCGAGGGCGGTTGCTTGGGGCTTTCCCCACAGGCACCACCCCCCGCTCGAAGCGGGGGGCCTCCAGCTCGGGGGCCCGGGGCTCAAGCCCACTCACCGCCTGCGCTCCAGCCGCGCCGTTCCCGCGGCTCACGGGCTTAGGGCGAACCGGGGCTTTATAAATTCGATGTTGAGAAGCCCTAAAGTAATCTTTTCTAAACGGAAAGTTAGAGGAAAAGATAGAGAATACTCTAGAAGCTATAGAGAACGCTCCAACGGAGCTAGGCGGGCGGAAGAGCGGGGCGCGCGAGAGCGCAGACAAAACTGCTTTAGCGCGCGCCGCGACCGCATCAATATAAATAATAAAAGCGCGCGCCTGTAGGTGAAGGGTATGGGGCTTCAGTTCACCGTTGAAGCCGAGGGTCCCGGTTGGTTTAGGGTTACAGCTTTCGAAGGGTCCTCGCGGGTGAGCTGGCTCTACGTTGTCGACCTCAACCTCCACTACGGGTCTTCGAGCGTGAAAGCGGGTGGGGTAGCTGGGGTTTACACGCCGCGCGAGCATAGGGGTAAAGGCTACTCGGCCGCTACATTACGCTACGCTGTCCAGTGGATGCGGGAGCGCGGATACCCCTTAACAGCGCTTTTCGGGATACTAGAGTACTACCACAGGTTCGGCTACGCGACCTTCATGGGGGAGCACACGGCCACGCTGAGCTTGAGGAACGCTTCGAGAGTGGAGGCCGAGGAGCTGGACTGGGAGGTCTCTGACGACCAAGGCGCTTGGCGCGGCGAGATTTCACGGATCTACGAGGCTGTTAACACGCTGTGGCCGGGGGCTAGAGTGCGCGACCCGTCGAGCTGGGAGGGTTTCAGGAAGGGTGTATCCTGGGAGCACCCGGCGAAGCCGCTCGTGCTGAAGCGCTCGGGAGAGGTCGTGGCGTACGCCGCTCTCGAGCGTTGGCCGAACCCCGAGGAGCTGCTGGTAGCCGAAGTCGGCGCTGAAGACCACGATCCGGAGCTCTACAAGTCCATGATCAAAACCCTCTACGGCGTGGCGCTGCAGGAGCGCAAGAGCCACATTAAGGTCCACGCGCCGCCCGACCATCCATTCGTGAAGGTTGCGAGGGCTTGCGGCTGCACTGTGGAGAGCTTCTACCCCTGGAGCGGGGGTGGGATGGCGCGCGTCCTGAGGTTGAAAGATCTCTTAGAGGCTGTCGCCGAGGAGCTTGAGAGTAGATCTACCAACGTCGAGGGGGATGTCGCGCTCAAGGTTGATGGAGAGGAGGTGACGCTTAGAGTTCGGCGCGGGAGCGTGGAAATCGAAGAGGGCGCAGCCAGCTGCGGCGTGGTCGAGCTGGGGCCTGGCGAGGCGGCCCAGCTCATATTGGGCTATAGGAGCGCCATGGAGCTACTGCCGCGAGCGGCTAAGGGTCAGGTCGGGCTGCTGACCCACCTCTTCCCGGAGAGACACCCGTACGTGTGGCAACCGGACCGGTGGTAAACAGCTATCCCGCGCGCTGAACGGTAGCGTAGCCTAACGGTTTATATAAGGGAGAGCCGGAACCCTAGCTGTGCGGGAAGGAGGTGCTGTTGTTTTCGTGGCGATGGAGATCTACGTGGACGATCTACCAACCTACGCTGGGGGTTTAGGCCTGCTCGCTGGGGATCTGCTGCTTTCGGCTGCCGACTTAGGCTACCCCGTTGTCGGCGTGACTCTGCTGCACGAGAGGGGCTACGTGTGGCACGAGGTGGTTGGTGGTAAAGTCGTCGACAGGGACGAGCCCTACGACCCTCTCGAGCGGCACGAGCTGGTGGATGCGAAGCTGAAAGTGGAGCTCCTATCGGGCCCGCTTTACTTGAGGGTTTGGCGCCACACGGTGAAAGGCGCTGGGGGCGAGGTACCTGTGTACTTCCTCGACGCGAACGTGGCGGAGAACCCTCCGGCTCTGAGAGCTCTGACCTCGAGGGTCTATATCGAGGGTAGCTGGGAGGAGAGGCTGCTGAAGGAGCTGGCTCTCGGCTTGGGGGCGCTGCAGCTCGTCGAGAAGCTGGGGTTGGGGGCGCGCAAGTTCCACCTGAACGAGAGCCACGCCGGCTTTCTCGCGCTAGAGCTGCTCAAGCGGAGCGGCGACCCCGAGCTGGTGAAGAGGAAGGTCGTCTTCACGACGCACACGCCTCTACCTTACGGCCACGAGGAGTTCGAGTACGAGCTTGTCGAGAAGCACTACGAGCTGCCGCCGCTCGCGAAGGAGCTGAGCCCGGGGAAGCTGAGGATGACGAGGCTGCTCGAGGCGCTGGCCGGCTACTACAACTGCGTCTCCCACAAGTTCAGCAGGGTTCACGAGCTGCTCTTCCCCGGCTCGAAGCCGGACTACATCACGAACGGCGTCCACCACGCGCGTTGGGTGCACGCGCGCGTGGCGGAGCTCTACGACAAGCGGTTACCGGGTTGGAGGGGGGAGCCCGGCGTCCTATCGAGGGCCGTATCGATACCCCTCACAGAGGTGGCGGAGGCTAAGCGCAAGTGCAAGGAGGAGCTCGTGGAGTACATAAACAGCCGCGGCTACGGCAACGGAACCTTCGAAGCGGGTAAGCTGCTGGCCGCCGCTAGGAGGAGGATCACCGGCTACAAGCGCGTGGCGCTCGTGCTAAGGAACACGGAAGCGCTGGAGGAGCTCGCCAAACGCTACGGCCTGCAGCTGGTCTTCAGCGGCACCGTCCACCCGGCCGACGCGAGCGGGAAGGCGGAGCTCGCGAGGATCCTCGACGCGGTATCCACCCTCTCGCACACGAAGATCGCGTTCGTCGGCCACAGGAGCGCTAGCTTCGAGAGGCTGATCGCGGCGGGAGCCGACCTCTGGCTCCACACACCGAGACCCCCGTTCGAGGCTTGCGGCACAAGCTGGATGAGAGCGGCGCTCAACCTGACGCCGACCCTCGCCTCTAGGGACGGCGGCGTGCTCGAAGTGCTCGTCGACGGGCACAACGGCTGGCTCTTCGGCAAGAACGCGCTGCTACCTAGCGAGCCGCTCGACGATGATGCGGAAGCGGAGGAGCTTTACGCTAAGCTGAAAGAGATCGCTGAGCTCTACGCTAAGGAGCCTTTGAAGTACCTTCTGGTTTCCGCTAGGGCGACCGCCACGATAGGCCCGTACTTCAACAGCCATAGGGCTTTAAGCGAGTACGCGGCGAGAGCCTACTCTTAGCCGCACTTTCAAGCGAGCCCTTTTACCCTCCTCCCTTGTTTGGAGGGCGTGGTCTGCCGCTGCCGGGGTGCTGTAGGGGTTTTGAGCTACCGCTTCATGAGCGAGCCCGCGCTGAGGGAGACTCTGCGCGGCAGGGAGGCGATACCTGATTTTTTTCTCGATTCTCGTCGGCTCGGCGGCGAGCGGTTTCCCTCGCGTTGTTTGCGTTTGCCGCGGTTCAACAGCGGTGGCTGTCGCACTCTACACGCCGTCGGGAAAGCCCAGCGTCGCGCAGATCGCCCGTTTGGCTAGGATCTTGCCGCTGCTGTCTCCACGGTTCCTGCTTTCTGCCGCGGCTTGGGTAGCGAGATCCGGAGCTTACGCCCGAGCGCTATCAGCTTTCAAGCCAGGCTGCCACCTGCTTTTCATAGCTTCCGCTGTCGACGGCAAGGGCTACGGGAGCGAGGCTCTCGAGATGGTGGAGAAGTCGTGTGCCGATGAGGGAGGTCTATGGGTTACGCTCGAGGTGGACGGGGGGAATCCCGCGCTTCTCTTCTACGCTAAGCGCGGCTACAAGCCTGTAGCAGCGGCTTTGTACGCTGGATCCACGTACGTGCTGATGAGCAAAAAGCTCCGAGCTATAAGGTGAGCGAATACTTTCACCGTCCACTCACCGTTGCCTTAATCAGAGCCCGCAGCGAGGTAAGCCGGGTGCCGACGCTGCGGTCGGAGGTGCTAAACGCGGTTGAGAGCGTGATTAGGGAGGTAGAGGAGCGCGTCAAATCCCTGATGAAACCGATCGATGGGGAACGCTTCGGAAAAACCGGTTTCGTCGACGGCAGCTTCGTGCTCGACGAGAGGAGGGGCGCGTACCTCTTAGCCGTCTCCGCCGCCTCGCTGGTGGTCGCGGGGGAGCGGATGGAGGGCGTGCTGAAGGGTAGCTCCAGGCCGCTTTTGACGCTGTTGATCCCGAAGAGCTACGGTGAGTCGAGAGCCAGCCTGCTGATGTCCACGCTCGAGCTGTTGAGCGCGCTCGACCTCGCCCGGAGAGAGGTTGAGGCGGTTTTTCTGGACGGCAGCTTCGTTTCGGAGATGCTAGTCCCCTTCGGCTACGTGAGAGACGTGTACGAGAACTTCGCCTCTGTCGCCAGCGTTGAGCTCGAATCGCTCGACAGCTACGGAGAGGAGGCGGCCGGCTTCGTCGAAGAGGTTGCGGGAGGCGACCCGCTGGTTTCGATGCCGGCTTTGCTGGACAGGCTCGCAGCGTGCGCCAGCAGGCTGTACCGGGAGCTCGGCTCGAGGAGCCCCGACTTGAGGAGCAGGAAGGAAGCGCTCGACTTCGCGGTTGTGTACGCGGAGACCACGGCCTACCTGTCAGCTCTCAAGATTTTCCTCGAGGAGTGCAAGCGCAGCGGCATCGCGCCCTTCTGGGTTGCGAAGGACGCTGAAAGCAGGTACATCGTGGAGAGGGAGGGAGTGGCGGGCTGGCTGAACGACCTGGCGCTGCTCGACTACGCTTGGCGCGACGGCGAGGCTGTGTACGCGGTGCTGGAGGGCAGCAAGTTCGGGAAGCCGAAGCCGTGCGCTGTTTGGCCGCGCCTGCTCGCCGAGGTTTTCGGCAGGTGGGGCGCCTACGGGGTAGCATACTTCAAGCTGAGCAGGCTCGGGGTTGTGTCTCAGATGACCTACCCGGCTTTCGTGGAGCGCGAGAGCGTCGAGCGGGCGCTGGCGACACTCCTCGCCCTCTCCGACAGGAGGGGCTACCCGAGGCCCCTCAGCTACGTCCACCACATCGCCGTGTTGAACCCCGAGTTCGCCAGGGTTGTAGCCGACGAGCTGTACAAAAGGGAAGAGAGGCAGCTGGTGAGGTCGGTGCTCGCCCCCTCCGGCCGCGCGTCGGCGGGTTTGAGGTGAGAGAGTGATCGAAGTCGGTCGTGTGGTAACGGTTTACGGGAGGAGCCTTCTGCGCTTTGCGGCTTTCGAGGATAAGGCTCAGCTTCTGCTGAAGCCGGGAGTCTACGTGAAGGTGGAGTGCGGCGGCTCTTGGGCTTACGCGATGGTCGTCAGCTTCAACCTGCTCGACGAGCTGTACAGGAAGGGTAGGATCGTCGAGGAGCTGGAGGGCTACCCGGAGCTCAGGCCGGCGAGGAACGAGATGATCGCGATGCTCGTCGGCGTCGAAGAAGGCGAAGGGATTAGGAGGGGTGTGCCCGAGCTCCCCAAGCCGGGCCAGAAGGTGTACGCGGCTTCGAGCGAGGACCTCGCGAAGATCGCCGGCTCGGGAGACATCGAGATCGGGCGTTTGAGCTCGGACCCGAGCGTGCCCTTCACGCTTTCGCTCAACATGCTCTGCTCGCGCCACTTCGCCGTGCTCGCGATGACGGGCGCCGGCAAGTCGAACGCCGTGGCTGTCGTGCTCGCCTCCATCCTCGAGAAGTACCCGTACTCGCGCGTCATCGTCGTCGACACCCACAACGAGTACGTACCTCTCGCCAGCAAGTTCCCCAACGTCAGGGTCGTCTCTCCAGCCGGCAGGACCGCGCGCCTCGTCGAAGCCCGATACGGCGTTGCGCCGAGACCTCTAGAGGTCCCCCTCTGGACGCTGGGCTTGGAGGAAGTGGCGGGGCTTCTGAGGCTCGACCCCTCTAGGGCCACGAAGCAGCTCATGTACCTGAGGAGCGCGCTCCAAGAGGTCCGGAGGAGAAAGTACCCGCACGCCGGCGCCGACGATCCCGTCTACTTCGAGGTGGAGGAGCTGGTGAAGGAGCTCGAAGCGCAGGGGAGGGGCTCCCGCTACTCGGACAGGTCGCTCGAAGACCTCGTCCTCAAGATCGAGATGCTGCTGGAGAACGCCGACCTCAGGTACGTGACGAGGCCCGCCCACAGCGCGAAGCTCTACGCCTCCATCCAAGCCCCGGAGCCGAGGAGGAGCGTCGAAGCCTACACCAGGGTTTACGGGCAGCTGCTCGAGCCGGGGTTGTCGATCGTCGCTCTCGGCGGCCTGCCGGCGGACGCCCAGGCCTCGACGGCTTCGACGATCCTGAAGTCGGTGTGGAGGCTCGTAACAGCGAGCGTGCTCGCCGGCAACCCGGTGCCCACCCTCCTGATCGTAGAGGAGGCCCACAACTACGCTCCGCAAGGGCGGTGGAGCCCTGCCCGCGACATCCTCGAGAGGATCGCGAAGGAGGGGAGGAAGTTCGGCATCGGCTTGGGCGTGGTGAGCCAGAGGCCGAGAGAGTTATCCCAGACGCTCCTAGCCCAGTGCGGCACGCTGATCGCCTTGAGGACGGCGAACCCGAAAGATCAGGAGTACATACTCAGCAGCGTCGAGGACGTTATGGGCGAGATGGTTGAGGGCCTTTCCGGCCTAGCCACGGGCGAAGCGCTCATCTCCGGCTCAGCCGCACCCATACCGGCGATCGTGAAGATCTACGAGTTCCGCTCGAAGCACGGTGTCGCGCTCGGCGGAAAGGACATCGACTGGACCGGCGAGTGGAGCAAGCCGCCCAAGCCCGTGGAGCTAGCACCATACCTCATCAGCGAAGTTGAAGAAGAGGCAAAAACCCCCGAAAAGACAACCTCCATTGACGAATTTTTCGTTTGATTCGCGTCGTAAAAGGGAGGTTGAATGCGTGAGCTAGCGATACCGTTAAACCGCTGCTAGAGGTGAGTGCACTGGCCGTGAAAACAAACACCCTACTGATGTTAGTGCTGGCGACTGCGGTCTGGCTAGCTGTAGTAGTTGCAGCTGCCTCGTACATCGCCTCGAGAAATCCGATATTCTGGTTCAGTACGATCATAATGGTTGCCACCGTCCTATACCTGGTTGCAGTGCGGTTGATTTTAATCTGGAATAGAAGATCGAAGCCCCGCATGATATCCGCGAAGATCGCGAAACTTCTGACGATGGATCGCAAAAGCCGGGAGCCAGAGATATCTTTAAATAAGATTTTCAAACCTTTTACTCTCTCTGCTGCACCAATGCGAAAAGCATAAATATGAGATCTATCAAGAGTTCACCATGAGGACCAGCTTAAAGGTCCTCTTAGTAGCAGCTGCGACGACCATCCTAGCTTTGGGAGCACTGCTCCCCGTTGCCGTTTACGCTCAGCAGGAAGAAAGGAAACCTCTTTTCGTAGGTGCGTGGCCCTACCAGCTGCCTCCTGAAGGGCACTTCAACACGTTCGTTACCGGCGGGTTGACTTTCGGCATTTACCAGCAGGTCATCGAAGAGCCCTTAGCTTTGTACCTTTGGCATAACGACACGTACATACCATGGCTTGCGACATCCTGGGAGATCAGCGGAGATTACTTTGTAGTCCACTTGAGGCAGGGAGTCACATTCCACGATGGAACCCCCTTCACAGCTAAAGATGTAGCTGGAACATGGCTGATTCACTACATACTGAACCACCCGATATACTCTCAAGGATACGTGGACAAAGTGGAGATCGTTGACGATTATACGGTTCGCTTCCACATCAAAACTCCTTCACCCGTCCTCATAAGGTACATACTGCGTGAACCCGTGAGGGCGTACTCGACGTACAAGAACTTTACAGACAAGGCTATGGAGTACATGAACCAGGGTCTACCTCCCACCTCCGACCAGGTTAAGCAGCTTGCCGCCGAGTTCAGGAACTTCAGGCCAGATAGGTACATTGGAACCGGGCCTTTCATGTGGACCGGCGAGATAACAGAGGCAGAAGTGTGGTTCAAGTTCTACGAAAACTACTGGAACAAGGATAAAGTTAAGTTCCGGTGGTTGAAGCTGATAAACGGCGAGACGCCGCAGGTTACTCCTCACGTGCTAGCGAAGGAAGTCGATTACGCCACGCACGGCTTCCCGCCGGCAACCGAGCAGCAATTCAAGGAGTTGGGGATAAGGATCATCAGGCCGCCGATCTACTCGGGGCCTGCGCTCTACTTCAACATGAAGATCTGGCCCCTCAACGAGACCTGGTTTAGGAAGGCTATAGCTTACGCGATCAACAAGACAGAGAACGGATGGGTTTCCCTATCAGAATCCGGAAGGCCGGTGAAGTACTACTCGGCGCTCCCGATAGAGCTGGAGGATATCTGGTTGACGCCAGAGACTAAAGCGAAGCTCGACACCTACCCGTACGATCCGGAGAAAGCCGCACAGATTCTAAGGGAGCACGGTTTCACCAAAGGCGATGACGGCTACTGGCGCTACCCCAATGGGACGGTAGTCCAGTTCGAGCTATCCTTCCCAGCGGAGTTCGCTGACTGGTCGGCCGCCGCCCAAAACGCTGCGGGGCAGCTCGAGAAGTTCGGGATAAAGATCACACCAAGGGCCGTAACCTTCACGCAACACCCGATCGACGTGCTGGAGGGGAGGTTCCAGCTGGCGATAAGGCACTGGGGTGGTGGCGCGAACCCGCACCCCTACTTCCACTACTACGCGGTGTTCATGTACTGGAACGAGAAGGAAGCGGGGGTTGGGCAAGGTAGACCTGGCATAAGCTTCCCGCTAGTCCAAGATACAAAGTGCTGCGGGCGCGTCAACATTAACGAACTCGTCATCTCTTCGGCGAAAGGATTTGATGTAGAGGAGACAAAGAGGATCACCAACCAGCTTGCGCTGATCTTTAACGAGCTGCTCCCGTGCGTGATCCTGTGGCAAAGGTACGGCAACAACCCGGCTTTAGACGGAGTGAGGGTCACGGGCTGGCCGCCCGATAGCGACCCCATATACAAGAACCCACCGTACGGTGACGCTTTCCTAGTCTTCATGCTGCTGACAGGCTACGGTATAAGACCCACACCCGAGAACATGCCGGCCGCGCAGCAGCCGCAGCAACCACAGCAGCCATCTGAGCAACCGACTCCGCAGGCGCCGGGATACGATATGACGATGATAGCTATAGCTGTAGTGATCGTAATCGTAGCCGTAGTCGCCGGCGTGATGCTGGCTAGGAGGAGGAAATAAGCTTTAAAGCTTTTTTTATTTTTATCATGGTGAGAAAGATGGGTATCCAGCGGTATTTAGTAAAAGTTTACAAGAATTTTCTGGTTAGGAAACTGCTTAGAGGAATAGGTATAATATTCGCAACATCCACTCTAACGTTCTTTATAATTAGGTTAATGCCAAGCAATCCTATTGAGATATTCATAAACCAGATGATGTCGGCCTACGGGATGTCCTATCAGGACGCAAAAGCACTCGCGCTTGCGCTCTTCACCATCGATTTGGATAAGCCGCTCCACGAGCAGTACATAGAGTACTTGGTTAACTTGCTGCAAGGCAATATCGGCAGATCCATAGCTATCTCGCCCGGGACACCTGTGATGGAAGTCGTTTCAACCTTCCTGCCGTGGACCCTGTTCAGCGTGTCAGTTTCCCTCTTAGCCAGTTTCGCGCTGGGTGTAACGCTCGGGATGATCGCAGCTTACAGGCGGGGCGGCATCTTCGACAAAGTCGTAAGCGCAGTAGCCGCTGTGACCAGCGCGATACCTGGCTACCTGATCGGGATACTGATAATAGTTTTCATCGGTGTGCAGTTCGGTTTAATAAACTACATGAGAGGGGCTTACAGCGCCGGTTTAAAGCCTGGCTTTACGCCCGAGTTTATCGCAGATGTTTTCCTCCACTTAGCGGCGCCCTTCGCAACGTATGTTCTCAGCACGTTCGGGGGTTGGATGCTGTCGATGAAGGCCAGCACCCTATCCGTCCTCGGCGAGGACTACGTGACGGTGGCCAGGGCCAAGGGGCTGCCCGAGGGGCGCATAAGGACGCAGTACGTCGGGCGGAACGCTATCCTACCGCTATTCACCTCTCTCACGATAAGCTTGGGCTTCATATTCGGAGGCTCGGTCCTGATCGAGAACGTCTTCGTGTACCGCGGCGTCGGTAGGCTGCTGTGGTCGAGCATAAACGCTAGAGACTACACCGTAATGCAGGCGGTGTTCCTGATAATCACGATATCCGTCATTGTCTCCAACATAATCGCGGACCTTCTCTACGGCCTCATAGATCCCAGGATAAGGGTAGGTGGTTAACGTGGCGCCCGCCAGAAGCTTGAAAAGGGTATTTCGAACCTTTGTCATCGAGCCCCTCAAGATTATTGCAAGCAGCAAAGCTGGTCTAGCGGGTTTCATCGGCTTGCTGCTGTATATATCGATGGCCGCCTTTGGACCCTACATCGTCCCGCTCGACACGCGCCCAAAACCCGAGAAAAGGTACCTGCCCCCCTCTTGGGAGCACCCTCTCGGCACGGACTTCGAGGGGAAGGATATCTTCTCCCAGATAATCAACGGAGCTAGGGACGTGCTGTTCGTAGCGTTTATGGCGGGTACGCTCACAGTTTTGATAGCGACGCTGTTAGGCTCTATTGCCGGTTTCAAAGGTGGGCTTTGGGACTCGATCATAATGGCCGTTGACGAGGTTCTCTTGACAATCCCGCAGTTCCCCCTCCTTTCGGTGCTGGCCGCTCTAGTCAGGCTCAACAACTTCACGTTAGCCGCCATCATCGGTGTCCTCTCGTGGCCTGCGCTAGCCCGAGCCATAAGGTCGCAAGTGCTCTCGCTGAAGGAGAGAGATTTCATCGAAGCGGCGCGGGCCTTAGACCTCGGTACAAGGCACATAGTGTTGGTCGAGATCATGCCTAACCTAATGCCCTACATAGTCGTAAGCTGGATACTCTCTATGACCGGCGCGATATACTCCCAAGTCGGTCTCGTGTTCCTCGGTTTCGTGCCGTTCACCTCCCACAACTGGGGTGTTATGATCAACATGGCTTGGACTTGGGGCGCAATATACTACAAAACGAGTGTCTGGTACATCCTTTCGCCGATCCTCGCGATCACCGGGTTCCAGCTGAGCGCGATCCTATTCGCCCGCTCTCTCGAAAACGTGTTCAACCCGAGGCTAAGGGGGTGATGGCTATCGCCGCACAAAAGGAGCCGGTTATCGTTGTTAGAAACCTCTCAGTCGAATACTTAACACCCAGAGGGGTTGTCAAAGCGGTTAGGAACGTCAACCTGGAGGTGTACAAGGGGGAGACGCTGTTCATCGTTGGGGAGAGCGGATCGGGGAAGTCCACGCTGGGTTTCGCTCTGTTGAACTTAGTCCCGCAGCCAGGCTACATTAAGGAGGGCGAGGTCCTCTACAGGGTCGATGGTAATGAGGTCAACCTGATGAAGCTGCCGCCCGACGAGCAGCGCGAGTTCCGATGGAAGCACGTTTCCATGGTCTTTCAGGCTGCTTTAAACTCGCTAAACCCCGTGATGCGGGTGTGGGACCAGCTATACGACACAATCAAAGCTCACGACAGAAACGTGTCCAGAGAGGAGGCGTACGAGAAGGTTCGGAACCTTCTCTCCCTCGTTAGGCTTGACGCGGACAGGGTGCTCCGAGCCTACCCTCACCAACTCAGCGGGGGTATGAGGCAGAGGGTTATGATCGCGATGGCCCTTCTCCTAGACCCCAAAATCGTGATACTGGACGAGCCGACGACGGCTTTAGATCTTCTCACTCAGAAGAACATAATCGAGGTTTTGAAAAACATTAAAAGTAAGCTGGGTACGACGATGATATTTATAACGCACGACCTGTCGCTTGCCGCCGAGCTCGCGGATAGGGTGGCTGTGATGTACGCCGGCAGGATCGTCGAGCTAGGCGACGTCTACGAGGTGTTCTACAGGCCGAAGCACCCGTACACGTACGCGCTCATGAAGACTGTTCCCAAGCTGACTTCTGTAGACGAGGAACTATACCCGATACCGGGATCTCCGCCAGATATGGTTAACATGCCGCCAGGCTGCAAGTTCCTCCCGCGATGCCCCTACGCTGCCGACGTGTGCAAGCAAGTGGAACCGCCAGACGAGTGGGTGGCTAGCGGGCATCTGGTAGCCTGCCACTTGTGGAGGGAGCTGAAGCTTGAGGTGAGATCCCCGTGAGCAAGGTTTTGGAGCTTCGGGATGTTTCCGTAGCTTTCGAGGTCGGCAGGACGCTTTTCTCTGGCGGGAGGATGGCGAAGGCGGTAGACAGGGTGAACCTGGAGCTAGGGGAGGGGCGCACGCTTGCCTTGGTTGGCGAATCCGGGTGCGGGAAAACTACAACGGGGAAGGTGGCTGCAGGGCTCATCAAACCAACCGATGGGTCGGTCCTGTTCTACGGCAAAGACGTGTGGAAGATGAAGCGTGAGGAGTTCAAAGAGTTCAGGAAGTCCGTCCAGATCATCCACCAGGACCCATACTCCTCGCTTAACCCTATGCTGACAATCTTCAGGGCTCTCTCAGCCCCACTCTTCAGGCACAAGCTGGTTTCGTCGAAGGAGGAAGCTGCGGATATGGTTTCCAAGCTCCTAGAGACCGTAGGCCTAGTACCTCCTGAGGAGTTCATGAACAAGTACCCGCACCAGCTCAGCGGGGGGCAGAGGCAAAGGGTCGTAATAGCGAGGGCGATATCCCTGAACCCCAAGGTTATAGTAGCCGACGAGCCGGTATCTATGATCGACGTGTCCCTGCGCCTCCAGATCCTGCACCTAATGAAAGATCTGCAAAGGAAGATGGGGGTCGCCTACCTGTTCATCACCCACGACTTAGCAACGGGAAGGTATTTCGCTAGGGACGGTTACACGGCGGTTATGTACCTGGGCACTATAGTGGAGTTCGGGCCAACGAACTCCGTCATACTGGAGCCGCTCCACCCCTACACGAGAGCGCTCCTATCCGCCATACCCGAAGCGGATCCCGAGAAAACGAGGATGAAGAAGGTGATGGAGCTCCGCAGCTTAGATGTTCCAAGCCTTCTCAACATACCTAGTGGCTGCAAGTTCCACCCGCGATGCCCCTTCTTCAAAGAAGGCAAATGCGACAAGCAACCTCCAGAGCGATATTACGTCGGTAAAGACAGGTGGGTAGCCTGCTACCTGTACGAGTGAGAGGCATGGACCCGCAGCTCGGGCGGACGGCTTTCAACATCGCCTTCTACTTCGCTTTCATGTCGGCAGTACTCCTACCTTTCCTCAAAAGGGATTCCCCGGAGTTCGTAGCGGCGACCCTCGCCCTTTTGTTCAGCCTCCTCTTCTTAGCGGTAGTGATATGGGAGGTGCGAAGGCAAGTTAAGATAGCTAAAGGGGTTCCCGTAGAGGAGCAGCAGCCTCCATAGCATTTCTCTTTTCCTGTAGGTAAGCGCGTAATTTTAATCGCGCAGAGTGGGCTAAAACGATTGATGGTTGACGTATACGTGGGGACTTCGGGTTGGATGTACGATTGGAACGAAGGGGGCTCGCTGGACTGGTACGTCGAGCAGTCTGGTTTGAACGCGGTCGAGCTGAACGCTTCCTTCTACCGTTTTCCCTTTCCCTCGCAGGTGAAGTCTTGGGCGGTGAAGGGCTCGAGGTTGAGGTGGGCGGTAAAGGTGCACCGTTCGATCACGCACGTCCGCAGGATGGGAAGCGCCGCTCTTGAGGTTTGGAGCAGGTTTAGGGAGAGGTTCGCTCCTTTGGACTCGCTAGTCGACTTCTACCTTTTCCAGCTTCCCCCGAGTTTCGCAGCGAGCGAGGAAGGCGTGAGGAGGTTGAGAGCTTTCGCGGAGGCCTGCGGGCTCGGCTGCAGGATGGCGGTGGAGTTCAGGCACGAGTCGTGGTTCGAAGGGAAGGGGCTCGAGCTCTGCGAAGAGCTTGGAGCCACTTTCGTCTCCCTCGACTCCCCCATGGGCACGTGGG
>Ga0080004_1125232_pt1 | contig 18129 bp, 19 predicted proteins | sample WasSprMetagenome_FD_69207 | JGI IMG/M metagenome (GOLD analysis project Ga0080004, IMG submission 69207) | Sulfidic aquatic microbial communities from Washburn Spring, Yellowstone National Park, USA - WS (SPADES assembly) (version 2) | ecosystem: Environmental > Aquatic > Thermal springs > Hot...
TCACTTTGCCTCCTGCTATGTGGCTGTGGATGTCAACTCCGCCAGGCATGACAACCATTCCAGAGGCGTCTATCTTTTTTGCGCGGCGTTCGTTGACCTTCTCAACTATTTTGCCGTCTTTGACGGCTATGTCCATCTTTTCTCCGTTAACGCCGTTGATTGGGTCGTAGACAAAGCCGTTCTTTATTAGAAGTTCCATTAGGCTTCCTCCTCCTTCGCCTTACCCTTTTTAATCTTTCTAACTTCGGCTAGGATTCGCCTAAGAATCTCATCGTCTGGCAGTATACCCCTCGGCGGGTCCACCACCTTTTTTAGGGGTATGGGCACGTGGTCCATTCTGTAGGCTGTTCCGGAGGCTTCTATGCCAACAAAAGCCGATGGAATAAGCACGTCAGCCATTTGGGCTGTCACATTCATGTGAGGATCAATAACCACTAGGGGGTTTTCCACTAGGTGCTCGGCTGCCTTTCTGGGGAAGTTTGAAACAGGGTCTGAAGCCACTATGAGGGCGGCGTCCGACTCCTTTCGCAGTAAAACGTCAACAACGGATGTTTCGCCCGGATTGTATCTTGGATAGCCAAGTGAGAAGTCAACAGCGTATGGGTAGCCCGTCTGCCAAGTGAAAACGGTGTTGGCACCAGTCACGTTGAAGTGCCCTCGCATTGGCATTATGACAAACTTTGTGCGCATGTTTAGGTCCCTCACCAGTGAAAGGGCTGCGTCGATGTTTCGGAGTTTGCCGCTGCTCATGGTTAAGCCAAGCCCAAAGAATAAGGCGCCGAAGTCACAGCTTACCATGGCGTCTGCAACCTCTTCCAGATACTCGACTGGAACGCCAGCCACCTTATCAACTTCAAGCTCTTGGTCTCTGACCAAAGCCCTAAAAGCCTGCAGAAGCTCATAGTCCTTGTTTGGCTCTACTTGCACGAAATAGTCTGCAATTTCAGCCGATTTTGTCCGCCTAACATCAATTACTATGAGTTTTCTTCCTTCCTTGGCTATGGATGGGTAGGGCTTGTACTCGGAGACTGGTGGCGGAACTGGTGGTGGCTTTTTTACGAATAGTCTCTTGATAGCACTTTGAATCTTTTTCTTTCCAACTAAAGCCTTAACCTTGTTCACGTAGCTTCTCCATGCGCTTTTCTCGAATCTTCCCTCTGAGAAGGCCGTGTAGCGTTCTATGTGCCTTGGATGGGCGCTCCATGGGTTGCTTCCCCAATAAACGATTAGGTCGGCTCTATGCCTAATCTGCCCCAAAGTGCATGATGGAATACCAACATCTTGGATACTCAAAATTGATGGGCCATGGCAGACTACTGACGTATTGTCTATCACTCCGCCGACTTCTTCAGCTAGTTCTATGCCTACGCTTATGGCTTCGCAGCTTGTGTTGCTCCAACCATAAAGCACTGGATAGTTGGCTTCAGCCAAAATCTCAGCAGCCCTTCTAACAGCCTCCTTAAGGGTTGTCTTGACAAGTTCGCCGTTCTTCCTTATCATAGGCTTTAAAACGCGGTGCTCTCCGCAGTATCCCAAAAATTTGGCTTCACACATGGCACAGCCATTCTTAACCTTAACTATGCGCCCATTCTCAACTGTTAGCTCTATGTCATCGCATAGGCTCCCACAAACTGGACACGTCACGGCTTTAACAACTGGCATCCACTAACCCTTCTTAAAAACTGTTTTTAGAAGCTCCTCCAAGCCTAGAACAGGCTTGTCTGGGGCTGGCTCAACGGTGGCTGGAATCCCCTTAAAGGATGGCATACCAATTCCGTGGGTTTCCGGGTCGACAACAACGTTTGCCCAAAGACCATAGGGAATGAATATTACGCCTGGGTGCGGCGCCCTCAAAGATTTTTTGGCTTTAACCACCACTGAGCCGAAGGCTGTTGAAACTTGAACGTTAACGCCGTCCTTTACGCCGAGCTTTTTCATGTCTTCTGGGTCCATAAAACAAACTGAGACGCTTTCAACATACTCCTTTGAGGATTTCCCCCGCTCTTTTCCGGCGCCTTGTTCTATTGTACGCCCCGTCAGCAAGGTGACTTTCAGCTTAGGCTTCTCTTCCATCAGTAAACCTCAACATTGCCTATTAAACGCTCATACGTTTCTTGAAAGCTACATACAGAAATTTTAATCCTAATTAATTTATCCCCTTTTATGGGCTGAAAAGCCATGATTTTTGGCCGTTGGAAAAGCCAATAGTGACCCTCCCCCTCTAGTTTTCTATTTTATGGTCTATATCCGCCAAGCACAGCCAAGGCGAGGGCAGCGGCAATTATGTCAGCAGTTGTTCCAGGATTAAGCACGTTACTTTCCTTCCTCAGCATGGCGTCAAATTCTCGGAGCCTTTCCCTTCCAGCAGCTGTTCTAAGTCCGCCGCTTTTCAATACTTCTTCAGCTGCGGCTGAGACTTCGCAAGCTCTTTTAAGCCCAACTTTTCTTGCGATGAAGGTGTCTGGGTGTTTGGCTAAAACAGCGAGGAACGTGTGGATTATCGCCATGTTTAGGTCTCCATCCTCTTTGAGATTTTGCACTAGTAAGGGATAAGCGTATTCGAAGGTTACTGGGTAATTGTTAACCCATTCTGAGCAAACCATGTCATAGGAGGCGGCTATTTTAAAAACTTGGTATAGCGAAATCCTCTCCTCGATTATGCGTTTTACAGAGCCGGGGTCGTTAACGTCTAAATCTGGAGCCTTCCCCAAACCGCTGGGCTTGGCAATCCCAACAGCCTCATAAACTGCAACGGCATCTTCTGGCGTTGTTGCCTCAACAACTTTTTTCAGATTTCGCCTCAAAACATGAAGGTTGAAAACGCCCTTTTCATCCTTTGTCATGCCAGCCGCAACAGCCAAAGGCGTAAAAAGTATTATTGTGCCGAGCAAGGTGTTTCCGCCACTCTGCCACGCACTTATGTCGGCGACACAGTCGCGGATAATCCTTCCAACACCAACATCTTTTAAGGCTATCTCGCCTTCCGCAGCGGCCATACCACGCTCAGCAGCCAGCCTGAAATGGGGAGCCGCCGCCACAGCAGAAGCCAAAAAATGCATGTGATTTGTGCCTTCAAAACCAACAACCAAATTCACGTTTCCAGGCTTGTCAGCACTAACCTCCAAAAGAATAGCCAGCTCTAAACAACGCGAGACAAGCTCAGCCTTGTTGAACGCTAACGCCATCACCATTGCACCTTACACAATAGGTTTCGTGGAAAAACTTATTAACGTTGTGTAAAAAATTACACAGCAATTACCAATAATACATAAGGAAATGGGAAAATGCAAAAATTAAAACTGTCTGCTCGCGAAATAGCCCTAACAGCAATTTTCGCGGCCCTATCATGGATTGTTTCAGAATTTGTTCCAGGAATTCCGATAATAGGCGCTTCGGGATCAAGCATAAGCTTCGACGCATCGCTGGCGCCCATCTATGGCGTAATAATCGGACCATATTTAGGGTTTCTTGCAGCAGTAATTGGTGGTTTAGCCGCCGCTGGAAACCTCTTCACAATTTTAACATCTTTCTGCACTGGCATATCAGCTTTTGTTGCGGGAATGTTAACAACTAGAAGAGTGGGCAAAAAAATTTATGGATGGATATTCTCAGTAGCTGCCATTGCAATACTTCTGGTGGGCTGGTATTCCACCGATGTTGGACGAGCAGCACCATTTTATCCTATTCCCCACATTACAGGACTATTACTGGTGCTCATCGCTAGAGGATGGATTGCCACCAAAATCCTAGAGGAAAAAGCGGAAGAAAAAACTGTTAAAAAATTGAAAACGGAATATATGGCTTGGGGCACAATTTGCCTACTAATAGGGGCAACATGCTACTTCGCATACATGGACCTTGCAAATTTATCCAGCCTTGAAATACTAGCAATCTTGCCATTTCTCAATTATGCCATGTTTATCATTGGGGCGTTCTCGATAATCTACGGATTCTTCAGTTGGATTAAGCCAGGATTTGTAACAGCTATAGCCATAGCATGCTACTGCGGAATAATTGCAGACCACATGCTTGGCAACCTAATATTCTTGGGCATGATGGATGTTGTCGCTCCTTCGCTGAAGGGTGCATCAAGCGAGTTTATAGCCAGCATATTCATGATGGTGCTTCCAATATCAGTTATTGAGAGAACTTTGTTCACAGCCATCGCCACAACAATTGCAGTGGCGCTTTTGCCCATTCTGCGAAAAGCTGGACTCACATACAGAAAAGCCCAAATGGAAAGTTAACATTGGCGATAAGGAAAATGCAGCCAATAGAAGGCTTTCTAATAGAGTCAAATGATGGCGTAATCTTTGACGTGAAAGGATTAGCGCATCCACCAGGCAAGATAATCGCTTTTCCACGTTTTATTCCAGACCAGAAGGGCTTTCGCACCCGCAAAGGCGTCAAATACATTAAGGTTTATGGCTTTTCTGAAAGGTTTGCTTTTCTTGAAAGCGCCATACCAAATTATGTTGTTCATGACCCGGTTTTTGACGAGAAGCTTTGCGAAGTTCCGTTGGAAAATGTCAAGAAAGTTTACAGCCCAATTGAGGGTTTAAGGAGGCTTAGGAGGGAGGGGGAAAGCGGAAAACTTGACGGTTTGGAAAGGGCGGCTTTACAATGCCTCACGCTGTTGAGGGAGAAGGCGAACGTGCCTTGGGACAGCCTTGGAGTTTCTGGCTCTGTTTTGGTTGGTTTGCACACTTTGGCTTCGGACATTGACCCAGTTGTTTACGGTGTTGAAAACTGCCGAAAAGTGCACTTAGCTTTAAAGAAAATGCTTGAAGAGGGCAACACGCCCTTTAAGCCTTACAATTTGGAGGATTTGCGGAAGCTTTTCGCCTTCCGTTCGAAAGACACTTTTATGAACTTCGAGGACTTCGTGAAAGTCGAATCTCGGAAGGTTTTTCAGGGCAAGTTTATGGACAGAGACTACTTCATACGTTTTGTGAAGGACTACAGCGAAGTAGGCGAGAAGTACGGTGATGTTCACTATAGGAATTGTGGCCATGCAAGGATTGAGGCGGTTGTTGTTGATGATTCTGAAGCCATCTTCACGCCGTGCACATACAAAATTGAAAAGGTGAGGATTGTTGAGGGACCAGAGCTTCAGCCAATAAGGGAGATTGCCTCCTTCCGGGGAAGGTTCTGCGAACAAGCGAGAAGAGGCGAGACTGTTGTGGCGCAGGGAAAAATTGAACACGTTGCAGACCAGAGGAGCGGCCAAGAGTATTTTAGGCTTCTTCTTGGAAACAAGCCAACAGACTACATGATTCTAAAGCACTAGTTTTTGACTTTTGGCTCCGCAACCTTCAAAACCTGCTCGTAATAGCGTGGTCCGTAGGTCAATGTTATTTGGTGGAAGCCTTCGCCACCCCGTGTTTCAACCCTTTCAAGGTTTCCTTCCGCATAAACTGTTTCGCCCCTCCATGCCTGCATCCTAAACTCCTCAAGATAGGAGACAACCCTCCTCAAGTCTTCAACCCTTGGGCCCTCAACTATTTTGACGGCTTCAACGTGGTAAACTGATGGCATAAAAGGCGCCTCTGAATCATCCATTACGCGGAGATAAGCCCTAACCCAGCCTTCGCGAGTTATCCTCCCGATTTGGCTGTATTCGTTGCTTATTTCGCTCCAATCTTTCACTGGTTCAAACTCAAATTTAATGGCTCTTTTAGAGGCTTCGTCGTGAAAAACTCCGTAGATGGTTTTGCGTCTCTGGTGCCAGACAAACTCGTCTGGGCTTATGTTCTTGAAGCGCCAAACCTTCCCCCTAACCGATGAGGCATCCTCAAACTCGTTAGAAAAACGTGAGCCTTTATCCTTGTAAAGTTCTTGGAGAACTTCGCGTATCCGCTCCAAATTTTTCCTACCATAAACAACAATGTCTATGTCAGAAAATCTTGGATGATAAAAGCCTTGAAGAAGCGAGCCAAAAACACCAAAATCTTCCAGTGGCAAACCGGAACTTAACGCTGTTGCCTCCAGAACTTTCTGAAGAGCCTTAACAAGCTCGTCTTTCGGCTCCTTTTCAATAAGCCTTTTTAGGGCTTCTTCTGGCTTTCTGACACTTGCCACGTCGGAGTGCTTCACACCCACGACTCTTCTGCCAATAGGCTTATGCAGTATCATGTATTGTGGAAATTTTTCCTCGACAAAATGCCAGCCCTCATCCTCGTAAAACTTGTAAAAGACTTTTTCTCCATCTGTTCTGTAAGCCTTCGGGTTGGAGGATTTAAAAAGGGTGGAAGGCGCATACTCAGCATCACATACATAGGCTTCTGGCGGGTGCGTATAGCCAAAAACTCGGAAGATTAAGCCTTCGCTGGTTATTATGGCGTCGCGGTCCCTAAGCCTTAAACTGGCCAAATGTACTCTTCCTCGCTCCCGGCAGTTCCAACAACAACTTGATAGAAGACTTCGCCACCGCTAACCTTTTCCACGCGTTCCAGCATGCCAGCAACCTCTATTTTTTGCCCGTTTTTGGCTATGTTTCTGTAGCATCCAATCATGGAGACAACAGCCTCTGGAACCATTTCTTTTGAAAGGCTTGAGTTTTGGTTCAGTGGCGTGTAATCTTCAATTTTGTATATGGCTGGACGGAACATGGCTTCGCCATCATCCCTAACCTTACATTGGAACTTAACTGGAGCTATTGGCATGTAATAGTATTCGCCATACTTGGTTGTCACTTCCTCTGGTTTGCGGACGGCATTGTACATGAAAATCTTGTCGCGGAATCGCCCCTTAAACCGCCTTGCGGCGTCCAAACGGTTGTTGAAAACGTAGCTTAGGGTTCCCTCCCCAACAAGCTTGTTAATAGCCTCCTCCACTTTGCGGAAGTTTCGACTGCCATAAACAACAATGTCTATGTCGGATTTTTGAGAGTGCATGTTTAGGGCTATGGAGCCGTGAACCCCAAAATCTTCAAGAGCAACATTTGACGCGTTGGAAACTAAATCCACAAAATCAAGGGTCATCCTCTGCAGTTTGTCTAGCCTCTTCATTCTTAAAAGCCTTTGAAGACGCTCTTTGGGGACATACACGCGGCTAATCTTTGCCAAGGGTGCGCTAATAACATCTTTATTTCTAAAAGGGCAGTGGTAAACATAGTCCGGGAAGTTTTTCCTAAAAACCTTTAGGAAAGTTTGGTAGTTTTTCGCCGTGTAAAGCTTTTCAGCCCTAAAAAGTTCAATACGCCCATAATGCCACGTCCTATCCAGAAGACGCACACTAAAAAGTTCTTTGAACTTTGAGGGAATGTACTTTAGAAAGGCAATGACCCGCTTTTCCGGATGCTCATACCCAAAAACGTTTAGGATAAAGCCTTCGTTAGTGGCGCATGTGTCTCCGTCCATTGGAAGCCAGTTTTTAAGCGTTGCCGTCAAAGACACCTTGATAGAATTTGGCTGACTGTTTTAAAAGCGTTGACTTTTCGAGAAAGCAATATTAAGGAACAGCAGAAGACTTTTCTGGTTGGTGCACTGTGGATGAATTCTTTACATCCCTATGTAGTTTTCCTTCCAGCCGAGGAAAAAGACCGCATACTAAGCGCAATCTTCGGGTCTAAGGCTTCCCTCGACATTTTAAGATTCTTCCTCAAGACTGGGATTTCAAACAAGGTTTACCAAAAAGACCTTGTTAGGGGGCTCCACTACTCAAACAAGACAGTAATTGAGAATTTGAAAGTTTTGACTAAGCTGGGAATCCTAACAGAGGACATGGAGAAAACACGACATGAAGGACGCACCGTTTGGGTTAAGGCTTACACACTTTCAGATGTTGGCAAGTGGTTTGCCCTCCTATTGGCAGAGGAGAAAGAACTCTCAGACGAGGAAAAGGCAGAAATATTACAGAACATTTTTAGAAGCTACATAAAATGGGTTAAAAACCTCTCGGAAAAACTCCACATGGAAAAAGCCACCTTTAAGAAAATCTTCAGCGAAGAGATGGAAAGTTAGAAGGTGCAAAATTGAAAAACAAAACCAAAGCCAAAACCACAATAATAGCTGTTCTAGGAAGCAAAGAGTCTGGAAAAACAGCGACCATTGAAGCCTTAACAAGGGAGCTAACCCGACGAGGCTACAAGGTGGCAGCTATAAAACACATACCAGAAAAAGAATTCACAATAGACAAAAAGGGCAAAGACACATGGAGATTCGCAGAAGCTGGAGCAAAAACAATAATCAGCATCTCACCAAATGAGATAGCAATCATAGAAAAAGGCGACACAAGCGATTTGTCCCTTAACATTATACTGGAAAAGTGCCAAAACAGCGACGTAATCCTGATTGAAGGCTTTAGAAAACTCTTAGGAGAAAATCCAAATGTGCCGAAGATAGTGGCTGTAAAATCCCGAGAAGAAGTTGACGAGGCCCTTAAAATTTTCAAGCCCATAATAGCCTTTACAGGTCCGTACTTGGCTGTGGAAAAAGACTTGCCAGCTCCATATTTTGATGTTTTTAGGAAGTCGGCTGAACTTGCTGAGTTTGTGGAAAAAATTATAAGGGGAAAAAAAGGTTTTTGAAGTAGCCCCTTTTCAGAGCGCCCATGTTAATTGTGGGGTTTGGAGATTCCGAGGGGGAGAAGGGGGAGAAAGGAGAGCTTTTCAAAATTATAGAAGAAGTGGATTCTCCAAACCTTTCCACTTTATGGGCGCTCCTATAGGGCTTTAAAGGCTTCAAACCACCTGTTGTAAAGAGCCAGCATATCAAGGGAAACGCTTGGCTTCCTCTCTTCAAGTATTTGCCTAAAATCGCTCATGCGCAAAGGCCTCGGCTTGGCAAGCTTGTTTGCGGCTTGACCAGACTCGAAGAATTCCCCAATAACCTTCAAGTGAGCTGCTTGGCAAACATCCTTTATGTCGCTTCCCGAAAAACCTTCAGAAAGCCTAGCCAACTCGTGCAAGTCCACATCTGGAGCCAAAAGCAAGTTGCTAGTATAATGCTTAAACATCATTAGGCGGGCGTGATGGTCTGGAAGGGGCACAAGGATGCGTTTCTGAAAACGCCTAATAAAGGGCCAGTCTAAGTCCCAAGGCTTGTTTGTGGCGCCTATGACATAAACGTGAATATTTTTGCCCTTATCTATTATGCCGTCCATCTCCTTCAAAAACTGGTTTCGAACTCGAACTTCGCCACCAACTTCGTTAGAATGCTTCCCCATCAAAGAGTCCAACTCGTCAATGAAAATTATGGCTGGCTTCTTATCTTCCAAAGCGGATTTCCTAGCAGACTCAAAAAGGCGGGCAACATTCTGCTCAGCCTCACCCAACCACTTAGACATTATCGAGGCGGCATCAACAGAAATGAAAACAGCGTCAATCTCCGTTGCAGCGGCAGCAGCCAACAGAGTTTTGCCGCATCCAGGCGGCCCAAATAGGAGTATGCCCCTAGGCCAACCAAGTGGGAACAAGTCTGGCCTTTGAACTGGGTATATTATGGCCTCTTTTATGGCTTTCTTTGCAGTGTCAAGGCCTATAACCTCGTCCCATTTCACGTTCGGCTTTTCTTTAACAATAAGGTCTTCATAGCTGGCTTTCTTTTCCTCGCCAACCCTTGCGCCTTCAACACCTTTAGCTTCCTCCGGTCTCAGCTCTGTTGGACCGACGGCGCCTTGCAGCACTTTTATCCTTTCCTGGTAAGCTATGGCCCTTTGGATGTAAACCTTGTTTAGGCTGTAGTCCGGGTAAAGCTGCACAAGCTTCAGAAGGGTTTCTATGGCCTTTTGGTACATGGTTATAGCCATGCCTCTTGCGCCTTGCTTGTCAAGGCGGACAGCCTCCAACGCATAGTTAGTGGCGGACTTTTCAAGCTCCTGAGACGCTTCCATAAGGGGTTCACCTTCTAGCTTCAATCTTTATCTTACCCTTAGCCCCAAGACTTTGGAGGGCCTTTTCAATATCCTCATATGATGCGCCCAACTCCCGAGAACAGCGGGTCAAGTCTATTTCGCCTCCACTTTTCCGAACATATTCCAAGAGGGCGTCCTCAAGAGTTGGCTTCCCAACACGAAGCGAAATCTCTTGAATCTCGGCTTTTCGGAAGGAGATTAAGTTTTGGGAGCTTCCTCCCTCAGCCTCAACTGTTTCCCCGCCCAAAGACTGGGAGCATGAAGCTGCTAGGGCTACCATCTGCTTAATTTGGGCTTGGGTAGGCTCAAGTTTAGGTTCCAGCTTTACTGGTGGCGTTTCCTGCATAGCGGGCGGTTCAGGAAGTTTCTCAGCAATTCTCTTCTCCAAGAAACTGGAAACCTCTTGTAGAATCTGTTCTCCGGCTGGTGTGAGTCTGTCAACTGGGATAACCACTTCATCTGCTGATATTTTTGTGGAATAGATGGTTTCTCCTATAACGTCGTTGATCTGACTGAGCTCAGAGGAAACTTCTGGTAAGACATCAAACAATTGTTTGGAGACACTTTGAAGGGTTCTTAACGCTGGTTTTAGGTCTATAACTATGTCGCTTAGCTCCTTCACGGTTTCGAGGCGGAGGATAACCCTTTCAATGGCAAGCTCCACCTGCTGGAGAAAATTGATTAGCTTGCGAACCTCAGCCAGCTCATTTGCACATATTGCGGCTCTTTCCCTATTGTTGGCTCTCAATGCTGTTACGCAGTTTTGGAATAGGCTTTTGTCTCTCTCCTTAAGCCTTAGAGACGCCTGAACCACTTTGTGCTGTTGGATTCGCAGTTTATGCACAGACTTTATTATAACTTCTCGTAGTGGTGGAGGGTTCGGGGTGAAAGGGTTTTTTATTTTGGCTCCCTCCGCCCGCTACGCAGAAGTCTATATGCCGGATTCGCCTGCTTCTTTCACGTAAACTATGACTGGGGGTTCTGGTAGATTTGGAGACGGGGGAGTTGGGGCTTCTTCGACGACAGTTTTCGGCGGAGCCTCTCCCAACAATATATTTGAAAGCTTATTTTTCATACTTTCAAGGTCTGTCTTCTCCAAATTGGCCCTCTTTAGGCATTCTTGAATGGTTGCGAATGCCGCCTGATAAGATTGATCGTCAACCTCGCCTATTTCATGCTCCACTTCCAGGTGGACAAGTGCGTAATTCAGCTCCCTAATCTCTTGATTGCATCTCTCAATCTCTTTATCGATTCTTTCTAGCAGGGCTTGGGCTTCACTTTTAAGCTGGTTTAGGGCGCCCTCAAAACTCCTATGCAAGTCCTCATATACTTCTGGTGAAATCTTCTTTTTCTCCAAAAGCTCTTTTAAGGCTTGGTCTTTCCGCCATATAAGTGGGATCTGGTCGCAGAAAACGGATGTGTCATACTTAACTTTTGAAAGGAATATCACATCTGAGCCTTCAACTTTTATTGATCCAGCCGGATATTTGACAAAGCGCCCATCACTGTGCCTTATGTAAATAGCGTCCACTCCACCGTTTGGTTTAACGGCGAAGGATGCGACCTCGCCTATTGGGCGTCCATACTCGTCTTTAATCACTTTTCCAAGGGACAAAAAAATATTGGGGTCTTGTGGCATATGCATTCCCCCTTTATATTACTAGGATGTCTCCGTTGGGGACTTTTCTGGCAACGGCACTTGCGGAATTCCTGCCGGAAGCTCTGGGAACTTCTCCTTGATTTTCTGTTCAGCAACAGCTGCAGCCTCTGTGAGGATTTTCTGGGCGTCTTCGTTGGCGGTTTCGAAGTTTATTGTTAGCCCTGTGCTTTGTCCAGCCTCAACTATTATTCCGCTTAAAAGGTTACCAATAAGCCCCAACTCCCTCTCCGCTTCTGGGAAGATGTTAGCCATTCCAGTTTTCACGGCTCTTAGCACGCTTACTGCTGGACCGAGAGTTGAGACAACGTCTCCAAGCTCTGATACTGTGCGTAACCTTAAGACAATTTGTTCAAGGGCAAGCCTAGCCTGCATAATCATCTTTTCCATTTTCCTTATTTCGGCCAACTCATTGGCGAAGACATTCGCCCGTGCCATGTCATGCTTTGTGTAAGCGTCAACAATCCTTGCAAATATTGACTTGTCCCTCTGGCTGAATCTTTCACTGGCTTGGTCTAACTTCTGGATTTGGAGTTCTATGCGGCGGACAGCCATGTCGAGTCGTGGCTTCAATGGACCTGGCGGCCTAACGGCTTCTCTAATTCGTTCTGTTAGTGGTTGCTCGTCGCGTCTCTCATCCCATCTTCTACTAAACTTTTCTGACAAGCTTGATTCCTCCAAGAGAAGGCTAAAGGGGCTTGGCAAATCTTTATACATTCTTAATATGCCAGCATTATCCACATATATATGTAGAGCTATATGTGCCGTCTGAAACCTTTTTGAGCTTTAATTTTCCAGTGAAAAGAACTCCTTACTGCTTTCTCAGAAATAGACAAAAAAGTGTAAGTTAGACTAAAAAGAGGCTTATAATTCAACTATTAGGCTAGGTGGAAAATATGGGCGAAAGATTGAAGATATTCACCTTCGTGGCAATTCTCGGATTCTTCGCTGGAATTATAGCCGATATAACTGCCACATACATAATCCCAGCATTGATAAAAATACTGCCATCTTTAGGCGTGCTAACAAGATATCTTCTTTCAGGGCTTGCAGGAGCAGTTCTAACGGTCGTCCTTGTGAGCATATGGGCGTACATTACAGGACCAAGGGAAACATAGCCTTCTAAAACTCTCGTTCACCTTTTTACCTCCTTAACAAATTGTTAGTTGATTGTATATGACTTATTTCTGGACTCAGGAGCGGAAAAAGCAATCATCAGTTCAGCGTACCTCGATCTCTTCATCGTCCAAAATATAGAATGCTTAACCGAAATTATTTATGTTTTGCAAACTACTGCAAGGGGGATGATGGAGAGAGAATCTTTGGGTGAGAACCGCATTAGGAATTATCGTTTGAGACTTGAGAACGCTTCGAGTTATGGCGAAATTTGGGAGATTGTTAAGGACACTGTTGCCTATGCCTTGAACCAGAGGAGGGCTGGGATGATGCTTTTCTTGGATGATTTGCCCATACAGTTGGGCGCCTACCACCCCATTGGAACAAACAACATTATTTTGAACCGCCTCCTTGTCAGGGCTGTTGAAGCCTCCACAAATTCGAAGCGTGTTGTTAACGCTTTAATCTATAACTTGCTTCTCCATGAGTATCTCCATGCTTTGGGGCATGTTTCCGAATTGAAGGTTAGGCAGCTGGTTTATTATGTGGTGAGGGAATGCTTCGGCGAAGAGCATATAGCCACAGCCATAGCCAAAAACAGCCCATGGGCTTTACTGAAGAGCATACCCTTAGACAAGGCTTTTCACGCTAAGCGGGTCATGGAAATAGTTAAGGACTTTGAGAAGACAGATCAGAAATACATAGTTTAGGCGGACTATTCATGTGTGGCATATTTGGCTTTGTGCTAAAAAAGCCCATAGAAACCACCTATGCCCTAAAAGTCTTGCAAAAACTTGAAAGGCATCAATATCCAAACGAGCCCAAACCAGTTGGGGGTTATGGTGCCGGAATAGCCGTTCTCACAAGTTCTGGAAATGTCTTACTTGAAAAAGTTGGAAAAGTTGATGGTTCACCAGCAGAACATTTGGCTAAAATTTGCAGGTTAGACGCTGCATCTGTCCTAATTGGGCATGTGCGGCTGCCTAGTCCATGGTTTATGGAAACCGCCCACTTTAGGGAAACCGCCCAACCATATGTTGCAAGATGCTTTTCAGGCTTGACGGTGGTTTCAGCCCACAACGGCAACATAGTAAACTATAAGGCAATTAGAGAACAACTCGGCAGAAAACATGTTTTTGAATCTGAAAGAATTGAGCTTATAGACTCGGAGGTTATACCGCACCTTTTTGAGGAACTTTTAATCAAGGAAGGCAGCCACGAAAATGCTTTAGAAACCCTTTTCTCAGTCATTGAGGGACCGAACACTGCGAGTCTTCTACAAATCGTGAAGGGTGAGCTGATCCTCCATTTCCTTCATAAAGGAAAAACACGAGGGTTAACCATCTGGAAAAACACGAAAGACGAGGTTATATTCTGCTCAAGAAAAGAGCCGCTAATTGAAGAGTTAGGCTTTATACTTAATGAGGGCAACTTTACTGAACAAGTGTTAATTGCCTACGGCGAGGAAAGGAGCTTTAAAACAACTTTAAAGTTTACCTTTTAACCTAAAGGCTTAAGGTTTCTCCGCCAAGACTTCCCAGCGACTTCTAAGCCAGCCTTTCACCATATGCTCGTTCAACCGCTTTTTAACTATTCTGAAATTTCGGAAAAGCTGCTTAAGCTCAGCTTCGTCCACAAAGTGGTGGAGCACACCCTTTTCTGGTCCATCATCATCCATGTAAGTGTTTTCTTCAACTTTAACGCCTTTCCCATATCTATAGCTTCTTTTTGAGTGGAAGTTTACGAGGAAGAAACCTTTGTTCTTTAAGATTCTATGCACCTCTAATATTGTTTGTTGTATTTCCTTAAGCCTTTGATGGTATATGGTGTTTAGACATATGACCATGTCAAAGCATGAATTAATAAAGGGCTGGAATTTCATGTCGCATCTTACAAGGAAAGCGTCTAGGCTGTTCGCTTTGAGCCTCTCTTTGGTCATTTTTAAGCCGGTTTCTGACATGTCTACACCATAGGCTTCGAATGTTTGTGAAGCCATGTAGACAACGTGCCTACCAGCGCCACAACCTAAATCGAGAACTTTTAGGACCTTCCGCTTCTTCAGAAATTCGACAACTTTAACAAGTATTTCGTCGGGCTCTTCCAGAGCATACTCGGGACGGAGCAGAATGCTATTCCATTCGGTCATAACTTGTTTCCAACGTGAACCTTATTAATATAGCAATTCGGTTCGCCTTTATATCACTCTTCTTCGTAGTTGTCGATTAGTAAAGGATAAGTGACTTTCCCCATATAAAATAGGGTGGCATAAAATGGAGAAAACTTCTAGCTCTGGTGTTTTTAGGCTTCTCGCCCAGCCAGTCCAAGAAGGATTAGCTAAGCTAGGTTTTTCAAAGCCTACTTTGCCCCAGATTTTAGCTATCCCTCATGTTCTGGCTGGCGAAAATATCCTTCTGATCGCGCCGACTGGAAGCGGCAAAACCGAGGCCGTCCTTTTGCCGGTTTTCTCGAACTTTATCCAGCATAGAAATGAAAAGGGAATATCAATTGTTTATGTAACGCCTTTAAGGGCTTTAAACCGTGACCTTTTGAAGCGTCTGTCCTTCTGGGCTGATAGGCTTGCCATAACCATTGAAGTTAGGCACGGCGACACGGAGTTGAGATTGCGGAGAAGGCAGGCGGTTTCGCCACCCAACATGCTTGTCACAACTCCTGAAACGCTTCAGGCTGTTCTTCCAGGAGCCCGCATGAAAGGACACTTAAAGCATGTGAGGTGGGTGGTTGTGGATGAGGTGCATGAGCTTGCCTCCAGCAAGAGGGGAACCCAATTGGCGGTGGCTCTTGAACGTCTATACGAGATAGCTGGAAGGGAGTTTCAGAGGGTAGGCTTATCAGCCACTGTTGGCAACCCAGAACAAGTCGCTCAATTTATTGCTGGAACAAACAGAAGTATAAGGGTTGTTCAGGCTTTGCTTTCGAAGGGCTACAAGTACGCTGTTGAGAACCCTGCGCCAACAGAAGCCGACTATGAGTTGGCTGGGAAAATTGGCATATCGCCAGAGGGAGCTGCGAGAATTAGGCGGATAGCCGAGCTTGTGGACAGCCACAAGTCCACACTCATTTTTGTTAACAGCAGAACTGTAGCTGAGATGCTTGGACATCGCTTCACCCAGCTTGGAAGAAGCGACATAGCTGTGCATCACGGTTCATTGTCCAAGGAGGAACGCATCCAAATTGAGGACGACTTTAAGGCTGGAGCTTTGAGGGCTATAATTTGCACGAGCACTTTGGAGCTTGGCATAGACATTGGAAGCGTGGACCTAGTCGTCCAATATCTTTCGCCGAGGCAGGTTTGCAGCCTAATCCAGAGGGTTGGGCGGAGCGGACATCGGCTTGACATGCTTTCAGAAGGCGTAATAATAACCGCCTTCCCAGACGACTTGCTGGAGTCTCTTGCCGCTGTTAAAAGCGCCTACAGTGGCAGAATTGAGCCCGTTCTAATCCATGAAAACGCCTTGGATGTTTTAGCCCACCAAGTTGCCGGCTTGCTGATGGACAGGGAAAGCATAAGCCTAAACGAGCTTTCGGCTGTTCTCAGAAGAGCCTATCCCTATAGGCATCTCGCAAAGGAAACTCTGCTGGAAGTGGTACACTTTTTAGCCAACCTCAACCAATTAAAAATCGACGAGGAAGAAAAGGTTTTGAGGAAAACACGGAGAACAAGGGGCTACTATTACGAGAACCTTTCAATGATTCCGGACGAGAGACGCTACCCGATAGTAAACATCTTAACGGATAGGCGGATTGGCACATTAGGCGACGAGTTCATGGCATTAAAAGCCCGAGTAGGCTTAAACATAATCATCCGCGGAAAAGTTTGGCGCATAGTCCAGATAGAGGAGGAAACCGGCACAATTTACGTGGTTCCATCAGAAGACCCGTTTGCGGCAATCCCGGGATGGGACGGCGAAATGCTGCCCGTCCCCTTCAACCTAGCCCAAGAAACTGGAAAAATCCGCCAAGAAATTGGCGAACTATTAAAGGCTTTGGGGAATGCTGATGCTGTGGCGGAGAAGGTTGCCGAAAAGTTCAATATTAATAGAGAGACATTAAACGAGGCTGTTAGGGAAATTGAAGAACACATAAAGCAGGGGGCACCACTGCCAACGCACGACCACATTCTTATTGAGGCTTTTAACAAGTACTTGGTGGTGCACGCTTGTTTCGGCGAGATTGTAAACAGCACCCTTGGAGGCATTTTCGATGCAATCCTTTCGGATAAAGAGCTTATTGTGGGCTGGTGGAACGACGGCTACCGCATCCTAATAGAGGCTCCGCGAAGACTCTCGCAACGAGAGGTTGAAAGGATGCCAGAAACCTTTTTTGGCTTAAGCGATGAGCAGGTTGAAGAAGCCTTTAAGGATTATTTGGAGGCAAAGTTTCCATACGCCTACAAAATGAAGTTTGTGGCTGAAAGGTTCGGCGTCCTCCCGCGGGGAAAAACAATGGGTCCGAGGAGGCAGAGCCAGCTTCCAGCCATTTTTAAGGGAACACCCGTATACGATGAGACTTTACGGGAAGCCATGCTTGAAAAAGCCGACCTTGGAAAGGTTAAGGAAATTATGCGAAACATTAGGGATGGAAAGATTAAAGTCAGCACCCTATTTAGGGCTGAAAATCCAACACCACTAGCTTACCATATTTTGGCAAAGTACGGCGACATCTCAGAGCTAATGGCTCCAGAACGCGTCCTACTAAGCAACATTGAAAAGATGAAGAGGGCGATAGACGCTAAAATGGCGACGTTAATGTGCATTGAATGTGGAGACTGGACAACGGAGAAAAGGATTAAAGAGTTGCCAGAACAGCCCAAATGCGAAAAATGCGGTTCAAGGCTTCTGGCACTATTATATCCGAGCCAAGAGGCAAAACGCCTCCAAGAAACACTAAAGAAAAGGCGCGATGGAAAAAGCCTAACAGAGGATGAGCTTAAGGAAATTGCCCATGCAAGACGCACAGCAGACCTAATCCTAAGCTATGGAAAAAAGGCGGTTATAGCCCTAAAAGTTAAAGGTGTGGGACCAGAAACAGCCTTTAGAATCCTTGGAAAAATGCACCCCAGCGATGAAGAGTTCTACATGGACTTGTTGAGGGCGAAAATCCAATACTTGAAGACAAGAGAGTTCTGGGAAGACAAGGAGAGCCGCCTAAAAACTTTCGCCTAAAGTGGCTGGTGCGGAAAATTTTGGCTGGAAACAATCCCAAGCGCGAAGGACTTAAACCCACTTTAGGGTTGTGGGACGCCACAGCTATAAGCATAGGCGCCATAGTGGGCGCAGGCATATACGTGGTAACGGGCATAGCGGCTGGCTTTGCAGGTTCAGCCTTAACTGTTTCTATGCTTTTGGCTGCAGCCATATCAATGCTTACGGCTATGAGCTTTGCCGAATTAACCGCTTGGAAGCCCATAGAGGGAAGCATTTACGAGTATGCCTATCAGCTGATTTCGCCTTTTGCCGGCTTCTTAACTGGTTGGATGTGGG